>OBEQ011545498.1_pt1 | contig 102763 bp, 88 predicted proteins | sample 1670901 | NCBI WGS metagenome assembly OBEQ01 (sample SAMEA104232315, study PRJEB22302) | groundwater metagenome | biome: forest; feature: aquifer; material: groundwater | place: USA | collected 2011-08-07 | depth 5.4 m
GCGCTCTGGCCATGAAAACGAACCACAAAACCTGCCCCCCCCGCCGCAGGACGGGCAGCCCACGGCTCTGAGATTTTGGGTGGCCCATGTTTCGCGTTGTGAGCGAAACGTGGGGCGCTTCGAGCAGCGGCCCTTCGAATGCCCTTCTCGCCATTGAAAAAAATGCGCCAAACCGCGAGAAAATGCGCCAAACGCGCAACCGCTGACACCCATGTTGAGCTATCATGAGTCGCAAAATAAGAAATGGCGCAACCATTGCCAGCGTTAGTGAATCACGCGTTTCCAGGGACCGACCATACCTCGGGGACGGCAAAATCTGTCTACCATCGCGTAAGTCCTTTAGAACGCACTGATACGAAAAACGCGCCCGTAAGTCCTTTGCAATGTATGGATACAAATTCGTTGGACTTAAAGTCCTTTAGAATCCACTCTTACAAAAAACAGGGGGTGGGGGTCCCCAGCGGCAACGCAGGCCTCGGCCCGGCGTTTCCTTGGTTAGCAGCCGGCGCGCCGCGCCGCGTCTGTTATCATCGGCAATGGCTATGAGCATCGCTGAAAAAATCGTCATCTTGCAGGGCGACCTGACGGAGATGGATGCCGACGCCATCGTCAACGCCGCAAACAACGATTTGCAACTGGGCGGCGGCGTAGCGGGAGCGATCCGCCGCAAGGGCGGCGAGGCCATCCAGCGCGAGTGCGACCAGATCGGCAGCATCCCCGTGGGCGGAGCGGCCCTCACCTCGGGCGGCCGGCTGAAGGCGCGCCACGTCATCCATGCGGCGAGCATGCAGCTTGGCGGGGGCACTACGGCGCGCGCCCTGCGCGGCTCCACCGCGCACTCGCTGCGCATTGCCGCGGAAAAAGGCTTGAAGACGATTGCGTTTCCCGCGGTCGGCACGGGCATTGCCAGCTTCCCCTTGCAGGAGTGCGCCGAAATCATGCTCGCCGAGGTTGTCGAGCACCTGCGTCGCCCGACGACGCTCGAGAAAATTTATTTTGTGCTTTTTGATCAGGCGGCGACCGAAACCTTCGAGCGCGTCTGGAGCGCAATGAAGGCGCAGGGGAACGTAGACGCCGCGGCGGGCGCCGCTGTGGACGGCCCCGGCAAGACGCAGCAATGACCACGCGCATTTTGTTTGTCTGCACGGGCAACTCCGCTCGCAGCCAGATGGCCGAAGGCCTGGCGCGGCGCCTGGCCGCGCCAGGAGTGGAAGTGGCCAGCGCTGGCACGCATCCCGCCGGGGTCAACCCGCTCGCCGTGGAAGCCTTGGGCGAACTCGGGATTGACATCTCCGTGCAGCGCTCGAAGCGCATCGAGGATGTGCCCGGCGGCTTCGACTACGTGATCACGCTGTGCGACAGCGCCGCGCAGGAATGCCCCGCGCTGCCGGCGAGCCGCGCCCGGCTGCACTGGTCGCTCCCCGACCCCGTCGCCACGGGCGACGCTGCCGAGCGCCGGCGCGTCTTCCGCCAGATCCGCGACGACATCGAGCGCCGCCTGCGCCAGTGGATGGCCCGGGAAGGCCTGCTGGACGAAGCCCGGTGAGCGAGCTGGTCGAAAAAGTCCGCCGGGAGCTGGCCCGCTACGAGCACCCGCTGTTTGATTTCGCCGCGCGGCCGGCGGGCGAGGGCGTGGAAGTCGAAATCCGCTTCAAGCCGCCGGAAGTGCAGGTGCACACGTATCAGTTTCTCCTGCCGCCTCGCGAAATCGAGCACGCGCAGTTTCCCTGGAGCTTCCAGAAGCAGCTCTACGACTGCCTGCACGACTACGTCATCGAGATGTTCACGCTGAACCCGCAACGGAAGGACGTATGAACCGCTCGGCCCCCCGCACGCCGCTGGCGCAGCTGTTCGCCGAGCGCATCCGCGAGCGCGGCGCCATCACCTTCGCCGAATACATGCGCGAATGTCTCTACCATGCAGAGTTCGGCTATTACAGCCGCGCCGCGGCGACGCGCTTTGCCGACTACTACACCAGCGTGGACGTGCATCCCATCTTCGGCCGGCTGCTGGCGCGGCAGCTCGCAGAGATGTGGGCGCTGCTGGGGCGGCCCGAGCCGTTCTGGGTGGTGGAGGCCGGCGCAGGAACGGGGCGGCTGGCGAAGCACGTGCTGGACTTCGCTGCTGGTGACCTGCGCGAGTTTTACGCCGCGCTGCGCTACGTCGCTGTCGAGCGTTCCCCGCAGCGGCGGGCCGCCCAGGCAAGCGCGCTCGACGCACACATCGCCGCCGGCCGCGCCTCCTCCGCCGCCGATTTACCGCCGAAAATCCCGGCAGGTTGCATCTTCTCCAATGAGCTGCTCGATGCCATGCCCGTGCACCGCGTGGTGCGCGACGCGGGAGCCTTGCGCGAGATCTACGTCGGGCACGACAGAGAGGAGTTCCGCGAGCAGCTTGGCGCGCTCTCGACGCCGGCGCTGGCGGAATATTTCCAGGCTCAAGGGATCGAGCTGCGCCCGGGGCAGCAGGCGGAAGCGGGCCTTGCGGCGTGCGAGTGGATCGCCGAGGCGGGTCGTCGGCTCGCCCGCGGCTTTGTCCTCACCGTGGATTACGGCCACGAGGCGCCTGAGCTCTACAACGAGCGCCACCTGCGCGGCACCCTCCTGGCCTATCAGCAGCACCGCGCCAGCGAGGATTTCTACCGCGCCCCGGGCGAGCAGGACCTCACCGCGCACGTCAATTTCACCGCGCTGGACTTGTGGGGCCGGCGGGCGGGCCTCGAACGCACGGGGCGCGTCTCCCAAGCGCAGTTTCTGCTCGCACTGGGCCGTGACACCCAGTTTGCCGAGCTCTATGAGGAGGGCCAGAGCGAGGTGGAGCGCGTCCGCGCCCGGCTGCTGCTGAAAAACCTGCTTCATCCGGAAGGCATGGGCGAAACCTTTCAGGTCTTCATCCAGCACAAGGGCGTGGCAAACCCGCCCCTCACCGGCCTCCAGGCGATTTAATCCTCCCGGTGCCTTGCGGATGACATTGGAGGGGCGAAGCGGATGCCTGGGGAGAGTTGCACCGCGGTGGAAAGCTCCGCGGCTACGGATTGCCCGAGCGGGCGCCGGAATCTTCCTTGTAGGGTTCCTTGAGGTATCGAGCGGCTTCCGCCTGCGCACCGCCGGTGTCATCATTCGTCTTCTGGGCCCGGTCGTACTCATTGACGGCGCGCTCGCGCTGGCCGCTGATGTCGAAAATTTTGCCGATATAGATGTGCGACCACACTTCGACCCACTTGTAGCTCAGGTCGAGATCGCCCTCGATGGCCTCGCGGAAGGCGTTGGCGGCGGCCTGATAGTTCTTCTGGTAGAAGAACGCCTCGCCCATGCGGAAATGGGCCAGAGAATTGTTTTTCTGCACCTCCAGGGCGCGCTGGTACTGCTGGATGGCGTCGTAGTAGCGGCCCTGCTCGGCCAGCTCTTCGCCGCGGGCAATGGAGGCGCGCACGCGCAGCCGCGGGCTGGACTTCAGGATGTTGTTGTTGGGGTCGAGAATGATGCCGCCGGGCTTGGGCCGTCCAAACGTCTCGATGGTGAAGTCGGAGGTGCTGCCGACGACGTCCAGTGTTCTGAATTCGGGGTTGCCCTCGGTCTCCACTCTCACTTCCACGGGCAGACGGAAGAAATCGAGGTCCTGTTTCACCTTGCCGACGATTTTGAAGCCCTTCTGCGTGCGGAAGATGATGTATTCCACTTTGAACTCGGGCACGCCGGTGGAATTTAGCCACTGCGCAAAGAACGGAGTCAGGTTCGACCCGGCCGGCGCGGGGCTCCCGGTTTTCGGCTGGGCTTTTTCCTGGGCCATCTTCTCAAAATCCTCGAGCCGAGCCGTTTTCCCGGCGAATTTGGCGTAAAAGTCGCGCAGCAGCGCGGCGAAGGCATCGTTGCCCAACTGCGCGCGGAGCATGTGGAAGACCATGGCGCCCTTGTTCACGACCACGGAGCGGTAGTCGCTGGAGAACGGCTCGAGGCGCGCCGCTTGGGCGATGGGCGCGGCGTCCTCGTACATTAGCGCGCCGATGGCGAAGTCCTCCAGCGCCCGGCGGAAGCCCTCCTTGCCGGCCGTCTGTTCGACGTAGAGCGCTTCGGAGTAGCGCGCCAGGCCGTCGGTCAGCCAGACGTCCGCCGCCGAGGCCGGGAGCACCTCGTGGCCCCACCATTGTTTCGCCGCCAATTGCGCCAGTAGCCGGGTGTTCACCTTGGGCTCCCACTGGCGCAGGCTCACGAGCAGCAGCCCGGGGGCGGCGTAGCCCTGCACGGTGCCGTCGGGGAGCTGCGCCACGCTGAGGTTTGGCTCCGGCAGCGGGCCGAACTCCTCGGAGAAGGAATTCACGATGCGCGCCACCGCCTCGCCGTACGGCGCCGCGGTACTCAGCGAGGCGGGCCGCACATACACGGCAATGCTCAGCCCTTCGGCCGAGACGGGCACCAATTGAAGCTTGCCGGCCACGAACGTGCCCGCGTCCTCAGGACGCTCGGAGCGAAAGGTGTAAAGAATCCTCGGCGCGGGCGCGGCGGGAGCCTTGCCCGGCGCGGCGGGAGCAGGCTTGCTCGCGACGGCGCTGGGAGCCGCGGCTTTGCCCGTGCCCACGACGGCGAAGTCCTGCGGCACCTCGATTTGAAACACGGCCGTGTAACGGTTCGCCGGGTAGTCGGTCAGTGGGAACCAGCGCGCCGGCAGCAGCAGGTAAGCGCCGTCCTCGCTGATGGAGGCGAGCCGCACCCCCTTGACGGGGCTGTTCTCCTCGTTGGCCAGCGGGCCGGCATAGTCGAAGGTGAGCGTGACCGTCTGCCCGACGATAGCGGGTTGGGGAAGGGTCACGCGCAGCAGGAGCGGTGCGTGGTCGTCGCGGACGAAGTTTGCCGGCCGGCCATCACCACCCTGCACCGCGCTGACTTTCAGGTTGGGGTGCAGCTCGACTTCGACGGTGCGGGAGGCCTGGAGGGGTTGGAAATCCACTTTCGCGCGCGCGGTGACGCTCTGGTCGGACGGGTTCAGCGAGGCGGTCACCTCGTAGTGGACGGCGCGGAAAGCGAGTTTCTGCGGCGCCTGTGCCATAGCGGCCGCGGGAAACAGCAGTGCAAGGAGTGCCAGATTTCTGAGATGGGCCATCAAGAGCGCTGCGTCATCCTCTCGTGGGATTTACATAGACCCCACTTAGGATACCAGACTGTGCCGGGCGAGTTGCCAGGGCGGTGGAAATTACAGCATATTGGCGATAATCTCCGCGGCGCGCTCGATGGCGCCGCTACTCCCCAGTTTGGAACGCACGCCGGCGAGATCGCGTTTCATCTGCTCGCGGGCCGCGAGCGAGGCGAGCAACCGGCAGACCTCTTCCGCGACGCGCTCAGGGGTGAACTCCTCCTGCATCAGCTCCGGCACCACGCGCTTGCCCGCAATCAGGTTGGGCATGGCGAAAAAGGGAGCGCGAACCAGCCGCCGCGCCAGGAACGCCGAGGTGCGCGAGACGCGATAGACGACCACCATCGGCGTGCCCAGCAAGGCGGCCTCGACCGTGGCGGTCCCGCTGGAAACGACGGCGACATCGGCGGCGGCGAGTGCGTCGTAGGCGGCGTTTTCGACCAGGTGCACGGCGACGTCGCTGGGCAAGCACCGCGAGACTTGCGCCGGCGCGAGTCCCGGCGCCACGGCGAGCACAACTTCGGTTGGGACCGCAGCCCGCTGCTGGATCCGGCGACACGCCTCGAGCATCGGCGAGAGGTGCCGCTCGAGCTCGCCCAGGCGGCTGCCGGGGAGCAGCGCGAGAATGGCGCTTCCCGCCTTCAGACCATGCCGGGCAATGAATTCCGCGCGCGACATCTTTGGCCGCACCTGATCCACCAGCGGGTGGCCGATGAACTCCGCGCGCACACCTGCGTCGCGGTAAAACTTCTCCTCGAACGGAAAAATGCACAGTGCGCGCTCCACCCTTCGTTTGAGGAGTCGCGCGCGCCACGGCCGCCAGGCCCAGAATTGCGGGCAGATGAAATAGACGTTGCGCACGCCCTGCCGACGCAGCCGGCGCGCCAGGCGCAGGTTCAACGCCGGCGAATCCACTAGAACAGCGAGCGCGGGCCGGCGCTGGGCCGCTGCCGCTACGAGCCGCCGGAGCACGCGCCACCCCGCCGGCACGCGGCGAAAGAACTCGCTGATGCCGACCACAGCCACTTCCGAACAGTCGGCGACAAGCTCGACGCCGGCCTCGCGCATCTGCGGCCCGCCGAGACCAAACCACTGGACGTCGGCGCGAGCGCGCAGGGCCGCGGCCAGCCGCGCCGCATACATGTCGCCCGAGGCTTCGCCCGCCGAGATCAAGATTTGTCGTTTGGTCATCGCCTGGCGCGGGCGCGGCGGCGCCCGTTCGCCAAGTCCGGGCGTACCGAGGACGCCGCCGAGTCAATCATCGGCGGGCAGCGGAGCGCCGGCAATCTGGTCGGATGGGGCCAGGGGGAATCGCAGCTCCTGGTCTTTGTACTGAAGCTGGTAAAGCCGGTAGTAGATGCCGCGCTGGGCCAGCAACTGTTGGTGCGAGCCCTGCTCGCGCAAACGACCCTTGTGCATGACCAGGATGAGGTTGGCGTGCTGGATGGTGCTGAGCCGGTGCGCGATCACCAGGGCCGTGCGCCCCTCGAGCAAGCGGTCGAGCGCCTCGCGGATCAGCAGCTCGGTCTTGGTGTCCACGCTCGAGGTGGCCTCGTCGAGGATCATGAACCGGGGGTTGTGCGCCAGGGCGCGGGCGAAGCTGATCAGTTGGCGCTGGCCGACGGAAAACGTGGCGCCGCGCTCGGTGACCGGCGCCGCAATGCCGCCCGGCAGGGTGCGAAGGAATTCGCCGAGGCCTACCTCGGTGAGCGCGCGCTCGACCGCGGCGGCGTCGATGCGCTCGGTGCCGAGGCGCACGTTGGTTTCCAGCGTGCCGCTGAACAGGAACGGATCTTGGAGGACAATTCCGAAGTGGCGCCTCAGCTCCTGCACGTGGAAGTCGCGGATGTCGACGCCGTCGAGCAGGATTTGCCCACGCTGGATTTCGTAGAAGCGCAGCAGCAACTGGATGATCGTGGTCTTGCCCGCGCCGGTATGGCCGACGATGGCCACCGTCTGTCCGGGCGCGACGCGGAAGGAGACATCGCGCAGCACCCAATCCTGCTCGCCCGGCTCGCCGCTGCGGTAGGCGAACCACACGTTGCGGAACTCGATTTCGCCGCGGGGCTGCTCGAGCGGCCGCGCCGCGGCGGGCGCAGCGATGATCGCGGGCTCGTCGAGCAGTTTGAAAATGCGCTCGGAACTGGCCATGGCGGTCTGCAAGATATTGAACTTTTCACTGAGGTCCTGGATGGGCCGGAAGAAGCGCTGCGAATACTGCATGAAGAGGAAGACCAAGCCCACGGTCATGAGGCCCCCCAAGACCTGCCGGCCGCCAAACCACAGAAGCAGCGCGACCGCCGCCGTGCCGAGGAATTCCACCGCGGGATAGAACAGCGCGAAGGCCAGGATGGCGTCCTTGAAGGCCAGCATGTGCGTGCGGTTCAGCTTCTCAAACTGCCGGCGCGACCTGCGCTCGCGGTTGAAGAGCTGCACCACAGCCATGCCGCTAATGTGTTCCTGAAGAAAGGCATTGATGCGGGCGATGGCGGTGCGGATGCGGCGATTGGCGTCGCGCACCCTCGTGCGGAAGAGCAGGGTCACCAACAAAATGAGCGGGAGCACGGCGAAGGAAGCCAGCGCCAGGCGGAGGCTCAGGTGCAGCAGCCAGAAGGCCAGCGCCGCCAGCAGCACCAAGTCGTTCAGCATGGTGACGATGCCCGCGGCAAACAGCTCGTTGAGGGCGTCCACGTCGGTGGTGACGCGCGTCACCAGCCGGCCCACCGGGCTGCGGTCGAAGAAGCTCATGGGCAGGCGCTGCATGTGGCTGAAGATTTCTCCGCGCAGGTCGTACATGGTCTGCTGCCCGACGCGCTGCATGACCCGGATCTGCACGTACTGCACGGCAAAACTCAGCAGCAGCGTGGCCAGGAAAGCGAGCGAAACCCAGGCGATTCCTTGCTCCCCGGCGGCGCGAGAGAGGCGGTGTTCGGTGACCGGCACGATGTAGGAATCCAACCCCACCTTGAACAGGTAGGGGCTGACCACCTCGAAAAGCGTCACCGCGAGGGTCAGCGCCAGCGCGAAGGCCACGCGCCACCGGTACGGCCGCAGATAGCCCAACAGCCGCCGGGTAAGCTGCGCATCGTAAGCCTTGCCCAACGCTTCTTCTTCGCGGAAGTCGCTCATACGCGCTCGAGCTCCTCCTCGAGCAACTGCTTCTGGTAGAGGTCGTGGTAATAGCCGCCCAGGGCCAGCAGCTCGTCGTGGGCGCCCTGCTCGACGATGCGGCCGTCGCGCAGCACGACGATCTGGTCGGCGTGGCGCACGGTCGAGCAGCGGTGGGAGATGAGGATGGTGGTGCGGCGGCGCATCACTTCCTTGAGGCGGCGCAGGATATTCTCCTCGGTGTCGGTATCCACGCTGGAGAGCGCGTCGTCGAGGATCAGAATCTTCGGCTCGCGCAAGACGGCGCGCGCCAGCGCGGTGCGCTGCTTTTGCCCGCCCGAGAGCGTGATGCCGCGCTCGCCCACCAGCGTCTCGAACTTGGCGGGGAAATCCTGAACGTCGCCATGGATGCTGGCGATTTGCGCGGCCTCGAGGATGCGCTCCTCGGGGGCGTCTTCGACCCCGAAGGTGATGTTCTCACGCAGGGTATCGCTGAACAGATAGGTGTCCTGCGGCACAAAGCCGATGGAGCGGCGCAGCTCGGCCAGCGGCCACTGCTGGATGGGCCGGCCATCGAGCCACAGCGCACCCGGCGGCGCCTCCCAGAGTCGTGCCACGAGCGCGGCGAGCGTGGTCTTGCCGCTGCCGGTGGGACCCACGATGGCCAGGGTAGAACCGGCGGGCACGCGCAGGCTGATGTCGCGCAGGACCGCTGCGCCGGGCGCGCCGTCGGACCCGGCCGGGCGCGCGCCGGCTTGGCCGTTCGACGGCGTGGGGTAAGCAAAGGTGAGATGGCGGAGTTCGATTTCGCCGCGGATGGCGCCGCCATCGGCGCGCGCCTGGGAGTCGTTGATGGCTGGCGAGGCGGCGAGGATGTAGTTCAAGCGCCCCATGGAAGCGGCGCCGCGCTGGAAAATGTTGGTCACCCAGCCCAGGGCGATCATCGGCCAGACGAGCTGGTTCAGGTAGCCGTAGAAAGCGATCAGCGTGCCGAGCGAGATCCTGCCCTGCATCACTTGGCGCCCGCCCTGCCAAAGCACGAGCAGAAAGGAGACTCCGATAAATGATTGGAGCGCAGGCATGAACATGCTCCAGGCGCGGATCAAGCGGATGTTTCGCGAGACGTACTCGCGGTTGGGCGCGTCGAAGCCGCGGATCTCGGCTTCCTCCTGCCGGTAGGCGCGCACCACGCGCACTCCGGCCAGATTCTCCTGCGCCCGAGCGGAAAGCGAGGCCAGTGAGGCCTGGATCTTTTCGTAGAGGTCGTGGATCACCTTGGAGAAATGGCGCACGGAGAGGGCCACCACCGGCACCGGCAGCAGGACCCAGAGCGTGAGCATCGGCGAGAGCTTCAGCATCAACGCCACGGCCAGCGCCATGGTGGCAATGGTGGTGGCGCTGTACATGATTCCCGGGCCGAGCACCATGCGCACAGCGCTCAAGTCGTTGGTGGCCCGCGACATCAGCTCGCCGGTGCGGTTGCGCACGTAGAATTCGGGCTCGAGCTGAAGCAACTTCGCCAGCAGGTCGTTGCGCAGGTCGTACTCGATGTCCCGCGACACGCCGATCAGTATCCAGCGGGTCCAGAACGAAAGCACGCCCTTGACCGCGACGACCAGGATCATGGCGAGGCAAAAGATCAGCAGGGTCTGGCGGCTGTGCGCCTGGTAAAACGGCAGAAACAGCCACAGCAGCGACCGGGCCGGCCCGGTGAGATGCGCCATCGGGCGCGGCAGGCCCGAGAGCGAGTCGATAATCGAGCCGGTGATGAGCGGCAAGACGTTGCCGACCACGCTCATCGCGCCGAGCACGGTCAGACCGAGCAGGACGCGGCCCTTGTACCGCGCAATGTAGGGTAAAAGGCCGCGGAGATGCTTCCACGAGGAGGCGCGGGGCGGGGCCGCGGGCTTTGCGGCGACGGTTTGGATGGCGCTGCTCATTTGAGGCGCGAGCTCGGCCTTTCGAGCGCGGGCAGCTCGCTCAGAAAATTCTCAAAGTTCCGGTCGAGTGACTGGTAGCGCTTCACCTTGGCGTTCCAGCGCACGCCGATCGTAGGGGCGTGCCCGCCTCCGGGCTGTTCGAGCGGAGTGAAAAACAGCAGCAGCCCCTTTTCGGCGTTCTGCTCATATTGCAGCCGCCAGCCGGTCACCGGCGCGATAGGCGTCCCGCCCAGAAAGCCTTGTGGATTCTTCAGATGCTCGTCGCAGCGCAGAAGTTCCTTCCACTTTTGGCCGTTCTGCTCGGCCAGGACGGCGCGCGTCAGCAGGTTGCCCGGGACGGTGCCGGTGGGCGTGCGCCCCAGCCGGTTGATCACCAGCACCTGCGGTTGACCGGTGTGCGCCAGGTCACCGTAAACGAGCACCTCGGCTTCCGAACCCAGGACGCTCTGCGCCACGCCGGCAATCTCCGGGGGGATAGCCGTCGCCGCAGGCTTGCCCTCGGCAGGCTTTAGCGGCGCGGGCTGGCTGCATGCCGCGAACAACGCCAGGGCGCAAATCAGCAGGTTCGCAGAGTTGGAGCGCATGCGTTTCCTGTGCTTCCTAGAGACTTGGGAATGCCAGCGTGATCTCGACCACGCGCCCCGTGGCGCGGTCGCAGGAGATTTCCATCACCTGCGGCACGTCTGCCCCGGCCCAGTCAAAGGCGTAAAACAATAATTCTAGCTCCCGGGTACCTTTCGCGGAAGGCCCGCTCGAGTTTGGCTCGCCATAGAGTTCGGCGACGCGGTCGCGCGGGTCGCCGAGCTTCAGCCCCCGCCCCGTCTTCCACAATCTTGTTTGCAACAGGTCGCGCAGCGTTTCCCGGCAGGCGGCCTTCCCGGGAGGCGAGAGCCTGCCCAGGGCGGTAACCGTAATACTCTGGACGACGTTGTTTTGGCCGAGTTCGAGCGAGAGCGCCCGCCCGGTGCACTCGTCGGCCCATTCGGCCGCTTCGCCGGAGGCGGGCGCGCCCTTGCGATATTTAGCCTTGTAGCGCGCCTCGGCCGTTCCCAGCGTGTCCCGACCCGGCCGCAGGCCCGCGAGCGTGAGTTCGTTGGCGCGCTTCGGTGCGGCCGGTTCCTGGGCGTAGCCTCCGGCCAGCGCGCCTGCAGCGACCAATGCCGCCGGCGCGCTAGCGCAAAGCCAGAATGTCATCCAGCCGCGCTTCAAAGTTCTCCTCTCCCTCTGACCACAGCCGGCAGCGTTCGACAGGCAGGGCCTCCTCGATCGCACGCATCCAATCCATCAGTGTTTGGATGTTTTCGCGAGTCTTCTGGTGATACTCGCAGAGGTTTTCCGGCCGCGCCATCACGGCCAGGAACTCGTCCTCGGCCGGATGCTGCGGCGGGGCTACGCTGGCGACACTCGCGCCGAGGAGTCTCGCGTGCCCGGTGAACAGGTGCTCGAAGCCGACATCGGCCTGAAAATGGCCGGCGTCGGTATAGGCGCCGCCGTCGTACTCCTCGCCGTGGCAGATGAGTCCCAGCCGCTGCGGCCGCGACTGCCATCGCGCCGCGCCAGAGTCGTAAGTCCACAGGTCCCAGTGCGCCTGGACTTCATAGGCCGAATCGGCGTACTCGTATTCGCGGGCCAGCTCGATGACCCTGGCGGCATCGAGCGGCTGGCCGCGGAGGTCGCGCTCGACCAGCGAGGTCTCGGTCGGGTCTACGGCGCGGATGAATAACTCGCTGAATCCGGGGAGCTCGGCGGAGAAGGGCACGGTCTCGAGCAAGCGCTCGAACTGGCCAAGCATGGTGGCCTCGGCGAATCCTTTCGTCCACACGCTCAGATACGCGCGATTGGCCATGCGCCGTATTATACAGGGTCAGGTCACTCACCCGAGTTGCGGAAGCGGCGATTCCGTCGGTGAGCGAAGGCGGGCGAATGCAAAGACGATTCTGCCGGACCGCGGCTATTTCTTTTCCGGCGACGGAGCGCCGCCGGAGATGCTGGCGGAAAGGTCCAGCAGGCGATGGCTCAGGGATTCGCCTACGCCCGCAAGGACCTGCGAGCAGATCTCGCGCAGGCGCTGTTCGGCGGAATTGGCCAGCGTGGCGATCACATCCTGGGACTGCTGGCTGAGCTTGGCGACCGTCGCGAGCATCCAGGTGTTGGAGACGTTTTCCAGGCGTTTCTTGTAGCTTTCCACCGCCTCATTGTTGAGTTGGGCGAAGGCGTCCTGCAACTGCTGCTGTTGCGCTTCGCGTTCTTCGCGCCAGGCGTTTTTCACCGGGGCGAGCTGTGCCTCGAGCTCCTGCCGCGCCTGTGCCGTGCCCTGCTGGATCTCCCGAGTCAAGCCCTGCTGGAACTCGGCGAAGGATTGCCGCGCATCGGCGTCGATCCGGGAGCGCACCTGGCCCACATGGGTTTCCAGGCGGGCAGTGGTCTGTTCGAAGGTTTGCTGGACCGAGGCGGAAAACCGCTCGTATTCGTGTTGGGCGGCCTGGTGGATCTGGTCGCCAAATGTCGCCGCGGTGGTCTCCGAGGATTGGGCGAGCTGGCCGCGGGCGCGCTCGACCGCCTCCTTCGCCACTTCCTCCATCTGGCCCTCGGTGTGGTCCACGTAATTGCGGCTGTAGTGGTCCAGCTCCGCCGCGAACAGGCCCGAGATCTCGCCGGCCTTCTCCCGCAGGCCGTTGGCGGCCTGCTCCAGGCCCTTATCCATGGCACTCTGCAGGTGCGTCTGCACTTTTTTCTCGTACCACTCGGCGGACTTGTAGAGTGCCTCGAAGGTGGTGTGCTGCGTGTCGGTGGCCTTCGCATCGAGCTCGGAGAGCCAGCGGGAGGCCGCCGCGCGTCCGGCCTCGTGAAAATCTTTCTCGAACCGGCTGGCTGTCTCCTGCAACCTCTCCTGCAACCGCGCCACGGCCTCCTGCACGAATTGACCGGAGGCCTGCGCCATCCGCGCCTCGTGCGCGCGCACGGTTTCCTCGGCCAGCCCCTGGTGGGCGGAGAGTTTTTCGAGAATGTGGCTGGCGCGATCGAGTTGCGGCGTCAGCCGCTGTTCGAGCTGCTGCGCCAGGCGGTCGACGGACTGTTGTCCCGCCGCCTCGAGAATGGGCTGTAGCCGTTCGGCCATGCCGCCCACGGCGCCTTCGGCGCGGCGTTCGAGCTCGGCGCTTTCGGCCGCGAGCAAGGCTTCGCAGCGGCGCTCGAGCTCTTCGGCGGTGGCCTGGCTGAGCGCCTGCAGACCAGCGGAGAACTCCCCGCTGCGGCTGACGGCTTGCTGGATCTCCTCGAGCGAAGCCTTGGCGCGGGTGTTCTCCTTCTGCAAGGCCGAGCGCAGCGTGCCCAGGATGTTTTCGGCCTCCGCGGCGGCCTGCTCAAACGACTGGCGATGCGCCGCCACGCGCAGAGTCAGTTCCTGCTCGAGCTTGCCGGTGGTGGCCTGCGAGTGCCGCGCCAGGCGCTCGGCCGCCTGCCGGGCCGCGTTTTCAAGTGCGGATTCGGTCTTCTCCTTCCACCGCGTTGCGGCAGAGGCCAAGTCGGCCTCGAGCCGGCCGCGCCAGCCGGTCTGCGCCGCGCCGGTGATCGCGCCAATCTCTTCGTTCAATTGACGCGCTGCCTTTTCCACTTTCTCCAGGCGCGCTCGCGCTTCCTCGGTCTGGCGATCCAGCGTTTCCTGCAAGCGCAGGCTGGCCGCCTCGGCGGATGTGTCCATCTGCTGGCGGAAGCGCGCTGCCCCGGTTTCCGCGGTGTGGGAGCTGGCCACAAGCTCGCTTTTGAGCTGGTTCAATTTTTCCAGCGCCGAATGGAGCTGGCTTTCCAACTGCTGCTGGAACCGCGTCTGGTGGTCGCCGGTCAACTTCGCCAGACGCTCGGCCAGGCGTGGCCCCGCGTCGTGAAGGTGGCGCTCGAGCTCGGCGCTCCATTCGGCGCTCAGCGCGGCAACGCCGCTCTGACGCGCTTGATCAATCTTGGCCGAGGTCTCGCGGACCATCCGGTCCGCGAAGGCAGCGCCGGCGGCTTGCACGGCCTTTTCCGCCGCTTCTTTCAACTGCTGCTGGAGGGCGGCGAGTATCGGGCGGGTTTCCTCGGCGACGGCCTGTGCCGTGGCTTCGCGGGCGGCGTTCTGGAGCTGCTGCTTAGCCTCGACCACCATCCGCGCCACCTGGCGCCCCGCCACGAGCGAGGCATCGCCGCCGCCCGGCGCGGGCAGGACGCGGACATTGTCCTCGTGCGCGCCCACGGTGGGGAGTTCCCATTCCTCGTCCGGGGCCGGCGCTTCGGCTTCGGCGCCGGGCAGGGGGATTTCCCCCGCGGTGACATCCGGAAACGGAAACCAATCTTCGGGGGTGAAGGCGATCCCCCAGACGTTTCCAGGGACCTCCAGTTCGACGCCGATCTGGAATAGCTCGCGCACGGTGCGCGGCCGCTGGATCCAGGTGACCTGCGCGCGCACGCTCCGCGGCTCGCGCCCGGTCTCCGGATGGGGCACCTCGAGGGTCACCCACATGTTCTTCAGGACGTAGTGCTTGGAGCGGTACCGGCAGCCGTGGCAGCTAATCAGCAGCGTGGAGGTGCGCTCCTGGAAGGGCCGGCCGAGCGCGTCCACACCGGTGACGGTCAAAGGCACGGCCTGGACGATGCGCGTGCTTCGCCGTTTCCCGGCTTCGGGTTCGTGCTGGGGTGAGGACTCGGACACAAATTCCCCGCTCAACTTGCAAGAATACCATCCGCGGCGGGGCGCGTCGAGGGCCTCAAATGGGCCGTGCGAAACGGTTAATGCGAACTTCGGCGCAGGCTAACGCGGCCGGGAGGCTTCCGGCCGGCTACTGCGGCCGAACAGGTAATCTTTGATCTCCTTGGCCACCCAGAGCGGCCCCAACAGGAAATACACCGGCCCCTGGAAAAACGCCGGGTGATTACCCTCGATGCGATGGCCGAGAAACAGCATGGCCCAGCCAGCGATAAACAGCCCCAAACCCAGCCGCCAGTAGGTGAGGATCAGAAGAATCACACCGGCGAAGATCAGGGGAATGCCGAGGCCGTGCAAAACCTTGTTCCCGAGCGTGGTGTGTTCGTGGTCGTAGTGCGCCATGTATTCCGCGAGTGTCGGCACGAGCTGCCTCCCTGGATGAGCGATTCTGTGTCCCAGCGGTATGCGCCACTGTACTACGAGGGAGGGGCGCCTGGCTAGAGCTCGCGGCGGCCTTCCATGGCCTTCAGCATAGTGACTTCGTCGGCGTATTCGAGGTCTGAGCCCACCGGGATGCCCACGCCGATGCGCGTGACGCGGATGCCCAACGGCTTGATCAGCTTCGAGAGATAGACAGCCGTGGCTTCACCCTCCGCGGTGGGGTTGGTGGCGATGATGATCTCTTCCACCGCGCCGTTTTTCAGCCGCTCGATCAGGCTTTTAATCTTCAACTGTTCCGGCCCGACGCCTTGCAGCGGGGCGAGCGCCCCGCCGAGCACATGGTAGAGCCCGGCGTACTGCCGCGTCTTTTCGACGGCCAGGATGCTGTGCGGCTCCTCGACCACGCAGATGGTTTTCCGACTGCGCGTTGCGCTGGAGCAGTACAGGCAAGGATCGGTGTCGGTGATGTTGTTGCACACCGAGCAGGTGCGGATCCTCTCTTTGGCGGCGCGGATGGCCTCGGCCAGCGCCAGGGCGTCCGCGGGGGAAGCGCGCAGCAGGTGGAACGCCAGCCGCTGAGCCGTTTTCTGCCCGATCCCGGGCAGGCGCTTCAGCTCTTCGATCAGGCGTTCAATGGGTGCGGCAAAATCAGGCATGGCTTAAGAGACGAAGAGTCAAAGAGTCGAAGGGTCGCACAAATCCTTGCGGCGGTTCGCGATCACCCGGGCGCCCGGCGAAACAGCCAGAGCTTTTCGGGTCAGAACAGCCCGGGGATTTTCAGGCCGGCGATCCCGGGCAGCCCGCCGGTGAGGCTCTTCATCTGGTTGGCGAGTTCTTCGTCCACGCGCCGGCTGGCCTCGTTGACCGCCGCGAGCACCAGGTCCTGCAACATCTCCTGGTCCTTGCCCGCGAACACCTCCGGGTCGATGCGCACCTGGGTCACCTGCTTTTGCCCGTTCATTTTCACGGTGACCATGCCGCCGCCGGCGGAGGCCTCCACGTTTACGGCGTCCACCTGCTTTTGCAGGCTTTCCTGCATCTGCCGGAATTGGGAAAGAATTTGCTGCAGAGCCTTCACTTCCATGGACTAGTCCTCGCGCCGGCGCTTGACCTCGGAAATCTGGCCGCCGAACCGTTCCAGCATGGCTCGCACGACGGGGTCCCGCTCAAACTGCGCTCGCAACTCGGGCGAGCCGAGTGTCGCGCGAGCCCCGGCGCCCCTCGCCGGCATACTCTCCAGTCTAACACAGACGCGCAGCGGCTGGCCCACCACCTGGCTCGAGATTGTGCGCAATTTCTCCATCGGCTCGCGGGCCTGTAACATCTCCGCCAGCGCGCGGCTCTCGGTGGGAAAATAGAGCCGCATCTCGCTGCCGTCGAGCTCCCAGCGGCAAACATGTTCCACCAGCTCGCCGAGGAATTTCTGCTGGGCGAGGATCGCCGCCTTGATGGCATCCACCTGGGCCGCTTCGATTCCATTCAAAGCGCCCGCGGCCTTGGCCACAATGCTGGGAGGCGCTGCCGGCACGGGCCCGCGTGTGCGCGCATCTCCCGCCGGAGGCGGGCCGGCGGCGCGCACGGCTGGCGCATCCTTGGCGGTTGGGCCGGCCATTGGCGTCGCCGCCGTTGCGGCGCGCGCTGCGGCGCCGATCTGCGGGGCCGCGCCGGGGCTGCGCGTCGCGCCAGCGTCTTTTTGGAGTTCGGCCAGGAGTTCTTCGAGCGGCGCCAGGCGCGATGCATTCACCAGGCGCAGCAAGCCCATCTCCAGATGCAGCCGCGGGTCGGGCTTGCGCCGCAGGTCGTCGTCGGTGGCCAGCAGAATCTGGAAAAAGCGCGTCAGGTCCTCCTCGCTGAACTGCTCGGCTACTTGCGCCAGGCGCGGGCGCTGATCGGCGGGCGCAGCGATCAGCTCGGAGCCGGCGCCGCACACCCGCGCCACCAACAGATTGCGGAAATGCTGCATGGCTTCGCGGCAGAAGTGTTGCAGATTGCGCCCTTCGGCGAGGAACTGGTGCACCAGCGCGAGCACGCGTTCGGCCGAGCGCGCCCGCACAGCCTCAACCAGAGCATCGAGCAGCTCCTCGGGCACGACGCCGAGCAGCTCGCGCACGGGAGCGTCGGCAATCTGCGCACCGCAGTAAGCGCGCGCCTGCTCGAGCAGCGAGAGGGCGTCGCGCAGGCTCCCCTCCGCGGCGCGGGCCATCACGGCCAGCGCGCCGGGGTCCACGCTGAGCCCTTCCTTCTGCGCGATGCGCTCGAGCGCAGCGACGATTTCGCCGAAGGCCAGCGCGCGGAAATGGAAGTGCTGGGCGCGCGAGCGGATCGTCTCCACCAGGTCTTCGGGCTGGGTGGTGGCCAGGATGAAAATGACTTTATCGGGCGGCTCCTCGAGTGTTTTGAGCAGGGCGTTGGAGGCTTCGTCGGTGAGCATGTGCGCTTCGTCGAGGATGACCACTTTGTAGCGGGAGGCAGCGGGGGCGTAGCGCACCATCTCGCGCAGCTCGCGGACCTGGTCAATACCGCGGTTCGACGCGGCGTCAATCTCGATGACGTCGAGCGATGTGCCCGCGGCAATCTCGCGGCAGGAATCGCACTGGTTGCATGGCTCGGGGGTCGGCCCTTGGGCGCAGTTCAGCGCTTTAGCCAGGATGCGCGCGGTAGTCGTCTTGCCCACGCCGCGGACGCCGGAAAAAATGTAAGCGTGAGCGACCCGATGGGAGCGGATGGCATTTTCAAGCGTTTGGGTGACGTGCTGCTGGCCGACCACTTCGCGGAAATTCTGCGGGCGCCACTTCCGGGCAATGACCTGGTAGCTCATGGTGTGGAGAAAACCTGCCCTTGAGACGATGAGAGGAACTTCGGGTTCTCTGCGGCACCCGAAGCGTTCCCGCTACCGTTGCTCCCTTCCGGGCCTGGCGGGGTTTGCGGGGCATCGTTGCACAGAGCCCGAAGTTCCACGCATCGGCAGTCCCGCGTCGCGGGACCGCACGCCGCAGTCTAGCACACCGCCCTCGCGAGTGAAAGAAAACGCGGAAAACGGAACCGGGCGCGCGCTCGCGCCATCCCCGCGCGCCGTAATTTTGGCTCGTGGCTCTTTGGAACAGCGCGGCTTGATTTTGCTGTGGCTGCCCACGCCCGCGCAGTATGCTCTCGGCGGGTGCTGATCCTCCGCACCCTCGCCGGCGCCCCGATGATCTCGGGGACCGGCTCCGCGGCGCCAGCGGAACGTCCCGGAAAATCCTCCGGGGCAGGCCCCACGACACGGGGCATGCCTTGCATCGTCCTGAAGCTTCGGGCCGAGCAGGGAAGGGAGGACCACATGAAGGGTGTCGTTTGCATCGGCGTAGCCGTCTGCCTGATTCTCTCCGCGACAGTTCCTGTTCAGTCGCAATCCAACCAACTCCTGCAAGGGACGCAGATTCGTCTCGTGCTGCTAAATGGCCTGAGCACCACGGTGGCGCGGGACGGCGATCCATTCGCCGCGGTCGTGGCCGAGCCGGTATATCTCGGCGGGCAACTGATGCTCCCGGCAGGCGCGCGTGTGTACGGCCAGGTGGGCAGCATCATCAAACCGAAGCGGTTCTCGTGGTTCCGCGGCCAGGCAGCCATGAACCTAACCTTCCGCTCCATCGAGGTGGACCACCGCGAAATCCCCGTGCAGATGAGCATCCTGGCGATTCAGGACGCCTCGACGCAATCGAGCGGGAAGAAGCGCAAGGACGTGAAGATCCAGGAAGGCCAGGTGGTTGAAGCCAAGCCCGACATCAAGCGTGACGTCACCACGGTCGGGCTGGGCACGGGCGGGGGCACTGTCGTGGGAGCCTTGTTCAGCCACGTCGTGCGTGGTCTGGCAATCGGCTTGATTGGCAGTACCACCTACGTCATGGTTCGGAAGGGCAAGGAAGTGGAGCTGCCTGCGCAGACGGCGCTGCTTGTGCGGCTGGACAACAACGTCACGCTGCCGACCGTGTCGGCGAGCGTTGCGCCGTACACCACACCGACGCGCTAGCAGGCCGCGCGCCGCGCATGGCAAGGTTCCGGAAGCGACGGTCATAAGTGTGCTTCGCCGCCGGCGGGCGATGAGGCGCGCCGGGACATGTGCGGTTGGCAGGCTAGGTCGAAGGGGTCTTTGGCTGGCCAGTGGCAGGAAACGTCATGTTCCAGAAATTGTCCGGCTGAAGCATCAGCGCGCCCGCTACCCATCCGTCTGCCTCGCGAGCGACCCACGCAATCTGGAAGAGCAGCGGCTTGCGCTCGGGGGCCTGGCCATTCGTTCTCCTGATTAGCTTGATGGCCACCACGTCCCCGCGCTCGAGTTGTGTTTTGACCCTGAACCGGCAGCCGAGCTCGCTGATGTCGCAGGTGGTGGTGGAATCGCGGAACAGCCGACCTCTGCGATCAAATCCGGAGATTTCTATGGGGAAGGCCAGAGTCACGCGCTTGCCCTTGCGCCGGTCTTGGTTCGCCTCGCGGCTCAGCGCTTCCCACTCTGTCAAGCTCTCTGGTTTCTCGTTTTGCTCCATGGCACTCACCTAGGGGCAACCCACCTGCCAAACGCGGCGGCCGCGGGCCGTTGAAAATAGAGCGGATGTGCCGCGGAGCCTATCTGCCGCTGACACAAGGCGGAAATCTGTTCGCAGGTGAAACAGCAGAAATGGGAGGCCGCTAGGCCGCGGTGGCTCCGGCCTTGGCCTTGTTTGCGCGCTTGAGGTAGCGGTAGAGGCTGGTGCGGCCGATGCCCAGGACTTGCGCGGCGCGGACGCGATTGCCTTCGCACATCTCCAACACGCGCTGGATGTGCAGGCGGCGAACCTCTTCGAGTGGCAGCGGGCGCCAGGTCTCGCCGCCTGCGGCGCGCCCGAGGGGTTTCTGCATGTGTTCGGGGAGATCACTGACGTCAATGAACTCGTTGACCGCGGTGATGCAGGCGCTGGAAACGACGTTTTCCAGCTCGCGCACATTGCCGGGCCAGGAGTGCTGGAGCAGCAAAGTCTGGGCGCGGCGCGTGAGCCCCAGAATCTTCTTTCCGTAGGCCTCGTTGTACTTTTTCAGGAAGTACTGTACGAGCACGGGGATGTCGTCGAGCCGCTCGGTGAGGCTGGGGACGCGAATCTGGATGGTGCTGAGGCGATAGAACAGGTCCTCGCGGAAGTGCCCGGCGAGCACCTCGGCGCGCAAGTCGCGGTTGGTGGCGGCGATCAAACGCACCTCCACGCGGCGCACCTCGGGCGAGCCGACTCGCTGGATTTCGCGGTTTTGAATCACGCGCAGCAGCTTGGCCTGCATGGGCAGGGACATCTCGCCCACCTCGTCGAGGAAGACGGTGCCGCCATTGGCGTACTCAAACAGGCCGGCGCGCGTGTCCGTGGCGCCGGTGAAGGCCCCGCGGACGTGTCCGAAGAGCTGGCTCTCGAGCAATGTATCCACCAGCGCCGAGCAATTGCACACCGCAAACCGCTGCTGCGCTACCGGACTCATCTGGTGGATGGCGTGGGCCACCAGCTCCTTGCCGGTGCCGGTGGGGCCGGAGAGCAGCACATTGGTGTAGTGCTTGGCCACCTTCCGCGCCAGGTCGAACACTTCGAGCATCGCCGGGCTCTTCCCCACGATGCCGTAGAAGTCCAGGTCGGCGAGCAGTTGCACCTCGAGCGCGCGGATGCGGCGGCGCTGGGTGAACAGTTCGGCCAGCTCGTGGAGACTTTTTTGCAGGCGGGCGCGGTCCACCGGTTTGCACAGGTAATCGTAGGCGCCGCGCTTGATTGCTTCGATGGCGGAATCGAGCGAATAGAAACCCGTCATCAGAATGACGTGGACGCCGGGGTCGCGTTGCAGCGCCTGTTCCAGGAACGCGAGACCATCCATCGCGGGCATCTTCAAGTCCGACAACACCACCCGGCAGCGGCCGGCGCGAATGTGTTCCAGCGCCTCTTGGGGGTCGGCGGTGCCCACGGCGAGGTACCCAAATCCTTCGACCATGGCCTGGAGCATCTCCAGCATGGGGCGCTCGTCGTCCAGAATGCAGACCGTCAGGGTGTCACGCGCGCTCGTCGTGGCGGAGGCCTTCGCGCTGGCTGTGGTCATGAAGCGATTGCCGGGCAAGGCCCGTGCCAGACCACTGCGGCGGTTTAGACAGCGGGCTGCGAGTCGAGCGGGCCCCTGGTCGCGAGCGCCATGACGCAATTTAAGGCAGGCAAGTCCAGACACTTAGCAGGAAGCATTTCGGGAAGAGTCAGACGGGGCAGAAGGCTTCAAGATTGAATTTGGATTTATTAAGGGAAGACGAATTGGGAGTGTCGTTCCGAAATGGGGCGGGTTTCGCCCCCGCCTGTGCCAAAGGTGAACTCCGCAGAAGAAGCGGTATTGTCACCCAACGATCTAGTGCACAACCCCGTCTCCACTCTCGCCCAGGTGGAGCAAGAGCTGCACCTCTGCCGCACTCAGGTGTCGGAGATCGCCGGAACTGATGAGGACCTCGAGCGCCAAGTCATCACCAAGCCAGAATTGGAGCGGCAGCTCGGGACGGGCGCCTGTGGCCCAGAAGATCTCTTCCCGAGTGGAGAGCCGGTCGGGCGCGTTGTAGCCGGTACAATCGTTCTTCATCTTCGGCGCCCCTCGAGCGTCTCGATGAGCGTCGGAGATTCCTTGGCGTCTCCTCCCGGGCGCGGGTGCAGTTGCGTGAGATGAAATTGCCACCTGCCGGCAACGGCCGCCGGGCCTGACTTCACGATCTGGTAGGCCACCGGGAAGCTGTGGCCCGAGGCGGTGGGATGGATCAAGCGGACGAAAATCAGCGCGCCGTCGCGCATGGGATGGCGCAGATGGACCTTCTTGCCGCCTTCTTCACTCCAGTCGAGTTCTGTTTTCTCGACGAAGAAGTTCTCGAATGAATCCCAACCGGAGACTTCAATGCAATAGCTGGTCGTGACCGGGCTCTGCGGGCACATCGTGACTCTTTTCCTCCGCCCAAGGTATTGCAGCCCGCCTGCCAGAGAGGTCACCACGCCAGTGCTTCGGGGGAAAGGAGTTAGCGGCGGACGGGTGAAGCAGGCATGTGCCGCAAAGATACAAAGGCGCGTCACTGCGTGCTTTTGAACCAGCGGGGGAGCGATTTTTCGTGCGATGCAGAGTGCGTGCGGCGGCCTTATCCGTACTGGGTTCCGGGGTACAACAGGCTCAGCGCTAAGGTCCAAATAAAATTGAAGATCCTGCCGAACAACACCCACGCCACGAGGAGTCCCAGAAGACCGAGCCCGCTGGACTGCGTCCAATCGAGGAATTTGAGCGCAGCCCTTTCGGTCATCAGCAGAGTGATGCCCGTATGGCCGTCGAGCGGAGGCACAGGCAACAGGTTAAAAGTGCCCAGAAGCAAATTCAGCACGAAAAGAATGCTGAGGAAGGTGGCGGTAAACGTTGGGTCGGCGGACTGCGTGGATTCGGTGAGGTGGGTAAATGTCGCCCGTGTCGGGGCGCGAAACTGGCCCAGCGCCATGCCGAAGCGGATGGCCGCGGCCGCCGCCAGCATCAGCGCGAAATTGGCTGCCGGACCCGCCAGCGCCATCCACGCCGCGCGCCGAGGATAGCGTCGCTGCCAGTAGGGATCGTACGGCGCGCTGGCCCACCCAATCATCCACCCGGAAAACAGATACGACAGGATGGGCACGAGCACCGTGCCCATGGGCTCGCGGCGGATGTGCGGGAGCGGGTTGAGCGTGACCTGCCCGCTGTGGAAGGCGGTCGGGTCGCCCCCCAGCTTGGCCACCAGCGCGTGGGCGCCCTCGTGACACGTGGTCGAAAACAAAAAGACGACGTACCAGACAAACCCCAGGGCAAGCGTTTCCGCGGGCAAGGGCTGCATGGCCAGGGCCAGCTTAGTGCCTCGGCGGAGCGGTGGCAAGGGCTGCCGGCGTCTTATACTTTGCCGTTGTTATCTCCGGGGTTACCTACTTGACAATACAGAAGGCAGGGCATAGGGTGCGTTGCTCCACCCGTCCACGAAGCGCATTCCTTCGCGGGTGCGAGACACCAAGGAGTTGCGCCGTGCCCGCAGGGCGAAAGAGGGATTCACGCCGGAAGTCGCCCGCCGATCGGGAATTTGAGGCATTGCTGCGACGGGCCGCCGCCTATTTCGAGGCGCGCAAGCCGCGGCGCGTCACCAAGCTCGCCCGGAAGAAATCTCACGCCGCATAGCTGGCTGCAATCCCGTTGGGTCGTGAGCCCGCCTGCGCGTCCAATACGTTGGCTCCGGGGCCTGGACTCGAACCAGGATAACCAGATCCAAAGTCTGAAACCACACAAAAAACACCCGTCCCCTAAACCATTGAAAACTTAGCTTACACATTTGTTTTCATGAAGTTCAACCTCTGACCAATGTTTCGGTCCGTTTGGTTGTGTTGGGAGCAGGTTGGGGAGATTGGGCAAAGGACGGGCAAAGTTTTCACAATCGGCCGCTGACAGGTGAGACAGACCTGCCCTGCGTTGTTCAGGGGCTGATGTGGCAAAAACCGATCAAGCGAAGAGGATACAAGCACGATCTTCTTATTCTGAGAAGGTGGGTTCGACTCCCACACGCTTCCGCCAAAACTCGCTTTTCTATCAAGGGCTTGGCGGATTTGCAGGGCAGCAAAAGGCAGCAATAAGAGATTCTGGTCCCGGTTTTATGCCAAGTGGAAAGCGACACGGACGGTAGCCGGGATCCTCGCTCTCGACATGCTAAGGCCGGCAAGCAGCAAGTAGAAATGCCAGCGGGCTCGGGACGCTGGCGAGCGTCCGCAGACTGTACATTGGATTCAGGGCATTCCTAACCCTTGGCTGTGTCCGCAAAACCGGCCTTTGTGTACACGTAAGCAGGCTTGTCAGCCTGCGTCCATTGAAGATCCAGGATCCGAAGGGAAAGATTTGGAGTGCTGGTTGGGGTTCAAGCTCCGAAAGTTGACAGCTGAACAAGAACACAAGCTAAACAGGAAGCACCGCCGAAGGCGAGGCACCGACCGGCCCATTTGCGTCTTCCCCCTTCTTCTCCGTTTCTTCACCACAGTCTTGCACCTGCGGCGGACCGCGCGAGTCAAGTCCATCCCTCTCCGAGCGTCAGTCCCCGAGCACCATTCCAAGTCCCTCAATCGCAGACCTCCCCTGTCGCGGCGTAGTCGACAACTTCGCCGAGATAAGTTTTCAATTCTTTCATCCAGCCGCGCGGGTTGTGGCCGTGAATGAGACGGCCCAGGAAGCCGAGCTTCTCTGCCACGTTGCTGCGGTTATGGCGAATGTCGTCCCTAGTGACGCTGCTGTAGATGGCCAGGAACTCGGTCATGCTGGTGGGTTTCGAGAAGAGGTAAGTCGCATGGCCAAGCTGGGGCGTCTCTATGACCACTGCTCTCTCAAGGTCGAAGATGTATTCCGACCGAAAGAGGTAGAGACGGCGGGCACGCTTGCAAAGCTGCCTGTAGTAGAAGGCGTCGTAGTCTGGCCGCCAGGTAATCAGGGCGACGTCGAAATCGCCCGGAATGCCCAGGCCAGCGGAAAGTCTTTGCAGTTCGGCTCTCTCGACCGGCGCAGATTCGATGCGCACGCGAACTTGATCGAGGGCCTCGGCAAACTGACCGAAGCGCTGGTGGGTCTTGCGAGCTTCGGCGATCTGTTCAGCAATGTTCGCGGGCAGCGCGACTTCGATGCGGCTCGGAAGTGCGGTCTCCCACTTCACCAGATGCCATGCGCTGGCGCGGTGATGATACTTGCCGCTCTGAACGAAGGTCGCCTTGACGCCAATCTTGGCACCCAGCAGGTGTTTCCACTGGTTCCAAGTCGCATCCCACGACAACGGCAATGAGGCCTGATCGAACAGAACTTCCAGCCTGCGGCGAGAGTCTCGATAGATTGCGCGATGATCGTAAAACGCGAACTTCCGCAATGGCGCTCGGAAGCGCTTCGTCCTCTTCTCGGGCAAGAACGAGAGGACGCGGGAGGCGTAGAAAGTCGTCCCGTCACGTGAGAGGTCTCCCGCAACCAGCAGAGAACCAAAGCCGCTGTACGGGAAAAGTGCGGGGGCTCCAGGGTCAGCTAAAAGTACGTCGTAACAGGCGCGCAATTCTGGATGCCCCAGGATGTTGACCGCACGCTCCAGTGTGGACAGGTCGTTTGAGGACCCGCGGGCTGTGCGGAGTTCCAGGCTGCGAAGTTTGAAGGCAAGGTGGAGTTCGGCTGGCGACACGTTGGAGTTGACCCGGAACAGCTCGTAGAACGAGGGCTGCCGGTCCCAGGCCCGGTGGCGATTACCGGCGTAGAAATAGTCCCTCAGCGCCTCGCAACGAATATGGATGGTTGAAATCCCCAGGCGGCCACCGACCACTTCAGCGGAGACGAAAAAGCTATCGCGCTTGTCCTTTCGGGGCTGTGTCGCGTAGCCGATCGGTGCATGAAACACGTCCCACCTTCTGACCTCAGGTTTCCCGTTACGGAAGTAAATCTCCGTGGCCGCGTGGGTTGCTTCAAGTGCGAGAGGGAAGCGCAATTGGTCTCCCACGCGGATGAAAGACGCCAAGAAGTTTGAGACCAGGATGGACGTGCCATCAGTGAAAACGCACTCTGTCTTGTCACCTCTGGGATTGGTCTTTAGAACCGGCCGCTGACAGACATTCGGCCTTGGGCCGGTGGTGACCTGGGTTATGACCGCCATAACAGCGCGGAATCTAGCACCGACTGAGCGACATGCCAAATAAGTGGGTCATGCCTCGTAACTTCTTACTGTCTCGTTACTTAGAGTGAGGATTTGTGTGGCAGGTCTCGCTGATTCTAGGCGGCCTCTGGACCAACCGAAGCAGTACATTCCAGGCCAGGACCACCTTCCGCAACCGGCCTGAGTGAGTGTCCAGAAGTCTTGTTCACGATTTCCTAAACTCGAAAGCGAAAGGAGGAACTGTGTTCGTTGAACTCATGCCAGTTCTCGCGGGGCGCACGGTGATGATCACGATCGCTCGTATTGACGAAGAGAGGATCCGTGTGAACGTCATTCCGACAAAGGCCAGCGAGGACGAGAATACTGCGCTCTCAACTCCCGTCAGCCTCACAGGCAGTCCCGAGGAGCTCGATGTCGAGTTGGGCAAGCATCTTGTAGCTTACGCGGACTCGCACCGCCAACTCCGGACGACCCTCGCTGAAGCAAAGGCCCAGATGGACGCCGCCGCCAAGGCCGCACAGGAGAAAGCAAAGCGTCAAGCAGAGGAACGGAAGAAGAAAGCGGAAGAGAAGAGCGCCGGAGAAGAGAAAACATCGGAGGCAGCGGTGGAGTCGTCCCCGAATCCAAAGCCTGAGCCGGCGACTCTCTTCGGGAACTAGCAACGCATTCTCGAACCGTTTCGTACACCCAGACCAACAGGAGTGTGGACACAATGATCGAATTGACGACACTGGCTCGCGAATTCACTTACAACGGCGTGAAGCTCCCCGACCCAAATCCCAGCCTGACTCCGGAAGAAGTTCGAACCATCTACGCCAACCAGTACCCGGATCTCGCCACCGCATCCATCACCGGACCCGAAGCGAGCGAGGGGAAACTCCGTTACAACTTCGTTCGCGCCATCGGCACGAAGGGATGAAAGCCGGTGGAAAGCAATAGAAGAAGCCGCCGCCGGCGAAGAAAAAGGGGGAAGAAGGCGGTCCTCGATGAGCTTAAGCAGCTTGGACGGGACCGCCACCCAAGAAACCGGACGGTGATCGGGAGGTTCGCTCGATGTCGTGGCCTACAAAAAGCGGCTTGGCTGATCGCTGTCGCCGTCGAAGGCGACAGGAACGAGTGCAACCGAACGCCACTTGCGCCACCTCCGGCCTGGCTGCCGCCGATTTGATGGGTACTTGCAACCAGCTTGTGCTCCCGCGGTTAGATGGGATGGCGAGCGAGCATCATTTGCATATCGACACACCGCGGTTGATTTCTCTCGCTGCGAATCTCCTCAGACTTAACGTAGCGGTCGCAGAAGATTGGGCGAAGGCCGGCCAGGATCCCACCGCTTACATTGAAGTCAGCCTCGCACGCTGGATCGATTCCCACGGGGGCAAAGCGATACGGCGCCGTTTCGCGTTTCATGCCACGCTGGCGTCCCGGCTCGATGAATTCTCCGAGGAAGACACAGATGAGCGTCGAGGGAACCGACTTTACCTGGTCGTGGAGCCTGAAAGTGCAGCGTACGTTATCCTCGGTCCCACGCTTGAGCTACTGGAGAAGACCGACCGCCGACTTCCGGTGACGTTCCTCCGCTTACTCGTGGAAGGGCTGGAGAAGTGGGTGCGGGTGTACAACTATCGCGATGCAGCAGAGCGCGTCGAAATGCTTCGAGAGTGGTCCGAGGGCGATGAGAATCAGGAGGAGTACGCGTTCCCGGACGTCGCTGGCTGTATCCCAACTTCGATGAAAGACGCCCCGCTCGGAACGAAGAGTCTTCGCCAGCTTCAGAAGCGGCTCGAAGGGAGGGCGGTCGGCCGGCTCCTGGCTCAAGCCATGGACCTTCAGCGTATTTCCGACCGTGTGGAAAGGCCCGCGTTCACAGAGGACATGCGCGAGCAGCTTGTGGACGCCAATCCCCCGTTGCCCGGCATGCTCGCCGTGTTTTCTGCTGGCGATGCGATCGAGGCATGTTTTGACGAAGAGGCTCAATACGCGACCGAGGTTCCTCCAGAACCCAATCTCATCATTCCGGTCGAACCCCACGATGCCGCACATGTCCGGGCGGCATTTCGGACGCTCGGAGTCGTTTGCGAGACCCTTGCAGCGACCTCTGGGTTAATCGACCTGATGCCGGGAAACGAGGCAGGTGTCACCAACCCCGTGGAGGAAGAATGGAAGCACATGTCCGCATAGGGGGCAACCGGCGGTTTAAGCTCAAACATGCAGTGCTCATTTACACCGACACCTCGACAGCATTTGCCTCACTCCACGATGTAAGAGTCAATAGCGAGGGTGCGCCCTACCTAGGCCCGGGCCGCTCGGTCACCACAGCATTTCTTCGGCGCCTGGCACAGGGTCTGGGAGCTGCCGTTAGACCAGAGGTCCTGTCCGAGTGTGTGTTGGCGAGGACTCCTGATCTGATCGTCTGGTGGAGCAGAGCGCAATGCCGGTTGATGTTCTTTGGTGGCCAAGAGGAGAAGGCACAAGCCTTGAACGGCCATGTGTATCCTCACCCTCCGTTGGTTTTCAAGGTACGTGGACGTGAGCTGTTTGTTCGCGCGCTCGCCGAAGACACGCGCCCGAAAGCGGAGACGCAACTCAAGTCCGCGCCCTACTGGAATACCGATTCAGAGGGACTGGTGTGTGCCGGGACCATGAAAGTCCCCATCGATGTCACGGTCGAGTCGATCTCTGCCTGGGAAAATGCGTACTTCGAGTCCGAATTCACTCATCCCGCCGGGGCGGTTCGCCTCACAAAACATTCGGGCGGTTTCCTTGGGCTGTGGAAGAGTTTGAGAGACAAGGACTGCGCCTTCCCAACGAAGCTTCTGACGGATGCGAAGGAGACGCTGAGAGAATTCATCGAACCAGGCCGGGAGCGCTGAACCCATGGATGTACACACAATCCACCCCGAGTTGTTAGAACGCCGGGTTCGGGTGTTAGTAGTTGGCTGCGGTGGTGTCGGAAGCGCCGTCACCGCTGGCTTGCCGTATCTTCACCAGGCGCTCGTCGTGCGCGGCCATCCTGGGGGCCTGCACGTGACCGTGCAGGATGGAGAGCGAATCTCGGCGACAAACTGCGTGCGGCAGCCCTTCAGCAAGTCGGAGATAGGGCTATACAAGTCGGTCGTGCTTGTGAACCGACTGAACATGTTCTGGGGCCTCGACTGGGAAGCCATTCCGGAGGACCTGGTTGGGGATCAACCGACCACCTACATGGACATCATCATCGGCTGCGTTGATTCACGCGCTGCCCGGGCCATCATCCAGCGTTGTGCAACTCGCTCGAGCACGGTAGCGTACTGGCTTGATATCGGGAACAATGCCGACAGCGGCCAGTTCATTCTCGGTGAGCCTCTGAATCTGACAAACCCACGCAGGCGTATACGTCTCCGATCCGTTGCTGAACTGTACCCGGAAGTCATAGACGCGGAGCTGGACGACAACAGCGTACCAAGCTGCAGCGCAGCGGAAGCTCTGGAGAGGCAGGAACCCTTTGTCAACGCGACGCTGGCAAATCACGCCCTCAGCTTGCTTGCGCAGCTCTTTCGGTACGGCAGGATCACGCATCACGGAGGCTTCGTAAACCTTTCCACTGGGATGACTACTCCTCTGAGAATCGATCCGGGGTTGTGGCGTCGCATCCAAAGGCGCCGGGATTTAAGCGTGCTGGGTGGAGCCAGACCATCGCCAGCGGTTACCCGGACTGCCCCTCATGAAGACAACGCGGGGACGCAAAGGCTGTATAGCGAGGCATAGCGCTTCCGGGTCATCTGAGGACAAGGCGGATTTCAATTTCCTCTCAATTCCAATGCCCTCCGCAAGATCGGCTCAAGGCCAAAGTCGCCCCGCTAGGCTACTTCCTTGGGTGACACTGGCTCTGAAAACTTGACGTGTCGTTCGAGCGAGAGGGCACAGCGATGTCTCTTGTTTTTGCAGCGAAGTGACTGAGTTCGAGAATCGCGCCGAAGCTCGTCTTGCCCTCAATGAGAAGCCCCATCGGTAACGCAATTCATTGCCGACTGGCAAATTATTGTTCAGGTCGGAGTTTTGGAAAATGAAGGCACAGGGAGGGACAAATGCGTTTAGCGGGGCGCCAGCGCTTGGGGTTTTACCCTCTTCCGATTCCGGAGGCGGAACGAATCCGCGGGTTCCTGCGATTTCCCAACCAACATTGTTCCGCGCTTGACCCTTGCATTGGGGATGGAGTCGCTTTCACCAGGATCACATCTGACACAAAGGTGCTCCGCTACGGTATTGAACTGGACGCTTACCGGGCGGAGCTTGCTCGTTCGCACGCGAGTGACGTAATCCAGGGAAATTGTTTTGACGTGCAGTGCCCCGTCGAGTCGTTTTCCTTTATCTACTTGAACCCTCCCTACGATTTCGAGCTAAGCGAGCAGAAATCGCAGCGTATGGAGCGCCTCTTCTTGGAGCACGTCTACCGCTGGCTGAAGCCTGGAGGCGTACTCGTTTTCGTCATTCCTGGGGTGCGCATCGGGGAGTGCAATGCGGTGCTCTCAATTCACTTTGGCGAAGTGCGCGTGTACCGGCTTACCGAGCCTGAGAGTGTCCGCTACAAGCAAATTGTTGTGTTCGGCGTGCGCCGGACTCGGCACGAGAGGGAGCGGCTCCAGGACAACGACATCACGCGGGCCCAGCAATGGTACGGCTCGCTGTCGAGAGATCCTGAGCAACTTCCACCACTTCCATCGGAGCCTGATCGCCAATACGTTGTGCCGCCAGGGGAACTGGTACGCATGGTTTACCGTGGGCTTCCGCTGGACCAGATTGAAGATCTGCTTGTTAAGTCGTCCGCTTATCGTCAAGCCGCGCCCGTGCTTTTCGCGCAAGAAGCGGACATCAGCGGCCGGCCACTGACGCCGCTGCACGGCGGGCACGTCGGGCTGCTGTGCACAGCTGGGATGCTCAACGGAATCTTCGGTGAGGGAGAAGCCCGACACATCGCCCACTGGCAGTCCATCAAAATCGTGGACCGGACCGAGGAAGAGGAAGACGGGGCGACAGTCGTTCGAGAGAAAGAACGGTTCTCCAACGAACTCACGTTGGCGTTCTCCACAGGAGAAGTAGAGATTTTGAAATAAGCGATCTGTGTGCGGGGGGATGTAACTTTGAAGCTCCGCAACCCCGTGTAACCCAATCTGGTAACATGCAGCGGGAGGTGGGCGTACGAGCAGCCGCGAGACAGAGGTCGGAAGGCGGGTCGCAAGGCTCATCGAGAACTTCGAAAGCTATCTATCTGCGTTCGACCAGGACCCCGCCTTCAAAAAGTTTGGGCAACTAGAGAAACACACCGCGACGATCAAGTTGCGAAGAGAAATAGGCAGTGCCTCCTCTGCTGCTGAAGACTCTTCCTTCCAGCACATGCTCTACGAGACATTACTTGCTTGGGGTATCGGTCAGCGCGGGTCAAGACTCGTTGGCCCGTCGGAGTTCGCGCGGGCGCTCACGGCTTGCAAATCAGTGTTGGCGCTATTTGAGGGCGTGACGATTGATTCCATCGGGGGTCAGGATGACCAAACGCTTTCTGACGTGTGGGAGCTTATGAGCTCCCTGCCGATCGTTGAAAACGAAGCCAGACTAGTAGCTTGCACGAAGGCGCTTCATCACCTACTTCCTGACCTTGTGGTACCCATGGATCGCGAGTTCACCCGGACCTTCTTTGGTTGGCATGTTCCGGAGTTTCAATACCAGCAGGAGAAAGTATTCCGCCGAGACTTTAGGTACTTCGTTGAGATAGCGAAAGCCACGAACCCTTCACGGTTTGTCGGAAGCGGATGGAAGACAAGCCGGACGAAGGTTATGGATAACGCTATGGTTGGCTTTTGTCGACTCGAAAACCTTCCGAGACCCACATAAGGCCGTCCAATTCTCGCAAGCTAGTCGACCCATTTCATAGTGTGCTGGGTCGCCACGACCGGGAGCACAGGCCTAGCGATGTTCATGCCTGTGGCCTGTTGTGTAAGGAGCAGAATTATGCTGAATGCGCACGAGCGGTTTGGAAGACTTGAATTCACGAAGCGCGTGAAGGATGCGACTACGCAGATTCGCGTTTACATGGACCGGCTGATTGCGGAACCAGCGAAGGAAGACCGCGGGGCGGTGGCCGCTCATCTTCTCTCCGTGTTGGGGAGCGACGCGGAGATTGCGGCCTTGTGGGCCGCCGTGACCGAGGGAGCATTCTTCCAGATTCGATTCCCCAGACGCCCAGTATTCACGGCTTCTTTGGGCCTAGAGGCACAATGCTTTCGCGGAAGTGTGGCGCTGCCGGGCCGGAAGCGTCCAGTCCGGCATCTCGTGGGGTTGTCAGCGGAGATGCTCAAAACTAGGCCTGGGGCGGATCTTGAGGGGAAGCGCACCATCCTATATGACGACGATCCGTTGTTTGTGCTTCACCGTGTGGCGCGTCGGTTTGGCTTGCCAGTCGTCCCTGATTGGGCGCCGTGGTATACGCGAGAGCTCGAACGGCGGAAGGCGATTCAGCCATTATTGGGGCTGGGCTGCTCCCCGGTATTGGTCAAAGGGAACAAGCAAACGTTTCTTGGTTGGATCGGTAAGGCTTTGAAGGGGGGCTTGATCCGCATACCAGAAGAGAACGGCGCGATGAAGTGGAATCTTCACCCGAATTTCCTTCAGCCTAAGAACTCAACGTCAGAAAGACCTATAGACTTACTGACAGGGGATATTTCTTGACAAGGTACGTACCCCTGGGAGATAAGGCGGCCAAAACGCAGGGGGTAACCGGCAGCTTTAGTTCATGTGTCCGGGAGCGATGGAGAAACCTGGTACTATCCTCTGCCACGTTCATGATTCCTCGGCGAGCCGTCTGGCGAGCGGTGTGGAAATACGGCAAGGTTCTTGCCGGACTCGTGAGTGCTATCTCCTCGGCCATTCTCGCGTTTACGAACCTCGCCCAGATTTCGCTTGAGGCCAGGTTTATATTAGTCGGGGCAACAGCTTTCGTGACCGTTGCCATCGCTTGGCTGTTACTTTCGCGGCCTACCAAGCCACAAACACGACCGAAGCTTGCAGGCATCGTCTCACGTTGCCTGGTTCTCTTGCTTTTATGTTGGCTGGTGGTCAAGGCATTGGGAGCCACTGCGGTGTATCACAATGTCCGCGTGTTTCGGCAGGTGTGCTCGCAGTGTCCAAATGTGGGCTCGGTTGAGATTCAACCTCCTCGCTTTCCCGTGCAGCTCACGATTAACGTCTCGGTTCCCCAGGCGAAGGGCGTGATGATCGAGCAATTCTTTCCGGCTTCGTGGAACCGCGAAGACCCTGTTAATTGGCAAGAGCGCAACCGCACAAAGTTTCAGGACACCCTTCTCCTCTCAGGTTTCAAGACACCCCAGGTCTTTGGGATTTGGTATCAACTGAACAGGGCGGCAGGGGCGTTCAGTTTGGAGGCGATCCCCGCGCCCGAGAATGTGCGTGTTCTTGAAGAGGGCCAGCTCCGGCGGTATCGCAAGTGGGCGTACGTTTATGGAGGCGCCTTATGGCTTATCGGTGTCTGCTTCTGGTTTTTGCGGTGGTTCTAGCGGGACAGACAGCCGGCTTGAATCAGGACAAACACATACACCCTGGGACCATCGTTGATGCCGTAGATGGCAAGGGAATCCAAGCTGGTGCTTATGCCTATGGCTCGGCAGAATTGGTTGGTGATGGAAACTGTCCCAAGTATAAGGACTCACTTGATGGCACACAGTCGCAGGAAGGTACGGGAACCTTCACCTTCCGTATCGACAAGGGTAGATCGAGTTACGTTGCCACTTACTGCCAGAATGGCTACGCATCGCGAACTGAGGACAAAAACGACAACTCGCAGGGTGGAACGAGAGTACAGCCGGACCCTGTCTCGCTCTTTCCCAAGCAAGCCAAGTTGGCTTCGTTACAAATCGAACCAGTCGATGCTGCCTACGTGGCCATTGGTCGCGTGCTTGACCGTGCTCAATCCGACATACTTTATCTGTCCAGAGCGGATGAAGGTGCCTACTACTCGGCCTTGCGGCGGTTTTCCGAGCAAGACGGACAGATCTTGAATATGCTGCAAAAAAGGCGCTCCCTCGGTGTACTGGTGAACCCGCAGCCCTTCCTTCGAATGAAGCGCTAATCGGCGCGGCGTCAAAATGTAAGAGACTGCACCTCGCTTTGTCAAAAAGGCAACCTGTCTCATATTTGAGAGTTCAGAGTGGATCGGCCGCCGATCTCCTAAACCGCATTTCAAATCGACTCGGAACAGCAACTAGACTTGAATTACCATTTTCGGCAGGGCACGGAGCACAAATACGCCTACGACTTCGAAACGCTGTCGCGGGTGCTTGAACAGGCCGGATTCGTACCATAATTTCGATTCGAACAGGATATCTATGTCGCGTTCATCGGCATCTGCTGGAACGCCTCTAAGCTGAGAAAATGAAGATGGCAATTTGGTTGCGACATTCGAAGTTTGTCGGACTGCGCGAGGACAAGAATCCGCGCGGAGTGGTCAAAGAGGATGCTGGCGAGTTTGGAACCGCGAAGAGGGCAGGCGCTCAACCATCTGGGTCAAGAGGCGGCTCTTCGCGTGCCTGAGTAACTGATCAATTCTCACGACCGTTGCCATCACTAGGTGCTGTAGCAGGTGAGGGACGGGGACGGATTGCCTCACGCAAGCCGAGGTCGGGCTCGAACGCTTCAGTTTGGTTCAGTAGGAAATCGACTACGTTAACGGCCCGGCGGGCTCGTGGTTGTGAGGACTGCTGCCCCAGAGCGTCTCGGTAGATGTCGGCTACGGCTGCAATGACCGATTTCTTGTTCCCGAATGCACACCACTTCACTATTTCATTTCTCGCCTTAGTCCAATCCGTCTGAGGGCGGTCGGCGGTTTCCCGGATCAGACTAAACACTGGCGAAGGGACTACTTTCACCTCGCGCAACAGGTCGGTAAACAGGTCCCAGTAGAACTGCAAACCGGTCAAGGCATCAGAGGGCAGCAGCCCCTTCTCGACGCTGAGACGTGTTAAATGCTTCAGGCGTGCCATCCGGAACACGGCGCCTTTGGTCTGGCGTAATCCATCTTTGTATGGTTGCACAAACTCCTGGGCTGCTATAAAACTCATGGCAACTGAAATGCCCATAAATCCCCAGAAGATGACTTCCGGTTTCTGATTCCGCAGCTCGGTGGCCAGCATTGCCATCCCAATTTGATCTGCCCGGATCTCCTCGGCAAACTCTTCTTCCTCTGGGCGTATCTCGATGGGTGGCCATGCGTTTGGAATAGAGAGAACAAGGTGACCAATTTCATGATAATAGATGAAATGGCTACCGAAGCGTACTCCACCATTCCACTCGGAGTCGGAGCCGTCCAAGTATGATGTCTCCTCAAGCATGCCGAGCATGAGAGCTAAGCGGCGTGCTGCCTCCTGCTTCATCCCTGGGTGAACAAGCATCGTAGCGTGAGGGGGCGAATCGGGACATCCACGGCTCGCTGCCTGATGCATCTTCTCCCAGTCGCCATGCATCGGGTCGGGCGAATCGGGACACACAAGAGGATAAGTCACGATCTCTTGGATCTCTCGGAGAAACACTGGAGTCCGATCAGAGAACTTGATGGCCAGCCTTTGCCCCATCGAGCTTCCCGCGAGAGTCTTGCATCCTGACATCGTTCTTGCCACCGCATCTTTCACCCGGTCGGGCCAATCTTTGTATACAGAATTGCTGTGGAAGGACTCGACCCAGTTCTCGTGGAGCTTGTCTGCCGACAGCAACCATGCCGGAAGGGCTTCCCACGTTTTCAGTTGCGAAATCAGTTTTGGGGACTCGGAGCATTCTAAGTATCTCGACAACGGGTTGGCAGGATCATCAGACGTACCGAGGAAAGGGCGAGGCTTGTGATGGGTGACCGTTGCCGCTGGCCCATTGGGGGATCCCGGGACGCAGGAGGCAACGATGACGACTAAGCTGACCAGAGTCACGTTGCGCTGGAACGACAACTTCAAGGGCCCTTTCGCTCTACGGTGACGTTGTCTGGTACTCGATAGTCCTGGCCTGGCCTGACATTGGTTGTTCCGTCGAAGCTTCGTTCAATCAGTAGCTCCGTAGCAATCGTGCAGATACCTACCGGTACGTCGTATTGATCCTTCAGTCGGTACTTACCTGCGTTGTTCCTCGAGATCTTCGGGTTGACGTTAACCATGCCGTCTAACGTCGCTGTGGCGTTCACCGACGCGGCCACAGATCTGTCCACCAGAATGTCTATCGACGTTGCCGTGTGAGACTCACGAAACACGAAGTAATGGCTGGTCGGGGTAAGTTTTATTTTGGAATATGCATTAGCAATATCTCGGACACCGTCACCGCTGACTACTTGCTTCCTCGTGCCGCCGTACGTAGCATCAATGGTCACCTTGCGACTGAGGTCAGCTGTGATGTTGGCATCCTTGGTGAAGACCTGAAAATTCTTAAGAAGCTGAACCACACCGCCGACGGTAGTGCTGGAAGTGACCGTAGCCGTACCAATGGCTGACGGACCCTCTATGGCTTTCGCACTATAATCCGAATCGAAGAGGTACTTGCGATCTGCGGTGGCTTCGATGACGATACCCGCCTTCTTGAAAACATCCGGTGCTGCGTAGCACGTCCATCCTGTACCGAGCACTGCTTCAATTGGCTGTATCCTAGAAGGGCGTGCCGCACAGGACACAGTAATCACAGACAGGACGCAGACGCAGATGATACCGGCAACCGACCTATTGCGATCCATTGGCACCTCCACTTCCTCGGGATCCTCGAATGAAATTGCCATCTAATCCAGAATTTCCGATTTGGACCTCTGTCTTGCGCATCGTATGCCCCTCCTGCCCTGGACACAACGAATTTCCCGCCAGAGCAGGCCCCAGCGAGATCAGCGGTGTTCCGGCAGCTAGTTTTTGCCCCTCTGACGAGCCCCGCTTGCTGCCGCAGAATCGATTTCTCAGACACTCCTCCGACGCTCCTCCCTCGGCCCCAGATTTTGCATCCGCAATCGGAGTGCTACCCGCTCGGCACCGGCAGCGCATAGATCCGCCGCAGCATCTGGCCAAACAGCCGCCGGTGCAGGTGTCCCGGACTCTCGCTGGAGTCCATGTCGAGTACGACGCGGTCGGAGCTGTCGAGAGACTCGGCTTGCCCCAGCGTCTCCCGGTTCAACGCCATCAGCCCGATCAGATTCTCTTCCCTGGTCAGCAGCTCGGTCTCGAACCAATGTAAGGTCGAGGTCAGCGCCACGCCCCGGTCCCAGATCCCCTGTGAACTGATCAATCGGAACGTGGGGTCGGCTGCGAGCCGTTCGGCGTCGTTGAGGTCCTCGTAGCCCGCCAAGCGGCTGTAGACTGACTGCCGCAGTAGATCGGCCAGCGTGAACTGCTTATTCAAGCCCTGTCGCGAGTCGCTCAATTGTTCCTCGATGAGCTTCTCCAGACCCAGTCGCTCATCCAACTCGCGAATCAGAATCAGGCCACCATTGGAAGTCACTCGCGATCCTTGGAAATCGACCTTCAAGGAAGCATTGAACGAGAGCTGAAAGGGCTGGTTTTGTTTCTCACCCATTGGGTGTGTACCTCCAGGGCGTCCTCACCGCATTCAAACCCGCATAAACATAGATGACGGCGCACGCCTGAAAGTTCGTTGGTGGAGTTCAAATTGGAAATCTGGGCTAGAATTGTTGATCTGTGAAGGATTGAGGGATTTCTGTCCCCGTTCAACAAGTCCGGAGAATTTTTCGACACGCTTCCCTAAACTGCGTTTCCAGGGAAGGTACTTGAGACTGCCGCTGCATGGTTTTTCAGGGTGACCTCGGAGAGCACCCGATAACTCCTGCCCTTTTTTACCAACCGGAACGACCGAAGGCCTATGCCTAAGATCAATAGACGTGAGGAGACAATTGTGCAATTACTCCGAGACATTAATGACTACCTGCGCGTGTTTGCCTGTGAACTGGGTGAAAGGATTTTGAAGTCCTTTCCACCGCTGCATGCGGTCGATGATTCCGCTTCACCGCTGCTCGGGCAACTGCTACGGAGTCCTTTTGCTGCTCAGACTCTCGCCATCATGGGTGTGATAAAGCGCTGGAACGAGGCGCGCGCCGCGGGGGTGATCGCGGAGTGCGGAACCGGAAAGACGCTGATCTCGCTCGCAGCGGCGCACGTTCACAGTGGTGGGAGGCCGTTCACGGCCCTGGCAATGGTGCCGCCTCAGTTGGTGGAGAAGTGGGCGCGAGAGGCGTTTCGAACCCTACCACGCATCCGCGTATTCTTCATCGACGGGCTTCGTACCCAAACGAGTTCAAACGGCCATGCCGGGGTCAACGAAGTCAGAATGCGAAATGGTCGCATCGTCCGCGAAGGGCTGCGCACCACACTAACGGAGTTGCGGCTGCGAAAGACGTCTCGCACCGCTCGCCAGCGATGGGATTGCATCTGTGGGTCCCCGGCTCTGTTCATTGTCGGGCGCGACCGGGGGAAGCTGAGCTACTTCTGGCGGCATGCGTACGGGCTCGCGCGCTGCGGCCGCTACCAGGGGAGCGTCATCAACCCAGACAGCGGCTGTCCGGTCTACCTGGGCGAGGACGGGCAGCGGCTGCTATGCGCTGACTTCAAGAAGGCCAAGCTGAGTGAGATTCTTTGTAGTCGGAACGGCGACGAGTCCGGCAAGTTCCGGCGGGCTTTATACAGCGCCTTGTGGCAGGCTGACACGACGAGGATCCGACGCTTCGCTCCTGTGGACTTTATCGGGCGCTACATGCCGGAATTCCTTGACTACGCAATCGCCGATGAGGTGCACGAGCTGAAGGGCGATACGGCTCAGGGAAACGCGCTCGGCACGCTGGCGGCATGCGCCCAACGCACTGTGGTCCTCACCGGGACACTGCTGGGAGGGTACGCCGACGAGGTGTTCAACATCCTTTTCCGACTCGAGCCGGCCAGAATGGTTGAGGAAGGGTTCGAGTATGGCGAAGCGGGGGTCCGCGCTTTTACGGAAACCTATGGCCTGCTTGAGAAGGTTACTGTGATCGAGCCTACGGACAACGCCTGCTCCGAGGCGCGCGTGACGAAGCGCGTGCGCCGCCGGCCAGGCGCGTCCCCGCTGCTCTTTGGCCGCTTCCTGATGAGCCTTGGGGCGTTCATTTCTCTCGAAGACATCTCGGAGGCACTCCCGCCGTACCGCGAGGAGGTGGTCAGCGTGGAGATGGATCCTCCGCTCCGCGAAGCCTACAAGCAGCTGGAAGACGACATCAAGACGGCTTTGAAGGAGCATCGCGGAAATCAATCGGTGATGAGCGTGGCATTGAACGCCCTGCTGCTTTATCCAGACCGACCGTTTCGGCTCGGGAATCTGTTTGGGTGGGAATACGACCCGGAGACGCAGCGCCGAGAAAGATTCCTCATCGCGGAGACGCAAGACTTGGACGAAGAGCACGTTTACGCAAAGGAACGTCGTCTGGTGGAAGAAGTGAGGGCGGAGTTGGGGCGTGGCCGTCGCTGCCAGATCTATGCGGTGTATACCCAGAAGCGAGATGTGACACGAAGGCTGGAGCGCATTCTCACAAATGCGGGGATCCGCGTCGCGATACTGACGACGGAGGTTGCGCCGGAACTGCGAGAAGGGTGGTATGAGCGCCAGCTCCACGCGGGAGTACAGGCCGTGATCTGCCATCCGAAGCTAGTTCAGACGGGGCTCGACCTGATTGAATTTCCCACGATCCTGTTCTACGAGACCGGATACTCGATCTACGTCCTTCGGCAGGCAAGCCGGAGAAGCTGGAGGATCGGCCAGCATGCTCCGGTGAAGGTGAAGTACCTGCACTACGCTGAGACGATGCAGGAGAGCTGCTTGCGGCTGATGGGCAAGAAGCTCCTGGTCTCTCTCGCCATGGAAGGCAAGTTCTCTTCCGAAGGGTTGCAGGCTATCAACGACGAGGATGACATCCTCATGGCGATGGCGCGCGAGCTGGTCACGGAGAAAGGAATCGGGGAACGGGCCGACAAGGTCTGGGCCACGTTGCAAAAGAAGCAAGAAGAGGTGCTTGGAGTGTCAGCGACTGTGGCGGATGCGCCTGAAGTTGCAGAGATTCCTGACGTGACACCGCGTGGTGAGCCTTCTGTACCGATGCCCGATCAGTGGACGGAGCTGCGCGCATCGCTTGATTCCGGTCGGCGCAAGAGCGGCCGACGGGGAGCGTCAGAGCCACCCGAGGGACAACTCGCCTTGTTCTGAGCCCCGTTCAATTCACCCCGGGACCTACAGCAGGTAATGCCGCACGAAAAGACCAAAAGTAGAGGGAGGAAACCGAAATGGGTATTCTTGGATTGACACACGATGACAAAGGCGTGGCGTTGGAAAGGCTGCCGGTGACGATCAAAGTGGCGATTGGAGAAGGGCCACAGCCGGGAGAGCAAAACGGCCATCCATGCCGACTCGATCACTTTGTTTTCAAGCGCAAAACTCTGCGAGGACAGGACGTAGTTTGGGAGCCCGCCGCGGACATCGCCAAGGTCTACGGAGAAAAGCCAACGGAGTTGGGGATCGTCTTCCTCAACGACGACCCAAGAGAAGTATTCCGAACGGAATACGCGTGGTGGACTCCGACCGGCTACAAGTGCCGCGGGGAGTTGGTGCAAATCGAAAACGGAAGCGGCGTGAGATACGAGATGCGCGCGATCCGGAGGACGCAGAAGCACCCAGAGGGCGAAGCGTGGCCGGGCAGCTACAAGTACGTCGATGGACCGCAGAAGGGACAGCCCGTGGCTCCGTGCGGTGATGGCTGCCCTGATCTGGAGCGCGGCGATTGCCGTCCTTCCGGTGACCTACACTTCATGCTGGAGAAGTTTCCGACATTGGGCGCAGTGTGCCGCCTCCACACCAGCAGCTACCGCTCGATTCGGAACCTGTCAAACGGGCTGATGCAGATTCGGAGATTCAACGGGGGCCGGTTGACGGGGATCAAGGCTGTGCTGAAGGCAACGCCGGAGAAAATCTGGTACAGCGATGGCAACGGCGTCAGGCACTCATCAGTGGCACACATCCTCAGTCTCGAAATCGCGGCGACGGACATTCCCGGACTCGTTGCGACCATGACCGAGCCCGTCAGGCTCCTGGAGCAAGGTCGCGACAGCTTTGCTTCCAATGGCAAAGTCCAGTACGTAGTGCGCGAAACGGACGCGGAACGCGGGCAGGAGATTGCTGCTGAGTTCTATCCGAACAACGGCACCCCGTCACCGGAACACGCGGAATCAACAAACGGGCCAACTGAGCAGGACGAGCAGTACGCGAGAATCAGCGAACTGGCTCGACGGCTCGGCTATAACGAGGCCAAGATCAGAATGAAGTTGGGTCAGTGGGCCGGGAACCTGGTCGGCCTCGAGCGCGAACTGTTGAACGAGCTTGATGCTCTGCCTGAGCAACCCAATGGAGGGCGCCGCAGGGCGGAGGCCAAGCGGACCCGGCCAGAAGGCAAAGAAACAGGCCCCGCGGTGGAAGCTCGGAATCCTCCGGCTCCGTCCACACCGGCCGAGAAGCCGGGGTCCACTGAAGGTTTCCTCTTCTGAGAACCTCACCCCGTAAGTCCCGCTATTTACAATTCCCATCGAACTGAAACTCGCGTACCGCCGAGAAAGGGGCCGACAGGGACTGTTCATCATAGCGGTACCCATATCACGTCGTCAGGGGGACACCCGATCGGGACACGGTCGGAATCCTTAAGCGAGGCGACCCAGGCTGAAAGGTATGCGTCGAGCCGATCGTGGTAGCTGCCGAATCCGATGTGGGCTAGGCTCACAACTTCAGCCTTGACGGGCCAACGAGTGTGACGGCCAACAGCTTTGAGCTGGGCAAGCAGGCCATCGCAACGGCTTTTGTGAACGTGGTGAGCGTCCAGAACTGCAGCGATGGCCTGAGGGAACACCTCAAGACATTCCCACTCTTGGCGGAGGCGTTTGAAAAGTGCAAAGCCGACCAGCATCCAGAGCTGGTTGGCTGAAGGAATCCGGGACTCGGCTCCGCCGGACACCAAATGGCTGGTTGCCTTCGCCCGAATCGCTTCGAACTCCTCGGCGCTTGGCGTTGTTATGCAGCTGATTCGTTTCCGATCTAGGCCGACTTCGCACTGCCTGCGGGTCGCCCCGGTGACCTTTGGAGCGCTTGGGGCGTCGATGGCCACGCGCTGGATGCGGATCTCGAACTCTGACTCTACGCTCTTGAGGTATGCTGCCGTCTCGTCAGCAAATCGGTTGACCCCTTCCTCGTCCAGAATGCACGCGTTCCCCTTTCCGGTCGGCGGTTTTGTCGCAGCACGCCGAAGCGGAAGCGGCTCCAGTCCGGCATGGCGAAGCACGCACACGACCACAGGCAGGCGCTTGTTTTTCGCGAACGCCACGTCAATACCTGCGAATGCCTGTTCCATCTTGTTGATCCACGCTCAGGGCTGAACTGAGGGCAGCAGCATTCTAGCGCATGCCGTGTGTCCGCCTCAAAGAAGCTCTACTTTTCGCGTCGGTGGCTCGCGGAAATCACCAACGAGAAGCCATCAGACGACAAACACACATCTTCGAGTGAGAGCAATTCGTGGCTCGGCTTGTCGCGCCAAGGACCTGGTCAGCCCCAGGTCCCCAGCAGCGTTGACACCACTCTTTCGAGCCCGGTCAATGGGAGAACTGGGGGACTCGACGAGCATGGTCTGGAGGAGGTAAGTGCAATGAAGGCATCTGCGGAGTGTGTGTTCGACGGCCAAGCACCTACGATCCCGCCGTTGAGCCAGTCTCGACAGGCGGACATGGCATGCCAATGTCTTTACGTCCGCAAGCATGTCATCGGTGGACCGGTGGCTGAAAGCCAGGCTGCGGCACGAGGGATCGAGGTTCATCAAGTCCTGGCCACGTATATCAACCACCTGGTGAGAACGAGGCGGTCAACAGACCTGGAGCTTCTTGATCGCTTAATGAGTGGCGCCGGGAGCGAGGCACAGCAGGCTCTGGAGAGGTTCCGGGACAACCACGCTTTCGCTCCGCAGCGGGTGTTGGCGACGGAGCTATACATCGCGCTGGACGACGACTTTAACCCCATCGAAGATGCGGCGCCCGACGAGAAACATCCGGGAAGCGAGAAGACGCAGAACGCTGCGTACGAGGGCACACTTGATTTGGTGCTCCTCGATTCGGTCACAGATGCAGAGATTGACGATTGGAAGAGCTACTACCAGATCATCGATCCAGACACTTTCCAGTCGAAGTTCTATCCGTTGCTATTGATGTGCCTCAACCCCTCGCTCCAGCGCGTGAGGTTTGTGCTGGAATTCGTGCGCTACGGAGCCTCGCGTTCCGTCGAATACGCGCGTCGAGACCTGCCCTGGTTGAAGGACCTGGCGAAGCGCGAGCGCGAACGACAGCGAAGACTGCACGAGCTCTCTGGCCAGCCTGCTGAAGAGCTCAAAGCTTCTCCCGGACGGCACTGCACTTGGTGTCCGCTTCTGTTGAACGGCTGTCCAGTGTCGGGAACAAACCCCTATGGGCAAATGACCGCTGAGGAACGAACCCGATTTGCTCTGTGGCTTCAGGAGGCCGAGAAGCAGAACACGAAGGTGCTGAGAGACCTGATGGTGGAACGTGGACCTGCCCGGTACAGGGACGAGAACCAGAATGAATACATCGCCGACTTTGTGCCAGTGGAGAAGAAGTTCTATCCGTATGAGGAGGCAACGTTGGTGCTTGGCGAGTGGCTCAGAACGCACCCTGAGGACAAAGGGTTTGCCACGAGGCTGACGGTCTCCGGACTTTCCTCGCCACTCAAGGCGGAGAAGCGCGCCGAGCTTGCCGTCAAGCTGGGTGAGGTGGCGGAGATCCGTGTGGACACGGAACTCAAGGTCGGGCGAGCCAAGGAGCAAGAAGTCGAAACCAGGAATGGCAGGTAGGAGAAGGGACCCATGCGCATTCAATCGCTTAGGCTAAAGGATTTTCGGTCCCACGTGGAAACCGTACTTGAGGTTGACCGGTTTAACTTCATTCGCGGGCCGAACGGTTGTGGCAAGAGCTCCATTCAGATGGCGCTGGAGTTTCTGTTCACCGGGCGGTGTGACATGACTGACGCCGCGGGCCGCGGGGCAGAAGAGCTGATTCGCAAGGGGGCAAAGGAGCTCTCGGTTTCCGCTACCTTTGAGAACGGGGAAACGATCTGCCGCCGTAGATCGGCGAGGACGCATACCGTTGAGGTGAACGGAAAGCGCGTTCCGCTGGAAGCGGCGCAGGCGTACATGGAGAAGCGGTTCGGCCCAGTAGATGTCCTCTCCGCAGTGCTAAATGCAGGCCGATTCATCGAAATGTCCGAAGCGGACCAGAAGAGGCTCTTAACCCAGGTGCTCAACGCCGGAACGGTCGAAGTTCCTGACGAAATCAGCGAGGCGCTCCGCGCCATCAATCTAACACCGCCAAGACTGACGAGCGTGGCTGACGTCGAGGCTGCCTACAAGCGCTTCTATGAGTTACGCACGGAAGCAAGCCGGGCCCTGAAGGCGCTGCGGGACATGGAGAAACCCCATATCCCGCCGGACTTGCCGAATTCGCAAGAGCTAAAGAAGAGGCTGGAGGATTTGCGCGGCCAGAAAGAACACCTCGTCGCCCAGAAGGCAGAGGCTGATGCATCTTGGCAAGCAGGGCAAGAGCGTTTGAAGCAGGTCCAGGTCGAGATCGCGGAAGTATCCTCTGAGCTCCTGAGCCCGACCGAGGAGCAGGAATTGGTTCAACTCGAGTCTCAGCGAGGCCATGCTGAGAAACTGCGTCAAGAGTTGGCGGACCTGATTGCCGAGCGAAAGGCAGTGGAAGCATCCCTTGGGGCAGTGGAGGGCACGAGAGGCAAGTGCCCCACTTGCAGGCAACCGATTTCGGAAGCAATGCGAAAGGCCGAGGCTCAAGCGCTGCGCGAGCGCCTCGGGGACCTTGAGGCGATGGTCCAAGGCGCGAGGGAGGAGCTGAGCGAATATGGCGGGATCGAGGCAGCCGCAGCACGTCTCGAACAGCACCGCAAGACTCTCGCGCGCCACGCAAGACTGGTGGAGGAGCAATCAAAGCTCGCGGGAGTGCAGGAGCCCAATACGGCAGATCTCGAAAGCCGAATGACTATCCTCGTGGAGAGGATCAACAAGGGAGCACGGGTTCTGGAGAAAGCACAACAGTTTGAGAGCGCCAAAGAGAGGTGGGAAACGTATGTCGGAGAAAAGTCGACTTTGGAGACGAGGATCAGTCTGTTGGACAGACTGGCCGAATTCTTCGGGCCGAGTGGCGCGATGATGGGTCAAGCCAGTGGGCGGATTGGATCGTTTACCGAGGACTTGAATCGGCATCTCGCAGCTTTCGGCTACACCTGCAAAATTGCACTCGAGCCGTTCGAGATCTGTGTCAGCTCGTCGAAGGACAACCACTTCGCCCTGTCTTTGAAGTACCTCTCTGAGTCAGAGCAGTTTCGATTTGGCGTGGCATTCCAAATTGCTCTGGCCATGGTAACGGGCTTGCGATTTGTTGTGATCGATGAGGCCGACGTACTGGACAAGGAAAGGCGGAAGATATTGACCGGCTTGTTGGTGAACAGCGAGCTCGAGCAAGCCATCATACTCGCAACCAGTGAAGAAGCACCGCCGTCGATCATGCCGCACGGCGTGAAGTTCCTGAGCCTGGCCGGAGGGATGAAACCGAGCGAAGCTGTTGTGCAAGCACCCCGCGACCCTTTCAAGTAGATTCCGACGCTCTACACGGTCCGTCTACGTTCGCCTACGTTGGGAAGCTGGGGGTTATTTGCAAGAACGTCCGCCTGCGCCCGTCTAGGTCTGCCGTCGTCAATACATTGTTCACAAGAAATGTGCACCCTTGCGCTAACCGAAAAAGGATTCTCGGAATACTTCGCATACGCTTTCAAGTTATGACTCTCCAGCGATTTTCCTTTTCAACTCTTGGACCAAAGCCTTGTTCCTCTCGCTGAGAGGATTCGTGGCCAGCGCAGCCTTCGCCACTTCATAAGCTTGCGGAGCGTCACCCTCTTGGTATAGGAACTTCGCCAGCCTGTAGTATGCGAAGGAGTTGTTGGGGTCAGCGTCAATCGCTCGACGATAGTAGTCTTCCGCTGCCACGGAGTCCCCTTGCTTCTGTCGCAGGTATCCAATCTCGACCAATGTCGGAGAGTGATTGGGGTTTATTGCCTCCGCCTCCAGCAGTAGATTCTCGCCTTCGCCCAATTTACCGGCACGGAGTTTTGCCGAACCGTATCCCTGCAAAATCCAATAGGCCTTCGGCCTGAGTGATATGGCCTTTCCGAAATGGAGTTCCGCATCCCCCCAACGGCCTTGTCTCGCGAAGATAAGCGCAAGATGGAAATGTGCATCCACATCGTTCTTGTCTAATTCGAGTAATACGCTGTAGTCCCTTTGAGCAGTTTGAAAGTCTCCCCTGCGATAGTGTTCTAATGCTACAGGCTTCAATTCCTGACCGTAAAAAGCAAAATCCTTCACCTTGTTCCTGTCGCCCGCAGCGAGGAAGTGGTGAACAGCCTCGCCTAAGTATTCCGGGACAATCTGCTTGCTCGTTTTCTTGATTCGTTCGAACTCCTGCAGATAGAAGTTTCCCGCGATTCTGTGCAGTTCCTTCGCTTGACCGAAGGATAGAGTATTTCTAAAGAAGCTTCGGATAAGAGGATGGAGTTGATAGCCGCGCTCGGAAGCCTCAATCAAGTATTGTCCCGCGAGAGAACTAAGCAACAAACTGGCTTCTTCCTTTCGCCATTTCAGAAATACCTCTCTAGGCGCAGGCAAACGGAAGATAGAGGCAAACGAAAGCAATTCCTTTTCAGCCGGCGAAAGCGTTAGCTTCTCAAGGATAAAGCTGACAATGGTGTCGCGAAGTTCCTTGAAGATTGAGATTTCGTCTGCAATGTCCGCAGTGGGGTGCTCGGCCCAAAGACGTGCAGCGACCCTTGTCGCGAGAGGATGCCCGCCTAGTATGGAAATAAGTCGCTCTGAGGGTTTTGGAAGTTGACCCGCAAGGTCATCTCTTCCGAATTGCAGCCACTGGACTAAGAGTCGCTCCGTATCGCGGGGCTGAAGTCCCGGAAGAGTGTAATGGACGGAGTAATTCTCAAACGTCGGCCCCAATCTAGGGGATACGTGTGAAACGAAGAAGTACTTGGCTCTCCCGCGTTGCCCGGTTTCCACTAGTCCGAGCAGCAAATCGCGATTTGCTGCGTCCTCAATTTCCCCGGATGAATTTAGCAAAAACTGAAAGTCGTCGAACACGACCACTGCGCCGGGGCCTTGTCCTAAATACGAAAGGATACGCTTCTTCACCTCATCTTGAGTGGTTGCCTTTGAAAGATCTAGGGTGTCAGGGATTCGCAGATTGCACCCGAACGCCAACTCAGCAAGGAGTCTCTGGTAAGAGATTCCCTCGGTCATCTGCAACCATACTCTTCTGCGAGGAGGGATGGCCTGCCGGAATGCTTCTTGAACCAGCGCACTCTTCCCTATACCTCTCATTCCACCGAGAACGAAGGCGGAAGTTTGCTGCTGGTTAAAAAATTGCCGAACGCGGTCGAAGATTGTTTCCCGGTCAATGAATGGAGATTCGACAGAGGCTGGCTTTGTTGTCCGTTCTAGCTGATCCGCACTCGTCGAAGTCTTCGCTCTCGGCTGGATTGAAGCTGCGAGTTCGTTTCGTCTTGACAGCAGGTGCAAATAAACCTTCGACAGTTCCTCTGCCTTGTGGACGTACTTTCCGGACACCAGAAGGCCATTCACAGCTTCCATCGCTTGGTTACAGAGTTCCCATCTCACTCCGTCTGTTGAGGGAGTGTCGTGTATTACGATTGGCGTGATCCACTTGATTGCTTCCTCGACGGAGATGGTGCCACTCGGTACGATGTGTCCTGTGAAATGCGCCAGTTTATCTTGCAGCAACCTAGGAAATACCTTTGCCGTTAGGCTTGCGAAAGGACCCACTTGAGCGCCGATTTCACTGAGTGCGGGGTTCGTCGAGGCGCAAAGGTCTCTAATGTCAGAGTACTGCTGTGCCTCCACCGAGTCCACCGTGTATAGGGCGGGATACAACCGAAGCTCTGTGACAGCCGTGTGCTCTTTCGCCAATTGTCGGACCTCGAACTGTTTTTCGAGGTCGGCTTCCAAGATGAGAAGTGCCTCGGAGCCTTTCGGAATGGCCTTGCCCCCATCCTTCTCAGTGAACCAGAGACTCGTGTTGTCTGCTCTCGCAAACACTTTTGACCCGCCAAATTCGGCGACGTTCGCTAGCAACGTGCATTTCCCCTGCAGTAATGCTCGTCGGCCCTCGTCGTGAAATGGCTCGATCTTTGGAGTGAAGGAGGTAACGGCAATTAAACGAGGCATCGTATGCTTCTCTTTCGGTGGTTTGTCTGAAAGAGCCTCGATGCAAATGAGCACTTGGACTTCTATGCGTCCCCTCTTGGTATTCATCTGAAACGTATGAAATGCAGGTGCGCCCTTCACTAGGCAAGTTTCCCACTTCGACTGAACGTACTTGACAAAGGCGATTGGCTTTTGCTTTGGCACGAAGACAATGCAAGCAGCTTGTCTGACGTGCTCTTCGGCTGGTCTGGCTCCTTCCTCGAAAGTCAATTCCAAGTCACGATATGCTTGTTGTGCGGACTGACTGACGGTAATGACGTGACTGCCCGCAACGAGTGCTATCCCCAATTCCTCTGACAAGGCATGGCACACAGTCAAAGATTCTGCTGGAATCGAATACTCAGGAAAAACCAGTAGCTCAACATCTTCGTTGGCGGCGAATCGGATAATGGATTCTATTTTTCGGTTTAGATGGGCAATGTATTGTTCTGAGATGCTCTGACGTAGGCGGTTGACCTCTTCGAGACCGGAAATTGTGAAAAGTCCCACCTTTTCATTTTCAGCAGGGAACGACGGTTCTTGAAGACAGGCCACCAGTTCATCAGCGTAAGCTGGATTGCATGAAATCTGAGCTACTCCCAAACGACAAAGGAATGGCTTGGCCATCGCACGCTCTTCTCACCCCTTTGGGGCTTCCTGCCGGGATGATTCTTTTCCCGCTTCATTCCTTCCAATTACCATGTGGGAAGTATAAGATAGCTGCCCAGATCATCTCGGGAAACTTCGACAACCCCCGGTTCAGACCTGCCACTTGGCGAAGGTCAGATCGCCTTCGGGGCGCTCTTCGACGGGGCCTAGAATCGGCCGAACCGATCGGGTGGACCATCGCAAATCAACATCAAATTTGGTAACAAGGACGACCTTCCTGGCGCTCTCAAGCAAAGTGAACAGTTAACCGCCCGCCACGGTGCCGCGAGGTCGATTTCACCACGATTTCGATGTCCCTCCCCAACCGTGTCAGGCAACGCAGCAGGCGCCGCTCTGAAATTCCACGAAACTGTCCCTTGAGCAGTCTTGAGATCTTCGGTTGGGTCAGCCCCAGGAGTTTAGCCGCCCTCTCTTGAGTGAGACCGCGCTGTCTGATGATGTCAGCAATCTTTGTAACGAGCTGCGCCTTGACAATCATGTCCTCAGAGTCGGCGTAGCCTAAGTCAGCGTAAACGTTCCTGATGCCTTCCTCAATAGGAACTCCTCGGATGACCCGTACCTTCTTCATGATTCCAGCTCCTTAGCAGCCTGGTCGGCCGCCTTCAACCTCTCCCTGATTAGGTCCAGGTCGGCCTTAGGCGTGGCGATACCTCGCCTCGCCTTCTTCTGAAATACGTGCAGGGCAAAAACCCCGCACGCAAAGCGCACCGTGTAGACTGCCCGATAGGTGTTGCCCTGCCAGTCTTCAACAACCTCGAGCACACCCGCCGATCCGAAACCCTTCAGTGGCTTCGCCTGCTCATGCTTCTTGCCGATCTGAGCCAAGTAAAGGGCATAACCGAAAACGTCAACGACCTCTTCAGGGAGGGCAAGCAAGTCTTTCTTGCTGCTCCCCACCCAATACAAGGGCTTTGCCCTCGGGGCATTCTCCATCTGCGTCTCCATGATATACCTAAATGGATATACAGTGCAAACGGATGTTTCTGTCTGTTTCTTTGGTCTACTAGTCCCTGCCAGACTGCATTCCTCGATAGCGCAGGAGTCTCACACCGCTGCTAGCCCACATCATCGCTGTCACGCCGTCGTTCTGTGCTCGAAATTTTGATCCAGATAGCAAAGGTTCCTCCGTCGAGACCGAGGGTGACGATCCGAGGGAAGGAGGGCTGAAAAGATGCCTTGTCCACATTGTGGCGATAAGCGCACGGAAGTGCTGAAGACTGTCTATCGAGGCCGCAAGACGTATCGTCACCGCCGCTGCTATTTCTGCAAGGCGCGTTTCAGCACGCAAGAGAGGCCGGTGTCTTGGAACCACATGAACCGGGAGTGGCCTGGACCACGCCCATCTCGGAAGGGATGGAAGAATCATCGGAGGTCGGCGTTACGTGGGAACTGCGAGGTAGAGTTGTGCGGAGTGGATTTTAAGCAAGTTGGGATCAGCCGCCATGTGGACCACATTGTGCCAGCGAGACTCATTCGACGATTGAAGGCTGGAAATCCCAGATCGCCGTGAAAACCTTCAGTGCATCTGCGGAACCTGCCATGGATACAAGCTCCGGGCCGACCACAAACTGTGCTTGGGCGACAAGCTCGGCTACCTCGAGATTCTTCGCACTCACCATTTTGATCTTGCACATGTCCAGCGGGCGCTGACCCTTTACGGCTTATAGCTTTTCTCAGAAGAATCGAAGAATCCTCGGGAAAGACCGTGCGTAGAGAGGAATGTGCGAACGTGCGACCGTCGTAGCAGCGTTTCGGCTTGGCTGCCCGCCGATTACTTGATCAGATCGGCTTCCTTTAGAGGCTCAATGACCCCATTCTGAAGCTTGTTCCTGTCGAAGCCATTCTCCGACTCTGCTCGCACATTTACCGAGACCTTGCCAGCGAGGTCAGCGAGGTTAGCCAGAGCATTCCAGGCCTTGAATAGTTCATTTCGATCAGCGGAAAATGAGAGCTCAACGACTCTCTGCGCGGCGGGGCCGCCTGCTGGGACCAAAACGGTTCCGGGTGCAGCAGGGCCTGACGATGGGACACCGCTCGTTCCTGCTTCCAGCGGCTGCTCACCGGCTGCACCGAGCGGCGATGGACCCGGGGCTGGGACAGGAGCGGCCTGCGGAATGGCTTGCGGAAGCATCAAGAAGCCAGAGTCAAGATCGACCTCGTCTTCCGCCACTGTGGTACCAAACCGCACCCGAGAAATGGAGACTTCGTATTTCCCATCCGGGCCAAGTCTCGGCGCCGGCCCTGAATAGTAGCCGAAGACTCCTTCCTGAATACCGCGAACGACGGCCCGTCTGATTACGGTTCTGTCTTCGAGCCGTGGGTATCCCAAGAAGGAATAGAAACCATCTACCAGCTCCAACGTGCGAATGCCTAGAACAAGAGGGGTCCCTTCGCCGAGTTTGAACAGTTCGGCGATCTTTGAAGGATGTAAGCTGTCGAACAGGCGCCGCTGAAGCTTCGTCAGGAGCTCCATAACTCTGTCATGAACTCTGGCCTCTCTTTTGTCGTTGAGAGTGACTTGAAGCGGTCGCCCGCCAACAGCTACTGACTCAATCTCTATCCCGGACGCTTCGACCTTCGGCAACCACACCTCAAGATAAAGTTTCAGGAACGCCGATTCTGCCGCCGCCTTATCAGTAGCCTTGCGCTCGCGCAACTGGCTCTTCTGGTCGTCGGTCAAATTGTGCTGTTTTGCTTTCGCTTCTACCCGCTCAACAGCGAGCAAGTAACGTACGGCTCGTCGAAGAATCTCGACTTGATCGCCTGCAGGAATCGCTAGGCCCAGGCCATTCCGATATTGCCGGGGACGGTCACCATACTTCTCAAGAATCTCGCTGGCTACCTCGCGCTGTGTGGCCTTCGGCTTCGAGGCAAATTCGAGGGGCAAGTACGCAATCAAGAAAGAAGGCTCCCGATCTTGTACCTCAGATGATTTCTCCGGCCAGACGACCGGAGTAGGCTTCCCTGACACCCTTGCTTCCAGCATTTCCTTTATTTTTTCTCGTACTTGACGATCATCTCGCGCGACGGCGTCGGCTTCTTGCTCGACGAGCAGCGTTACGTTAGGGTCCTTCTTGAAACAGTATCGCACGCCATCAAAATGGAGATAGAGGCACTGTTCTTTGAGCTCTTTCAGACACGCCTGTGCCGTAGTGCTATCGAGGTCCGGCCCCACACAGACTGAGAGGAGCTCCGTTTCGCTTATGCCGGGTGGAAGGAGCTCAGTTTCGCCTCCACCTTCGCGACGCAACCCCCCGAAGGAATACATCAGGATGGCTGTGGCAAGCCGCGTGGCGGGACGCTTGCCGGCTTCTGCCGGTACCTCCTTTGCACGGCGCTCATCGATTTTCCTCGCGCGCGCATTGGCTCCGATGAAATCGTGTTCCAGGACGGCCTGAAAATCGGCCTGTTGGCCCACCTCTTTGAAAAACGCCAGCCGAACCTCCGCGTCGTGCAGCGGCACATCCCCAGGCCCCAGGACTGCGTAACTCTTCCCTTCGCGGTGAGCGGCTCGCAGACAAGCTGCAAGGAATCGAAGGGCCCCGCGTGTCCGTTGAAAGTCAGGAATTGCAGCCCATCGCTCCCGCATGAGATCAATCAGGGCCGGATGGAACGGATAGGCGGCACGTACCCGGTCGCGTAGCGCGATGCCATCTTCTTCGGCTTGCTGCCGTTCTGCAAGGCTTTGAGCATATGCGCGACGCATCTGCGTTATCAGTTCCTGGTAGGCACCAGCGGCGGGGGTTGACTGAGAGGCATCAGGAATTCTTGCCAGGAGACGCCTCTGAATGACGGCGAGAATCTCGTTCCCTTCAACGGGTTCTCGCCGCTGGTCCTTGCGCGCCGCAAGGTGATCTATGGTTTGCAGCAGACTTACATACTCCAGGGACTCACGCTTGCTCGACTGAAGAGAAAACACAAGTGCCGTGTTTTCAGCATTTCCCACGGCTGTCGTGAGGCGCTCAAGAAAGAGCTCAGTTTCGGCTCTTAGCGTCGTTTCGTGTACCTTCACGCCGCCAGCACTGATGATGTAGTTCAGCACCTCATCGAGCAGAATTAGGTTTGGACCCTCTGCAAGCAACCCAAGGATTTCATCTCCGCCGGGCGCGACGCGGGCTTCATCTTGGGCCTGTAACTTCCTGTAGCCCTCCTCTTTTCCCAGGGACCACGCAATCCAACCCCACATCGTCCGAGCACGAAAGTCTTTACCAGGAATTGCCTTGCCGTTGGCAGCGTCGAAAAACTGACCGTCAAACACTGCGGTTCGGACTTTTCCAAGCTTGGGCAAGCCATGTGCCTCCGGAATTACGTCAAGAGCACCCCGATTCCTCGCCGCGTGCCAAAGGGCGGCGAGCGTGTGCGACTTGCCACCACCAAAGGGCGTCACGAGTTTAAGGACTCGGTTCCCAGCGCCGCCAGTCAAACGCGAAAGTGCATCTTGAAGAAGTGAGCGCAACCCGCTCGTCAAGTACGATGACCGGAAGAACTGTTCCGGGTCGCGATAGACAGCAGGCACATTCGGGTTGCCATCTGCAAGTGGTCCGAGATCGAGCGCAAAAATGTCCTCAGAAAAGTTCTCTGACAAGACATCCGGGTGAAGCGAGACGACTTCCAGCCAGGGCTTGGGTGATACGCTCATCGGCGTGGCTCCCTATCAAAGGCCAGGGGGCGCTGGCCCGTTCTGCGGTCCTCGCGCTCTGCGGGTGTTACGGCAGCGTCCTCGACAACGCTTCTCCAGTTGGCAGTCAACTTCGCGAGCGCGGCAAGCTCACTGCCGGGAGAAACCTGTCCCAACTCGCCGCCCTTCAACGCTGGCCCTGCCAGCGCTTGCGCGACAAGCCGCAACTGTTCGCGATTCGGCTGCGCTTTGCGGAAAAATTCCGGCAATTGGGAAGGATGGTTCTCCATCAGCCACAAGATTCGGTGAAGGACATCAACAATCGCAACAGGTTGCCCACCCTCAGTCGGCAATCCGAGCTTCTCATCATCGCCCCGTTCGGAGAAGTCTCGCAGTTTGTACTTGCCCTTCTTCTTCTCGACCAAAGCTCGTGTACCAGTAGAAATGCCTCCTGGCCCGTCGAGCTCAACGTGTGTCCCATTCGCAAAGACGATGGCCTCGCCAGCGTCAAGCTCGCTCAACCTATACGTGTACCGCCAGAGTATGTAGAACCGCGTCGCGGAATCCGCGCCTGCTAGACTGTAGCGGCCTCCATTCGCACCAACTTCCTTGGACAGCCGCCCAAGAATCGCTTCGAGTACCGACGTTTCCACTTCCACGAGAAACTTCTCGGCGGGTACTTCTTCCCCGTTGGCATACTCTACTCGCGCAAACCGGGTGAATGCCCGAAGCCCCGCTCCGATGCACGCAATTACCAAGTCTGCCCCTGAAATCCCCATCTCCCATAACGTTCCCACTCGCTCTCGAACGATCTGCTCTAACTCCTGCCGAACTTCCTTCTCGTAGCTCCCTATGGTCACCCCATCGCGTTTGCGGGCGATCAACAAAATGCTGGACGCTAGAGCAGCAGATTCAATAGAACGAATCCTGCCCGGTCTTTCCGTATCCAGTGGCCACGCCTCGGTTACGGTGAACCCTGCTCTGCGCAAAGCATCCACGAGAGTCGACCAACCTAATGTTGTCTTGTGGGCGTAGACCATAACCATCTGACCATGCCGCCTAAGGATGCGACATGCCTCCCGCAAGGAGATGGCCATCATGTCTTCGTATGCAGCAGAGGCCCGATCTCTGGACCCTCCATGTCGCGTCGCATCTGCCACTGCTTCGGACTTCTTCGGCGTTCCCTGTGAGGCGAAATGTTGAGGGTAAAATCCTCCTACTGAACGCTTGAGCCAAACATAGAAAAAATCAGAAATGTTTGCGTAAGGGACGTTGTCGTAGTAAGGCGGATCGGTAACGACTGCGTCAAAGGAAGAATCGGGCCATGGCTGCGTGGTTGCAGAACCCCGCTCAACAGTTGCAGGCAAGCCACTGTCTTTTTCTGCTTCGACTACATCCGCAATCCAGTCAAGGGCGCCAGCGGGAGAACCCGAAGCATCGCCAAATGGTCCGAGTTCAACAAAATCCCATGCCATGGGCAAACCCTTTTGAGTGAACGTACTCTTGATGAACTGACCGCCTGCCTCCCAGACACAGAGGCTGCTATTGTAATCAGCTTGGCGATCGACTAAGCCTCCGAGATAAGTCTGTAACGCCTTCATATGCTCTTCGGCAATACTGTGCTGTTGCATTGTTTCTTCAGTTTGCCGGACGCCTGCTACGAGCTCCAGCAAATAGAGCATCTGCCGAGGGGTAAAAAGACTTCCGAACGTAGTTAGCCCGTATAGATGAGTCCAACAACTGTTTTTCGCATCTGTGAAAATAGGCTCGTCCGGCACAGTCAGCCCAGCACTGTCACAAAGCCTTTCAATACGTTGCTGGATTCCGCTCTCACAGGGAGCTGCCTTCGGTACTTCATCTGCAGCGAAATACACTTTGCCATGCTGGCCTCGGCGGACGCATACGACAGCCATTAACTGTCTCACTATGCGACCAGCGCAGCCTTCAGCTTTGACGTAGTCACTATCGGCAACTGCACCGCAAAACGGGCAGGTAGCGCTGCCACCTTTGGAGCCGGCTCCGGGATCGAAACCGAGCGCGTTTTCCGACTTGGCCTCGACGATTGCAAAGCCGACTCGTTTCTTGTCCTTCGGTGCAACGATTTTCAGTGCAACGTAGCGACCTTCTTTCTTGCAGAGCCAAGTCTGCCTCACCAGCGGAACCGTAGCCTTGCAAGTCGGGTTCTTGCACGTGACCGTGCGCGTCCATAGATAGGCGACGGGAGTGAGATATCCGGCAGGAGTCTCAACGGCCAGGCTGCCTTGCTTCTTCAGGTCGAAATCCCTCCCCGGTATCTCCAATTGCGACTTGCCGAGGGCCTGACGCACCTTCGGAGCCTCGGGGTCTGGGATGGGCGGGTACAGGTCGCCCATTTCTGCGCGGACTCTCCCCAACACCCAATTCCCCCAGTAGCGCACCTCTTCAGCCAGTCCTCCCCAAGTGGTTTCGCCCTTTGCATTCTTCGGGCCGGTCATCCCGCGAGCATTTGGATCAGGCTTGCCGTACTTCTGCGGATACACCAGCGTGCAAAGTTCGATGATGTGCGCGACGGGATTCAGGTCAACCGCATACGCGTCGCATCCCAGGCGAAGAGCTTCCAGCGGGATCGCTCCGCCTCCTGCGAACATATCGAGCACCTTGGGCCTTGGCGCACGACCGGCCTGAATGTCCTCGGCCGTAACGGTTTTCCCCGTTTCTTTGCTCAGACGCTGCGCGTGAGTTTCCAGGATGTGGCGCTCGGCCTCTGCGATTGTGTTCGGGTCGCCGGGGTACTTGCAGAGGCGCTCGACAAACTTCGCCGCATTGGCCCTGCCCAGGCTCTGTTTCTTGTTGTCTGGGGCGTTCTCCGGGATGAACCGCGAGGCCGGAACCAGGGCACCGTACACTGCCGCCCGGCAAGCCACTAAGGGACGCCTCGCCCACCAGAGGTGCAGAGTAGAGATATGCCCCTTACGAACAGATTTTTCCCGGGACGCCTCTTCGCTGATCTTCTCAATCGGCAGATAATCTTCAATCAGTCTGCGGTCATCTGTCATTTCTTTGCATCCGCTGGCGCAACAGCTGCTGGAACCACCTCTGCTACCGCCACCGCAGCAGGCTTCTCAAGCCCCCTTGTCGCGACGAACTCTTCTATCGGCTTGACCAAATCTGGGTGGGCCTTTGAGATCGTCGCATAGTCCTTTTTCCCAAGCATTCCCAAAAGCTGATCCAGATTGTGTTTTTCCTTCACGGCTCCCATCGTTGCTTCGAGGTCGGACTTGTAAACGTGAAGAGAAGGGTGCGTAGGTTTTGCGGCTGCGACAGCCGCCGCAACGATTTCGTTTTGCTTCTTGGTTCCAGCATCTTTTTCATCGTCCCGATCATGGACAACATAGAAATCAATCCCGAGTTCCGAACACAGCCGAATGTAGTCTGTAATCTGAGTTTTGCTATCGCAGACAGTCACAGAGATGCTTCGGACGTTAGGATCGACACCCTTCCGAACAAGCAGTTCTTCGAGGATTCCCTGGTCATCTTGGCCTTCCGTCAGAATTGCGTGCTGCGCAAAAACGACCTCGGCGTTACCCATGCGGCGGACTTTCTGCTGCATTCGCGGGAAGTTGAATGTGGAATCCGCCTTCACCTTTTTCGCAAAAGTGGGCTTCGCGGATTGACGGTGAAGCCGTACGATCTCATGAGGATTTCCCAGGTCCACGAACTCGGGGTCATGTGTGACGTAAACTATCTGGTGTCCTTTCTCGGCTAGACGCTCAAGTACCCCGTAGAAATACCGTCTCAAATGCACGTGAAGATAAATCTCAGGCTCTTCAATCAACAGAACAATGCCGCGATCGCTCTTGCTGACATCCAACAGCGTCTCCAGGACTGCGAGCCTCAAAAGGGCGCGGTACCCGGCACCGAGACGGTCCACTGGCAAAGGCGGTAAATCTTTATGTTCAGCTACTTGCAAGCCGATCCATTTTTCAAACATTTCCCGATGTGATGGGAGCCCAAACTCGACATGAAGCGCGCGATCAGTCTGAAGACCCAAGTACTCCTCGATACGGCCTGAAAGACCTTTCTCAATTTCGGAAAGCTTTGCAGTCCGGAGAATCTCGGCCAAGCGGCCGCAGAATTCCTTGAATGCATCCTTTGACCGCACTTTTGTCTGGCCATCAAAGGAGTATTGGTTGTGATCCGCCTCAAAGTCCTCTCGGTAGAGCTCGAATAGCCGGCCCAGTGGGCTATAACCCGTGGTCTTATCGAAGAATCGTTCGAGGCTTGGCGGGTCTAGGTAAAAGAGTTCCCCAAGCTTCCAAGATTGGTCCGCGACCAAAACTGGCTTCGGCGTGTTGTCGGCGCCGTCATCGGCCACACCTTTTCGTCTGAACATCCTCACAGGCTTGGTCAAAGTTTTGCCTGCTGAGTCAAAGCAGTAGTGCTCTTTGTGGAGAGCACCTTTGTTATCACCTCTCTTGTAGCGTGCTGCGCGATAGCGAAAACCCGCGATTTGAAACTCACTCCTATAGACGTCGTGCTCGACCAAGGAAGGGTTGAGGTAGAGTTCGATGAGGATCTCTGCCTCGGTGTTCCTGCAGTGGAAATCGCTTTCCTCCGGATCGAAGCTCTTAAAGGGGAAAGCCCCCAGCACAATTCCAATAGCTTCCAGGACATTGGACTTGCCCGCTGCATTCGGCCCGACCAGCGCCACCAGATTGCTTTTGTCAGAAAAGGAAATCGACAAGCCATCCGGCCCGATCGACCGAAAGTTCTTGATGATGAGTTTGGCGAACTTCATAGCTTCAGGCCGTCCGTCGCGCAGCTTCTTCGATTGCATCTGCCGGAATGTCGTAATACCGAGCTGCAACGACCTCTCGCTTTGCATGATCGAGATGCTTTGCAGGATTCTGAATCTTGAGCGGTTCGGGATCGGGCTTATCGAGCGGATTCCAGACTACATAAAGCCAGAAGGTGTCCCCAAGTTGGGTCGCCTTGTACCACTCGTTAGTTGTGAGCCGGATCGGCTGACCTTTGCTGCGCCCTTTGACCTCAATGCGGCGGATGTCGGTCACCGGGTCGCGATAGCCAGACTGCGGATCGGCGGGGCCCAAACTCCGAACGTCGAATCCCAATTTCAGGTGGCCCACGCGCTCGCACTCCCATCCTCGTGAGCTCTCGAAGGCTACGACGAGATCTTCAGCAGCCTTTTCGGACCTTCGCCTGAGCTCGGGGTCTAGTTCTTCCGCGAAGGCTGCCAATTGGGTCCCAGCGATGTCGGTCGGAGGCAGCACCATTGCCGAGGCAATGTGGCGCACTGGACCATGCTTTGCAATAGTAAGGCGTTCGAGGCCAGTCAGGCGTTCCGTCCGAGTTCGCTCAAGATCAGCAAGATCGTTTTCAGCACGCTGACGGGCAATCGCGATCTCGGGGGACATGGCTTCTCTCGCCCTCAAATCCATCACGCGATCCTGTGCCGCACGAACGCGCGCTTCAAACGAGCGCACCAGATAGTCGCGACAGACTCCGACGAAATGGCGCCGGTCCTCCTGCCAGGTCTTCCGTAGTTCTGTTTGGTGTGTCCCGCGTAGGAAGTCAGAAGCGGGCCCCGGATCAGCCTGGGCAATGCTCTCTCGAGCATTTGGATATGCGGGGAGATCCAAGAGACAATCCGCAGCCACGACGCTGAAGCGATCCGCCGAGCCTAAGGGAACATTGATTTCTTCTCGAACTGCAACGAGTTCTCCATAGAGAGTTTGTTGTTCGCCCTTGCTATTCTGACCGCGGATAGTCAGTTCAAAGAAGTGCAGGCGGTAGGGCACTTCACTGGTAGGATCGACATAGACGGCGACCCCACCCGTCAAGGTGTTGAGTAGCTCATTCAGCTTTTCATCGACCGAAGCGTAGAGGGGATGACCAGGTCCAACAAGCACCGCGTCTAGATGCTGGTCTTGGTCCAAGTGTTCCTTGTGGAAGGTAATCTTCCGATATTCTGGTTCGGGCTTTCCCAGGCGCCGGACCGAAGCCAGACGGTCAGAACGCAAGTCTGCGAGGACATGCTCGATTCGCCACAGCCCGTCCGCGCGCGGCTCCAGCTTCAGCCCGACCTCCCGGCAGGCCTTTTGAAAATGATCCTCCACATAGCGAGGCATGAGACGTCGTTCTTCCGCCTCAGCGTTCGCCCTCTGAAAACCTGAGAAGTCCACGTTTGCACGAGCTAGAGCGATGCCTGTGGCCTTTTCGTACTGCTGGAGCTTCCCCGGATCTATTCGCTCGATCTGATCTAAGTACTCGTTGAGCCTTCGGGGATCGTGCGCAGCCTCACGAAGCATTTCGGGCAGGTTCACGTCGTTTAAGGAGAGAACCTCACCAATCACATCGAAGACGCGATCTGCCAGAACCGCGCGCATCTGGTCCAGCTTCTCCAGCAGGCGTTCAAGGATTCGTCCCTCAATGATCTCCTGACCGTCCTCGGAAAAACTCGCGACGAAATTGAAGGCATGAACCTCACGATCTTGTCCGATGCGGTGAATACGTCCGAGCCGTTGTTCCAGCCGAGTAGGATTCCAGGGGAGGTCATAGTTGATCATCAATCGGCAGAACTGAAGGTTGATTCCCTCACCTGCCGCCTCTGTCGCAACGCAAATCTGCCTTATCGTTCGAAACTCTTCCTGGATTTTCTTCCGCTCGCGTGGGTTCATGCCGCCGTGAATGGCGCACGTGGTGTAGCCCCACCGCTCCAATTGGTCGCAGAGGTATCCCAGCGTGTCTTTGTGCTCAGTGAAGATCAGAAGCTTCCCTCTGCCGTCGTGAAGTTCTTGGAACTCAGCCTTAGCCAGGCATTCCTGAAGTGAGGCGAGTTTCGAATCGGCTGCGTGGTCACGGACACGGCGGGCATGGGCCAGCAACTCTTGCAAGGCCGCGATCTCAGCCCGAAGTTGGTCAAGCTCTAACGCGGCCGTGAATTCGTCTGCGAGGTGGTCACGCGCAGCATCGTCGAGATCATCTTCGTCTTGCTCGACGTCGATAAGGCGTCCTTGCAGCTCTGCCAATCTGCGCGCACGCTGAGAGGGTGAGAGTATCTCCAATTCCTCCAGAAGTTTTTCTTGCTTTTCGAGACGACGACGAATGGACTCACAAATCGCCATCGTCGAACTTGCCAAGCGTCTCTGAAGAACCGTTCGAGCGAGAGCGACGCTCTGCTTTTTCCGGCCTGTGGCCTGGGGAAGGAATGTGTTTATGTAGCCCGTGACGTCCTTATAGAGATCGTATTCCTCACGATTGAGCCGGAACGTCACTGTGTGCGCGTGACGATCGGGGAAGAGCCGCCTACCTCGAAGATCCTTCAGGTCCTCTTTTAAGCGGCGCAAGGCCCAAGGACAATCGGGGCCCAGTCGGAGAATCTCGCGGCGTATTTGCGTTGCCTTGTCTCCCAGGCGATGAGGCTCCGGGAAAATGTCGGGGTCAATAAGCCTCACGAAATGAGCAAAGCGGTCATCATCACCGTGGTGGGGAGTGGCGGTAAGAAGAAGAACGTGATCTGCTTGGGCGGCTAAGCGCTCCGCGAGTTGGTAGCGCTTGGTTTTTTCCGCCTCGTCGCCGCGACCCGCAGACCGTTTGGTATATGCGCTGCACTTGTGGGCTTCGTCGATGACGACGAGATCCCATCTCTGCTGCCACACGCGCTCGCGGACGTCGTCCTGTTTTGCATAGTCGAGCGACGTAATGACCAACGATTCTTTCTGCCACGGGTTAATCAGTTGGCCCTTGTCACGATCCGCGTCAATAATTTCGAACAGTTCTCCAAACCAACGTAGGAACTCATCTTGCCATTGGATTGTCAAAGGTGCTGGGCAGACCACGAGTACTCGTTCAATCGCCTCACGGAGCTTAAGTTCCTTGACAAGGAGGCCGGCCATGATCGTCTTTCCGGCTCCAGGGTCATCAGCGAGGAGAAATCGAAGGCGCGGCTGAGGCAGCATCTTAAGATAGACCGCCTCGATTTGGTGCGGAAGCGTCCGAATTCCTGACAGGCTCACGGCGAACTGGCGATCGTGTGCATAGGCGAGCCGTATCCGCGAAGACTCCAGTAGGAGCCGCAGCCTTTCCGCATCTACTGGCCTGACGGCTGCCTGCGCAAGTTGCTGGGTACCCGCAAGCATAGCTGCCTCAGCCGGTGAAATCACAGTCTCATCCAGAGTGCCGTCAGGGAGTCTCACGCGACATTCGTACCCCCCAGCTCCATCCTGCCCAAGTGGGCGTGCCCCCTCGAGCACGACCGGAACGTCAAAGTGTCCCGGAAGCGAGATTCGTCGGCCAATCGGCAGGGACATGAGATGCTCACTCATAGTTGTGCGCGCTCAAAACACAGTCTTGGCGCCGTCCAAAGCGACTTATCATAGCAGTAAAGGGTGGGCCCTATAAGGCCAGTAGTACCGGATTCAACTTCCCAAGAATTTGACAGCCTGTCCCAATCACGGCGTTCTCAGGGCATTGTGCTCCGCTTGGCTCACGTCCAGTACGTTCAGGTCGCAAAGCAACCACACTAGCCGATTCGTCGATGGTCTCATGTTCTCGGCCAGTTTCATTGCAATGGCCGGAGACAAATTCGAACATGATCAGCCTCCTCGCCGCCTTCCATTCGTGTATGCAACAGAAGGGTGAGGCCTCTTTTGCCGCAACGCGAGCCGCTCCTTGAAGAATATGTGCTCAAGGATGGCAGCCAGGAGAATGAGCACAACTGCCTGATCGAACGTCACAAATTGTCTCATCAACAGGAACAGCGCGAGCAGAAAGGCGGTTCGTCCCCACCCCCATCGCCGCATGGCAGTTGCGATCTTTGCCAATTCACTCATCCTCCCGCTGCCCCATCACATGTAGAAGCGGTACTCCTCCTGTGGCCGTATGGTGCTCGGAAGTTCTGCCAAGATCTCACCGACACGCCGTGAGAATGCTAGCGTGATAGGCTCGCTCACACAGAAATCAGCGCTATTCCAATTGAGCTTGGTGAGCGCAAGGACTTCTCGCAGCACCATGTCCATGGGCGAGGTGCCGTGGTGCTCGACGATTTCCTGCGGCTGGGGGCTTCGCATGCCGGGGTAGGTCCGAAGGTAGGGCACGTACCCCTGCGTATAAAGGAGATAGTCATCGTCGTCGAACCGCACCCATGTTCCCCTCAGCGGCGGGTAATCGCCCTGCCGCAGAAACTGGATTCCGCGCCGCTCGATGGCGACGAGATCCCAATAGGCAATGCCTTGGAGTGCCTCCCGGAAGCCAGCCAGTTCATCGGGCCAGAAGCGAGAGGATTTGTGTACGACCACCCTGCGGGGCCCACCCCTTCCGTGGCGCTCATATACCGAGAGGACATCTCGCATGAGATCAAGAGCGTCGGCACGTGAAAGGTGCGGGGAACGACTCAGTGCTTCGTCCCACTCAAAGGGCTTGCCTCGGAGTACAAAGCCGTCGCCGGTATGGGTGAAGGCTTGTGCCAAGCTCGTTCGCATCTGAGGGTTTTCAGAGAGCCGTTCCCGATAGAAGGAGATCCCAACGTAGCAGGTTTGGGGTTGTCCGAGGGCTAGGCGCCACGGGTGCCCGCCAGCTTTGTGGTAGAGCGCCGTAAAGAAATTCCAGGCTTTCGTCGCCGGATCCTGGGTCCGCCTGCCGTTCTCATTCGGTCCGACCTTGAAGGATCGCTCGAGGATAAGCTGGGTCGGGAGGCCGAAAGCCATAGCCTCAGCTTTTATCGCCCGGCGGAGGTTATGGTGGGCTACCGGCGAGTCATCCTCGATTCCGAGAGATACGTCCATTTCGGGAAAGAGGAAGCGCAGGCCCACCTCGCGCTTCCGAAGTGCGGCTCTTTCTTCGGGTAGGAGCCGCCTGCGCACGAACTCGCCACCTCGCTTAACGAAGCTGCAACTGTCTAGAGTCTCGTCGGAGATCGGGAGAACTACCACCTGAGGGTTCGGCTGACGCTCCTTGAGGTTATGGATGCCTTCCACGTACAGTCTTGTGACGTTCGCCAGCCGTTCGTAGTAGTCGGGAGTCCTTAGTGCCGCAGCCAGGGCATCGTCCTGAATGACCTCTTCCCACGTGTCCCCGAACACGAGTTCGCATTGGAAGGGAAAGTCCCGGGTGAAGCCAGGAAAGTGGGGGTATACAAAGGGCTGGTTTCCTTCGTTGAACACCGCTCGTTGACAGGTGCGGAGCCACTCCTTCGTCTGAAAAATGAGGCGGCGCGGACCCACGATTCCGACAGTGACGGAGGAGAGCGGCGGCCGTTCCTGGTCGCCCACGGTGTACGGGCCGTAGAGCGCAAGCCCGGTCTTCGGGTCAATATGATGGTGGTGCCCACCGAACGCGAGGAGCGGTTCGTCGAGGACTCCTGCCTCAAAATGGGGAGTTTCAGTCCTCGACGGTGGAACCGTGCTCGTGTTCTTCCGCCGTCGCAGTGCTTGCCGCTTCAACCCACTCCTCCAATGGTTCAGGCAGCTCAAAAGCCCGCCAGTCAAAGTCGTCCGCTACTTGATAGACAAGGGAATCGAGATTCGCGCGGTCATCGGCGATGCCTACCGGGAGCCGAATGAACGCCGGGCGTGTGTCCACGAGCATGACTTGGTCGCCGGCGCGGATGCGGATGATCGACCGACGCTCGGAGAGGACGAAGGCCCAAAACATCGTGTGGTACAGGATCTGCAAGTTCCGCTCCCGACCGGTCCACCGCATCGCGAGAACACCGAGCTTCGGTCCCCGCAGGAGGGAGCTCTTGCTGCCATCCTTCGTGAATATCCAGGTCGGCGAGATTCGCAGGTAGTACTTGCGCCCCAGATAGATGACGGGAAGCCTTGCCGCAAGGTGCCGACAAAACTTCACCTGCCGGGCAGCATCGAAGTAGAACTTGGCCACAGTTCGGGGTCGAGCAGCAGAACGCCAGGCGAACATTCGATCTTTCTCGGGTTCGAGTGCGGGAAAGAAAAAGCGCCGCTTGGCATCCTCATCGCCCGCAACAAGTCCGACGCGGAAACAATGGCGCTGGATACTCATGTTGAGGAGTGACACAAGAAGTCTATGGAGCTCGGGGACCTCTGCCATGCTTGCGGTCGCGAGCCGCCGGGCACGAAACGTCTCGACCACCGGGGCAAGCGAACTCTCCTCGGCTTCGAGATCGTGAAATGAAAAGAGATTATCGCCGTGACGAGCGAACGCCGGCATGAAGGGAGTGGTGTCGCTCTGTTCTGTCTGGGCCCGGCGGATTTCGGCCTTGAGAACATCCTTGCTCACTGCAGCCTTGCCTTTCGGGCCCCTCAGATGCCGCGCGATCGGCGCGAACCAAACGAACTCCGGCACGCGAACGATCGGCAGGAGATTGCAAGAGAGCAGCTCTTCGGTCCAGTCAGGCTTTGCAACGGAAACGGCCCGCTCGGCGATCAGGGTTGTCCGTGAGATGTGTTCAGAAGGAGCGATAATCTGTCCACGAGCCGCAACCGGGGGCGGCGGTAGGCCGTTCTTTACAAGCGACACCAGTTTGATGAAGCTCCGCTCGAAGTCGCGCTTGTTTCGAAAATCGATCATGTCGAGATGCCGCAAGAGCACGGGAATATACGGACAGTCTCGAACCAGGAGCGAAATGACCCGCGCCTCCCGCCCTGCCGGATCTTGAAAAAGTGCCGCCTGCCACTCCGCGTCCGTCCAGCCTGATTCACTCGAAAAATAGTCCGGGGTCAGGACCAGCGCGATGAACCTGCTCGTCTCGAGGCCGCGATTGATCTCTCCTGGGATGCTCTGCCCTGGCCGGATCTCAGCCTCGTCTAGCCAGACCCTAATGTTCCTGCCGCCAATGTCAATGCCCTCGAGTCGCCTGGCGAGAGCTCGAACCCACGGTTTGTCAGAACTTCTATGCGAAATGAAAATGTCTCGGGTGAAGCCAGCAACGGTGGAAGCAGCGCGGTCTGGGAACTTCTGCGCAATGTCACTGAGAACTGCCGAAACACCCCGGGCGATGAAGACCATCTCCTGCTCATCTTCGCGAAAGAGCCGTGCGATGCGTCTGGCAAGCTCTTCGGACGGGCGCTCCAGCCCGGCTTCGAGTTGTACGAGATACGGATGACTGATGCCAAGGCGGGACGCCGTCTCACGAAGAGAAAGGGGCTTCCGGAACTTTTCGAGTCGCAGCTTGCGGAGCCTCTGGCCGAACTCTTCCGGGTGCATGCCCGGTAGGCTATCAGCCTACCACCTCGGCGTCAATGTCAAAGTTCTTCGCTCAATCTTCGCCCTTCCGCTATTCCATTCAGGGGGCGCATCCGTCGAGTTTCACTGGTGGGACAAGGTTTTCGTCATGAGTGCAGTACCACCCCCACGTCGCAGGGAACTTCGTTGGCTTTGCAGAGGCATAGTCCTCACCACACGAGACGTTCAGTGTTAACCCTCAAGTGAGCAATTCTAGTTGCCTTAGTACTAGGGTACTAAGGCATTACGTACCCCGGGATAAAACCCCGGCGTCCCTGCTCGCATCAACTTTATTGGCAGGTGTGTGACGTCGAGTGGTGGGGTGTAAAAGTGACCAGACGAGGCACGTTTTCTTGTGCCACCTATTGACGTTTTCCAAAAACCGGTACTCTGAATAGATAGGGGCGAGACTGGCCTCGAATGCAGGGCGGAATGGCCGAGTTCTTAGACAAGGTAGTAGTGGGCACCGCCGGCTCGTCGGCCCGGCTAGTGCGCGTCCCCACCCCGCGCATTTTGGGCTGAGGATGGCCTGTAATGGATGGAGGCGCACGCCTGCCTAATCGTAGGTTCCGCGTTAGCCCTGTGGATCGCCTCGGGCGGAGCATAAGCCCTCTTGTCCTCGATGCCGCCGAGGAGATAGGGCGCCGTGCGATGGAGCATGCTGAAAGATTGCTGATCGATCCTGCGGTCGCGGCGGGTCTATTGGAGGAAGCTGCGGCCACAGTTTCGCGCGCTATCGAGTCGAAAAGGCGTTTCCCTCAGAACGAAGTTCGAGACCTTCCGTCGTATCTCTTCCGTGCTTTCCTCCGACGTGTAAACAGAACTAAGAGGCGGCAGTTGACTCAAGAGGACGCCGTTCGCGCACTCGCATCGGGTTCTGATAAATTAACTAACCCACAGGCGGACCTTGAACTGAAGATTCTGGTTGACGAGCTTCTGACAAGGTGTGATCCGGTTACCCGCGACATGTTCTATCGACGCATCCAGGGTTTTTCCTGGAAGGAAATTGCAGTGTCTTATGACATATCAGACCGTGCAGCGAAATCCCGCTTCAGCCAGGCGCTCCGCAGGCTCGGAGTGAGGCTGGGCCTGAAAAGTGATTTATGAATTCTGAGAGAGCTTTCGTGAGCGGTTCTGAACAATGAGAATCAGGATGAAAGACCGCCGAGCCTTTGAGAAAAAGGGCAAACACTTGCTCGACTTTGCGCGCTCCTATCTTTCGGAGGCTTTTCCTAACCCGGACCGCCAGGGATGCCCCCCTGACGCTGCACTCCGATCTCTCGCGTTCAACCCGAACGAAAGTGAGCCCACAGTCACCGAGCATTTGGCAGGTTGTTCTCCTTGCTTCAGGCGCTACGCGGAGCTGCTGGCTGAGTTGAAATCACAGAGGGAAGCGGAGGAAGGATTGTCTTGGAGACGTATATACGCGTGGTCCAAAGCCCACCCAATGCTAGCATGGACAGCCCTCGTTTGCGCTATGGCCATCGCAATCGGAGCCAGTCTCTTGTTTCGTAGAATTAGGCAGCCGGGCACTGCCCCAGTAGAAACGCACCGACCACCCAGCGCCGTCGAGCCGGTGAGCCCCGCGGTAGCTTATTCGCCGTTTAGCCTAGATCTGAGCAAAGTTTCTCCAACACGTGGCTCTAGGCCGCCGAGAGGTGGTTCTCAGCGGCGGGTCCGCGTTCCAGGTGCGCTGCTAGATCTAACTCTGACCTTGCCGTTAGGAAGTGAGGAGCAGTCTTACCAGGTAACGGTGAGGGCAGGAGGCCACATATTCTGGTCGAAGTCTGCACAAGCGCATCTACAGAATGGTCAGATGCTCATTCGGATCGACGCGGACCTCAGACAAGTCCCAGCCGGTAATTACGACCTGGAAGTTGAATCCTCAACCGGCATTCGCCTGACTCAGCCAGTCTTGATAGAGGCCGCATTGCCCAAGAGCACGGAACAAGAACCATGAGCATCAGGCGAGTCGCGGTGGGGCTATTTGTTTGCGGAGCGATTTGCGTACTGGGTCATGGACAAGCGGCCACGGATGATCCCGACGTTTTGTTAAAGAAGGCGCTTCAGTTGGGCGACTTGTACAACTGGGCGGATGCCGCACCGTTGTTTACTGAGGCTGAGCAACTGTATAGGGAGCGCGGCGATAGTCGCAATGCGCTATACGCCCATTTGGGCCGACTGCGTTCGACGATGGAGCAACTGTCCCTTCCAGAAGTCTCCGAGGAACTCGGCGTCGAACTGGATAACAATCCCGTCCTTCAGTCAGACAACGAGCTCAGACTATTTTGTCTCATCGTTCGCGGCGACATCGATGGAGAAATTGACGCGGTACCGATGCGCCGCGATTGGGAAGCCGCACTGAAGGTCGCCCAGGCCCTCGGCGATAAGAAGTGGGAAAATCGCGCCTCGGGCGAGCTCGGATTTGCCCTGTTTCTAGAAGGCGACATGGCGGCAGCGCGCCAGAAAGTCGCCGGCGCCCTGATCGGAGCAACAATGCTTCAGGACACCGGGGCGCAAATCCGTTACCTGGCTGCGATCGGACATGCTTTCGTACAACTCGGTTCCTATGATGATGCCCTCGGATATTTTGACAAGGCGCTGAAGATTGCAGCTGCGAACCCTGATTCCGGATACCAGTTCGTTGTCAACGAGGGCAAGCTCCAGGCGTTCAGGGGTATGGGGAAACTCGATGCTGCAGAGCAGCTCGCCGGCGAGATCATCGCTCAAGCCCGAGCAAGGCAGAAACATGTCAAGGAGACGCAAGCTCTCATTACAGCTGCGACCATAGCAAGTGCTAAGGGAGATGAAGCGAAGGCGGTTGAAGAGTTGCAAACAGCAATTGACCTGGCTCAAAAAGGTCGCTTCATACGGTTGCTGGCCGATGCTCAGTTCTATTTAGAAGACATTTATCGCAAGAGGGGCGATCTACCAAAAGCAGAATCCCTAGCAGCAGCCGCGGCGGAATCCACGCAGAACAGTGGGGATATTTATTTGCTCCCAGTCCGGCTACAAGCACTGGCGCAGTTGCAGGCTAGCCAGGGCAAATATCGTGATGCCAGCGCAACGTATGATCGCGCGTCCGACATTTTGGATGCCATGATCGGCAACGTTACATCCGCGCATGGCAAGATTGGCCTTATCACAGCAATGAGCGCAGTTTACACTGACCATTTTGCTTTGGTTGCAGACCACCTGGACGATACTGCCAAAGCTTTCTCGGTTCTCGAACACGCCCGCGGCCGTGTAGCTACAGAACTTTTGATGAGTGGGAAACCACCCGATTCTCCGGAGGAGCTGGAAATCGAGAAGCAGATCAGCCGATTGAATCTGGATCTAGCTAGAGCGAAATCCGCTGAACAGGTCCGCCAACTCCGCGACAAGATTTTTCTTGCCGAACAGGCTCGGTGGCTTGCTCCAGCGTCTGGCCCCTTGAAATCCCGGCCATGGGAAACGATCCCGCTGGAGCGTGTGCGCCAGGGCCTCGCTGCAAATGAGCTCCTGCTTGAGTTTGTTTTGGCTGAACCTCATTCCTATTGTTTGGTGATCAGCCGGGATTTTGCGCACATTGTGTCGCTCGCTGGCCGCGAAAACATCGAAAGGCTGGTTGCCGCATATTTGAAAACCTTGAAAGCGAAAGGAGCGTCTAAGGCGGAAGGAAGGCAGCTCTATACTGCGCTCTTGAAGAAGATCCCAGAGGTTGCGAAGAAGGACCGTCTCATAATCGTGCCGGACGGCCGCCTCCATCTGTTGCCATTCGATGCCCTCGTTGACGCCCGCGGCCGCTACTTGGTCTCCTCTCACACGATAACGTATGCCCCCTCTGCGACCGCAATGTATTTGGTGAATTCGATGAGGCGACGCGAGCCCCCACAACGAGCCCTACTCGCCGTCGGCGGCATCCCTTACGACCAGACAACGGAGCTCAATAAATTGGCGATCATGCGCGGATACATCAGCAGTGCTTTGGTCACTCTCCCTGCCTCCAAAGAGGAGGTTCTCGCGGCCCAAGCCGCAGTCCGTACCGATGGCAATACTTTGTTACTCGGACCAAGCGCGACGAAATTTGCGTTTAAGCACTCAGCTCTCGACCAGCACGCGATCATTCATTTGGCAGTGCACGGAGTAGCGAACGAAAAACACCCTGACCGGGCGGCACTGATACTTCTCAGCGATCCGGAATCGGGGGACGATGGCATTTTGGAGGCAAGCGAGATTGTTCACCTCAATACGAATGCAGATTTGGTCGTGTTGTCAGCCTGCGACACCGCGGTCGGCAGTCTGCAGGGTCAGGAAGGCATCGCAAATCTCTCTCTCGCGTTTCAGCTGGCTGGCGCGAAAGCCGTCGTTTCCACGCTTTGGAGTATCGATGACACCTCTGCGCTCTATCTAATGAAGCGGTTCTACGCTCATTTGGCCAAGAAGAATACGGTCGGGTATGCCTTGACCGCGGCTAAAAGAGACATGCTTAAAACTTACGGCCCTCAAGCCATCCCTTATTATTGGGCCAGCTACAAGTTGGATGGTGCGGGGGATCGTCCTGTCAGCATCGACTATAAGCACCCGACCTCGAAAAACTAGGAATCTAATCAATGTCAGTCACACAAAGCACCTTTGGGCAGCCCCTTTCGCGGAAGGATCGGGCGAAGATCCTCAGCACCATTAAGAAGCTCGTTCCCGCGCGCCACATCAATGCCAGCAACCCGAACCAGGACTACGGGCCATGGATTGCGCTCGTCAATGAACGCATGCCGCGTCTCATTGACGCGGATGACCCGGCGGCGTTTGAAACCGGCGTGAATGAAATCCTCAGAGCACTAGGCAGCAGCCACACGGCCTTTTTTCATCAGCGCCGCAACAGCATTCCGGCACCCTACTCCATCAACGCCACCTTGCGCGCGGTCGAGACCTCTGAAGGCAAGCGTTGGATGTTCGTGGACGTAATAGAAGACGGGGCAGCATTTCAGGCGGGGATCCACCCGGGCGAACTGCTCCTTTCCTTAGATTCCGAGCCCGTGACACCACCAAAGTCTGTAAACTTCTGCATCGGCGGCAGCCATCAGCTTGAAATCGGCACTTTCTCTGGAAAAAGGCGCCAAGTTGCTATCGAAGTGCCAAACCGAGCGGCAAAAGATCGGCCCCCAATGATTGAACCGCGCAGTCTCTCCCATCGAATTCTGGCCGCCGACATTGGCTACGTAAGAGTAGCGACATTTCCAGGAGCGGTGGGCCAGACTTTCGCCAGAGCCCTGGATGACTCCATTCGAGACCTGAAAAATCACGGCGCTCAACGGCTCATCGTGGATATTCGAGGGAATATCGGGGGCGGCTTAGGCTCTCTCCGCCTCATGAGCTATCTATGCCCTGGCAAACTGGAGATAGGTTATAGCCTTACGCGGCGGCGGGTTCGGAAGGGGTACCAGAAGGAAGGACTAACTCGCATTGGCAAGATTCCGGCAACAAAAGCAGAGCTGCTCATGATGGCCGTGCGTTTCAAATTTTTCCAGAGGGACCGCTCAATGGTCCTCGTTACCGAGGGACTCGGTTCCCAGCCATTCCACGGTCGCACAGTTGTTCTCATTAACGAGTATACCCATAGCGCGGCGGAAATGGTTGCCAGTTTCGCAAGAGAGAATCGCCTCGCCACGCTCGTTGGCACAAGAACTGCAGGAGAGGTACTCGGAGGCGCGAATTTCAAGTTGCCGGGCGGATATGTGCTCCGTATGCCGGTCGCCGGCTGGTATACCTGGCAAGGAGAATGTATAGAGGGCAAGGGCGTAGAACCTGATTTGAGCACCGACAACTCCCCAGAATCCCTTGCAGCCGGGGATGATACGCAACTGCAGAAGGCCTTAGAGGTAGTCAAGACACTCTGACAGACCAAGCGCCCGCCTGGGCATTGAACGGCTAGCGGCTTGCCATCCATTGCCTCAGAAGCAGTTGCTTGTTCAGAGGTTCCCTAACAAGTGCTTCGCTGATATTTGACGCAGAAGAAGCTCTTGAGTCTATTCGGGCCTTTCGGAGGGTCACGGAACGGGTGGCAAAGGTGCCCCGATGGGGCGCGGTCGTAGAGAACCTAAACTAGCCTTGTGGCCTCGCATTGCAAGAGCTCTCCGGTACGCCTCGTCATCCACTAAGTCTCCCAATCTTACGATATTTGTTTCCAAGCCTCTTCATCCGGGCTATATTTTGAAGGATTGGCCTCTCCACGTCTCGCATGTCACCCCCGGGGTGCAAACCAAGCGAAAGGGGGACAATGAGACATACGACCGCGTTCGTGGCTCTCGCCGCAGCCTGCATTGCGCTTTCCGGCGATCTGTCTTCGAGCACACAAGCGGCCTCTGCATCCGAAGAGCTCAAGCGCGCCGCCGAATACATCGTCTCGGCTGAGCAGGACCTTGCGGAGCTGAAAGCGAGCGTTCTCGCCACCTTCAAATCGTTGCAACGCCAAGTGATCGACGCCGACGAGGAATCGGACAAGTACGAGGAGCTCGCAAAACACGAAGGGGACGCTCGCATGAAGGCAGTCATCTATGGCTTTCGCGACGCCTTCCGCTCGCATACCAAACAACTCACACTAATAGAGAAACAGCTACGTGACGTAGGCCTTGTCGGCGAGGAATTGGAATTCGATGTGAAGGTCTGGCATCTGCTCCAGGCCGATCTCGAGCAAATCGTGCAGGGCAAGCTCGCACCGCAGAAAGCGCGCTCGATGGTCACCAGCACGAAGCAAGGCCTCGACCTTCTTCTACAGAAGGTCTCTGCTTCCGCAAAAATGGTCAAGAATACCCAGAATGGGCTTGACGCGGAAACTTCCGCGCTTTTGAAGTACGACAAGCAACTGCGCCAGTTACGTGCTTTTGTGGGCGATCCCAAGGATCGGATCGAGAAATGGGAGAAACAGGTGATTGAGACAGAGTTGGACAACAACACGGGGGAAGCGAAGGAGCTTGCCAGGGTGAGCTCGCTTGAGGCGCGTATGGCGAGCGTTCTGATGAAGATCGATAACGCGACGAAGACGCTGCAGCTCGTCGCCGGAGGCGCTGAGAGTGCCTCGTGGCGGGATCGCAAGCACAAATTCTTGAAACCGGCCACTCACGATCAGTGAAGCGTATGGCGCAACTCCTCGTCTATCGGGAGGCTCCAGGCCGCGGAGTGGGAGGCAAAGGAGCGTCCAAGGGCCGTGGTTTTAGGCGGTCTAAACTAGTGCCGATTCCTCGAATCGCAAGAGCTCTCTGGTACGCCTCGTCATCCACTAAATCTCCCAGTTTTATGATTCTTGTTCCAAACCTCTGCCTCCGGGCTATATTTTCAGGGGTCGGCCGCTCCACGTCTCGCATCTCACCCCACAATTCTTCACGAAACAAAAATTGTCTCGGATTATTGTAGACTTCCCTCCCAAGTGCACGAATTCGCTCCCCTGTTAGCGGATGGTCTGCGTCTCTCGCTAGATATTGTTCATACGCTTCCCGCGATGGAAAGTCCGTAATCACAAAAGCCCAAGCGGATGTCAGGGTGAAGAACATCATCATGCCGTCAACGTCAGGTCGTATCCGGCTTAATGCTCGCAAGGCGAAGGCGTCGGCATCTTGTTCCTCACGCAGCCGCCCCTTGAGCGTCGTCGCCCGGTGGGCGGTATGGCCTAGAACCACATGGCCTAGTTCATGCGCCATAATGAAGCCAGATGTCACAAGCATCGTACCGATAAATGCGTTCTCGAATACCGGATCGCTTGGCGGAACGATCCTGGCCTCTTCGGGAATTCCAAGTGCATCCAGCGGCCGCGGATATCGTCCGTTCGGAAAGTCCGCGGCCTCGTTATACTTGAGCATGGACAGATACTCATCGACCGTCCTGGGATCAAACTTGTGAAGATATAACCAAGCGTTTGCCAAAAGAATGTCATGTAGGAACTTCAACGAAAGCACTGGGACGGCAACTGTCTTGCCATATGCATAGAATTCTATCAAATCGTTGTGTCGACCCCGTAATGGCATTTCCAAGCGCACTCCCGAGGCTAGTTGCTTCTCCTTTTCGTCGAGGCCCTGAGACAGCAATATTTCAAAGTTGCGCTGAGTCTGCGGTTCCAGAATGTAGTGCCACGTCTCAAGCTCTTGCGTGCTATAAAGATGCGACATGTCTTTTGCTTCTGCTGTGAGAGTCAGCATGAGAAGCAAGAGCAAAGCAGTCAGTGTACGAGCCGCCCGCAGACACATATTCCCCTTGACCAAGTAACAGCTGCGCGGCCTGTACTCTGCTACCGCAGCTCCGATCGATGAGTGTTTATTCATACGGTCTGGGCAATTCTGATTGATACACTTTGCCACTTCCGCTTCTGGAAGTCGCTTCGGCGCGGCGCACCGCTTGCCAAGCTGTAACGCCCGCCCACTCACTTTGAAACCCCACATGCTGCCGGATCCAGTCCAAATGCGCGACAACGCTGCCGCGACTCTTCACGCTGCTGCTGCTTTGTTGAGCTGACGAAACCAGTTGAGTTCTTTCATCTATCGCAGTCCCGAACGCTCACTCGGGTACGCCGCAAGCCTTAGGGTCCAATCGTAGTGCCGCGCACCGCTTGCGTGACTCCTCGATTTGTTGTAGCTGCTCTGCCTGACCGACAAAACCGGCGCCGCTAGTGTGCGCGCTGATTAGCAACATCACGTAATCGTTGTTGACAGCCTGGAATGCGCTTTCGTCCGTCGGACACTGATTTCCGACTTTCCTGGCCGCCAAAAGTTCGTAGGTGTTTGTGCTTGAATACCTGAAACAGTAGAGCTGATCCGTGTTCACCACAGGGATGAGTTGCAAATTTTGCAAACCGCGCGACAGAACTACGGCCACGGCTCCCGTCCGTTCCTTTCCAGCGCTCTTACACCTGTTGATATCGGCTTCCTTCCCTTTGTTGAAGGACAGCGATACTTGCGCGAACGGAACATCCATCTGCTTGCCCGTCGTGTCGTTGATTGCATCGTTGGCGAACGCGAGAAACTTGTTTGCTGTGTCGGCATACGGATTGCTTGGGATTGGCAATTTGTTTAGAGCCTTGCTCGCGAGATCCAGGACCTCTCCGAAAGTATTTCTGCCGCGGGTCTTGGCAAGCGAAATGCCCAGCTCAATGTCGGTCGTAAGGATATCGCCCTGGTTCAACGTCAAGTAGGAGGCGATCTGATATTCCAAGGGCAGCGACAGTCGGCCCCGTGTTTCATCCTTTACACTAACCAGGGTGACTGAGGGAACTTGGACATCAACGCTCGGACCCGAACTGCGCCCAGTGAGTTTTGCTGACACTAATACGCCGGCCCGCTTGTCATCGGTGAAGAGCCCTCCAGTTCTCTCAACGAAGATGCGGCGGACGTGAATAGTGACGTCCTCGGACGTCGCATCTATGCAGTGAGAGCCAAAAGGGTCATCAACCCTAACAATGACGGAGCCTTGCCCGTTTGCGCATACGGGGCAGAGCATAAGGACGAGTCCAGTTGCAAAGAAAGTTTTCATTTTCCTACGCTCCGTTACTCCTCCGACGCCTCCGGAGTCTTGCCAAGACCGCGATGCTCACCCGAGATTCGAGCATGCAGACCACTCATTTGGACAGGATAAATGAGCCACTGGGATGAATTCATTCTCTCTTTCCCTTCTTTCTGTCCGACGTCAGCCTTCGGTAGTGGAGGTGCGGCTCTCTGTTCGAATTGAAAGCGACGCAACTCCGCCTCTCCTTAGGTCTAACAGGGCCTGGTTAAAGGGCCAACTTGGCGGGATTCTCCGCGCCAAGGAGTAAGAAGTCAAGCACTAATTGGCTCGGTACTAGAGAGACCGAGAACCAACTAGTGTTTGGCCATTTTTCGAGCCACATCGAAGAGCAGCCTCCGCTTCGCCTCCTTCATTCGACCTAAAAAGCCGCGAAGCTTATTCACATAGCGTGCCTCTTTGCCGGAACTTCCCCAGAGGATCCCTTCAACTGTCTTCCGCTTCGTGAGGTGCTGAAGTTCAGGAGGTTTCTCTCCCTCGTAGAAGATCTGGTAGAGCGGAACCTCAAGTGCCCGGGCGAGCTTCTCAAGGGTTTCGAGCGAGGGGATCGTGTGGCCGTTTTCGATCCGAGAAAGGTACGGACGGACGAGGCCACTCCGCTCCTCGATGTCGCCCTGGGAGAGCTTCTTTGCTTCGCGAAGCGCGCGGATACGGTCGCCGATGAGCATGGAGGGATTATACAGGCGGATGCTCTTTGGAATGACGATACCCGGCATGGGCCTTCATGTGGAGTTCGGAGGACGCTAAGCACATAGACGAACACAGCGTTGCCCGAACTCCAGTGGTTCCGTGCGGGATACGCTGCGCTTCGCGGTCTGGCCTCGCCCGCGCGGTGCAAGGGGCTACGTATTACGTTGGGCTCCCTCACTCGGTGGCTATCGCTACCAGACGTTGAAGCTGATCACAGGTTATCTCTGGCGGGTTGCGGGTGGCTGGGACCTTGCCGAATACTCCAACGATGTCAGCTTCCCGCAGCTGCGGGGGACGGATCAACTCAAGAAACTCCGCACTCGTGGCGAGGAAGACAGGCCATTTCTTTACACGTTGCCGGTAGGTCGCGTCCCAGAGCCGAATCGCAACGCGGAAATCTGATTGGGCGTCAATTCTCCTTCTTACTTTGGCTGGGAGTTTCCCGTTTGTGAGTTCGAAGGCTTTTGGCGGATTGTCGGCGACCAGACAATTGCTCGGAAGTGGGCAACCTTGCTGCGCATACCAGCGGGCAGCTTCGTTGTGATCGGAAAATGGAGGATGGATGATGCGAAGAATAGCGACCAACCGCCAGCCGGGCATTTCGTCTCCGGCGTATTTGCCCTTGACCGTCAAATACGCTACTCGGTCGCCCATTTGGAGACGGGGCGCAAAATTGCCCGCGCGGCATAACGCCGAGATGGAAGGAAAGGGCGACTCGAAATCGGGTTCGCGTCGGCACGATCCGTCGATGAAGGGCGGCAAGCAGTAACGCTGCACCGCTGTGCGACCAGCGACGGTCCGGATCAGAGGCCGGAATGTGGCTAGGAAACAGTGAGTAGGCATCCCGTTCGTTTTGTGCTCTTTGACGCCTCCGCGCTTAACCGCCAGGCGCTCCCCAAGTCCCGTTCTGGAAGATAACAGCTAACTGCCCAAGTGCGCGAGTACTTCGCATCTCAAGAAACTGTGCCTTTCTGTCGAAGATTATTTTTTTGCCTTTTTCCTTTCTGGAGGCCTCTTAGTATAGTGAGGGGAGTTGTCGCCGCCTTTTCCCCCCTGGGGAGCTTGGGGACCCTGTTCCGCCGGGTGAACCGCCAAGCGTCGTGGACGGCCAAGGGATGATGGGCCGGACGCGAAGGTAGAAACCCACTGCATGGAGCTAACGCTCCACGTGTGTCCGGGCATCAATGGCAGACCGTTGCGAAAGTGCAATGGGTGGCTATTGCTTCCGGTTTTTCTCTCCGGAACAGGTGGACCAGATTCTGCGCGAAGGTGCGAAGCGTGGACGCGCGGGTTCTCATGCGGCAATCGAAAGGATTCTGAAGCTCGAACCGGCACTGGAACGGGCAGAGCTCTGGAAGCGCATACGACAACTGAAGCATCCTGTACGTGAAATACCCTTTCGGCAGACAGCTTGGAGCCCGGACGATGACAGGCTCTTGCGTAAGGGGTACGAAGGAGGGTGGGCAGGGAAGCAAGAAGCTGTACGCGAGCTTTTGAAACGTCATCCCGATTGGCGGCCTCACGTAATTTGGAAACGTGCGGCGAAGCTGGGACTCGTTCAGAAAAGTGTAAGACGGGGCCAAGAGCGCTGTCGCCAGCGCTGGTCCGAAGACGACGATCGAATTCTCCTCAATCTTGCAGGGTACAAGACTTCGCCGGTCATCGGGAAAATGCTGCGTCGGTCGGCGAATGCTGTCCGGTCGCGTCTCTGTGTGCTTGGCAAAAGTAGCCGTGTCCACAAGGAAGGCTATGCGCAATGCGCTCTCGCCGAAGACCTACATCTGGGTAGAAGGACCATCCAGCGACTGATCGTTGAGGGCTTACTGGAAGTTCGGGATCCACGCATTACGCGAAAATCGTTCGATGACCTGCGAAAATCAGGACGCCTGGTGGGTGTACCACTAAACGATGCGGGCGAAAAAGGAAGCCTTTCATCAGGACCGGAAGGGGGAGCGGACATCACCCAGAGTGTCAACGACTGCCCTACCGATTCCAGCGGCAGGTCCGCTATATCGGCCAAATCTTCCCGCGCCAAACGGGTGTGGGCGGAAGTTGCGAGGACGCTGAACGTGAGTGTGGAGACGATCGAGAAACTCATCGCGCAAGGAGTCTTAAAGCTGTACGACCCCCGGATCACGGAGAAATCTCTCAGAAACTTCTGCCGGCGGTACGGGTCTCTGATCAATTATGAGTCTCTGAACCGGGAGACTCGAGATTGGCTGCACAGTTCGATGGATTTCGTCCGGAATGCAGGCGAGGCTTTCGCTCGGCGTTTTGAAACTTATCGGAAACAGACGCGAGTGGTGAGAAGGTGTGAAAAATGTGGGCGAGACATACGTGGCAACGTGTTCTTCCGCCATATTAAAGAGTGCGGGCAGGCAGGATCCCGACCTACTGGAATGGCTTCGCCTGCGAAGCAGTCAAGAAGGAACCGGGCGGAAGAGGCCCGTCCAGGTCGGCTGGGTCAATCTTCAACGTAGTTGCCGGCAGCGCGCCGCCACTGACCGAAAGAAGGGTACGGGATCGTAGGATTTTGAGAGCAGCTCTTGCTCCAACGTTGCCAGTATTTGACGATTCGCGCATAGCGCGGGTGGGTGCGCGCCTGCCGAAGGACGGTTTCAAACCAGCCCTCCTTGTTCGCCTCCGAGAAGAAGTGATCTTCTATCCATGTCATGAGGCGCTGCCGCGTCGTGGCTTTTCCCTTGCGGTTCCTGAGGACACATGAGTTGTTGAATTCAAGAAAGCCGGGGCACCTGGACTCTAGTTCCGAAGCAATTCGATGGGGTAGTTTTAAGTCGGCTTCAAGGGGCGGAGCGAGCCAATTGGCGAAGGCCTGCCAATCGACGTACCTCTCAACGATCTCGTCCATTCTGGCGACATGCGCCTCTTCGCATGGTTTGTAATTTTGTGCCGTGTGCGACCACTTCTCGAAGCTGGGATAGGATGCCGGCCGCCTTCGATTCCACTCTCTCTCGCAGTGCTCCCAGTACGCCCAAACGCCTTGGGAGCGCAGATCCCGAACTCCGTAAAAGATGAGCGCATCGAGCCAACCCTCTTGCCGGGCGTGGCCGAAAATCTCATTGTGGATCCATCCACGGAGGTGGAAGGCCAGGAGTCCTGGTTCATGCAACAGCGACTCACTCTTGATGAAACCCGGACAACGTTTTTTGAGAACTGCGGCAAGCCATGAAGGTGCGCTGCCTTCGATCTCGACAATGGCCCTTACCCATAGTGCAAGGGCTTCCCAACGAGGATACTCCTTGTACGCCTTGTGAAAGCGATCCCACCGGACCCGCATGAGTTGCTTTGTCGCTCGGCGGCAGGCCATGCCTTGGACTCTTTGCTCAAGCTTTGTTGGCCGCCGCTTCCTTTTCTTTAGATTCGCCGCACCCACGCAGTACTCCGGAAACCGGGCAAACGCAGAGTTGGGTCAACTGAGGGTACAGAGAATCACACAGCGGTTCAAGCGACCGGAAGTTTCGGCCGTGGGTCCGGTTTGCCGACCAAGTGCCTTTCCACCTGTCTCCCGGCGGGCATTACTCGGATCTGAGTGCGGATCTTCCCAAACTAGTAGCTCCGGCCGGTGCTGCGCAAGAGTAGCCGGATGACAGTGAACAGCCCCCTCGATCGTTTGCAAAAAGCCGTGTCCAGTGAGACCGGCGGGATTATCCAGACTGACCGGTCGGCCTAGAACTGGGAGGAAAGTTATTTGACATGGAGCGAGTCGCAGGAACAATGTGCTTACCGCCCTACCTCGCCGCCGGTGGTTTCGTGCTAGGCTGACCGGGATCGGTTTTAACCAGGTCAGCCTAAACACGAGTTAGACGCCCTCGGCAATCCTAATGGAGACGCGGATGAGTTGGCCACAGGGTCCAGCCCGTACCTTGACATACGTGTACGATGCTTTCGTTAGCTACAACAGCAAGGATGCGCCGACGGTAGAGGACGTCTCGCGGCGGCTGGTAGACGCGTTTGGACTTCACGTGTGGAAGGATAATTGGGAGCTCAGCGGAGGCGACGACTGGATAGACAGGCTTCCGCAGGCAATCTCGTCGTCGAAATGCGTACTGGCATTCGTGGGACCAAACGGCATGGGGCCGTGGCATCGCGAAGAGATCAAGGTGGGTCTGCAGCGTGCGGTTCGCCACAAGTCGATTCGCGTCATACCCGTGGCGCTACCAGGAGCCCCAGCGGCGCTGGACCTCCCCGCGTTTCTTGATTCCAAGCACATCGTCGACCTGCGCACGGTGGACGACTGGGGTTTTCATCTCCTCCATTGCGCTATCGTGAAACGCGCACCCGGGCGACGCGATCATTTCGAGGCAAAGCCAATTGATACCGCAAGCCGGGTTCCAGCGGTGTCACGTCTGGTCATCGATTACTGGCACGTGGCCCATGATCGCGCCAATTATTCTATTCGCTGTCGAGCAGCCAATCCCGGGGATCGTTCCCTCGTCATCTACTATGCGATCACCCGAGTTCACCAAATTGCACATCATCCAATCAGGAACGAGTTGGTAGCGTACCGAGCCCCAATCGGCGAAACGCCGCTGAGTCAGACGCTACGCGTCCCGAAATCGGAAGCACCTGGCCATGCGGTGTCTGCGCCATTCAAGCCAGCCAGATATCTCCGCTCCGGGGAAGTTGAGGAACTTCTCATCCCGATCGATGTGCGTCCTGGATACCGGCTCGTCTTGTCGGTCGGCATTTGTTGGGGGATCCCGGAGGACGAGTTGCCCCGATTGACCGAGGTCGGATTCGTAGCTGTCGGGCGACGCGGCATCCCCAGCGAGCACGCCCACCCGCCAGCGCGCCAAAACAGTTACTCCCCGGGACAACATAGCCTCGACCTTCCGTCATTCGTGGAAACGCCCGACTGGCCGACTCATTGGCCTGACGGCGTTTCGAAAGAAGAATGGGCTCACTATGGCGCTGGAGAGACGGGCGTCTAACAAGCCGATGAAGCTGACGGCCGCCTGCGGCGCCCGCAGCTTATCGGCAGGTCGTTAGGACTCGCAGAATGTGGAAGCGGGCTACATGGCACGAATGCGCGGATGAATTGGACGAACTTTGCCAAAGGTTTCGACGCGCATACTGGGGTAGGCGTAGTAAGGGTTGGCCCCGACATCCAGACGACGAAGCCGAAATGAAAAAGTGCTCAACAGACGGCGTCAAACTCTTGCGGGCGCTTGCCCTCGCGGTTCGCTCCGAGCAAGACTTTGACTTGGTTCCGAACCCGATAGCAGTCGTTGGGGTGCTCAAGAGAGAGAATGCATTGCCCACCGATGCGATTGAAGTAAAGCGTCGACATGGATTCGAAAGTATGCTCAACGTGAACGACTACGTCCCCCTCAAACTTCGCCAAGCTCTAAATAAGATCGCGCACGCCGATCCACAAGCCTCTGACTACTATATTGGCCCACTCGACAGTAGCCACGACTTGTTACTGTATGGAGAGGACGGAGGACAGAAGTGGTTTGCGGCGATTTCTATTCTTGAGCTCGTGAAGGCAATTCGTAGCCTGCCCGACGCAAACGTGGTGACCTAGGTTCATGCCGCACGCACACGCGAGTCCTAACCAGGGCCTTGCACCCGACGCGCTTAAAGATGCGCGCGGGTGAAGGCGAGCGTTAGGCTGCGAATCGACGAGGCGAACGGCGATCGGGATGAAGGCCTACAAGTTTCGATCGGTCGAAGACCTTGAGCGCGTCAGAGACATCTTGATCAACCGCCGGCTCTATTGCGGCGACGTCAGGAATTTGAACGATATCCGCGAAGCCGATATCCGGGTCGGCCACGATCGCGGTAGGGAGGCTGAACTGTTCGAGTTCGGCTTCAGCGTCACTCGGGCGATCTCCGACTATCGGGTGTGCTCGCTAAGCAAGACATTCAACAACTATCTTCTGTGGGCGCACTATGCCGGAGGGAGTTCCGGCTTGGCGATCGAGGTTGCCTTGCCATCGCCCGATGCACTCGACGTAACGTACGACGACGATTTCATCTTCCTCTCCGACTATGTTGACGCTGGCGTGGATGCGGCCGTCCGGGCATGTTCCGCCTGTAATCGCCGCGTAGCCACTGTAGGCTGGGGGCTGGAGAGTATTAGAACTGAGATCGCGAGCTACCTACCGTATCGCCCACAGCGCAACCGTCATCTCTGGCCGGACCCTAGTTTTCGTACATTAATTCTATCGTTTGAGTTAAGGCCGGAAGCGGCGTCGTTCCCGCGCGGTGTGATGCGACGAGCTCCAGGGCATCTTTGTAAGCCATACCGCATCTGGCGCATAAATAAGCTATCGCCACGGAAGCAGATCTGCCCTTGCCGTAGCGGCAGAAGACAATGACCCTCTGTCGAACAATATTTCTGTCAATCCATTCTAATGCCTCCTTCATCTTTGCTGCCGGAATTGGCGTTCCATCCCGCAACGGAATTCTATGGTAGTTCGTTGGCACCGGCTGAGGGTCCACGTCATCAGCAACGTTAAGGTACGCCAAGTCGTTGTCGTCGAGCCGCTCAAGGCCATTTCTGCTGGCGATACCCAGGCGAGGAAGCACAAAGGCAACATCAGGCTCGCTGCGATCCAGAGGCGGCAATTCGCGCCCGCCTTCGAGCGCATCCTCCAGGAGGAGGTGCTTTTGGGCCTGCTTCTCAAATGAGTAACGCTCAGCAAATTCTGCACCCAGCCTTTCGGCCCGCTCCCTCGACGCGGGGTCGAGGATCAGCTTCACGATCTCCTCCACTAGGTCATCCAGGCAAAACACTGACGGCAACCCGGCCAAATCCAGCGTTTCGCCGATCCCTTCAATCCGTCGCCCGACGACACATGTTCTCGAACCAAGTGCGTGCGCCATCCGGCCGGACTGGGTGGCATTGCCACACCAGAACACGCACAAATCGAGTGCTCTGAAAGCATATGGCAAGAGATCTTCAGGAAGATATTCCTCGAAGAAGAGGTTTTGCCAGCCATCATGCATCGACAGCAGGTGCCGCAGCAGATCGATGGCCGCTGAACTCGTCCTGTCGACTCGATTGGCGATTTTTCCGGCGTACAATGCAATGACCCGCTGCCCAGGCAGTCTTTTGCGGACACGTTCCGCAATCTCGTACAATGCGAGGGGATCCTTGTCCATACTGACGAACCCGAAATTCCCCATGACGATGGTCGCAGGCGACAGAAACTGTCCGACCATCTCGGTCTCAGTCGCGCTCTCGTCCCGCGGCTCCAGGTAAGCGAGCAACCTTCTTCTGGCTTCGTTGCGGCGCACCATCGAATAGCGGTGTGCGCCATGCCGCAAGACCACAATCTTTGTCGCAAACTGGGGAAAGGCTTTGCTCAACGCGCGCCAGGCACCGTCGCTGAAGACCGTCGCGGCGTCGAGAAACGGGAGGACACCGCTCATGAGACGCTGCTCCCTTATGGTCAGGCCTGATCCGGTTTCGCCCGACTCAAAATGAACCGTATGGAAACTTGCGGCTGTCTTCGCTCCCTCTCTCTTGAGTCGCCCGACAAGGTCCGTAAAGTGATCAATATCCCGCCCCCAGATTCCAAAGGCATGTTGAAACCAAACGAGCTGACGCCCGTCCGGGGCGAACGGGGCGGGATGCGAGTCAAACGATAAATTATATGACACTCGGGTATCGGTGCCGATAACGGCGCTTTTCGAGAAACGATCCGGGTTAAAGGAAGTCACTCTCCAGTTCTTCAGTTGCCGCGTCAAGTATTCCGTGTAAGACCCGACGCCGCATACGATGGGAGGAAACGTAGAAACGAAGTTGATCATACCGGTACTCCTGTTGAAGGCCAGTCTACCGACTCACCATCGCACGACAGGCATTTTGCCGCTGCGAACCTTGGCTGATCCATTTCCAAACAGGCCATTCGAACCGGCGCATCCCGGTGTCAAGATCCATCGATTCTCACCACGGATCGTCTCTCGGCGATTGGGCCAACGATTTCTCGAGTCTTGCGGGTGAAGGGCAACCGTGGTGATGAAAGGGCAACCGTGGTGATGAGCGGAATCACCTAAGAGACGCAGCCTGGAAGAATGCTGTCCCGGATCATCGCACGCTCACCCACTGCACAGCGTTATTCGGCCGAACGAGATTTCATAATCGTGCTCATCCCCCCACGCAAGAAGGAGCACGCGGCCTGTGGTTTCAGCATCGACATAACCTTCATAGACGCTGCTCCCGTCCACACTCAGAGTTACGGCGTAATCGGCCTCAATCGTCAACTGCATCGTAAGGGCTCGACAGTCGCCGTACTCCAGGATCGGTGTGTTCGGTCCTATGCGCAAGCCGTTTCGGTATTGCGTCAAGAAAAGCGCCGAGCTGCCAACATTCCTGCCTATGTGGACGAGTATGTTTTTATCTTCGGTTTGAACGCTTCCGGGGCTAAAGGGGTGACCACGAACACCCATCAACTTGAAACCAAACCGGAAATACGGTGAATGTGACTGGAAAAGTCCGGTCAGCCGGAGGGGCAAGCGAACATGAGCTATATGAATCGATCTGTAGCTGGCCCCTTGCGGTGCGCTTCTTTTGGTGACAGGGTTCCAGGTACCGTAGTCAACAGGCGAGGCGATTGTCGGTTCCGTTCGCGGGACTGAACGTTTCTCACTGCTGGAACGAAGAAGATCCCGAGTCGTAAGGAGCAGATCTTTCTGTACCTTGGCCCGAAACTCCTCGGTCGTATTGTATTCCCCAACCAATAGACCCTGGCGCTGAATGCGAGCGCGGAATTCGTGCACTCGCCAAGCTTGTTCAATGTCCAGATCGAAAAACCTGACCGTCGGATTTCGAAAATAAAAGAGTATCCTGATGTCGTTGGGCGTACTGAGATACCTGTCCAAGGCACGGTCGAATTCCTCTTCCGTGCCGGAGCTGCCACGATGGGTCGGAGATCCGAACCTCGTGCTCATGATACCGACGAAAATATTGTAATCGGCTAACTGCCGATTGATAACATCCTGAGCGTCAACACCCAGTCCGGGATACGAATCGGTTTCCCAAAGAACCGGCTCAAGGTCAAAGCCCTCTTGACTTCCATGGAGTTTATTCAACTCGGGGATCACCTTTCCACGAAGCAGGGTTCTCTCCTCAATCGTGTCTGATGGAGACGCGACGAGAACGCGCAGGAACGCTCTGCCTTCCCGGAGCATTTACTTGTCATAGGATTATATGTCTTTCCTGGGCCACGTGCATCTCAAGTCAGACCGTCCAAATGGTTATTCACACGGAGGTATTCAAACTCCGGCACCGTCTGAAAAGGCATCTCCGGCAAGCAAACCGGCTCAGCCAGTTGGTCGATCCGCGAGGTTGAGCAGTTGCCCAGAAACTGTGCGCCGGCGCGAATGTGGACGATCCTATCTGGGTCAAACCCCATGAGCCTCGCGCAAGTGGCATCCGCGGCGACGGGATCATCGGCGAGGATGATTCGATTAAGGGGCCGCGCATCTCCGTTCAAGGGTCCGTTCCCTTCCATCGCCACAATGGCATCAGCAATCACGAAATGAACAGGTACGGTGGCGCAGATGTCCAGGATGCTTTCTTGGATTCCCTTCCAGTGAAGGATGTTCTTCGGCCAACCATATTTTGCCCCGGGCACAACACCAAACATGTTCTTCATGCTGAGAGTTACTCCCGACCAGTGATGGGCCTTCACTTTGGGCATTGAAACGACAAAATCGGATTCAACGATGGTGCGGGGCAACCAGAAGGACTTCATTCCTGTGTAGTTCGCGAGCAAGGGCCTTTCGACGAGCTCGTCACGATTCAGATCCACAAAAGGAACTCTTTGCTGGCGAAGCTGGTCCGCGAACCCGCTCTCGATGAGAACCAGTTCCGTGTCCCGTTGGTGTCCCGGCCCTTCGCCGACAAGCACCGTCTTCGCGCCGAGACGGTGGAAGCACTCTGCGGCAGCAGAAACGAGGAGAGGGTGTGTGTTGATGTGGTTCCCTGGAACGTAGTCCACGAGATTGGGCTTGAGGAGAACAGGCTTTCCGCGAATATCCAGGTGGAAAAGCTCCAGACCATGGCGCAGGATTTGCTCCAAATTCTCTGAGTAAGACCCGGCACTCAGAATGGCTACTCGGGACCGTGCCCGCCTACGGATGACATGGTATTTGGGCTTAGCCAGCAACGCTGTTGTGGCGGCCCCGGCGGCCAGCCCGAGCGAGCCTGCAAGAAAAGTTCGTCGGTCAACTTTCACGAATGTACTCCGAATGCATTCAGCCCGCTGGCACAAGTGAGCGCCATTGAAACTACAGCGAGGGTTGCGCCGTCATTGATCTCATCCGACTGGACAACGGCCGTGAGACGATTGATTAGGGGTTGAGTGGCACGGCGGAAAGCATTCAGGGCCAGAATGGTCCAGGCAAGGCTCCAAGGTGCAGAGCAAACCTGAGCGCGTCGCTCAAGCCAATCAAGACTTGCAGTAACAAGATGGTTGGCAGGCTCTCCGCGGAGGGCCAGCAAAGCGATGGCCGTTGCGTCAGGATGTGGGGCCAACGGACGCCCATAGACAACTCCATTGCCTGCATTCCAGCCCCCCTGCGGACAAGTGCGGTCATACAACATCTCGACGCCGCGCCGGATACGAAACTGAAGCAGATCCTCTTGTGAACCGGGAATGCAATTCTTCAATGCAAGGAGCGAATAGGAAGTGGGGACGACCCAACTGACCGTTTCTGGCATCCAGGGCCAGCCGAACTTGTCAGGGTCGAACCGGACGTGACGATCGGTAGTTCGGAATTTCCACTTCCACAGCCAGTGTGACTCCCATCCTCGAGAGTGCAATAGCCAGCGAATCGCTCGGTCGTCTGCTTTCCCTCCAACGCCGCAACAGTTGAGGACGTAGAGGACCAGTCCTGTGAAGCCAGACCCTTCCCCGTCATCGCCGACGAAGGCCGGCCAGCTGCCGTTTGGATTCTGGATGTGGAGCAGGAAGCGGATGGCAGCGTCCCGTTCCCGGACTGAATTAGATGACAGCGCGAGAAGGGCCAGGGCCGTGGGTTCGACAGCGGACTGTTTGGCGTTGGAGTTGAAAGGCCACCCACCCTGCGGCAACTGGCGGGCGATGAGTTGCTCCGAGCAAAGATGCTTGGCTCGTTGTGGGTCGTACATGGATCGCGTTGTAGGTGAGGACCATGGGATTGTCAAATGACCTGTAAGAGTCGAAAAAATCGTTGGGAGACTTCGTCGTGAAGTAAACTGCATGTGCTTTGTCAGGAAGGGGAAGAGGCGGGCAACTCATTCCTCCGCCCAAAGGTGTGAACCACATGTGGCGTAGACTGGATATAACTGAGAACGAAGGGAACGCCATTGAGGAAGCTGTCGCTTGGCACACCGTTGGTATCGTCGCCGCCGCCGGCGAATCTATAGGAACTGGCTCTGCCATTCTCTGGCGTCAGCGCTCTCTGATTCTTACCGCACGTCACGTTCTCGAAACTTCGCCCAACGGTGGAATCTGGTTTCACTTCCGACACGAAGGCACCATGAAACGCTCTCCCATCGAAGAGCTATGGAGCAGACCAGACATGCTCTACACCCGAAAGGTTGCAATCGAAATTCGTGGGAGATACTGCTCGAAGGATGCCGACCTTGCGGCTCTAGAAGTTCCAAGAGGAATTGGTGAACAGTACCAGGTGAAATTTTTCGAGCTGGCGGAGGACTTGGCTACGCCTCCCCCGGGGACTATCGTAACAATGAGGGGGAGTTCGAGTGATTTGGCGAAGGCTGTCGCGCCTGGGGTACTCGCCTCGTTTGAAGTGGTGCAATGGGCCAGGATTCAGGAGAAGCCACTGTTCGAGCCATTCGATCCTGTCTCTGAGTTTCTGCTCAAATTTGTGGCGGCTGACAAAGGAATAGGCGCTCGTGGTTTTAGCGGAGCCGGGGCTTGGTTCTTCAAGGCAACAGAGGGTGTATGGCATCCCAACCTAGGGCTGGCGGGCGTGTGCACAGCCTACTATCCTCGCCGAAAGCTGCTTTCGGTACTGAGGATTGAGCAGGTCACGCGGTTTCTCGATGGAGCCCTCCCTGCATGACCGCCCGAGCAGGAATAGTTGCAGCGTGGCACAACGGTCAGCTAAAGCATTTCCTTTTCTTTGAGCTGGAATGACTCTCTACAGGACAGTATAAGGGGAGCCAGAGCTGGCCTCCAGCTCCCCATAGGCCTTGCCTCGCCGGGTTCCCACAACAGTCTCTCGCCTTTCTCCTGGGCCAATCAGGAGACTGGCAGCGCAGCGCCCCGGCATGTGGTTATTCTGCTGTTCATGGCTTTTGGGGGAGCGGATTCGGGGCTCAGGAGCGAAAGGGATCCCCGCGAAGGTTAGCCATGAAACATGCAATCAGTGAAATTATTTTGCCCTGCGCTACGGGGTGTGTGTGCGCGGTACTCGGTGTGGATGGAATCCACATCAGGTGCCCTTCGGACCGGCGCAGCGTGAGAGCGAGACGAAGGTTAGCGATGAAATATGTGATCAGTGAAATTGTTACTCCTATCCGGCGGAGTGGTTCTAACTGATTTGCGAAGCGGGAGGGGCCTGGATCGATATGCCATCTGAGGTGGGCGTGGCGAGAGATCCGGAAGAAGGTTAGCCATGAAAGATTCGATCAGTGAAAAACCTTCTGGGACTGACCGCGTTTCAGTTCTAGAGGCCTCGCAGAAGAGGTGCTTCAAGGCACCTTATCCCTTTTATTCCAGAAGGCTTGTTCGTCCAGCCGGACCTGATGAACCCATCGAGGTCAGGCGCAGTGTCGGAGCCTGAAGACCCTTTTTCGTGACGGTCCGCACAGACGAGGGCGTGTCGGTTGAATGCATGTAAGAAGTCTCTGGGGTATGTTCCGCCCGCAAAAGCGAGGCGGAACCCGTGTTTGCTTCAGTCAGAGAACTCGCGGAAGGGCTGAGGGATGCGCAATACGTGGTCGATCCCATCACGCTCCAGGTTGTATATCTAGCGGCAAAGATGCGGAAGCCGGTCTTGGTGGAAGGCCCGCCCGGGTGTGGAAAGACCGAACTTGCCTATGCAGTGGCTGCTGCGGGCGGTACCACAGTAGAGCGCCTGCAATGCTATGAGGGGATCACCGAAGAGAAGGCCATCGGGAAGTTTGATGAGGCTTTGCAGAGGCTCTTCTTGGAGACGCAAAAGGAGCTCTTGGGCCAGGATTGGGATGCCATCCGAGAGCGGCTGCACTCTCTGGATTTCTTTGCTGAAGGTCCGCTGTTGCGGGCACTCCGACACAAGTTCCTGCCATGCGTGTTGTTGATAGACGAGCTCGACAAAGTGGACCACGCCTTTGAAGCGCTGCTCCTCGAGATCTTGAGCGCTTGGCAGGTGACAGTGCCAAAGCTCGGGACGATCAAGGCAGAAACGGTTCCCTTCGTGGTGCTGAGCTCAAACGAGGACCGGCGCCTGGGTGACCCGTTGCGCCGGCGGTGCCTGTATATGCGTTTTGAGTATCCAACGGTGGAGCGGGAGGTCGAGATCCTCACCGCGCGAAGCGCAAACGAGGAGACCGCGTTGCTCGGTCAGATGGCCGGTTTGGCGCACGCGCTGCGTGGTTGGAACATGGAAAAACCGCCTTCGATTGCGGAAATGCTTGACCTCGCGGAGGCGCTTCACATTCTTGGGGTCAAAGAGATCATGCCGGATCAGAGAGACATACTGTTGCCGCTATTGGCAAAGACAGAAGGAGATCGAGGGAGACTACTGCTCCGCGAGGGATTCGAGGGCCTGATTGTTGATTCGAAGATCTACAGAGACAAGCTCCAGCGAATCAGCGCAATAGTTTGAAGGTTGGACAGATGAAGACGTTCGGAAAAACGCTGCTCTTTTTTCTTTGGTTCACCGGATCTGCAGCTTGGGCGACCGAGACAACGGGCGCGCGGGAGTTCTCCGCTCGACGTGCAGCGTATTATGCGCGGGTTTATGAAGTTCGCGAAGAGCTTGTCGATGCAGTGATCGAGGTCGAGTCGGGCTGGAATCCTTACGCAGTTTCGAAGAAGGGCGCAGCGGGCCTTATGCAGCTCATGCCCGCTACCGCAATTCGGTTCGGAGTGCGAGACCGATTCAACATCGAAGAGAACATTCGGGGCGGAGTTGCTTACCTAGCTTGGTTGATCCGTCTGTTCAAGGGTGATCTACGGCTGGCTGTTGCCGCCTATCAAGTGGGCGAGTCCCAGATCCTTTCGCGGGGTTTAGCATACTCTTCCCGGAAGGTTTTTGACTACGTAAGTCGTGTGGCGCAGCTGTACCACTCCATGCGGCGGCAAACTGCCCGGAGGGTTAGATACAGTCCTCGCACGGGTCCATGAGGTGGAGGATGAAAGTACTTCGAAGACTTTGCATCTTGTTTTTCTCGGTTGGGACTGGTGTGTTCGCGCAGGTCCCTCAGGTTGAGCCGCGGATCCTCACCAAAACAGAGCTGGATGGAAGGGTCACGGTAGTCGAGGTGGCGGCCCGTTTTGTCACCACTATCCGTCTACCTGAAACCGTTAACTCTGTCGTGGTGGGGGATCCATCCGGGTTCCAGGTCGAGCACTCGGAGCGGGAGCCGAGACTCGTTTTCGTTAAAGCGCTAACGGCAAGGCCGGCCGAAACGAACCTGCTGATCTCGACAACGAGCGGACACCAAACCAGCCTACTGTTGGTCAATCGAGGAGGGAGTGCCACACCGGAACGGCCTAAGGTGGACTTCTTGGTCAGGTATGAGCGTGCCGGTGGTTTTCTCGTTGAGCCCGCAGGTTTTCCTTTCGCGCTCGTCGGGGAGATAGTTCCTTTGGTGACGGCCGCGGTGGATTCGAGAAGTGCAACCACCAGGCTTAGTAAACCTGTAGCGGGGACGAGTTCGGAGTCGTCGGAGAGGGGCGACCCGCCAGGAGTTCAAGGCGCCCCATCGGGAAGTGGAGCCGAGGCTAATGGGCTTGATGAGCTCCTCGAACAGCAGAAGCGGGCCACCCTCCCCTTGCTTTACGGGGAACATGTCAGCGAAGAATCCGGCGGTGGAGCCCGGGTTCGAGCCGGTGTGAGCCGCGTGATCGACAGGGGGCAGCAGGTGGTAGTCCTGTTCTCCATTGTGAATCCCACAGAACACGCCATCTTGTTGATGCCACCCCAGGTGCAGCTTGGGGGAAAGATAACTTCTGGCAAGCTGATACGCCACTCGCGGTGGTCTACGGCGGAGCAGTTGCCCGTACTGGATTTTCGGTTGAACAGGCGACGGCTGGGACCGGGTGAGCGTGCTGACGGCGTGGTGCTGTTTGAGAGGCCGCCTTACAAGCAATCGAACGAGACACTTCTGTTGCAGGTGGCGGAGTCGGGGGCTGTGGACCGGCCCGCCCTGGCGCCAATTGGGTTCGGAGTTAGCACTTCGCGGGAGGATCAGAATGGCAGAGGAAAATGAGAAGTTGACCACTGGAGCGACGGAGGCTGGCTCTCTAGAAGGGCCGGGCAACAATCCACAGGACGTCGGAGCTCGTCCGCGGTGGCGTGAGATTTTTCGCCAAGCCTTCGAGAAAGCACGGCGGGAGCAGCAGCCGGCTGCAAGCAAGCGGGAGCTGGGACGTGACCGGAGCCGGTCGCTGTTTCTGCTCGTAGGGGCAGCAATCGCGGTAGTGTTGCTATTTCTCGGGGTGTTTTCGTCGCCCAACACAACGAAGAAACTGACAGGAACTAGGCGGCCCGGGACGCCCGACTTGGGACGCAGGGTGACTCCAGGCCAGCAGACGGCGGAGCAAGCAGGATCGGTGACTCCTTTGCTGAATGCAGATGCCAAACATGCAGAGGCCCCAGGCGGCCAAGGTGTTACGCCCGAGGATGTCGGCAGAACAGCGCGCCCAATCCAGCCGTCTGTCGTGACGCAGCCAGCCCCCGGCACCAAGCCGGTGCTCAGGAACTCAGGCCCCTACGCTCTAGGCCGAATTGATTTTTCAGATCCCGCGTTGACCCAAACAGCTGATAACGGTGCGATGGGCCAGCAAGCATCTGGCACTGCTCCTTCATCAGGGCTACCGAGACCCGAAGATCTCCGGAAGCCATCACTGGTATTCGTTCGGAGCGCCCAGAGCAGTTCAGTGAGTGCTGGCACGCGGGTTGCGCCAGCGAGGCTGGAAGAAGGCCCGGTCATGCGGGAATTGTCGGCTGGCACGCGATTTATCGCTCGGCTCCAGTCAGCTGTGAGCAGTACCGTGGCGACGCCGGTTGTGGCAGCGATCGAGTATAACTATGAGCGGGACGGTCAAATTGTTGTGCCGGCAGGGGCGAAAGCGCTGGGCAGTCTTCAGCAGGCAGATCGATCCGGCTACGTCGCGATCCACTTCGACACTCTTCAGATGCCTGACGGGACCACACAGAAGATCGACGCCACGGCAATAAGCCTGACCTACGGGCCTCTCAAGGGCAATATCAGTGGGAAAAAGACGGGGACCCGTTTTCTCGTGCGAACCTTCACGGGTCTCGGGACAGTAGCGACATACTTGGTGGGGGCGGGAGGCAGAAACGGCTTCAACGGGCCGCTTTCGGAGAGCGCCCTTCTACGCGACCGGATCGCCACGAATGTCGGAATTGCTGGAGACCAGGAACTGAATAGCCTGGCGTTCAATCAAAACATCGTTGTCACAGTTCCAGGCAACACGCGCTTCTACATGGTGCTTGAAAAGAGTTCAGCAGCAAGCGGGACGCAGATGCGGGCGGTGAATCCTGGCACGCAAGGGGTGAGCAATACAAGGCTCCCCAGCGTGGAGGAGCTCCGGCAACTAATGCAACTAAGGCGAGAACTGAGCGAGATGTATCAGCAGTCCAGCACGCCAAGCACAGCACAGCAAGTGCCTCAGCAATAAGGAGTTTGCGGGAATGGAACCCAATTGGAAACCTTTGGAGGAGAAGCTCGGGCGCGAACGTTGTGCCGGGTTCATGTACATGGGGCGCGTGAATGGGATCAATCTCTACAAGCACGGCATTGCCAGGGTGTATTTGAATCTGGATGATTCAGGCCAGTGCTATCTATCCCGCGGGGATTCGCGCTTCGAGAGGGCGGACTTTCTCACAGAACTCGGCAAGCTGGAATCGGCACTTGCTCAACTCGGGGAGACCTTGGAAAGTGTTTACGATGAGTCCTATATCGCTCGAAAGAGAGAAGCATTGCAGAAGGCCGGAATTCCACTCTTGAGGGTTGAGGTTGAGCCCGAAGATTTGTCAGTAAACTAAAGCTCGTGGGGTATCCCCTCCAGGAATCCTCTCCGGGGACCCTTGGTTGCCTCTTTCCTCATGGGCTAGAGTATGGCCTATGGAGGAAGGCGAATGTCTCCTCCGGTTATCTGGGGCAGCCGATCCCGGTCAGCCTACTGGGTCGGATGGTATTTGGGCCGGGCAATGAAGGGGCTCTTCCGTGAGGTTGGCGAATCTTTCCGCGGAGGATACCAGTCTGCCGGAATTGCTCCTGAGCGCACGGGGCCCTCCTCGCAGAAGGGGCGTCGGCTACTCACCCTGATTCTCGTCATCGTGCCGATTGCGTTGCTGGTGATTGGCCCCAGGGAATGGGTTGTCAACTGGCCAGCGATGTTTGCTGCAGCCTTCTTGCTGGGTGCTTTTTTGCGTGGGCCACTCTCGGAGATTCCCTGGTTTCTCAAGAAGCTGGTGAAACTCGGAATATCGGTGTCCTTGCTCGCCGGTTTTTCGATGTTACTGAGGTGGGAGCCGTTGTGGAGTTTTCTTGGGCCCGTCGGGTTGACTCGAAATCAGACCGGCTTCCACTTGATCCTGCTCGCCGTTTGTATCTGGTGGGTGGGCGTGTTTTGGATCATCTTCTCGCGGCCGAAGAGGCAGCGAGTGGCTCTTACGTCGGGAAATACACAGTCGGTGTTGCAGCAGAGTGCCCCGTCCGTGCTAGGACAGGTTCCCTCAAGCGCAACGCGGCAGGTATTGGCGAATGTTCCCGAGATGCGTTTTGCGAATGTGGGAGGGTTCGAAAAGGAAAAACAACAAATCCGGGAGTTGGTTGAGACTCGGCTGCAGCCCGCGAAGTACGGCAGATATGGCGTTGTAAGGAACGGGATCCTTCTCTATGGACCACGTGGCAGCGGGAAGAGCCTTCTGGCAGAAGCGACTGCGGGCGAGTTCGGTTTGCGGTTCTACCGGGTGCTCGGAAGCGAGTTGGCGAGCATGTGGGTGGGCGAAACGGAGAGAAATATTCGGGGGACGTTCGCGGATGCAGTGGCACAGGCACCGGTGGTGCTGTTTCTGGACGAGATCGACAGCGCCGGTTCGGCGCGGCAAGTTCCTGGAGGAGGAGATCCCGGCGGGGCGGGCAGGGCTTACAACAGTGGCACTGTTCAGCTGCTGGAGATGATGGCGAAATACCGGGATGTACCCGGGCTCGTGTTGATGGCTGCGACGAACCAGTTGGGCGGTTTGGATGAAGCTTTGACCCGCGAGGGACGTTTTGACCTGAAAGTCCGTGTGGATCTACCGGACGAAGCCACGCGGCTGAAGATTCTCGAGAAGCAATTAGAGACCAGGCCTAGGCGCCGGTTTGATTTACAAGAATTCGCAAGAAGGACGCCTGGTGCGAGCGGAGCGAAAATCCGTTCCCTGGTGGATCGGGCCGCGAGTTTTGCGGCTGCCGAAGGGCGCAGAATCGAGGAAGGTGATCTGCGGCGTGCCATTGAAGACGCGGGGGGCAGGGATCGACCGCTGTTTGAACCTGTAGAGTGGTCCGAAGTGGTTCTCGAGGAGAACGTCGAGCGCGACCTCCGGATGCTCATCAGGCTTCTGAACGAGCAGGGTCTTGCTGAAAGGATGCAGGTGCCGATTCCGACGGGAGTGCTGCTGGTCGGTCCTACCGGGACGGGCAAGACTACGATTGCCCGCCTGATCGCAAGTCAAACGAATCGCAGTTTTTATGCAATCACGCCTGCGGACATTTTGGGTCGGTACACCGGAGATTCAGTGAAACAGGTGGCGGGATTGTTTTCGCGGGCAAGAGAACAATGCCCATCCCTCATTTTCATCGATGAGATGGACGGCCTGCTGCCACACGCGAACGCTTCCTTGGGCCAGCACGATGTCCAGGTGGTGGACCAGTTCCTCATTGAGATCAGCAGCTTACGGCCTGAAAACAGTGTCTTCCTTGTCGGTGCCACGAATCACCCCGAAAACATTGACCGTCGTGTCCTCAGGGGAGGCCGGTTTTCGGAGAAGATCGCTATTGATGTGCCTGGGCGGGATGGGCGAGAGAAGCTACTCCGCAAGTACCTCGGGCCCGTCCGTCTGGAACCCGGACTGGAAGATGGGCTGATCGCGAGACGCACGGATGGTGTAACTCCTGCGGATCTGAAGGCCATTTGCGACGCCGCGAAGAGAATTGCATTTATGAGGGCGGAAAAGGACCAGGTTCCACCTCCTATTAGCTGGGCCGACTTTGAACAGGCGATCCTGCGCATCCGCGGCTCGGCCTGAGCCCGCTGACTCCTTCAGTGCCCCCCTTTGTCCTTCCGAGCTTCATCGCACTTTTTAGGACAGCCTCACTTTTTTGACAAATCAGAAAACTGGTTCTAGGGTTCCCGCGGCTTCGGCAGTTTTTCTCTCCGAGTTCTTGATTTCGAGAGAAGAGCAGCAAGCCAGAAAGGGGGCCCCATACATGAAGGTGAAGGTGGACGAGGCATGGAAGCGAGCACTCGCCGTGTTCGCCATCTCATTCGTCCTAGCAGGGCAGATTGTCTGGGCGCAAAACCTTGGAGGCCAGCCGCAAGTGAATGTTGCTGTCCAAGGACAAACCGGCGCCCAGCCCGAAGGTGCCTTCCTGAACTTCATCAACTGGATCGGCAACGTGATCGCACCTGTGGGAGCTGGTGGCGCAGTGGTCGGAGCCGTCGTTTCCTGGTTGCATGGCCGAGGCGTCGGCCGCTGGCTCGCTGCAGCTGCGGGGTTGCTGGCGGTATCAGGAATAACCCGGTTGATCGAATTCTGGATCACCAACGGCACGGGAGGCGTGACGTAAGCCGAGGCGGCGCACGTCTGCCGGCGGACTTGGCAGGCAGTCGGGGGAAAGGAGAGACACCAGTCAGGCTGTCTGCCAAGACCCGCTTATCTCTCAATAGAACCGCGTAGGGGTGGTAGGAAAGGAAAGAAGGCACAATGGCTGTCCCGCAACTCTTGAACGACATCATCCAGGTTCTCTTACAGCTTGCGCCGGCAGCTGCGCTGGTCGCGCTGGTTCTTGCTGGAATCAGCTTGAGACGCGAGGGAGGAACGACGTTTCTCATCGGTGGCAACTTCACAAAGTGGATGTTTTGGGCGGTGGTGTTCGCGACGCTCGGACCACTGCTTGGCTGGTTCACTTCGTTCGGAGTCGCAGCTCCGTTACCCGCGGGTGGAATAGGTACGTCGTGGTTGAGCTCCTTTCAGTCAGATGTGTCCAACTTCGTGACGAATTTTGTTGTCGGAAGGCTAGTGACCACGCTCGCGGCGTATTTCGTTCTGCGAGCGATTCTTGACACTGCGTCAGGTGGTCACCCGCTACCATCTATCCTCGCTGCGATGTTCTTGCTTGGCACGCAAACGACGTACTCCCTCATCCAGAGCTACAACACGGGAACACAGTTCGCAACCGCTGACGTCTTGGACAGCCTTTGGAATTACCTGGCCGGGACCATTATGCCGATTGCTGCAGGACTCGCGATCGTAGGCGCAATCATCAACTTTGCAACACGCCGACCAGCTATGCGTTTGGTCGCCGTGGCCCTGGCAATGCTTTGTGTTTCAGGAATCTGGAAGTTGATCCTCTCGATGGAGGCGTAGGAACTTCGATGTCGTTCACCAACGGCATTCTGAACTTAACGAATTGGGCAGGAAACGTGATCCTGCCCACACTGGCGGGCCTTTTTTTTGCGATCGCGATCTTGCGATTTGCCCGTTCGGAATCCTACGTGGCCGCGATGTACGGGGGATTTCTCTGCCTAATGGCTTCGGGTTTGCTGCGGGCGATGGAAACGTTTGCCTCACAAAGGCCGTGGAACGACCCGGACGTTTATTGGGTGGCTCTCCTGAGCCTGGTGAACTGGGTTTGCAACGTGCTCATGCCGGTCTACGCGGGCCTGCAGGTGGCGGCGGGCGCGCTGCGGATGGGCATCGTCACGAGGATCCATCCCACGGAAGGATGGATGAGGCACTTCGTAGCGGCTGCCCTCTGCCTGCTTCTATCCGGGCTGGTGAGGCTTGCGGAGTTCTTCGTAATTCAAGGCACCGGGGGAGTTACCTAGGAGGAGAGCAAGGGCCGATGGCACTCGAGGTGACACCTGTGTATCGCAATCTCCGAACGCGCGTCACGTTCTTGGGTCTCGAAGCCGAAGACCTGTTCGCGATTCTCGCTCTAGCGGTCGTCGCAAACATCCTCGGAAGGTTCCTGCATCGGGAGATGTTTGGGCTCCCAATGAACATGGTCCTGCAATACATCGTGCCCGTACTGAGCATCCCGGCTCTGATGCTGTTCAAGTATGGCAAGCAACGCGGCTACCTCCAGGACTGGGTGATGTTCCACGCAAAGCCGCACGTGTACTCTGCGTTGGAAAGAGATACAGAACTTACCCGGGAATACATCCGGTTTGGAGCTCAGGAATGCCGCTGACTCTCGAAAAGCACGAACAATCACTGAGCGCTCCTCCGCTTTGCGAGCAGCTCCGAATCCGGGACCTGCTCGACAACGTGGCGGTGCAAACCGACGGCTCAATGGTGGCGGGATTCGAGGTCGGGGGCATCCAGTCGTATTACGCGAGCGACGAGGCAAGGAACCGAATCAAGGAATTGCTCGAAGCTCTCGTGAGGTCCCTGCCCGAACGGTCCATGCGGATGCAGGTGCGGTTTGAGATTTCGGAAGGCGCGGGGGACCTAGTATCACGTTACGTCCGGGAGCGCCGGAATGAGAGTCAGGTGCTCCTCGAACTCGATCGGCAGCATGCCGAGATGTGGCGGCACCGAGAGGCCGTTGGCTTCTATTTGCAGCACTTTCTCCATTTGTACTTCATTTGGAATCCCCGCATTCACCATCAGTCGCCGGACCTAGAGTGGAAGCGAAAAATGAAGTCAGGTGGGGGATGGAGTGTTTCGGCGGCGAAGTGCATCGAGCGCTCTCGGCGGGAACACGAAGACCTTCTCGCCGAATTCAACAGCCTGCTGGCGGGTGTGGAAGGGACGCTTCAAGCCACGGGGATGTCAATTCGACGGATGACCCACAACGACATTTTCCTGGAAATCAAGCGAGCATTCCATCCCCTTGGAAACGACACACTGCCCCACCGGCCGCCGGCCGAATCACTCTGGTATGAGAGCGCACGAAGCCAGATGGCCAACGTGAATGTCGAGGACGAACAAGACGACTATCTCAAGATCGGAGGGGTGCTCTATTCCTGGATAAGTTTGAAAGACCTGCCGGACGCCACCTTCCCCGGAATCCTTCGGGAACTCGTGGTCATGGATTTTCCTCTGGTGATCAATGCGGAAGTCATCCTCCCTGACCAGAGCAAGGCAATCAAGCAGTACAAGAGCCGTCTCCGAAAGATGCTCGCCGCACAGAAAGATTTCCATGGCGGCTTTCGCATCAACGTGGACGCTCAGGTGGCGGAGCACCAACTCATCAAGGTTCTCCAAGACCTGATCTCGAGCTCGCTCAAGGCTTGTCAAATGAGCCTGACCGTTACCGCGCGGAGTTCCAAGCCCTGCCGAAACCGAATAGAGCGGGAAGAGGCCGAGCGGATCCTCGCGGACCGGCGCCAGCGAGTGTTGCACGCGATTGCCCGGATGAATGGCGGCCGCGGGATCCCTGAGACACTTGCGCAGAAGCGCCTCTTCTTCAGCGGCCTTCCGGCAATGGGGGGCGAGAACCGGCGGGAGCTCGATCTGCTCACGCTCAACGCCGCGGACCTGCTGCCGGTTGAAATGCCGTGGCGCGGGACCCGACATTCCCCCCTCATGCTTTTTGAAACTCCTTACAGGCAGTTGGTGCCTTTCTCTCCCTTCGACGCAAGCCTGGGTGACGCGAACATGCTCATCATGGCGAAGAGCGGCGGGGGCAAGACCTTCATGACGCAGCTGTTCCTCCTCATGATGGCGCGCGCCAATCCGCAAATCTCGATCATCGAGCGGGGCGATTCCTACCGGCCGCTCGTGGAGTTGATGGGTGGGCGTGTGATTGACGTGAACCTGGACGGGAACGAGACGCTGAATCCTTGGGACCTGCCGCCCGGAGAGCCCACGCCAACGAAGGAGAAGACCGCGTTTCTGAAGAATCTGACGCGGCACATGATTGGCGACAGCCCGGGCTCGGACAACTCGCTTGTCGACAACCTGCTGAGTGACGCGATTGCCCGGACCTACAAACGGTGCGCCATTCGCTACTCGAACCCAATTCCAACGTTCAACGATCTTCGCGAGGAGTTGGCGCAATGGCGGGACGAAGAGCGCATGCAGCGCACGATCGATGAGGCGCGCTTGGCTGCGATCAAGTTGCGTTCATGGACAGGGGAAAAGGGAATCTACGCAAAGCTCTTCGACGCGCATACAACGATGCGGCTCGATAGCAACTGGCTCTTCTTCAATGTGGAAGGGTTGGGCTCGGATCCCAAGCTCGAAACTGCCATGAGCATGCTGATCGCGAATGCAGTGGCTTCGCGCGCAGGTGGGAAGACAGGCCAAACCAGCATCACGGTTCTCGATGAGTGCTGGTTTCTTTTGGACTCCTCGACACTCGCGCCCGAAGTTGTGCAGCTCTTCCGGACCGCGCGGAAGAGAAATTCGAGTGTCTGGGGAATCAGCCAGACAGTGGAAGACTTCGTGGGGACGGAATTCCAGCCGCGCGAGCATGGTCCGGGAATCTTGAAGAATGCAAGCACAAAAATCATCGGACAGCAGCCCGGAGACGTAACCCCCCTCGTAAATCACCTGTTCTTGAACCCCGTCGCGCTGAACGAGGTGAAGCGCTTCAGCGCCCCGCGAAAAGGTGAAAGCGCAGACGCGCTGCTCGTCCTCGGTGAGAAAGCCGAGACGACGCAGACCATTCGCATCGTGCCGACGCCGGTGGACTACTGGATCTGTACGACGTTTCCGCGAGAGAGGAAGTACAGGGCTTGGGTTCTCAAGAAGTGCGCAGGCCGGCCTCTTCCCGAGACCTACCAGGGGTTGGCGCGAACATTTCCTCATGGGTTGGCCGATGTCCCGCCATTACCGGAGGAGCTTTCGGGCGCGGTGACGAGGGAGGCTCAACAATGAAACGCCTTCTCACCGCAATCTCTCCTCGAACGTCGGGGGTAGTCCGCATTGTTGCACGAGGAGCGCTCAGCCTTGCTCCTGGTGAGCTGGCCGTTTCTATTCGACTTTTTGAGTCGAGGAATTGAGTGGATTTGGGGTTCCTGGCGTATTTCCGGAAAGCCGTGGGAGGCGCTTCTATGGTTTCGCTGACGAACCTGCTGTTCGGCTTCTTCTTTGTTCTCTTCTCGTACTTCATGGTGATCGCCAGAACTCGGCGAGAGGTGGTTGCCGTCACGTTAGCCGGAATACTTGTGGTTACGCTCGCCGCTCCACCGCCAGCGCAAGCGCAGAGCCTGTGGGGTGTTATCAACTCCGTGTTGAACGTGATCAACGGTGCGATCAAAACGGCACTGAACGCGATCAATTCGGTTCGAACTGCAATCAGCAATTTCTACCAGCAAGTGACCTGGCCTGTCTCTCTCATCAACCAAGCGAAGGCGATGATCACGCAGATGATCGGCCAGTACAGAGGCCTAATGCAGAACATTTTCAGTATCAACTTAAAGAGCGCCACGCTACCCAATCCGATGGGACTCGAAGACGTCATGCGGAATCACCAGACAAACGATTTCGCGAATCTCACCACAGCGTACGGGAACACTTACGGGGCCATTCCTCCCGTGACCGCAGCCAGCCAAGCGGACCGGACAATGATGGACATGGACGACGCTTTGGCGCTCGACAACTTGAAGACGCTCAAGGAGACGGACGCCGCGGATGACCTGACCTTGCAGGCGGCAAATGACATTGAGAATGCCGCGAGCCAGGCAGCTCCGGGATCGGCGCCATTCCTGACAGCAAGCGCCGTAGCAGCGAGCATTCAGAGCCAAGCCCTCACCCAAAAGATGCTGGCCGCAGAGCTACGCCAGGAAGCGGCTCGACTGGCCCACGAGAATGCTCTTCGCAAACGCGGAGCCACGCTGACGGGGGATGTCAACACGCAGATTTTGAACCTACTGCAAAGAAAGTAAGAGAGGAGACAGACGCATGAGGAGAGTCATTCAGGCGCTGAAGGGCAGCCTACAGTGGGCATGGGGACACAAGGTCCGCGTGATTGCTCTGTTGCTCATATTCACCCTTGTGGCTCCCAAACCTGTTAAGAGCCAGTTCCTTGACCCATGCTGCGGAATCCTCGCTGCCGGCCTGACAACCATCTCCAACACGTTGAGCAGTGTCGTTGGGGGAGGGCTGAACAGCATTCTGTCGGTCGAGCAAGACATAAAGAATTTTGAGCAAAACGTCGTATGGCCACAGAACTTAATCAACCAAGCCCGGTCACTGGTTGCAAGCGTTCAGGGCATCTTCAACCAAATTCAAGGAATCACCCAGATTCCAGTGAATAGTGCAACTCTGCCTACAACGCAGCAGCTCGAACAGAACCTGCTCTCGCGTGATCCAAATCAGATTGGCCAAACGACCGCGCAATACACCGCTGTCTACGGGCCTGTGCCGGCTGCCACGGCAGCTTCACCTCAGGTGCGGGACATGATCGACATGACTGACGCCGCGGCGCAGGCAGCGATGAAAAGAGCAATCGAGATCGATGCCCTGGCTGACCTCGAGCTGAAGGCGGCTGACCAGATTAACCAGAGTATTCAGACCGCCGCTCCGGGCAGCGCGCCGATTATCGAGGCGCAAGCAGACGCTTGGCTGGTTCGCGCAAATGCTTACACGCAAGCGGCGACGGCTGACCTGATGCGCGTGCGTGCAATCGATCTCGCGAACGCCAGTGCAAATGTGAAAAACGGCGCCGCAAACGCGGCCACTCTGCAGCAGCAGATTTACAACCTTCTGAAGAGGCAGTGAACTGTGTTTTATTTCGAGCAACTGTTTCAAACCGCCCTGAATGGGATCGACAGCGCGAACGTGACAGGCGCGGTGCTGGGTGTCGCGGGAACGATACTTCTCTTGAGTTTCCTCTACAGCGCCTACCAGGCATTTGCCGCCGGCGGCGATGTACGCATGCTTGCGACGTCAGGGGTCAAGTATCTGATTCTGGGCCTTGTGTTCGCCAACTACGGGACTGTCTTTCGCGACGTCAACGGGATGTTCAATTCCGTCGCTGATTTTATCTACAATTCCACGGGGGTCGGCGATCTCTTTGCGAACTGGATGAATCAATTGGCCCAGTATTGGCAGGCCAATGGGAGCGCTTCTCTGTGGAACCTTGTGACAGGCCTTGTTTCCGGTGTCATCAGTCTGCTGCTGATCCTGAGCGCGTTCATCATCTTCCCCGTCTGCTATCTCATTTTCGCCGTGTTTTACGCGATGTACGGGTCGGTCCTCTACGTAACGGGTCCCTTTGTCTTGGCCCTTCTGCCCACGAGGGGGCTCGGTCAGTTGTCACGCACGTACCTGGTAAACCTCATGACGTTTCAGGCGTGGGGCCTGA
>OBEQ010089484.1_pt1 | contig 102183 bp, 110 predicted proteins | sample 1670901 | NCBI WGS metagenome assembly OBEQ01 (sample SAMEA104232315, study PRJEB22302) | groundwater metagenome | biome: forest; feature: aquifer; material: groundwater | place: USA | collected 2011-08-07 | depth 5.4 m
TTATATATGGCATTGAGCGCCTGTTCCCAGCACAGTGCAATATGCTTTAATTCAGTTTCGGTTTCCTCGGAATCAAAGGTTCCTTCTTTAAGCTCTTTACGCGCAGCTTCCAGATAGATGGTTTGGACTTCGAATGGGGATTGAGCATAATTCTGTGACGGGTCACCAACACACTGTTCAAGCGGGTCTCCATTTAAGGCGATGTTTTTAAGCGTCAATATGGGATCTAAACAGGGAACGGCCGGGACTTTTTTGCCTTCAATCAACGCAAGGACAAGTGATACGGTTCCTAATTTCAAATACATGGCGAATTCCAAAATATTGGAATCACCAAGTATGAGATGGAAGCGCCCCGCGGGCCCGGTGTCAGTTGTTTCTTTGTCGTTGAGTATTCCGCGATCATAGAGCGTAAGAGAATTTTTTTCACGTTCCATGATGAGTGCGCGTTGCGAAAGAGCATAGCAGACTTCATCGGAATCGCCGCGCCGATGCCACCATCCCGCGCCGTCAAGAATTTGGCGCGTAATGAGAAGCGGTATAAGCGGGGTCATGAAGAGGAATTTGTTTGCCATATGATAATTTTCATGGCATCCAAAGCTGAAATATCCTCTTTTGTTAGCATCAAATGAGAGATTATTTTTAAAGAGATGAATCGTCTCACCGGAGGTAAATGTGCGGGCAAAAATTTGATTCATAAGAATATCGCCTGCTTTTGCGTAGATCACCGCGTCGCGCACGCTTAAACACTCGGTAGTTGCGTGTTCCGGATGGTTCCCGGTATCAACATAAGAAGATGATCCGTTGCTATGCCATTGGCGAGGACGGGGGAGGCTGAAAAGAGACCCGCAGATGGGCTTTGCTATCAATGAAAGAGGCTGTAATTCTTTCGTTTCGGAGAATACGCCGTATGAATCTTGATTCATTGCGCCATATTCAAATTCAAGGCCATAGATACGATCAGGAAAGTGCATGACTGTTTTCCTTATTTTCAAGCGAGCGAGCGAAGTACAAACGTCTTCGTTTCTACTTCCGAACGAGCGCAGGAAACAAGATTCTTATTTTTACTGTGAAAGGTCGTGAAGTTAGCATACCCCTTCTGGAAATCAAAAGTCAAAATGCATAAGTTCATTATTCATCAAGAAGCAATGCAGTGACGTATGATTATATAAAAAATCCCCTGTCTTGAGGGGATTTATTTTTTTAACAGTCAAGATAGTGATGTAAAAGAATTTTATCGTGCGGGAGGGCTAATGATTTGAGGAGAAAGCTGCTGAATTGATTATTTGATTCTGTAAATGGGTCTGTCGTGCTGCAGATATTTATAGGATCAGGTAAATCGTTGTCTGTGCAGGCGAGCCACCCAACACCGCTTTTTATTTTATTTTGGATGTCGAGGATAGAAGCTACGAATAATCCGCGCATTCGTGCTCGCGTGCCTTGGGGAGGGAAGTAGCGCGCTTTTTCGATTTGCCGGTCAGTGATAAGCCTGCGGTCGGACCATTGATTGTTCATACGATTTTGGAATATACGATCTGTGATGTTGTGATAAAGAATGTCAATTGTTTTGCGCGTTGATTGAATGGCAGATGAGGAAGAAATGTGTTGTTCCTTGATTGTGCGTTCTGCGAAATACTGTTTGGTCGCCCAATCAAATCGTCCGATCATCCATTTTCTGTCGAGGCGATAGAGCGCATTGAGCGCTTGTTCCCAGAGATCAAGGACGATGCACATTTCATTCCGCGATTCTTCGCATTCGTGCGCATGGGAAGAATAGAATTTCCGTGCAGCTTCATGGTAGATGACTTGTACGTCAATTGCGCTCAATTCTTTTCCATCCATAATCAGGGTATTATTGGGAGTACTCATATCGGGCCGCTTAGCAATGATTTTCATGGTAGTAACGGGATGGCGATAGGTGATATTCGGCGCGCATCCTGCTTCAAGTAAAGAAAGAACAAGTGATGTAGTTCCCAATTTTAAGAAACATGCAACATCAAGGATGTTTGCATCGCCGAGAATAAGATGCAGGCGGCCTGATCCCGTATCATTCATGGTCTCTCTGATTGTAATGAGCGGGCGGTTGTTTGTCGTGGTCCGTTCAATTTCGCTCTCCATCGAGATTGAGCGTTGAGAAAACAGAAACGTACCGTCCGGCTTCCACCATCCGGCTCCATCCATAATCTGGCGCGTAATGAGAAATGGAATAATTTTTTGCATCATCGTTTGATTATTTAAATCAAGTCCATGCACGAGATAATTTTCATGGCAGCCAAAATGTCCGTTTATATTTACGCTACCGTCTGCGTCACACCCCAGATTATTTTTAAACAATACAATGCGAGATCCATCCGAAAGCGGCTTTGAGAAGATGCCGCCCATGAGCAGTTCGCCCGCTTTGGCATACAGCACCGCATCTTTAACTAAAAAACATTCAGGAGTTGCATGTTCAGGATGTTCACCTGTGTCAACATACGTACATGCTCCGTTGGTATGCCATAATTTGGCAGGCTCCACATAGGTATATACGGAAGTATTATCTCTCACATATCTGCACTGTCTCTTGGTATATCCTGATGGCACTTCTTTCCATGATCCATCTGAATTCTGTAAAACAACGGCTAATTCATTCTCTATCCCGTAAATACGTTTGCGTAGCAGCATGATATCCCTCTGTTATTTTTATGCCTTAATGGTAAGGCGGATAGTAATGATATCAAAGATCAGATGAATGTATTATATATCAAAAAAGAAATAACATGTTAATTCTGCCGGCACGTTCAGCTTTTTGCGCGCAGACGAGAAATAAGAAAAACACTTTTTCTGCTGATCGGAAATTTACGGCGTTTTTTTCTCACACTGCGGCGCTCCGCTTTTATTTTAATAGTTTGTTTCATTATAGTGAGGACTTACGCGTTTGGTATCATTGCGAGTGCAAGCGAAGTAATCTCAACCTCGAGATTAGATTGCTTCGCCAGAAACCCTCCTCGCAATGACATGTGTAAGGCTATTAGTATCACCAAACGCGGTAAGTCCTCATAGTATCTATTTTATTAAGCGCCGTGAGGGTTCAGCGACTCATGCGTCGCCCGTCCGGTTTCGAGATTAGGGCGGTAAGAAATTTCCCTCAATTTATGATGATATCGTTTTGCGAAACGATGAGATTCATCGCGAATGCGCTGAAAGAAGAATCCTGTTTCCGGAGGAAGCGAGTCGAGGCGAATAGTCGTTTTTTTATCCGGCGAATAAAGCTCTTCAACGCGCTTTGCAAGCGCTACAACGCGTGATGCGAGTATGGGTGCGTCACGACGTATGACAGACATAACGGCATTGAGCTGAGGTTTTCCTCCGTCAATGACCATAAGGTCAGGAAATCGCCATTCAGCATGGCGGATGCGCCTTCGGATTACTTCTTTGAGCATATCCACATCGTTAATACCTTGCACTGTTTTGATTTTAAACATGCGATAGTTATCGCGGTCAGATACTCCATCAGTAAACACGACCATGGATCCTGTCGAATTTGATCCGGACACATGAGAAATATCATATCCTTCCACGCGGGATATGGGAATTGCGATTCCTAGCGCCATACTAATATTTTTTTCGGTGTTTCTCCAGATGTTGAGATAATTTTTTTTCTTTGTTTCGGTTTTGGTAATATGCAGGCGATGGGCAAGCACGTCTTCAATGCCGAAAGCTTGATCACGCAAGATAGCGGCTTGCTCAAAGTTTTGTGCCGCGATTGCCGTACGCATGCGTTTTTTAATATCTTGCATAATGCGTTTGCCTCTTCCGGTCAGAACGGCGACGATAGCATCAATATGACCGCGATATTGCTTTTGCAGAGATTCTTGGTTTTCTTTGAGTGTATGATCCATGCAGCAATATCCCGGGCAAAGTCCAAGTTCGGCATTAAGGCACTTGCGCGTATGCGGCGCGCGGCAGGTGCAATACGCAAAAAGTTTTCGCAATAGTTTTAGCGTTATTTTAAGCGATGCGCTGCTCGTATAGGGTCCTATAAAAATAAGACCCGATTGATTTTTGCGTTTGTCGGTGCGAGCGCCGGGTTGATGCGTGACGAATATATGAGGAAAGGGTTCATTGCTAATTGCGACATAGGCATAATTTTTGTCATCCCTCATAAGCACATTGAATTTGGGAACATGGCGTTTGATAAGTTCCGCTTCTTTGATAAGCGCCTCGATTTCCGATGCAAGCACAATAACCTCCACTGAAGTGGAAACTTGGCGCAGTGTATAAACTTTTTCACTGACGCGGCTGCGGAAATAAGAAGAAAGGCGAGCTCTCAAATCATTTGCCTTGCCCACGTAGAGAATATCGTGTCCATTGCGGAAAAGATATACACCCGGAGAGCGGGGAATTTTTTTTGTATCAAGTGTTACCATGTTGGCGCTTCTCTTTCTCAAATAGCGTATAAGGGCGGCTGATTGAAATAATCCAGACCGCGCTTTTTTTAATTGTAGCAAAAAATTATAAAACAACAGGCCTAGTATTCACTAAACTCTTAAAATGGTCCCTTAAACTTGTTTTCGTAATTATAAAACGATTCGCGGGACACATCGCCTTTTTGAAGATTAAGATTTTTTTCTACCGCACGAATAATCGTGATCGCAGTCGGATAAAATTCATCCTCCAGCACCCGCGTCGTGGGGCAAGGCGTATGGGCAAATCCGAGGCGCGTGACAGGTTTTTTCAGTTTTCCAAAACATTTCTCTGATACCCGCGCAGAAATTTCAGCGCCAAATCCATACGGTATCCAGTCGTAATCTGCAACAATACAATGTCCAGTTTTTTTCACTGACGCAATAATACGGCTATCATCAAGCGGCCAAATGCTGCGCGGATCAATGATCTCAAGATGGATATTGCGTTTGGCAAGAATCTCGGCTGCTCGTATTGCCTCCACGTTCATCCAGCTTGTCGCTACAATCGTGCAATGAGTTCCTTTGCGCAGTACGTTCGATTCCCCGATGGGAATCACATACGATTCTTCGGGCACTTCGCCTTCGGACCAGTAAAGCCATCGGTGCTCCAAAATTAATACCGGATTTTCGTCACGTAGCGCGGCAACAAGAAGACCTTTGGCGTCGTAGGGCGTTGTCGGCATTATCACTTTCAGACCCGGAATATGGGCAAATAACGCATGGAGTGTCTTGCTATGCTGAAACCCCTGTCCCCATCCTCTTCCGATGATGGCGCGTATCACGATCGGTACCTTGCATGCGCCTCCGGTTCCGTATCGGTATGCAGAAACCATATTGATCAGCTGGTTTACCGCAAGCAAAAGAAAATCAATGCGGATATGGACAAATACCGGCTTCATGCCGTTTAATGCCGCACCAAGACCAAATCCCATGAGCGCGTCTTCGGACAATGGCGTGCTGAAATAACGATCATTGCCAAAACGCTCAAGCAAGCCCTCGCCGCTCCCGAATGTTTTTTTGTGATCCGCGACATCAAGACCATACACAAAAATCCGCGGATCAGCTGCCATTTCCTGATGCAGTGCTTCGTTGATCGCTTCGCGATATGTTATGATCCGTGATTTCTTAGGCATAGATGTCGTCATAAATTTCTTTTGCTTTGGGAAATGGGGCCTTACGGGCGCGTTCAATGCTTAATGCAATCTTGTCGTCGATTGTATGTTCAACTGCCACAATGCGTTTCTCCGCTATGCCCATTTCAAGAAGCTTTGCACGCTGAATCTTGATCGGATCTTTGTGCAGCCATTTTTCAAATTCGGTTCGTGGGCGATACCCCGCGCTGAAATCTTCGTTAATACCCACATGCTCCAGATAGCGGTAGTAAGACAGATGCATAAATGCCGGTTTGCCGGTTGTATGAATCGCATCAATAGCTTCTTTGGTAAGATGATAAATGCGCTCCGCGTCAGTGGCTGATTCGTCATTGAAAACATTGCAGTTAAATCGCGCGACAATATCGTTCACGGACTTGTATCCATGGCGTATTTCCGGCGGCACATGAATTGCCAGCCGGTTATCTTCGCATACGAAAATAACCGGCAGCAACATCGCGCATGCCAGATTTATGCTTTCCCAAAATACGCCTTCATCAATTGCGCCGTCTCCAAAAAATACAGCCGTGATTTTTTTATTCTTCTTTTGTTTATTTACAAACGCAACGCCTGTTGCAACGGGAATAGGAGTGGCAACCACTGCCGATGAACCAAGGTATCCGTGACTCGGCGATGAAAGATGCATTGATCCTGCCTTGCCCTTCGCAACGCCTGTTGCTTTTCCGTAGAGTTCCGCAAAGAACTTATCCGTCTCCTGTGTCTTTGCAAGATACATCGCATGGCTTCGGTATGAGCCGAGAATCTGTCCTTTCTCTCCCAGCGCATGAATAACTCCTGCCGCAATCGCTTCTGCGCCAATACCAAGATGCATGGGAGTCTTCATCTCATCTTCTCCGTAATGAGCGCGAATGGCTTCTTCGGCCGCCCGGATCAGATAGACAGTTTTATAAAGCGCCAGATTAAGAGATTTGGTGTGCCTTTGAGCATCTTTCATATATTTGAATATTGATTACGCCGCAGTATCTGGTATCCTTTTATCAGTTCGGCAATTGCGGCCTGCAAGGATACGGCTGGTTTGAATCCCGTATTCTCGATTTTTTCGTTGCTCACGATATAGTTCCGCTTGTCCGGATCCTCTCCCACCTTTGCTTCCACAAAATAAAATGCAGGAATTTGTTTTTTAATTTCCTCGCATAATTCCCGCTTGCTTAGATTCGCGTCGCTCATGCCGATGTTATATACCTCATTTTTCATACGATCAAAATTTTCTATTGCATGAATAAAGGCGGCGACAACATCGCGCACGTGAATATAATTTCTTTTAAAATCTGCCTCAAAAAGAATGATAAACCGATCGGTGACTGCACGATACACAAAGTCATTTACCAGCAGATCGAGGCGCATCCGCGGACTGACTCCGCATACCGTAGCAAGACGGAACACGATGCTGTTTCCTGTCGCGCGCACTGCTTGCTCCGCTTCTGTCTTTACTTTTCCGTACGTTGAGATCGGACGTAGTGGCGATTCTTCGGTGCAATAAGCACCCTCTTGCCCCACGCCATATCCGCTGTTCGTATTCGGATAAATTATTTTTTGATAAGGTTCACGCAGCTCAAGAATCATCTTCACTGCATCGCGGTTGATTGAAACGGCTTCCTCCGGAAAGCGGTCGCAAATAGGCGCACCCGTCAGGCACGCGAGCGGAATAATCACGTCTTTATTCTTGAGATGCCCTGCGACAAGATTCCTGTCGCGCGCATCGCCTCGCACGATTGCAAGATCCGGATTATTACAGCAATCAAGCAACGAAGTCTGGTTATAAAAAAAATTATCAATAACAGTCACGCCGTGACCTTTGGCGAGAAGTGCGGGAACTAATAATGATCCGATATATCCGGCTCCGCCGGTGACAAGAATATTCATAGGGATTTATGTTGTGTTATATATGCGCGAATCACCTGCGCTGACGACTTATTAAATGCCGTTGATGCGCGAATCGCTTTAGATACATCATACTTGCCGACTGCGTATTCAAATGTTCCGTAAGAAATATTTTTTTTTGTTAATACAGCAACTTCCTTGGGCGTGATATTGCCCTTTGAGGCGAGATTATATATTCCTTTCAGATCTTTTTTTATTGCGACTTGGAGAAAAGCGAGAACGTCGGCATACATGATGCAATTGATTTGAGAATCTCCAGTCAACGTAATGACAGGCGCTTTATCGGAGATCATTTTCATTAAACTTCCTTTTTTCGCGTATGTTCCCAAAAGACCGGTGGGACGCATAATGAGAAAATTTTTTGCCCTATTTCTTATTAGAGATTTGGAAATTAACTTGGTCGTTGCGTATGTCCCCTTCATTTCTTGCATCGAAATAATTTCATCCTCCCGATGGGTGTCCTCACTACGAGGATAAACATCAACGGTTGAGAAAAAGATAAATTTTTTGTGCGGTATGGCAAGTAATCTTTCAGTCAGCAGGATATTATCGGAAACATAGGAATATAAATTTTCAGAATCCACGTCGCGCATTGCATTATACGCACAATGGATGATCACATCGAACTGTTTGGACGATGAAATAACCATTTCTCTGTTTTCTCTTGTGACTCCATACCCGCCCAGATTCTCATGGAGATATTTCCCAATTCCGCTTTTTACTCCTGTAATAAGAATTTTTTTCATTACGCAGTGGGTTTATTGTAACCCCTCACAACTCCTATTAAAATTCCTGTCATTGCGAGGAGCAGGAGCGACGAATCAATCTAATATTCCGAGATAGAGATTGTTTTGTCGGAAACCTCCTCGCAATGACACTGGGGGTGAGGGGTTGCGGTCTCTTTATCCTACCTTATTTACCACATCGCAGATGAAGCGAATATCCCTTTCCTCAAGCGATTCATTATTAGGAAGAAAAAATCCGCACTCATGCACTTTATCTGATACTGGATCATGAAATTTACCGTATTGATTATACCAAAACGGATGCAATCCGAGATTTCCGGCGGAAAAAAGTCTCGTTTCAATATGGTGCGCATTAAGCGCTTTCACAATTTGAATGCGATGCTTGATGTCGCGCGCAAGCGCGCCGAACGATATACTGCAGGGCACTGCCTTTTTGCTCCATTTCTGAAATTCTACATGCGCCAAATTCTGTGAATAAATTTCATGATTACGCCGGCGTATTGCCGAAATCTTATCGGCTTTTTTCATTTGTCCCAAACCCAAGAAAGCATTGAGATCGGTCGAGCGCACATTAAATCCGGGAACAAAAAATGTAAATGGCTTATGAAAATCATCCACGCGATATTTGCGCATAAGTCCGCGGCGCGTTGTCTCATCCAAATCCTTGCCCCAGCCATGACTGCGAAGCATCAGCAAAAGATCATAGAACTTTTTGTCATTCGTATTTACCATACCTCCCTCAATCGTTGACAGTTGATGTCCGAAATAAAAAGAAAAAGAAGACATATCCGAGAAAGACCCGACCTTCTTTTTTCCGTATGCAGAACCAAGGGCGGCGCATGCATCTTCCATGAGCATGAATTTGTATTTTTTCTGCAGTCTCTTCAGTGCGTCCATATCAGACGGCACGCCCAGCACCTGCACCATAATAACCGCAGCGGGTTTGTATTCTTTAACCAGATTCTCCAGATGCTCGAGATTAAGTCCGAAATTATCCTTATCCGCGCCGCACATAATGGGCTCAAATCCAAACTGCATAAAAGGAGCTATGGTGGTAACCCAGCCCACGCTTGGTACAATTATTTTTTTATTGTTAAGCTTGCCTGATATAAGCGCGGCATATGCCATCAATAAATTGGCGGAAGATCCTGAATTGCAAAATACTGCATACTTTGTGCCGACCCATTTTGCCCATTGACGCTCAAATTCCGACGTCAATTTATCCTTCGTGAGGCGAGGATGATCTTTAAGCCATTCGATCAGTTGCTCGGTATCGTTTGAATCAATAACGCTATCGGCAAGCGGATAAGACTTTTTCATTATGAAAATAATATATTACTGTTAATGCAATTTTAATACTACGGAAAAACCGCCGAAAAGTCAAAAATTTCTAAGATGATTTGTGTGCCGTCTCTCTTCCTTTTATAAAAATATAACATCTCAATCATTACTCCGGTAACAAAAATAATTTAAAAAAGCGGCTGATCAAAAAGATCAGCCGTCCATATACGTTATGCGAGAAAGAGAAGTGCCAACATCGTTACCGCGATTGTTTTACTGTCGTGAATCTGACCGTTCTTGATCATGCCCAGCCACGTATCCATAGGAATCAAGCGTACCTCAAGCACCTCATCTTGTTCAGGTTTGGGATCCGCCACTTTCTTACAACCCCGAGCAAGAAAGGGGATATAATTTGTAATGCTAACCGCCGGCTCAAACCACAAAGACGCAGTGCCAAGCCGGATCATTTGGTCCGCCGCATATCCGGTTTCTTCAAAAAGTTCTCTGGAAGCAACTTCTTCGGGCGATTGACCTGGTTGTGGGCATCCCCCGGGTACCTCGAGTACAAACTCATTTGCGCCGTAGCGAAATTGATGCACCGCGATCACTGTAATATCTTCCGGCGTCTCAATTATGGGAAACACTATTGACGGAGTCACTGTCACGCCCCAGACTACATACTCCACCGTCGTCTCATTGGGAAGAATAAACTCCCTTTCGAGAATAACTTTGCCATACTTGTTGAGTATCTGTTTCTGACCAATCAATCGAGGAGCAATCAGATCGCTCATATCTCACCTCATCCGCTGAATATTATTAAATTATATTTAGATCGCCACGCGCATACAATGATTTTGCCATATTCAGGCAGAAATTTTTTTAATCATAGATCCTGCCTCAAGAGCGAGTTCTTCTGCAAATAATAGATAGTCAGTCATTTTGTACCTTTTCCTGTAAAAGTGCACTTTGGGAAAACTGAATAAAATAATACAGAATTATTTTAAAAATGTCAATTTTTTCCATGCGTTGACTAACTGGATTAAATAATTTAAAATTTCAATTATGGTACAGTTTCGGACGGCGCTTATTACGGGAATTACGGGATCAGGCGGGAGTTACCTGGCTGATTATATTGTAGAACATCATCCGGATACGCAGGTCAACGGTATAACCCGTTGGCACAGTACGAGTTCTCAAAAAAATGTTGATGAGTCGCGTGATCGTATTACATTGCATGAATGCGATCTCAATGATTTGAGCGCGACGTTCTCTGTACTGCAGCGCGTCCGGCCCGACGTAATTTTTCATCTTGCATCTCACGCCAACGTGCGGGCATCTTTTATTACCCCTCTCGCGGTGCTAGAAAATAATATTCGCGGAACCGCTCATCTCCTTGAAGCGGTACGGTTGCTCAACATTGATCCGGTCATTCAGATATGCAGCACATCGGAAGTATACGGGCAGGTAGATCCGGAGAATGTGCCTATCAAGGAAACATGTCCGTTGAATCCCTCGAGTCCGTATGCGGTTTCAAAAACTACGCAGGATCTTCTCGGGTTTACCTATTTCAGAAGCTACGGGATGAAAATTATCCGCACGCGCATGTTCGCCTATTTGAATCCGCGGCGGGATGATCTTTTTGCGACTGCATTTGCAAGGCAGGTTGCGCGCATTGAAGCGGGGAAGCAGCAGGAACTTCTTCACGGGAATCTTGATTCCGTGCGTACGCTGATAGATGTGCGCGATGCGATGGAGTCTTACTGGATTGCTGCAGAAAAATGCCGCCCCGGGGAGGCGTACAATATAGGAGGCAATACCGTGATATCGGTGGGGGAGTTTCTCGATATGCTTAAAAAAATTGCCACATGTCCGATTCCTTCACGTCTTGATTCTTCGCTCCTGCGGCCCGCGGATGTGACGCTCCAGATACCCGATGTCACGAAATTTAAAAACGAAACAGGCTGGACCCCTCGGTATACGTTTAAAGAGAGTATATCGTATCTTCTCGATCATTGTCGGCGCGATGTTGCGCGGGAACAAGTTTAATTATTTTGAATTACAAAACATACCCCTCTCATTGCGAGGAGGTTTCCGACGAAGTAATCTCTATTTCTGATGTAGAGATTGCTTCGTCACTGCTGTTCCTCGCAATGACAACAGCAGTGCATACCCGAGAGGGTACAACAGGGTTTTAAGATGTACGTTAATCATTATCTTACCATGAATAATAATTTTTATAGCAATAAAAAGATATTAGTGACCGGCGGCACGGGACTTATCGGAAGACCGCTGGTTGAGATGCTTATTGATGCGGGAGCTGTCGTGCGCGTGGTGTCTCTTGACGACCCTTCACGCGTTGATCCGCGTGCGGAATTTATGCGCCTTGATCTTACACGATTCGATAATTGCGTGGAAGTATGCAAGGGAATGGAGTTTGTATTTCATCTTGCCGGCATCAAGGGTTCTCCAAAAATGACAAAGGAGAAGCCCGCAAGTTTTTTTGTTCCGACAATACTTTTTAATACGAATATGATGGAAGCGGCGCGTCAGGCCCGCGTTCAATGGTTTCTCTATACCAGTACGATCGGGGTGTACACTCCTGCGGAAGTTTTTCATGAAGATGATGTCTGGAAATCGTTTCCGTCAGAAAATGATAAATTTGCCGGATGGGCAAAGCGCATGGGGGAGCTTCAGGCTGAAGCGTATGGGATTGAGTACGGGCTGAAAAATATCTCTATTGTGCGGCCCGCGAATGTATACGGCCCGTATGACAATTTTGATCCTGATAACGCGATGGTGATTCCTGCGCTTATTTCACGAGCATTGAGCGGTGAAAATCCGTTTTCCGTATGGGGCGACGGATCGCCAGTACGGGATTTTATTTTTTCGCAAGATGTGGCACGGGGCATGATGCTCGTGGTGGAGAAAGGCGAGACGCGGCCGGTGAATCTGGGAAGCGGTATCGGATGCTCAATTAAGGAAATCGTTGAGATGGTAGTATGTAATATGGACAAGAGACCGGAGATTGCATGGGACACGTCCAAACCGGCAGGTGATAAAAAGCGGCTTATGGATATTGACCGCGCACGCAGTCTGGGATTTACGCCAATGGTTTCTCTGGAAGAGGGGATTAAGCAGACGATTGCGTGGTATAAAGAACATGCGGCTCAGATCAATAACCGATTTAATGTATTTAAGGCGTAGGGATGTAATTAATGGATACAGAAAAAACAAAATTATTGGTTACCGGAGCCACGGGATTTATCGGCAGAAATATGCTGGAATATTTTGCGCACTCTGATGCGTTTGATGTATACGGCGTGTATCACAATTCAGAACCCGCGCCATATTCAGGCGTAACCTTTGTGCAGGCCGATCTCACAAAAAAGGAAGATGTAGACCGGGTGGTTATGGGTATGGATATGATCATACAAGCGGCGGCTACTACGTCAGGGGCAAAAGAGATTTTGAGCAAGCCGTATTTTCATGTCACGGATAACGCCGTGATGAATTCTCTTATTTTTCGTTCGGCGTTTGAACATGGAGTCAAGCGCGTGGTGTTTTTTAGCTGCAGTGTCATGTATCAGCCGGGCGATATAGGCGTGCGAGAAACAGATTTTGATGCAAATCAGGAAATTTTTCGCAGTTATTTCGGAGTGGGATGGACAAAAGTTTATATTGAAAAAATGTGTGAATTTTATTCGCGCATAAGTAAAACCCAGTATACGGTGATCCGGCATTCAAACATCTACGGCGCGTATGATAAATATGATTTAGAGCGGTCGCATGTATTTGGCGCAACGCTTACCAAAGTGATGACCGCACAAAATAGCGTCATTACCGTTTGGGGAGATGGGACGGAAGAGAGGGATTTGCTCTATGTTTCTGATCTTGTATCTTTTGTGGAACGTGCGCTTGAAGCACAGCACACCTCGTATGAAATTTTTAATGTCGGATATGGAAGTTCAATTCCCATACGCGATTTGGTTGCCAAGATTATCAGCCATTCGGGCAAGAATTTAAATATCGAATATGATACGTCAAAGCCGACTATAAAAACAAAACTCTACCTTGACTGCACAAAAGCAAAAGAGGTATTGGGCTGGGCTCCAAAAATTTCGCTTGATGAGGGAATTAAAGCCACGATTGAGTGGTATAATGCGAATGTACTTTCTCTCTAGCGAGGCTGCAGGAACATACGCCTAATGGCGTCATTGCGAAGCGTTGCGCAAGCAATCTATATCGCAAGATTGAGATTGCTTCGTGGCGGCATGTTTGTCGCAATGACATATTTTGAGCATTTTCCACAGTTTTATAGCATTTCCCATTTTTATGAACAGGACTGATATAAAAACTGCGGTGCCGTTTAGCTTTGACTCATGTGCGAAAAAACGCGTTTCTTTTATTTTGCCCACGATGAACCGCGCTCAATTTCTTTCAAGCGCGTTGGAACGCTGCCGCGGGCTCAAAGGTCCGGACGATGAATTAATCGTTATTGACGGTCTTTCCACGGATGCGACGAGAGAAGTTGTTGAGAAATACCGTGATATTGTGGATATATTTGTCTCTGAACGGGATGTGAGCAGTCCTCATGCGCATAACAAAGGATATCTTCTTGCATCGGGAAAATATATAAAAGAAATATCGGATGATGATATATTTCATTCCGAGGGGATTGAACAAGCGATACGGGTTATGGAGGATCATGCGGAGATTGATTTGCTGCTGACGGGAGGAACAAAAGAAGAGCAGGACGGCTATATCCGAAGCTGGTATGCGCCTCCGGGTGTTAACTTCGGGAAACGGACAGAAGACGTATTTACGTATGTAGGCGCCGCCGGTGTGGGGCATTTTATCCGCAGAGCATCGCTTGCAAGACTTGCAATTCTTTTTCCGATGAGAGTGAGATGCGACATTGCGCTTGTACTTGAGTTTATCAGCAAGGGAGGAACGGTAAAATTTTGCCGCATCAATACATTTAATAATCTGCGGCATACGGGAACCATATCCTATCGCAATAGGATCGAGAACGAGCGGGATCAAGTCCGTCTTGTGAAAGAATATTGCTCGCCGCTTTTTTACGCCAAGTGGAGATTGCTCCAGAAAAACAGTTTTATACATCGAAGCAGACGGAAAATCAAAGAAGGATCACGGTCAGTGGCGAGCCATGTTTTGGGTGAAAAATTTATCACACGCCTCAAACCGCTCAACAAACAGAAAAAAAGAAAAGAACTTGATCTGTCATGGGCTGACGGGGGATTTAGTTAGGATTTGCGCGTTTGGGTATAATTGTTCGAGCTTGTCGAATGACTCGAAGAGTAAGATATGGTGAAGTATATAAGTTTTATTAGCTTATGCTTATTACAAGAACTCCATTTCGTATTTCATTTTTCGGCGGAGGAACTGATTATCCGGTGTGGTACCGTAAGCATGGCGGTGCGGTATTGAGCAGTTCAATCAATAAATATTGCTACATCACGGTCAGGCATCTGCCGCCTTTATTTTCTTATAAGTATCGGATTCGTTATACAAATCAGGAAGAGGCAATGTCGCTTGCGGATATCAAGCATCCTTCGGTGCGCGAATGCCTGAATTATCTTAACTTTGCCGATACGCCGATAGAAATGCAGCATAATGCCGATCTTCCGGCTATGATTGGTTTGGGATCAAGCTCATCATTCACGGTCGGTTTTCTTCATGCGCTCCATGCACTGTCAGGCAAGACTGTTTCAAAACAGCAGCTGGCGGAGCAGGCGATACATATTGAACAGGAACGGGTAAAAGAAAATGTCGGATCGCAAGATCAGGTTGCCGCCGCGTTCGGGGGTCTCAATAAAATTGAGTTTGGAAAAGACGGCAAGATCATGGTATCCTCGATACCCATTTCCCAGCAAAAGATAGATCGGTTAAGTAGTCATTGCATGATGATCTATACGGGGCAATCTCGAATCGCGTCAGATATTGCGGCAGAGCAGATTAAAAACACGCCGAATAAAGACAAAGAGCTGTCGGCTATGCGGGAGATGGTTGATGAATCAATCAAGATGCTCACAAGCAAACAGGATCGTTTTAAAGATTTTGGAACGTTATTGAATGAAAGCTGGCAGTTGAAGCGGACGCTTTCTTCGCGTATAACGAATCCTATTATTGACAGGATGTATGAAGATGCGCTTCGTGTCGGTGCGTACGGGGGTAAATTATTGGGTGCGGGCGGCGGCGGGTTTTTACTGCTGGTTGCATCCCCCGAAATTCAGCAGAAAATTAAGGAGCGATTCAAGGAATTTGTTTTTATTCCTTTTGCATTTGAAAACAGCGGCACACAGGTCGTGTATGCGTCCGGACAAGAGGTATAAATTAATTAATTTATGCATTACGAAACGCCTCGAATAGTGTTATTGCGAGGAGGCTTCTGACGAAGCAATCTTTATTTCTAAGGTTGAGATTGCTTCGCCACGCTCGCAATGACAATAAGAGAGAATAAGTTTCGTAATACACAAGTAATTAAAAAATTATATGAGGCAAATTGTCATAGATCAACTCAATGAGAGCGCGAGCGTCAAACAAAAAACCGCGGAACTCTTGGCAGATAAAATAGTAGAAGCAGCGGAGATGATTATTGATTCATACCGGCGGGGCGGGAAGCTTCTTCTTATCGGAAACGGCGGGAGTGCGGCAGATGCCCAGCATATTGCCGCAGAACTGGTGGGGCGTTTTAAAATGGAACGCAAAGCGCTACCTGCCATTGCGCTTACCACCAACACGTCGATCCTGACTGCGCTGGGTAATGATTATCATTATGATGTCGTATTCGCCCGTAAGGTCGAAGCATTTGCGAATCATAACGCTGATGTGTTGCTGGCTATCAGTACAAGCGGAAATTCGTCCAATATTCTGCGCGCTACAGAGGTTGCGAGAAACAGGGGTATTCGCGTAATCGGAATGACGGGAAGAGGAGGCGGATCATTAAAAAATAATGTTGATCTCGCACTCATTGTACCGTCTGACGATACGCAACGGATTCAGGAAACCCATATCACGATGGGGCATATTATATGTGATTTGGTGGAGCGGAGTTTATTTGGTGAGGTATGAGGGGAGAATTTAACGCTATACCTATGCAGTCAGACAATACTATAAAAAGAAAAGCAGTATTTCTTGACCGCGACGGCGTCATTACGCAGGAACCGCCTCATTATGCGCATGGAAGAGACCAGATGCGGCTGATTGCCGGTGCTGCAAAAGCGATCCGGCTTTTGAATGATAATGATTTTATGGTGATTATCGTGACCAATCAGGCGGGAATTGCCCGGGGAATATACGGAGAAGATGCGATGCATGAATTTCATGGCGCGATGGAGGAGGAATTGGCAAAAGAGAGCGGAGCTCGCGTGGATGCTATTTACTGGTGCGCTCATCATCCTGAAGCAGCTCATGAAAAATATAAAATGATCTGTGACTGTCGTAAGCCGGAAATAGGTATGCTATTGCGTGCGAGTGTCCGTCATTCAATTAATCTTGCCCAATCATATATGGTGGGTGACAAGTGGAGTGACATACAGGCAGGTCAAAAAGCAGGATGCAAGACCATTCTCGTACAAACAGGACATGCAGGAGGCGACCGTATAGACCAGGGGGATAATGCTGATCTTCATGCTAAAGATATTATGGAAGCCGTGCAGTTTATTTTAAATGTTTAGAGCTTATCCGTGTGCGCAATATGACACTATGTATTAGGATAGCTGATTGCAAATATGTCTGATTATAGTTTATACTATACAAATGCAGAATAAAGAACTCACATCATTTTATAACAGTGTATATAAAAAAGGGGAACGCAAGCATTATACGTCAATTTTGCTTTCCGGCGATAAAGTGCCTCCGGCGAAAGCGGAAGTAGTAAAAGAAATATCTTGGAAAGGAAAAGTTGTTCTTGATGCGGGTTGTGGTACGGGCGAATTGCCCTATTTGATTGCCAAAAAGGGCGCAAAACGCGTTATTGGGGTGGACTATTCGGAGGAAGCGATTGCGGTTGCCAGAAAGACATATAAACTCCCTAACCTTGAATTTATTTGCGATGATATAGCTCGTATCAAGGGCAAGTTTGATGTGATTACTACACTAGGCACCATTGAGCACACGGATGATCCGCTTCATGTTTTGAAGCAGCTTAAAAAAATGCTTAAGCCCCAAGGATCATTGATCGTGACATGTCCTAACTGGGTCAATCCACGCGGCTATATGCTCCTTATGCTTAAAAATTTTTTTGACGCAAAAATAACATTGGCAGATATTCATTTTTTAACGCCAATTGAATTTCAGATTTGGGCGAAAAAATTTAAAATGAAATTAAGCTGGAAAACCGTTGAGCACGAATGGGCACATGGCATAAAATGCATTAATGATTTTGAACGGCGCTTGCCCAATGTGGCGCGTGATTCAGGACTCCAGACTGACATAAAAAAAATTCTGACGCATATTAATTGGCTTGAAACGCATATGGTGCCTATCGAGCAGAATACGAAATATGGAGGAGCCGTGGGACTTTATCATTTGAAGCGCATGGGGTAGGGTGGTATTGATGTTCTTTTATAAGAACCACACACAGGAGAAAAACTCGTGGAATCGAAACAGTGCCCCAAATTGTATCTCGCAGGACCAGAAGTTTTTTTAATTGACGCGGTGGAGTACGCTGAAACTCAACGCAGGCTTTGCAGGCAATATGGATTCATTGGTTTGCATCCGATGGACAATAATGTTGATACGAGTGATTCATCTTATGGGACAGCAATGAGGATATATCGCGGTGATGTGAATCAAATTCGTGCATGTAATATTGTGGTCGCCAACTGCAATCCATTCCGCGGGGCACTGATGGACGATGGAACAGCATATGAGCTGGGGTTTGGGAATGCACTGGGGAAACCGTCATATGGATATATTCAGAATTCGCGTTCATATAATCAGCGCATGATGGATCGCGAACTCGCATTTTTTCATTCATCACTGGGTATATATGTAGATAGTCAGCATTACGTACTGGTTAATGATTTCGGTACTATTATTAATCTCATGATGCAGTGCGGCATGACGGAGTATGGCGGACGGCTTATTGTCGGTTCATTTGAGGATTGTCTTAAGGCGATTCGTGATGATCTCGTGAATGGCGCCCTCGTTGTGTAGCAGGTAAAAGGTCTCGCCAAGCGAGACCTTTTTTTAAGAAACAAGAGCTATTTTTTTTATGTTATACTCATTATGAAAGCTATTATTCTCGCAGGAGGATTCGGGACGCGACTGGCGCATATTTCAGGAGGGAAGCCAAAGCCATTGGTGGAAGTGGCAGGGAAGGCTATTCTGGAGCGGCAGATTGATTTTTTGCTATCGCACGGCATGAGTGATATTCGCTTGAGCTTGCACCACAAGGCGGACCAGATTATTGAGTTTTGCGAACATCGTTGGCCCGGAAAATTTGAATATATGGTTGAACCGACACCGCTGGGAACCGGCGGCGGCATTCGTTTTGCAAGTAAAGATTTAAAGGATCCGTTTCTCGTCGTGAACGGTGATACCTTGAGTGATATTAATGTGGGTAAATTTGCATCAGGAGCGCCCAATGCGATTGTGGGTGCGCATCAGGAAGATGCGCGGTCATACGGATTGCTTGAAATTGCCAACGGAAAAGTAGCAACATTTTTGGAAAAACCAATTGAAAAACGGAGCGGCTATATCAATGCGGGTTTTTATCTTCTACGTCCGGATATCTTTTCTTCTATTACGGCTGAATCGTTTATGATGGAGAAAGATATATTTCCCCAGCTTGCCGCAGAAGGGAATCTCAATGTATTTACGCATGACGGTTACTGGATTGACTGCGGTACGGAAGAGCGCTTGAATCAGGCGCACCAAGATCATGCATTGTAATAATTATTCTTCGAGCGTAGTTCCGTTTCGGAACAAAGTCGAGAAGTTTCTTTTTTAATGAATAGTTCTCGACAGGCTCGAACAATATGTTAACATGATTCAACCCCGCGAAGTATTGGAAAAAGAATTTTTTATGCACGTGCCGAAAGCGCGAAAAATAAATCCGATCTATCGCGGATTCTTTGATATTAATTATCAGGCGCATGTGGCGGCGCGTCCCGGCAAGAAGCTTCTCAATATATATGCGTCATGGGATCTTTCGGGCGAGCGTGCGGATTTTTATCGCGAAAAGTTTTATAACGAGTGCGATTATACGGCGATTGATTACAAAGATGATGCGTTTATTGATGAAAAAAATCTAAACAAACCGCGCCATCAATTGCCGTTTCCGGATGCATCATTTGATATTATCGTGACCACGAAGTATATCATGGAGCATATTTCCGAGCCCGAAACCGTGGTAAGAGAGTTTCGGCGCGTATTAAAACCGGGCGGAGAGGTTTTCGCCATTGCCCCGCACATCCGCCGCCAGCATCAGCCGCCATGGGATTTTTATCGTTACACGGAATACGCGCTACACTATTTATTTACGAAAGCGGGGTTTAGTCAGATAGAATTAATTCCCACGAACGGATTCATGGGAGTTGTCGGATATTATGCCTATTTTTTCCAGCGAGGGCTTGGCGCGCCCAAATGGATTGAGCATATCTTTGACTGGCTGCATTATTGGGTGATCGAGCCCGTGTGTTACTCGTTAGATAAATTGGATAATGGATACGGAAGAGATATGACGCTTTATTTTTCGATAAGAGCAAAGGTATAAAAAATATAAATCAATATTGAAATTATATTTTTTTAGCCACTAGCCACTAAGTTGATTATATGCAACACAAACTATCAAATCTGTTCGTGCGTCCGACTGACAAAATCAAAACCGTTCTTGAACGGCTGTCTTTGATAAAATCAAAACATAAAAATATTCCGCCCGGTATTGCGCTGGTGGTTGATGCAAATCATAAACTGCTTGGCATTGTGACCAATGGTGATATCCGGCGCGCGTTTGCCGCGGGCGTTACCGTGGATCAGGCGATATCAAAGGCAATGAATAAAAATCCTTCGGTGATCCAACAAATGGAGCGAGGCGGTGATTTATTAACACTGGTTTTAAATAAGATCAAAGAGGGGAAGTGGCCGAAGGATCGCTTGGAAAAAATAATTGTCGTGGACGACAAGCACGCAATTATAGACATGGTTTCGTTTTATGATTTAGTTCAGCATAGCGACGTGCGTTTTAAACATATCGCGGTTGCGGGCTTGGGATACGTGGGACTTACGTTAGGTCTTACCCTTGCGGATCTCGGGTTTAAAGTAAAAGGATTTGATACAAATAAAGCAGTTGCGGATTCGATCAGAAAATCAAAACCCCATTTCTATGAGCAGGGATTGGATCGTCTGCTTAAAGACCATCTTAATAAGAATTTTCGTATGGTGGATGATTTTGAAGGCGAGAACAATGCCGATGTATATTTTATCGCCGTAGGAACGCCGCTTGATGCCGATCATAAACCCGGACTTCATTATCTTGAAGGTGCAGCAACTACTATTGGAAAGATATTAAAACACGGGGATACGGTAATTTTGCGCTCTACGGTGCCGCTGGGCACTACGCGTAATTCCGTGATTCCGATTTTGGAAAAAGAATCAGGCATGAAGGCGGGAGATGATTTTCTTATCGCGTTTGCGCCGGAGCGCACTATTGAGGGAAAAGCTTTGGAAGAGCTGCGCCGGCTTCCGCAGGTGATCGGAGGAATCAATCGCATAAGCTGCGATCTGGTGGCAAGCATATTTAATTTTATGTCCAACTCGACGATTTTGGTAGATTCGCTGGAGGCAGCCGAGATGGTAAAGCTGGTAAATAATACGTATCGCGATGTCAGCTTTGCTTTTGCCAATGAAGTCGCGCTCATTTCACATGCTTGGGGGATTGATACCAAGCAAGTGATTGAGGCGGCAAACTACGGCTATGAACGCAGCCGCGTGCCAATGCCATCGCCGGGCGTGGGCGGATATTGTCTGGAGAAAGACCCGTTTATTTTTATCGACAGCGCGAAGAAAAAAGGATATGAGCCGCTGCTCGCGCGGGACGCGCGGCTCGTAAGCGATGCGATGATTGATGTGGTTGCCCACACGGTTACTTCATTTTTAAAAAAAGAAAAAGTACGGGTGAAAAATCCTAAAATTGCATTGCTTGGTTTTGCCTTTAAAGGCAGGCCGGTGACTTCGGATGTACGCGGATCCACAACAGTGATACTGACAAAAAAATTGCAGCATGCCGGATATACGAATATTTACGGCTACGACGGCGCTGCCCGAAAAGAAGATATCGTATGCTACGGAGTGAAATACGCGCAAAAGATAGAACAGGGATTTAAGGACGCTGACGCCGTGGTGGTCATGAACAATCATCCTGATTTTGAGACGCTTGATATTCGGGGTCTTTTGGCAAAAGCAAAAAATCCTGTTCTCTTTTTCGACACATGGTCGCTGTATGATGCCGATGAGGTGAAGAAGGTGAAAGGAGTTACGTATCATAGATTATAATAAATTATCCTTTGAGCGCAATGAAATGAAGTCGAGAAGTTTCCTTAAGGAATAGTTCTCGATAGGCTCGAACAATAAATTTGTACAACAATTTTCAAGTCCTTGCTCTCATTCCTGCTCGAGGCGGCTCCAAGGGGATTCCCAAAAAAAATATAAAATTGCTCAGAGGAAAACCGCTTATTGTGTGGAGCATTGAGAGTGCAAAAAAATCGCGGTTTATTGATCGCGTGGTGGTATCTACCGATAGTGAGGAAATTGCGGAAGTTGCTCGCAAGGCAGGCGCTGAAGTGCCCTTTTTACGTCCTGCGGAAATTTCACAAGACCTTACGCCGGACACGCCGGTATTTGAACACGCGCTTTTATGGTTCAAAGAGCATGATGGCTTTATGCCGAATTTTATTGTGCATTTGCGTCCCACGGGACCGCTTCGCACGGCAGAAGAAATAGATGAGGCGATTGAAATGTTAGCTCTTGATCTGGATGCGGACAGTGTGCGTTCCGTGGAAGAGCCAGCTAAACCTCCGTTTAAAATGTGGGAGCCGGAAGGGAAATACGTTAAGCCATTTGCCGAACTTCACGGCATGAAAGATTTTCATACTATGCCGCGTCAGCTATTGCCGAAAGTCTATCAAACTACGGCAGACATCGGCATTATGCGTACCCGCACGGTCACAGAAAAAAAATCAGTAATAGGGGATCGCGTTATTCCTTATCTTTTAAAGCGTTTGACCGTGGATATAGATCATCCGATTGATTTTGAGATTGCGGAGTTGCTGATGCGAAAAAAAAGAGAAATGTAAAAGCCCTTCTCGGATGAGAAGGGCTTGGGAGGGAGGCTGATATATCTTTCAATGATGATTGAAACATCGGCAATTCTTAATTGATCATGCGATTATACATCCAATCTTTGTACTCTGGACGAAAAAGATCTTTGAGCGTTTTACGTTTGTTACGACTTAAGAATATAATATCATCTCTTACTAATTCTACGCGAATGTCTTTGTCTTGAGTGACCAGACATTCCGGGCAGGGGAGGTGAAGGTGGTGTTTAGTGCAAACATCTAAATTATCAATCCATAAAGGGCTGCTTAATACGGGCATTTGATCCCCCTTTTTTATAAAGGCATGCCACACAACGCTTTCAGACGATTAATAACTTCAAAATACCTATTAATTTCTGTCTTACGTTGTTGGATGTATTCTTTAGTAAAAATTGATTCTCTCGGCATAGTCTGCATTTGCTTTGCTCGCAAATAAGTCTCTTCTTGTTTTACTGCTCTGGATGCGAGATCAAGAATGAGCCGTAATTCATTTTGAGAAACCGCCACAACTACCAGGTCGATTTTTTCTGACATAGACCACCTTTCAAATGCGAATGTTCTCTCCAATTTAATAGTTTTATTTTATCATTTCTTATAATATATGTCAAGTAATCAGCGAAATACCTATATTGTCACCAACTTTGCCTACGGAACGGGTCCCTATTTGCGTACCACAGATTTAGCAATTGTGTTTAATGATGAGCTTGAAAAGGCGGGACAGGAGCGAATGGGGATTATTGTTCCATGGGTGTATGGAGAGAAACAAAAGCGCGTTATGCTTGAAGAGTTTGCAGACCATGAAGAAAAATATCCCGGCGAAATCTTGCTTGATAAAATATTAGGCGAATTATTGCGAAGCGTATTCTATGCAGATAGCATGTATGAAGAAGCGCTTGCGGCGTGGACAAGCACATACCGCGAGGTGTCGTTGCATGCGTATCAGCATTTGTCATTTCCGTTTGAGGTGGAGACAATGAGCGGCGAAACGCAATCAGTGCCAAGGATGAGCATTGCAGTGGAGTTAAGCCGCTCGCCGCGCATTCGTTATAACATCGCGCCGGCATACTACACTTCATTTGCAAATGTTGCCGATATTTTGGAACGCGCGCAGAATATTCCGGAAATTGTGGTTGATCATGAGCTTCTTAAAAAAGGTGTTAAGGCAGCCGAATGGGTTGAGAGGAATCAAAAGATACGTTGCGTGGCATGGCCTGCTACGTTTGCGTATATGCGGACCTCTCTTTTTTCTGGTCATGCTGAACGCAGTGAAGCATCTCAAGAGAAATCGGGAATGGGATCCTTCGCTGGCGCTCAGGATGACGGAGAAGCAGTTGATAAGTTATCACGCTATCAAGATGAAATCCTTGTTCCTCCCATTGCTCCGCCGCCGCAGGCAAATAACGATGATATAGACAAAGGCATATTTGTGACCATTACCGGTATTCCGGGGTTAGAGCGATTGTATCAGGATGCCAAACGGCTTGGATTAAAACTTTATAGCAATGATACGGAGGCAGTGCCCGGAAGTATTCGGATGTCACCGCATGTGATTCCCAATAAAAATATAGTTTTGCAATTTGCACGCGCGGGCTGGAGCTCTATTTGGATTTCAATGATTTCAGGAACTCCTCTTGTGGTACCGGAGTTTGACAGCCATGATGATCCGGAGATTTATTTTAATAATCGTTCGGTAGAGGAGCTTGGACTCGGCATTATGTATCGCGGTCAGCCGCTTGAAGAGATCCTTAAAGAAGTTGGGCGCATTAAGGCATCATGTACAGCAATAAAAGATCAGATTCTTGGGAAATGGGGTACGCTTGACGGGAATCGGTATTGTGCAAAGATGTTTGTAAAGGATTTTTTGGGGAAGTAATAATGGAGCCCCTCGACAATCTTGAGAACTAATTTATTTTTATTGTTTGAGTTGGCCCGTCTGCTTGCGTTATAATAAAAAAACCATTCCCAATTCAGGAATGGTTTTGTAGTGATGCCATTTCCCTTCATGGCTCACATAAGAAAATTTTTTGTGGCAGACGAGACCGAATTTGCCATTCCCGACCAGGTCGGGAATGGCAAAAGGGATATTATTCATCAAACCCCAGATCAGAAGCGAGGAAGTGTAACTTCTGCAATCGTTCCCCCAAAAACTCATTCCAGCTTCTGAGTCCAGGTTGACGGTCTGTCAAAAGTGCCAATAATTTTTCAGTCTCCTGCTGGAGTTCATTGAGGAGTTCATTGACTACCGGTCCCTCGACACCAGCGGGGTTGAATGAAAAAACGGTTATGCCGGCGGGACAGTCACAGGGCAGGTCGTTGTTGCCTGTTTTGATGATTCCGGTATTGCCGCATTTTTTGCATTTTGGCATCTTCTTTTCTTTTCTCTTCAACGGGTTTTTAACGATCCGTGATTAGATTAAATATAACATATAAAATTTAATATGTCAATAACTAAAAAATACGTCTAAGTAGCTATTATGGGTAACTTTTGTATCTCTTTGTAAGTTATACTACATTGAAAGATATATTTTATAAGTAATAATTAGTATGCCAAAAATTATTGTAGAAGTCTGTCAGAATCATAACGGTGATAGGATTCTTTTGCGTGATATGATCCATGCGGCAAAAGAAAATGGAGCAGACATTATCAAAGGACAGGTTATCTTTTCCGAAGACGTCACGCCTCGTGAGCGGTTTGACGAAGGGCATGTGGAAGCAAACGGGGTACGCAAAACCATTAAGCGTCCTACGAGCGCTGAACGTGAACGTCTTGCGGGTTTGGATTTAACCGAAGATGATTATCGGTTTTTTGTAGACGAGGTCAATAAGGTCGGTGCAATTCCAATGATGACGGTGTTCTCCCGCAATCGCGTGCCATTGGCAGCGCGGCTTCCATGGAAGGGCGAGACATTTACAAAGGTGGCGAGTTATGATTGTGCAAGCAAGCCGCTGATTGCAGATCTGTCGAATCATTTTGATACGCTTATTGTTTCCACTGGGGCGACGTTTGATGAAGAGATCAAAGATACCGCGGAGATGCTGAAAGAAAAAAATAAAAAATTTGCACTTTTGCACTGTGTTACAAACTATCCAAACACGCTTGCAATGGCAAACTTAAATCGCATCAATTGGCTGCGGCAGTTTACGCAGGAAGTCGGATGGTCGGATCATACACTCGTAAGCCGTGATGGCATTAAGGCGTCAAAAGTTGCCCTTATGCTTGGCGCGGATTACATTGAGCGTCATTTCACCATTCTTGCATCGGATAAGACAAAAGACGGACCTATCTCGATCACGCCGGCGCTTTTGCGTGAACTTGCTGATTTTGCCAAATTATCCAAAGAAGAGCAGAAAACGATTGTTGTAAAAGAAATTCCCGATTGGGAAATGATGCTGGGGCATGCACAGCGGGAAATGACCCATACCGAGATGCTCAACCGCGACTATTACCGCGGACGATTTGCAAGTTTTGTGAATAACGAATGGGTCTATAACTGGGATGACAAGCCGGTTTCTGCATAAGAACATGCGAAAGAACCCTTCGTTTTTTAGCATTCCATGATTTTTTCTCAAACATGGATATATATCGGTATATACAATTTCGCGTCGAATTCGAGATTTTTTTAACAGTCTCTAAGGGTTTATGAATGGAGAAAACTCTCAATCAAATATATTTATAAAGGCCGCTGTATTGACTGGATACTCTTTGATTTTAGGCATTCTTTTTGATTACTTTTTTTATGACAAAATACCCGGTATTGGATTTCCTGTTTATATAACCCTTGTTGTCCTCGGATTATTTGCCCTTTCGGCATATTTCAACCGGTCTATGGACACGCAAGCTATCTGGCTTCTCGTTCCATTGGGATTTTTTAGCTTGATGGTTTTTATACGTTCAAGTCTGCTCCTTACGTTTTTTAATATCATAGCGAGCATGTCGCTTTTATTGCTTATTGCAAGAATATCTTTCGCAGAAAAAATAAAAAACTTTTTAGCCGCGGATTACATAAAAATCTTTTTTCTTCCGTTTAAATTTATTTATCCGCTTTTCCAGACACTTTCTGATTTAGTCGCATTTCGGGGGATACGCAAGGACAAGAAAGTTGTATCACAAGTAGTAAAGGGAATAATAATGACAATTCCCGTACTCTTTGTTTTTCTTTTGCTTTTTTCTTCAGCGGATTTAATTTTTCAAAAATATGTTTCCGGCGTCATTCATATTGAAATACGGCCGGAAACGGTATTTAGGTCAGTTATTGTGCTGATGGCAACGCTGGCGTTTATCGGAGCATACTCGTACGTCTTTCGCTCATCGCAGGAGCTCGCATCAGAGACGGATAAAAAAATATATACGGTTGGACATATTGAAACTTTAATACTTCTCGGATCTGTCAATATTCTTTTTTTTGTCTTTATTCTTGTTCAGCTTGCATACCTTTTCGGCGGCGAGAGCAATATTTCTTCTCAAGGGTTTACCTATGCGGCATATGCGCGAAAAGGTTTTTTTGAGCTTATTGCGGTTGCCGTAATTTCTTTTTTACTGATTTGGGGAACGGAAAAATATATTGCTAAAAAAAACACAGGGCATAGTTTACTTTTCAAAGCATTAAGCAGCGCATTGATTATCCAGGTGATTCTCATCATGAGTTCCGCATATAAGCGGCTCTTCTTATATGAAGAGGCCTATGGTTTTACTACGCTTCGATTTTACAGCCATGCATTTATTGTGTTATTGGCAGTTGTCTTTTGCCTGTTGCTTTATAAAATTTATAAAGATAAAAGAGAGAATGCGTTTGCGTTTCAAATTTTTATTTCAAGCATGCTGTTTTTGACCATAATGAATGTATTAAATCCTGATGCATTCATAGCCCGGCGCAATATGGAGCGTTTTGCCGCTATAGGGAAGCTGGACGTATTGTATTTGAGCAGACTGTCGGATGATGCAATCCCTGAAAGTATTCGTATTCTTGATATCTCAAATGAAGATGTAAAAAAGAGTTTTGCACACGAATTGTATGCGCGAACCCATGCGGCTGATTTGCGTTTTTTCCCAAAATGGCAGTCTCTGAATATGTCGCGCCTGAATGCGAAAAAAATTCTTGCATCAAAAATGGAAGAACTTGAGCAGTCCAAAGATTATCAGCAAAAGACTTTTGATTTAGAAGTTTTTGATTAAACTCACAGGAGGGCGTTATAGGCTCATGATACAAGCAATCGCATTTGATTTTGACGGTGTTATCGTAGACTCCAATCGTCTGAAATATGACGCTTGGTTTCGTTTGTTTTCAGGCAATATGGAAGTTTCGGAAGCACTCGTGCGTGATGTGCTTTCGCGCATTACGCAAACGCGCTATGATATTTTACGCGAAATTTTTATTCAAGTCGGCAAGGAGACACGCGATGTTGAAGAGTTGGTTTTGGATTATGGCGCGCGCTATAATGCGCTGGTGCAGGATGCGATTGCGGCAGGAGGGGTGATTTCTAGCGCAAGAGAGACACTGCAGATACTAGCCCCCCGCTATGCGCTCTATATTAATTCCGCAACTCCCCATGACGCGCTGCAGGAAGCGGTGGCGCGCGGCGGGATTAATTCGCTGATTAAAGCGGCATACGGTGCGCCCGGGACAAAGGAAGAAAATCTCCGTATTATTATGAATACCGAGGGTATAGGCAATAATGAGATTCTCATGGTAGGAGACGGAGAAGGAGATTTGAGCGCCGCCCGAAAGGTAGGCTGCTCTTTTATCGGCGTAGCGAATGAATGGAATAAGTGGCATGACAAAGATTTTCCGCTTGTTTCTGACCTGCGCCCGCTTCCGGAAATGATTTCAGGCTTCATGTAAATGTTAAGTAAACCTATACACTGTCATTGCGAGGAATGTCGCTTAGCGGGATGACGAAGCAATCTCAACTTTGGAAATAGGGATTGCTTCGTCGGAAACCTCCTCGCAATGACACGAGTGTAGAGGTTTATCGCTCTTAAGAATGAAAACAATTTTTATTACAAGCTTTGAAGGGATGGAGATAAAAAACATTCTCCGTACTTCGATTCTCTCCACTCTTTTAGAAGAAAAGGATATCCGTATTGTCCTTTTTACCCGCACGCAAGAGCGGGTTGATTATCATAAAAAAGAATTTAATAATCCGCGTATCGCGTATGAGATTGTAGAAAAACCCGTCATTCGGGGTATTGATCGGCTACTTCAGAAATTTAAATTTTTACTGCTTCATACCGAAACCACGGATTTGCGCCGGCGCATGCGCTATGAGGCGGAAAAAAATATTGTTGGCTATTATGCAGGACGTGTGCTTAACAGGGTATTTGCAAGAAAATTTTTTAGAATACTTCTTCGTTTTTTAGATTATCATATGGTGACGAACCGTCAGTATGATCTCTATTTTATAAACTATGCACCGTGTCTTGTAATATTGGGTAATCTCTTCACCGAGTCCGAGGGAGATTTTCTACGAGCAGCAAAAAAACGCTCAATCCGGACTGTCGGGTTTATCAACTCATGGGATAAAACCGCCGGAAGGTCAGTGCTTCGCGGGCTTCCGGATCAGATAATTGTTTTTAATGATATTATTAAACAAGAAGTCATCATATATAATGATGTGGATGCAAAAAATATTTTTGTCGGAGGCATGCCCCATTTTGATCATTATTTTAACGGGCATATTACACCGCGAGAACAATTTCTTAAAACAATCAACCTGTCCGATGATATGCGCTTTATACTCTATGCCCCGATCGGAAGCACGTTTAGCGATTCTGATTGGGATATGATAGATTTATTGTACCGGTTAAACAGCGAGAAGAAATTTGGCGAGCATATTGCGATTCTTGTCCGTTTCCCGCCCAATGATTTTATTGACCAAAACGAGCTTAACAAACGACCGGATCTTTTGTATGAGTATCCCGGATTTCGTTTTTCAACTGTGCGCGGGGGTGATTGGGATATGGGTGAAAGGGAAGTCAAGCATTTGGCAGATACGCTCGCGCACATGGCGCTTCTCATCGGCTATACGTCAAGTATTGCGGTCGATGCGGCAGTATTTGATAAACCGATTATCAACATTTATTTTGAAATACATAAAAAGAAATCATCTTTTCTTTCACCTATTCATTATTATGAGATGACGCACTACAAAAAAGCGTTTCAAGCCGGAGGGACGCGACTAGCTAGAGATGAGGATGAATTAGTGAAGTGGGTAAACCAGTATCTTCATGAGCCTGCTCTTGACCGCGAAGACCGCCAGCGAATCGTGCGCGAACAGTGCACAATTACGGACGGAACATCAGGGGAGAAAATAGCAAAATTTATCCTCGATTATATGAAATCATAAATGTATTATGGCATTTTCATCCGAAGACAATTTTGTTATCGTCAATTATCATTATGTTGAAAATCCTCGTGTGGATTTTTCAGGCATTTATCCGTGTGCCGTAGAAGAATTTGAACGCCAGATTGCGTTTCTCTCGCAAAATTTCAGCATTGTCTCCATACCGGAGCTGTACAACGCGGCGACACATGGCGAGAAGAAAAAACTTTGTGCAATTACGTTTGATGACGGTCTTAAAGATCAATATGATAATGCGATTCCCATTCTTAAAAAATATAATGCGCCCGCGACTTTTTTTATTATCACCGGAACAATTGATGGGCGTGTTCCTTTGGCGCATAAAATTCATATAGTGTCGTCGCGTGTTTCTATGGATGATATCGCGGAAAAATTTAATGCTTTTTTACTTCAAAAATTTCCTGACTCTGCGACGTATTTTATTCCGAAAGATCGGCGCATCACGGACGGTCGGCGTCACGACGGTATTATTTCCGCTAATGTAAAAGAGACGCTTACGATCGTGCCCCATGTTATCTCGGATGCTTTTCTCGCGTGCATGTTAAACGAATGCGCGATTGATGAGAAGGAGTTATCAAGAAAACTTTTTATGAGTTCCCGTGAGATACAGGCACTGGAGAATGATGGATTTTTTGTTGGGAGTCATACTCATGTCCACTACGCGTTAAGCACGGTAGATGCAGACGTCCAACGCGGTGATTTCCATGCGTCAAAGAAAGTATTTAAAGATATTCTGGGCAGGTCTCCGACAATAATGGCATATCCTTATGGACGCTGGCCGGAAATGGATACAATTCTACATGAATATGGTTTTACGCATGGCGTTACTGTCGAACCTCAAGCAGTGAGTAATACTGATATTCCGTTACGCATTCCCCGTTTTGACACCAAAGATGTAAAAATATTTTTAGATAAGCACTAACATGAACATAGGCATTGACCTTGTTGCCATAAAAAAATTCGCTCGCGTAAAAAAAACAGATTATGCGGGATGGAATAAGATATTTACCGCACAAGAATGGGTGTACGCGTTTCGGGGAACGCATGCGGCTGAACATTTATCTGCCATGTTTGCGGTAAAAGAAGCCGCCATGAAAGCATCCGGACGCGTGGGAATCGAGAATCTCAAAAGATTTGAAGTGAGACATACCGCTGTCGGTGCTCCCGTATTAAATGACAAGGGATATAAGGTGAGTATGAGTCATGACAAAGGGTATGCGGTTGCCGTTGTAGTTATTGAATAAGATGACATTTGCGGACTTACAAAAAGAAATAACAGGCCTTGTGGCAAAAAATGAAGCGTCGGTCGCGCCGTATCTTTCTTGTGCAAAATCTCTTGGTACGATACAAGGAGAGGTACCTTCTTATGTGCGCACTATTCGTACCGCATTTGTAAGCAGTTTTACGATCCAAGGGCTTGCGGAAGTATGTCAAGCGCAAGGAATTTTCCATAACCTTCTCGCAGAAACGTACATGGCTCCCTATAATCAATTTAGTCAGGAAATTCTCGCATTCAAAAGCGGACTTTACGCGTTTCGACCCGATGTTGTTTATTGTATGATTGATGCGCCCGATGTTATGGATGACGCGCATTTGCAAAGCCTTGTTTCAACGCTGTTGGAGCGTACCGATGCGCGGATTGTTATTTTTAATTTTACCGAAGGAAAAAAGATTGACCGCGCAGCCGCAGGAGCGCTCAATGAAGGTCTTGGGAGTTTAAGCTCGAATAATGCCCGTGTGATTATTTTTGATTTTGCATCGTTTCTTGATTCTATCGGCCGGAGTGAATATTGGTATACGAAATACACCGACATGGGTGACCTGCGCTTAGCTCCTTCTGCATTTCCGGCACTTGCGAAGCGTATGCTCGCGTTTGCGGTAGCCGCATCGGGAAATACAAAAAAATGCGTAGTGCTTGATCTCGATAATACGCTCTGGCGCGGTATCGTGGGTGAGGATGGACCCATGGGCATTGTACCGGACAAAAAAATCCAAGAGTATCTTGTTGATCTTTTTGAAAAGGGGATCATTCTTGCAATCAATAGCAAAAATAACAGCGAAGATGCGCTTGAGGCGATCGAATCAAATCCTGCTATGGCGCTTAAGAAAAAAAATTTTGCAGCATGGCGCATCAATTGGGACAGCAAAGAAAAAAATATGGCAGAACTTGCCGAAGAACTCAATTTAGGAACAGATAGTTTTGTATTTGTGGATGATGATCCGTTTCAGCGAGAGCTTATCACTGACGCCTTCCCCGAAATCGCCGTATTGCCTCCCGAACGTCTCGTGGGCTATGGGGGGTTTCATTCTTTTGTCTTGACACAAGAAGACAAACGCCGAGGGGTCATGTACGTGGAAGAGCGGATGCGCAAAGAACTTCAAAAGTCTTTGCGCACCGAAGAGGATTTTTTGAAAGAGCTCGCGTTGCGAGTTGAAGTGAGTGATGTTTCTCAAGAGACGATTGCGCGAATAAGCCAGCTTACGCAAAAAACAAATCAATTCAATGTGACGACGCGCAGGTATTCCGAACAAGATATTCAAACATGTCTCGCTCATGGATGGAAGATATGGGCAATTAGTGTTGCGGATCGGTTTGGCGATTATGGGGTTGTCGGCGTTATCATGGTTGAGCCAAAGAGAAATGTTTGGCGCGTGGATAATTTTTTGTTAAGCTGTAGAGTACTTGGGCGGCGCGTGGAAGATTATCTTGTCGAGCATCTTTTGAAAGCAGCGCGTCATGAGGGCGTTATAAAAATTGAAGCAATGTACATATCTTCTGCAAAAAATCAGCAGACTAAAAATTTTTGGGATACTATGGCATTTGTGCTTGTGAGTGAAGATGGTAAAGAAAAACAATACCGCTATGAATTCACGTCATAATTCTCCTCTTAACATTAAAGATGTGCTTGGTTCTGTGTTTGGTACACTGCCGGAACCATTGCGCGACATCGATTCGCCCGAAACTATTGCCGGGTGGGATTCTTTTCAAACATTGATTATGTTTCAGGAACTTGAGCTTGCGGCGGGTGTATCGTTTACTCTGGAAGATCTTGTGGGCGTACGCACGGTTGGCGATATTAAAAAATTATTGGAGAAATATAATGTGCCATTTATATGATACAAAAATCTGAGTGGGAAAATTTTTTTTCAAATAATCAGGCGACTGAATGGTATCCGAGCGAGCCGGTGGTGCGTTTGTTTTGCTCCTATCATAAGAAGCATGGCTCAAGCGGCGTAAAAGTTCTTGATCTCGGTTGCGGAAACGGCAGGCATGTGTGGCTTGCGTCAAAAGAAGGATTTTCTGCCTATGGAATTGATCTCTCGGATTATGCGATTAACTTGGCAAAAGATTGGATGGCGCGGGACCACATGCCGTATGCTGATTTGCGAAGCGGGAATATTGCCGATACGCTCCCGTACGAAGATAATTTTTTTGATATCATTGTAAGTTACGGCGCTCTTGATCACATGATTCTCGTCGATGCAACTAGTGCGCTTGCAGAGGCGAAGCGTGTATTAAAGCCGGGGGGTATTATTTTTTTAAAACTGGAGTCGAATACGTCGTTTACGTTTGATGCCGAACGTCAGTTTGCAAAAAATGAAATTATTCTTGAGAAAGCGGTGGAAAAGGGGATGGTACAGCATTTCTTTGATAAAAAAGAGGTTGAGGAATTCGTACGCCCTTTTACGCAAATAAAAGCATCTCGCGATGATTCACGGCATTTTGATGATTTGGATAAAAATTATCAGTCACGCTGGATTTTCATTGGAAAAAAATCATGATGGCTCTTTCTTTTCATGTCTATGCGGATTCGGATAGCAAACGTTTTGGAGAATATATCAGCCGTACATTTTATCAAGCATATATCTTAAACGATCCGCGCTATATTGATTGGCAGTATGGAAACACCTTACTTTTGGCAACACAAGGGGAAGAAATCATAGGGCACTTCGGATTCCGTGATATGTCGTATAAACTCCATGATCGCGTTGTGCCAGTAAGAGTTTTAATGAATTTTTTTATTGAGGAAAAATATCGGATGACCGGTATAGCAGCTCTTATGGCGCAACGCATATTTGATACGGCGACACCAATTTTTGTTTCAGGCTATACTCCTGTTGCGGAAAAACTTTTTTCACATCTTCGCCCGCAATGGAATAATGCAGGGACGCTTCGTCGTTTTATAGCAGTACTCAATCCAGAGGCGCCGCTTTTTGCCGGATATGCTATTCCTTTTCAATCTCAAGCTATCTCCTCTGTGGCATCCGGAGATATTTCAGTGAGCGAGGGCACTCCTTCTTCAGAATTTTTTGATGTATGCTGGAAGCGTGTAAATTCCTGTTATGGAGTGACCATAGAGCGAAGTTCCGCCTATGTTGAATGGCGCTTTACCCGGCATCCATTCTTCTCATATACCTTCATCACAGCGCAACAAAATGGCATTCCGTGCGGTTATATTATAGCAAGAATCGAAGAGGATCAGGGTTTTCGTATTGCCCGGATCATTGATTGTATCGCAAGCAGTAATGCCCAAATTCCCCTTTTAGTCGAGTTTATGGCATTTGCAAAAAGGAGGGCTGCGTCTGCAGCTGATTTTTTATTATCAGGGAGCTTGTATGACTCCTCGCTCGTATTTGCCGGATTTTTTGATGTCGCGGGTACGGATTTCGAACGATTCCCTATACTTTTTAGTCCGCTTTCTTCTAAAAAGATTTCTATAAATATCGGTTATGATTTTGCAGTACCTTTTGATGATTGTTTTATGACAAAGGCGGATGGAGACCAAGACCGTCCGAACCCTTTTTAATATGCGATTTCTTATTTTTTATGCCTAAACGTACGGAGAAGAAACGAATCATTTGTTTTCCCATTATGAACCGCGTGCATTACGCGCGCCAAATTCATTTGCTTAATTTATTACAGCGTGATCAAGCGCTTGAGCTTCAGCTCGTTGTTGGAGGGTCGGCTATCTTAGAAAAATATGGAGAGCGATTTCTTCCGGCTATGAAGAAATCGGGATTTACTGTTAATGATTCGCTGTATAACATCATTGAGGGCGGAAATCATGTGACAATGGCAAAGACTGCGGCATTAACTGCTCTTGAATTTTCCAATTCTCTTTATAAATTGAACCCCGACGTGGTGCTTATCCGCGGGGATCGATTTGAACAGCTTGCCATTGCCATGGTGGCGGCATATATGAATAAAACCATTGCGCATATTGAGGGCGGAGACGTGACAGGTACGATTGATGAAAGCGTGAGGCATGCGATTACAAAACTCGCGCATGTTCATTTTGTTACGAATGAAGCTGCCCGAAAACGGGTCCTCCAAATGGGCGAAAATCCGGCAATGGTGTTTAATGTCGGATCTCCGGACGTGGAATTCACGGCGCTGACAAAAAAGAAGTTGGATGCTGCGGCAATAAATAATATCGGGACAGGAGATTCAATTGATTTCTCAAAACCATTTCTCATGGTCATGCATCATCCTGTTACGACCGAATCTGATAATCGCGCGCATATGGAAGTTCTGCTTCGCGCAGTGGGAAGCTTGCGCATGCAGACAATTTGGTTCTGGCCGAATAGCGATGCGGGGACAAGCGAAATGGCAAAGGCAATCAGAATGTATCGTGAAGGAGTGTCGGCAGATCATCATGCCATAAAATTCATCACTGATATGTTGCCGGAAGATTTCATAGCTGTTCTTCGGCGTGCCAGCTGTCTTATCGGTAATTCTTCGGCAGGTATCAAAGAGAGTTCATATTTAGGGATTCCGGTGGTAAATGTTGGCACTAGGCAGTCAGGGAGATTGAGAGGTCTCAATGTGGTTGACGTGGGGTATGGAGAAGATGAGATTAGGAAAGCTATCGAGAAACAAGTGGCGCATGGATCATATCCGTCTTTGAATCTTTACTACAAGCCGAATTCAAGCAAAACAATTGTTGAGATATTAAAAAAAATTCCGCTCTACAGTCAGAAAAAATTTTATGAAGTCTAAGGTGCTCGGTATCATCACTGCGCGCGGCGGATCAAAAGGGATTCCGGGAAAAAATATAAAAGAACTTGCGGGAAAACCTTTGATTGCCTATACCATTGAAGCCGCAAAAGAATCGGGTATTTTTGATCGCGTAATTCTTTCGACTGATGATGAGAGTATCGCAGGTGTTGCAAAAAAAAATGGCTGCGAGGTGCCGTTCATGCGGCCTGCGGAATTGGCAACAGATAGCACGCCTCATATTCCCGTACTTCAGCACGCGGTTGAATGGCTGCATGCACATGAAAAATATGAGTCGGATGCCGTCATGATTCTCCAGCCCACCGCACCGTTACGTACGGCAATTCATATTCGCGAAGCGGCAGCGCTTTTTGAGTCCAGTGACGCAGATTCAGTGGTAAGCGTTGCAGAAGTTCCCGGTCACTATCATCCGCGATGGCAGTTTACTATTGATGATAAAAATAATTTGGCGATTTTTACGGGCGAGCCGTTTTCCCAGATTGTGCGGCGGAGACAAGATTTATCCGTAACCTACACGCGTAATGGAGCTATTTATATATGCAAAACAAATATGTTATTTGATCCCATCAAACCTTTTTACGGCGACCGTGCCGCGGCTTATATTATGAAGCCGGAGGAGAGTGTGAATATTGATACGATAGAGGATTGGAAAGAAGCGGAAAAAATTCTGCGTGATCGATACCATGTGTAATCAATATACAAATCAGCAATAAAAAATAGCATGATTTTTTATGAAAAAGCGAAAAATAAAAGTGATGGTATTGATGGGCGGACCGTCGGCTGAACATGAGGTTTCTTTGCATACGGGCGAGCAGATACTGATGTCTCTTGACAAGGGTCACTATGAGGCTATACCGATAGTCATTACAAAAAAAGGGGACTGGATATTGCCGTCAACAGAGCGCGGACGTTTTGGATCAAAAGCTAGAAAAATAGTATCACAAGCCCATGCGCTCACTGCATTGTCGGCTCACGCTGATATGGTATTCATAGCTCTTCATGGTCAATTTGGAGAAGACGGTATTATCCAGTCATTACTAGATGGATTCAAGATTCCTTATACGGGATCAGGTATGCTCGCAAGCGGACTTGGCATGGATAAAGTTCGCTCATCACGCATATTTCGCGATGCGGGAATGAATGTACCGGCGTTTTATGCGTTTTCCGCAAAAGAGGCAGCGCGCATGGATAAAAAACAAGTAACGGAAATTGTCCGCGAGCTTGGTATGCCGCTGGTCGTTAAACCTATTGATCAAGGATCAAGCATAGGCGTTTCTATTGTGCCAACAGCGCAAGACATGCTGGCTGCCATTACTGCGGCAAGAAAGTATTCCCGGTATATAATGATTCAAAAGTTTATCAAAGGCAGAGAAATCACATGCGGCGTGATAGACGCAACAGAAAAAGGAAAGCGAACAATCATTTCCCTGCCGCCAATTGAAATTGTTCCTCACTATGGCGCATTTTATGATTACAAGTCAAAATATAAGAATGCGGGAAGCGACCATTTAATTCCTCCTCCGGATGTATCTCCGGAAATAATTAAAACAATACAAGACACCGCACGCAATGCTCACGCAATCATCGGCTGCTCCGGCATGTCCCGCTCCGATTTTATCTTAGACGAGAATAATAAACTCCATATTCTTGAAATCAATACTATCCCAGGCATGACCTCCACTAGTCTTTTGCCCCAGGCCGCCGCACATATTGGCATCACGTTCCCGAAGCTTCTTGATTACATCATATTGTCGGCAATTAAAAAGGAGAAGTAAGCTGCCAATGGCAAGTTACGGGTTATCAATTCTTGTTTGTTCCTTGCTTCTCTCTATTCTTTGTTTGTGTTTTTTATGAAAAACTTGAATTTAAGCGATGAAAAAAAATTAAAAATCACAAGTTTTATTGCAAGTGGATTGAGCGGGTTTTTTGGCGCTGCAGGAGCACTCTTTTTTAACTGGATCGTTCAGTGGTGGCTGGGACGCGACATGAAGCATGTCAATGGCTTGGCGCTTTTTACCATCTCTATCTCTGCGGTTATGAGTATCATAATGCGGATTCTTTGGTCGCTTCAGATCCTCCATGCTGATTGGCAGAAAGCAAATATTCTTTTTATCTCAATTGCATTCGGAAGTATAGGAGTCGTCTTCGGGAAACTGTACGAGAAAAGATTGAAAGAAAGACATTTGCGTCAGTTATTTGTCGGCATTCTTATTTTTGTCGGTTTCAAATTGCTTGGATTCATTCCTAGTCAATTATTTTTTTACTTGCCGATGGATGCATGGACTGCAACGGCTATATGGAGCTTGATTGCAGGAATAAGTTCACCTCCACTTGGCATGGGTGCGGGAATTTTTCTTGTGCCAACATTTATTGGTATTGGATTTTCTCGTGATGAAGGAATACTTATATCCCTGATTGTAAGCGTGATTTTGATGCTTTTAGGCACATGGCTTTTTCATAGATCTAAGCAACTTGAAGTACGAGATATGCGTTACGTTTGGTTGCCGGCAATTGCAGGAGCGCCAGTAGGTGTATGGTTATCGTATCAAATCTCTCCCGAGTATTTTCAAAATTTATTTGGTATTCTGCTCATAATCGGCGCAGGTAAGGTGTTTTATGACATTAGTATCTACTTCCGGAAATTGATTCGCGCTGTCTTCTCTCCTTGGTTTCGCATAAGGCATGGGGTTTCTTGAGATTCGCAATAAATGTTGATTGCCATAATCAAAATTGTAAGGATGTGTGTTATGCCAAAAAATTACAGTGTAAATCCAAAAAATAACCCCCTGCAAATGAATGCAGGGGGAGTATTTGACTGATGCGATGGGAAAGATTTTTGATGTTCAGTCAATATATCCTCCCCAAGAGAGATATGAAGTTTTAGCCGTATCTCTGATAACTTCTGGGTTCCGGCGATCGGGCAACCGATCATATCTGTATGGGATCCCCGGCTTCAGGGTAAAATTGACCAGAAGCCAAAAACCGATGCTCATGACCGCTATTACCAAACTCATGATCATATGCTACCTCTCTGTTTATGATTTCTTCCGTGGCGTGAGCACCTTGCTCAATCTATTATATTAGATTTCATTTTTTATAGCAAAGGATGGCGAATTTAAGCCGTAACCTGTTCCTTATTGCATTGATTAAGTTTTTTAAACAATAATGTTTCCGCATGACGGCGCACCCCACCCAGGAAATTCGTAGGGAACGTATCGGTACGAGTCGAGTCGCGGCTCGCCACAGTAAAGACACAAAAAAGGCATGTCTGGCGAACCCACGAGGTCCATGTTATGGCTTTCCAAGACTTCTGGAAACAGGACGGTGTGGATGATTCCGCGCCATATCGTATATGGCGAACGACCCTCTTGAAAAATATGTATTTTACTGACTGCCGGGTCAATGTTCAGCCGTTCTTTTCCATCCTTAACATCCAGCATCAGATACGGTTTATCGGGAATTTTGATATCGTCCTGAACATACCTTGGGTCGAGATAGTTTCTTCCTTTCTTCCCTTTGAGCTCAATGAGGCTGACAAGATCATTTAAATCCGATTCTTCGGGTCTTGGTGGGATAAGGAGAAAAAGACCTGATGGTGGATTTCTTTGAAATCGGTCTGCGTCCTCGTAGCGCGCTAATCCTTTCGCAAACAGGGTCTCTATTTGAAACTCCAAGAGTTGTTTGGGACTCGGTGAACACCGGAGTGCCTCGTATTGCTCCATGGTGATTTGCATAGCGCTCTCTTTTCAAAGTGATTTGACAGTGCGTGTAATTTTTTTGATTAAAACAGCTGAATATAGAATAAATCATATATTAAAATAAGTCAAGGCACGCACGATATAATTGATGCTGACTGCTCAATCAAAAGAGTCAGAGATAATTTATATAGTTGCAACCAAATCTAGGTAATATATAATTAAAAGAAGAGCAGTCTCTAGATGGAACCAAGCCTAGCTCCGTACAGCATGACGTTACCATTTATTTAATTCTTTTTTACTAAATTTTTTTTGTTCTTATTACTTCTTCTATAAAATTAGGGAGTAATCAGAACAAAAAATATATGTTCTATGAAAAAAATAATACTGGGCATGATACTCTTGTTGCTTGTAGTAAGTCTTATAGTTATTCTGTGGGTACGATATCATCCGACCACATTATCCTCTCAACCACGAATTTACCATATCGGAATTTTATCGCGCGGTCACGGTTCATACGAGATCGCTATTAAAGCGTTCCAAGATAAACTGCGAGAGTTGGGATATGTCGAGGGAAAGAATGTGGCGTATGACGTGCGTTATCTTTCAACTACGGGTGAGCTTGATCAGGCAGCACAGGACTTTGTAAATGCGCATGTTGATCTCATCAATGTCTACTCTACTCCGGCAACGCAAGCAGTATATCGGGCAACACAAAAAATGCAAAATTTCATTCCGATTGTTTTTGGATCACTTGCAGATCCGGTAGCTGCGGGAGTTGTCAAAAACATTGAGCAGCCAGGCACCAATGTCACAGGAGTCATCAGTCTTGCGAGCGAGCTCACACCAAAACGAATTGAGTTGCTTCTTCGCATCGTGCCTGGCATTAAAAACATCGCGATGCCACGAACCGCGGAAGAGCTAAATGAGATTGCGGCAAATAGATCGGTAGCAGTTGCCAAGGAGGTAGCAAAGAAGCTAGGCATTCATCTCATACTTTTTCCTGTCCGCACCCAAGAAGAAAATGCATCAACTTCATTGAAGATTACTGCTAAAGTTGCACAAGGACTTATTGTGGGTGGGGACTCACTAGTGTGGAGCGGGCTCGACAATTATATTACGCAGGCGATCAAAGAAAAAATTCCTTTTGCCGCTTTTGATACTGATCAAGTAAAACGCGGGGCGCTCATCGGTTTTGGACCGGATTACACTGTCATGGGACAACAAGTGGCTATTATGTCAGACAAAATTATGCAAGGCAGAAAGCCCGGAGATATTTCTGTTGAGACGCCTCAAAAACTTCTTCTTACCATTAATCTTGATACTGCTCGTGCTATTGGCATTACTCTTGACCCACAATTGCTTAAAGAAGCTGATATGATTATTGGAAAGTAGAATCTATGCGCAATATTCGAACAATCTTCGTTGGGAAAAAAAGCTTTTTTATATTGGTAATACTCGGACTTTTCGTGATTAACGCAATATGGGTGATTCCGACTTTACGGAGTACGCGTGCATCAGCATCAGTGTTTGCCCTTACCATTGCCGAACGTATCCAGTCGGAGATCAACGGCTCGCTTGGAAACGCCTTCAGCGAAATCATAGCTGTTTCAGGAGAAGTAGCCGATGAACCCGATCGAACCGTTATTACATTTAAGAACCTCCTGCGATATCATTCCATTTTTACAACTATTTCACTGGTTGATCGGAGTGGAAAAGAATTGGTTCGTATTGACTCATCGGGGTCGCTTTCGCCAGAGAAATTTATTGATCAATCAAGAAATACATCATTTTATCTTGCACTCCAAGGAAGAACGACATTTACCTCACCCATTATTTTATCCGATGGCGAGGCGCACGTAACTCTTGTCGTGCCTGTTCCTAAAAAGGGAGAGTTTATAGATGAAGTCGTTATTGCTGAATTGAATGTGGAAAATTTACTTTCCATTGTTCGATCTCCGCGCATTGGCAAGGGGCATGTGTATATTCTTGATCGTGATGGAGTTGAAATTTTGAATCCTGATGTTGTCAAAATCTTGCAGCACCACAATCTTAGCTCTCGTCGTATAGTTAAAAAAGTTCTCGTGGATGGCACTACCGCCGATGGACTTGCTCAAGACGATGGATATGTCAATGATATCGGAGAGGACACATTTACCGTAGGTATGTTGATTCCAGTTGTCAAGTGGGGTATTTTCGTAGAGCAGCCGCGTTCGCAGGCGCTCGCAGGAGAACAACAAACGGTCATACTTGCCATTGTTGTTTCTTTTCTGGCGATTATTATTTTTCTCGTGGTTGCATTAAGTATCGTGAAATTACGAAAGTTAACGACGCAATTAGAAGAAGCCAACGAGCGTCTCGAGCATTTGGATCAGGCAAAATCAGAATTTATCTCGCTCGCATCTCATCAACTGCGTACCCCACTTACTATTATCAAAGGATATCTTTCGTTGGTGCTTGAGGAATCTTTTGGTCCCATCACAGCTCAAATGAGAGAATCGCTTGAGAAAGCCGCATTTTCTACTGAGCAACTTGTGAAGTTGGTTAATGAGCTCCTAAATCTTTCACGTATTGAATCCGGAAAGATGAAATATGAATTTGTTACAAATGATCTCGTCAAAATCATGAATGAAGTTGCAGTTGGGCTCCGACCCCAGGCAGATGCAAAACAGATTGTGATCAAAGTGGAAGCAGAGCAAGGATTACCACAATTTATCTTTGACCGCGATAAGATTCGCGAAGTTGTTATTAATCTTTTACATAATGCGATTAAATATACTCCCAAAGGTGAGATTATAGTTCACGCAGAGATTATTACTAAATTAGGGCAAGAGATGGTGCGATTGAGTGTAAAAGATACTGGCATGGGCATGACTAAAGAAGATATGCAAAAACTTTTTACTAAATTCGCGCGGGCTGAAGGCGCACGAATAGTTGATCCCAACGGCATAGGGCTTGGTCTTTTCTTCGTTCGCCGCGTGATTGAAGACCATGGCGGTACTGTGAGCGTCCAATCTTCCGGTCCTGGAAAAGGAAGCATATTTACTGTTGAGATTCCATTTAAGCAGTAGGTAACAAGCCATTCTAAGCGTGATTGCTTCTTAAATTGGCGAAACCTCTTTAAGATAGATATTGTTGTATTCTATAGGCAATTTAGCACCTTCTACAAATTAATATATGTGACAGAAATAGAGAGGAAGAGGATGGGATCCTATAAGATATGGCGACTTTTAACCGGAAGCAGTAAAGGGATTGTTTGCGTTTCTGGACTCATTTTTGATATAGATAACACTCTCTATCATCATCCAGAATATCATGCAGCTGGTACCCGAGGAGAGATATCGCAAATAGCAAGTATCCTCGGGCATTCCTATGATGATATGAAATCAGTGATCGCTATGCGCAAGCAAGATATTGCTCTCCGATTAGACCGACCAGCCACTATGACAGAAACTGTTCTATCACTTGGTATTACCCGCGAAGAGTGGAATCAGCTTCGTTGCCTGGCATGGCAACCGGAAGATTGGTTAACCTCGGATCAACAGATATGTGAACTGATGATTCGGCTCAACACGAGCTACAAAATTGCTTTTGCAACCAATTCGCCCATAGCAATAGGAAGACGAGTTTTGCAGAGTATCGGTATAATGGGAGTAATGCCTGAAGCGCTCGTCTTTGGACCGGAAAGTTTTGGGGTTTCTAAACCAAACCCTAGTTTTTTTTCTTTGATTGCTCAAGAATTGGGATTGAGAGCACGCAAATGCGTTTCTATCGGAGATCGCGAGGAAGCGGATGGAACACCAGCAATCGCTGCTGATTATGCATACGCTCTGATTGTACCGGGAAATCCTCATGCGCTCGTCAAAGCTGTTTTAAAGCTTCTAGATCAAACAAGAATGGAGGTAGTTCATGGATAACGAATTATTTTTGTCCTTTTTGTCCGAATTCGGGTTGCATAAAGAAGAGTTCGCTCTTATTGGCGAACGTTTTTATTCTCAAGTTTACCGGGCGGTTGCGAAACGCAGAGTTATCAAAATAATTACCAGCCACAGAGTGTTGCAGTCAGAGGGCTTTCATACGAAAAGCGAAGCCATGGGCTTTGCCATGGATATTCTTACATATATGGAGAAACTTGATAAACTTGGCGTATCTGTTTCTCCTCTATCAGAAACAAATCTGTTTCTTTTGGGAGCTCAAAGTACGGGTGAAATATTTCTCGTCATTAGCGCATTGGACGGAGGAATATCTGTGGAGACGCTCCTTGAAAGAGCCGAATCAAGTGATCACCTTTATGCACTTTCGATGGAAATGTTGCGTATCCTGTCACCGGCATTGTGTCAGCCAAGACTTGCAGATGGATATGCAGAAATAGGCATGGACGGTGTGCCGAGTAATTTTGCTCTTCATGAGGGTCGGATGACCTATATAGATTTTACTCCCCCGCGATACTATTCGCCTGATCAGGGTTACCGCGTTGAATATCCGCAACCCGTATCTCAAGCAGAGTTATACGAGGCAATATGGCGCTACTACGAGCCATGCGGAATCATTACACGGTGGCTTACTGACTGCTGTCGTATTCGCCCGGATGGGCGCAGTACCTTCCTCACTGCCCTTCAGCAATCTATTGATTGCGAATTATGGCAATTTATAAACAGTCAATTGCCATCTCTCAACCTTCCATTTGATTTTACTACGCATATGCGGGAATGGCGGATTGCAATTGAATCTATGCATAAAGCCATAGATCTCCGCGATATTGCCTGTGCGATCGCCTATACTGATAGTTTTGATGCACGGGCAAAGCAGTGGCTCAATGATGTTTTTATTGCATCACGTCATCATCCGGGAGAGCCGATACATGAAGAAAAATTAGGATCTTTAAGGAAAACGCTTTTGGATCGTCTGAAGATGATCTAGAAAAATAATACACAGTGAACATGATGGAGAAAAAAATTCTCCGTCATGTTCACCTATTTTTTTATACGTGTTATAAGTAATATTTTTTATGGTTCCTGATCATACACAGCGCATCTCTAAAAAATTAGTATCAGCGATTATTTTTGATGTAGACGGTGTCCTTCTCGATACCGTTTCTTTTCATTTTCGCGCATGGCAAAAAGCATTTGCACAAGAAAATATTATTTTCGAAAAAAGCGACTATAAGAAGATCAACGGTATTTCGCGGGATACTGGTGTTCAAATCATATTACAAACAAATAATACTGATCGTATTCGGAACGTAGGAGACCGCAAGCAATCTTACTATCTTGACCTTCTTGCAAAAACTCCTCCCAAACCGCTTCCAGGCGTTCTGTCTTTTCTTTTAGAAGCCCGGAAAATGGGATGGCGCATGGCAGCGGCTTCTTCAAGCAAAAATGCATTATCCGTTCTTACGGCAGCTCATCTTATGGAATACTTTGATATCGTCATAACAGGCAATGATTTTAAAAAACCCAAACCTGATCCCGATATTTTTCTTATCGCCGCTGCCGGATTGGGGGCCGCACCCGCTCTTACTGCTGTTGTTGAAGATGCCGTAAACGGCGTTATTGCCGCAGTGGCTGGAGGTTTTTACTGTGTTGCTGTAGCAAATTCAGAGTCATCGGATGACTTAGATGCCGCCGGTGCATCGGTTGTTATATCCGCTACAACTGAATTGAGTCTTGATCTGTTTCGCAATTTAAATTCTGCATAAAAAAGGAATTGAGTTTTTTTCAAGTATGAGATAGATTGGTATATATGCGAACGCTTACGAAAGATGTCCCGCAACATGTGGGAGAAACCATAACACTTAAAGGATGGGTGCATGGCCGCCGTGATCACGGCAGGCTTATTTTTATTGATTTGCGCGACCGATGGGGGATTGTGCAGGTAGTATTTACGCCTGGGAATAAGGAGCTCCTTGCGAAGGCGAATATGATTCGTCCGGAATGGGTTATTGAATTGGAAGGACTCGTGAAAGAACGACCCGCGGGAATGCAAAATAAAGATCTAGCGACCGGAAGCATAGAAATTGAAGCAAGTCGCCTTGAGATATTAAGCGAGGCGCAAACATCGCCGTTTGCCATTGACACCGATGGTTACGAGATAGGCGAGGAGCACAGAATTGAGTACCGTTATCTTGATTTGCGCCGCGAGCGCATGAAAAAAAATCTTATGTTGCGGGATAAAGTGATTTCTTTTGTTCGCAATTTTTTGCATGAGAAAGATTTTATCGAAGTTGAGACGCCTATTTTAACAAAATCAACGCCTGAAGGCGCGCGAGACTACGTGGTGCCTTCGCGGATTTATTCGGGAAATTTTTACGCGCTGCCGCAATCGCCTCAACAATATAAACAGCTGCTGATGGTTGCGGGCATAGATAAGTATTTCCAAATTGCACGCTGTTTTCGTGATGAGGATACCAGAGGCGACCGGCAACCGGAGTTTACCCAGCTTGATATTGAGATGAGTTTTATTGAGCGTGAAGATGTACTGGCTATTATTGAAAATTTACTCATAGATCTCGTAAACACTGTAGTGCCTGAAAAAAAGATTCAACAAATTCCTTTCCCTCGCGTTACTTATAAAGAAGCGATGGAGAAACATGGGACTGATCGTCCCGACTTGCGGGTAAACAAAGATGATCCGAATGAATTTGCATTTTGTTGGGTGCTTGATTTTCCTGTATTTGAAAAAGGCGAGCATCCCGGCGCATGGACATATTCACATAATCCTTTTACTGCGCCCAAGTCCGAATTTCTTGATGATCTTTTGCAGGAAAAAAATCTCGAATCTATCCTTTCACAGCAATATGATATAGTGCTCAACGGCTACGAAATTGGCGGAGGAGGAATCCGAATCCATTCGGCAGAAACGCTTAAAAAAGTATTTTCAATACTTGGACATTCGGATGGACAAATCCAAGAAGGATTTAGCCACATGCTTCACGCTCTCTCTTCAGGAGCTCCTCCTCACGGCGGCATGGCTTGGGGGCTTGATCGCATTGTCATGCTTCTTGCAGGAGAACCGAACATCCGCGAGGTAATCGCATTCCCGAAAACCGGCGATGCGCGGGATTTAATGATGAAATCACCCGCAGAGATTCCGGAGAAACATTTGCAGGAACTTGGACTGAAGGTCATCAAAAAATAGTGCAAGAAAAAAACATCCATGGCACTGACATGGATGTTTTTTTTTTGAGTATTGAGTCTTCATGGGGTATACTTAACGAGATGGAATTTATTCTCAAACATGAAAAATTTGAAGGGCCGTTTGAGCTTTTATTGGAGCTTATTGAAAAAGAAAAGCTTGCTATTTCTGATATTTCTCTGGCAAAAGTAACTGATGAATATATCACCTACGTAAGAGCTCTTGAGCGGCTTGACCCCGAAGCGTTGGCGGAGTTTTTGGTGGTTGCGGCTCATCTCATGCTGATTAAGTCCCGTTCGCTTTTGCCTGCGCTTGCATTGACCGAAGAAGAGGAAGGATCAATTGATGAGCTGGAAAAACGGCTTATGGAATTTAAGAAATTGCGCGAACTAGCAAGTGAATTAAAAAAAATTGAATTGTCTCATCCGATGATGGTGAGCCGCGAATCGTTTATCGAAAGAGATCCCTTGTTTTATCCTCCGCCTAAGCTCGCGCTTGAGCACATAGAACAGGCGTTCGCATCGTTTCTTGCAGCTATTCCCAAAGTACAAAAACTTGCGGAAGAAAAGCTCAAGCGCGTGATCTCCCTTCAGGAGAAAATCTCTCACGTGAGAGAATTTCTTATGAATTCTGTTGAAAAAGCGTTTTCCGAACTTGTCAGCGGATCGAAAGAAAAAGTTGAGATTATCGTAAGTTTTCTTGCAATCCTTGAGCTGGCGCGCCAGAAATTCATTGATCTTGATCAGCATGAACTTTTTTCAGAGATTAATATACGGAGATTATAAAAAGTTATATACTTTCTGCCATTGCGAGCAAAGCGAAGTAATCTTTATCTTACGGTGATAGATCGCTTCGTCGGTAGCCTTCTCGCAATGACATCCCGTTATGAATGTTACATCAATCATCGAAACGATACTTTTTGTTCGTGCAGAGCCCACGGATCTCAAAACGATTATAACAATTACTCAAGAGAATGAAGGGGCGGTACGCGCAGCTTTGGCAGAACTTATGGCAGAATACAGCGGACGCGGAATCGCACTTCTGGAAAAAGATGACGCATGGCAGTTTGCCTCAAATCCGATGAATGGCGCGTATGTCCAAGAATTAGCAAAAAGCGAATTTGCACAAGAGCTTTCCCGTTCCGGTCTTGAAACCCTTGCGGTCATTGCATATAAGGGGCCGATAAGCCGTATTGAGATTGAATACTTGCGAGGCGTCAATTCTTCATTTACGGTCCGCAATCTTATGATGAGGGGATTAATCGAGCGTATAGAAAACCCCAAAGATGCGCGATCGTATCTGTACCGTATTACGTTTGATTTTCTTAAGCATTTTGGCCTCACCTCTATTGATCAGATACCGCGGTTTGAAGAATTTAAAAAATATGTAATAGAAATTCCCGAAGAAAAGCAGGAGCCGGCAGCTTCATAGCCGAAAATGATTGAAAGATGCGTTGCAAAATTTTATTGATTGGTGTAAAAAGGGTAGAGGATGAATACAAATTATATCAATGGAGTATGAGAGTTTTGCTTCTTAAAGACGTTCCGGGAACGGGGCGAAAAAATGATATCAAGGATGTAAACGACGGTTTTGCCCGTAATTTTTTGTTGGCAAGAAATCTTGCGGTTGTCGCAACTGACATAAAAATTCAGCATGTAGAAATGGAAAAACAGGGCAAAGAACAGAAACAGCAGATCGAACAGAAAAAATATCAAGATCTGGCCGATCAAGTCAAAGAAATCGAAGCTGTTATTCTTACGAAAGTAGGGGAGAAGGGGAGGGCATTTGGATCTATCAGTGCTCACGAGATTAAAAAAGCGATCGAAAATCAAGGTATTACTATTGATGAAGCGTGGATTGAGCTTGAAGAACCTATAAAAAGCACCGGTGCAAAGCAGATAGTCTTAAAATTTCCCCATGGTGTCTCGGGATTGGTTACCGTCATCATCAAGCCTGAGTAAATTGAAAAAACCTATGTTCCGTCATCATGAGCGGAGCGAAGGATCTATTATACCTTAATAATAGAGATAGAGATTCTTCATTGCGTTCAGAATGATAAGTATTTTCTATGGCAAAATTCCTATTTGTCTGCGGAGGAGTCATGTCAGGAATCGGAAAAGGAGTGTCAACAGCTTCTATCGGCCGTATTCTTAAGAGCAGGGGATTCAAAGTTACGGCTGTAAAAATAGATCCCTACATCAATGTTGATGCAGGCACCATGAATCCTGTTGAACACGGGGAAGTTTTTGTAACCAAAGACGGAATGGAATGTGATCAGGATATTGGCAATTATGAACGCTTTCTGGATGAAGACATTCCGCGTGATAACTATATGACTACTGGAGCGGTATATCAAACGGTGATACAACGCGAACGCAATCTTGAATATGGCGGCAGGTGTATCAGCGTGGTACCGGAAATCCCCAACGAGGTAATACGCCGGCTTAACGGATCGGCAAAAAAGGCAAAAGCAGATGTCGTGCTTGTAGAGATTGGAGGAACAGTGGGGGAGTATGAGAATCTGCTTTTTCTTGAAGCTGCACGCATGATGAAACTAAAGCATCCTCGCGATATACTTTTTGTTTTGGTAAGTTATTTACCTGTGCCGGATATGATAGGGGAGATGAAAACAAAACCAACGCAACATGCGGTGCGCTCTCTTAATTTTGCCGGCATCCAGCCGGATATAATTATTGCTCGCTCAATTGTAGCATTGGATGAACCGCGCAAGCATAAAATTGGGATATTTTGTAATGTGGCGGAGGAAGATGTTATATCAGCGCCGGACGTAAAATTTATTTATGAAATACCCGTTAATTTCGAGCGGGATCAGCTCGGTGATCGAATCCTTGCAAAATTCAATATGCGATCTCGAAAGCGGGATATGATCGAGTGGGGCACGATGGTCGCACGTGTGCAAAACATACCCGATACGGTGCGTATCGGGATTGTAGGGAAGTATTTTGAAAGCGGATCGTTTACGCTTGCCGACTCTTATCTTTCGGTTATTGAGGCAGTTAAGCATGCTTCATGGGAATGTAAACGAAAGCCGATTATTGAATGGCTTAATGCCGAGGATTATGAGAAGAATCCAGCATCACTCACAGAACTCGCTCAATATGACGGTATCATTGTACCTGGAGGATTTGGCAGCCGCGGCGTTGAGGGCAAGATTGAGGCAATCAGGTATTGCCGTGAAAACAATATTCCCTACCTAGGACTTTGCTATGGATTACAACTTGCCGTCATTGAATTTGCCCGTAATATATGCGGCCTTCAAGATGCTCATACTACCGAAGTAAATGCGAAGACACCCTATCCGGTGATTCATACCATGCCTGATCAACTCATTAATATAAAGGAGCATCATATGGGAGGATCAATGCGACTCGGGGATTATAATTGTAATCTTATCAAAGGTACAAAGAGCGCTGCACAATATGGAGAAACGGCAATTGCCGAACGTCATCGCCATCGGTATGAAGTGAATAATGAATTTCGTGATGTACTTGAAAAGAAAGGACTTATTATTGCCGGTATAAATCCGGAGCGGAATCTTATCGAAATCATCGAATTAAAAAATCATCCTTTCTTCGTAGGGACGCAATTTCATCCGGAACTAAAATCACGGCCATTGCATCCCCATCCCTTATTTATGGGATTTGTGCAGACCGCGATTAAAAAATCAAAAAGTGTTTTGATTTAGGCTATAACATTCACCACATTGATGCGTTTTGCTGATCCGTTGAAGTTATTTTTCCTTCTTGTGCTAAATTTTACTTTCCCGACAGCAAGAGAAAATAAGGTGTCATCCCCACCTTTTCTGACGCTCGTTCCGGCGACAAATCGCGATCCGCGCTGGCGGATGATAATATCGCCGATCACTACCCGCTCACCATCGAATTTTTTAACACCGAGATATTTTGGCTGAGAATCTCTACCATATTTGGTAGATCCAGCCGATTTAGTATGTGCCATAATTAGCTAATTATACGGGAATTTATATTACTTTATGCTAGCAAATCTGTTTAAAAAAGTCAAAGACAGGTGCATTGATAACCGCAGTGATCTCTTTATCGCCGGCATTATCTTTTTTACCGGATTATCGGGATTTGGGCTTGGACGACTTTCTGTTGATATTAAGCAGAATAAGCCGCTTTTTGTGGTTCAGCCAACGAGTCAAGAATTTCCCGAAGCGAGCTCTTCAAATTCTGATAAAACAGATAAAAGAGTCATGGCTTCGCGTAATGGTACCATATACTACTATCCGTGGTGTTCGGGAGCAAAAAGGATTAAAGAAGAAAATATAGTATGGTTCGCGACAAAAGAAGCCGCTTCAAGCGCAGGACTTAAACCCGCGGCGAATTGTTCCGGGCTGTAAAAGTTTATTTTTTTATACAGTTCAGCAAGGCATTGACTTATACTTAAAATAGTGTATAGTTATTCTTAGCATCTTAACAAAACCAACAGAGAGGTGATCGGCGATGCGAAAAATTTGGCGTGTTGTCGTAACCGGTGAACTCGGTAGTGCGGTTGAACATATGCGAGGACATTTTGAAGCTCATGGATACTATGTTCTCGTGATGCAGGAAATTGCCCGAGAATTTTTTACCAGCGGATTAAAAATCGAGAAAAACGGTATTACGAATTACGCTTTTCAGAAAGAGATTTTTGAAGAACAGTTATACCGGGAATCTCGATACATGCATCGTATTGCCAAGGTGCCGGGAGATAAAAAATTGCTTATTTTTGAACGAGGCGCAATGGATCGCAAGGCGTATTTAGAAGATACTGAATTCACACGAATGATCCATCAAAAAGCTTGCCGCGTAGCCGAACTTCGGGATGAACGATATGACGGCATATTTCATCTGGAGAGGGCTATGAGCCCAGTTTTCAAAGAAACGTCAGGAGAAGGAGCAGTGAAAGACCTCAAGGTATGCCAAGCGTGGGTCGGACATCCGCATTTGCGCATTATTAAGAATAATATTTATGCTAATAAAAAAATACAGAATCTTGCTTTGGCGATTGAACGGCTTTTGGGCATTCCCGAGCCTCTTGAAATTGAGCGGAAATTTTTAGTCAAATTTCCGAATCTTTATGAGCTTGTAAATAAATTTGGCGCAGTGCCCTTAAATGTTGAGCAGGTTTATCTGCAAAAAAAGAAAAATATTCGTCAGAGAATTCGTCGGCGCGCTCAAGACGGCTATTCAGTCTTTTCATCAACGTATAAGGAACGAATAGAGGATGGAGTAAGCCGCGAGGTGGAAGAACGCATCAGTGAGTTGGAGTATCGCATACGATCCCGATATGAGAGGGATCGCTCACGCCGCATTGTCCGCAAAGATCGGTATTGTTTTCTCTGGAATGGTCAATATTTTGAATTGGATATTTTTCATCAACCAAAACGACATAGCGGTCTCGCGCTTATGGAGATTGAACTTGAACAGAGAAAACAGCATGTAGATATTCCGCCTTTTATCAGTGTCATCAGAGAAGTAACCAGCGATCCGGATTTTTCAAGCTCATCGCTTGCGAAAAAATGATCTATACACCGCAAACCGGCCAAAGGAGAGCCGGTTTTTTATATAAGAACCTGTTTCAAAATTAAATTTTTATGTCATTCTGAGCGTTAGAGAAGAATTTCTACCTCGTACTTAAGGCATTTTTTGAGATCCTTCACAACATTTTGGGATGACAAAAAAGTATTTTGAGATGTGTTCTAATATCTTTGCATGTTCCGCCATGAAAAAAATTCTCATACAGCACATACTCTTATGGATCGGAAACAATCTTTTTTTCCGATACCGCAAGAACGGCGTATTCTCTCGCAACGCTGCGCGCTTCTTCTACGGCACTGCGAATTTCTTCGGGTAATTCTTTGAGCATGCGTTTTAATTTTGTATCGTCAGCTTTAAGAATTTCTTCCCATTTGCCAATAGGGGAGAGAAGTGATTTTATTTTTTCGTAGTCATAGGCATAGCGTTGAATTGTTTTTTGGGTAATGATCCCCTCATTGGCAAATACACGGGTTATTCCTTCCCGCGCCATGTAGTCTTTTATCGTAGTCTGAATTTCAACAAGACGCTTTTCGTTTTGCTTCTCTGATTTTTTTAATGCAAAATATTCTTTTATATCTTCGTCAACTTTTTCTTTCACAGGAATTTCTTTTTGTTTTCGATACAAATGCTTCCATGCAGGACAAAGCGGACGGTAACCGCACCAGTTGCATAGAGGACCCGGGAGCGGCTCAAAAGGCTTTCTTTCTTGTATGCGCGATTCTATTTCATTGATGGTTGCAAGAATGTATTTTTTTGTTTTTTCAATTGTATCTTGAGTGGGTTTTGAAGAAAGTTTTTCGCTATGGCGCACAAAATAAAGACTTAATTTTATATCTTCGGCGCGAAGATGGGGCCAGCGATTTTGAAGGCCAACCGCATAGAGCGACAGCTGGAGATTTTCATCAATGGCTTGTTGGGAAGGCATTCGTTTTGCGGTTTTATAGTCTATGATTTCATATGAGTCATCGGGCAACTTATCAATGCGGTCAATAATGCCTGCCAAAATATGAATGCTCCCTGTTTTTTCATCGGCAAGCGTGATGCTAAAGCGCGATTCAAGATCAATAACAGAAAAATTCCATGGCGCGTTCTTTTCATAGAATTTACTAAGCATTCGTATTCCTTGTTCAAAATACATTTTTTCTTCCTCATCGGTCCATGGGAAAATCAGCGCATCATGCAAAGACTGTGCTTCAAGTTTTTCTTTATTTGGCCAGGACTTGCGGAAATAGGCAACCACTTCATCAAGCGTGGGAAAGAGCGGATCGCTCTTAAACATATAATGCAGGGTCGAATGGATGAGCGAACCAAAAATCGCCTCCCGGGATTTAGGGACGCGTATGTGATCTATTTCCTGAAACTTATATCTCTGCGGGCAGGAACGGTATGATTCAATTGCGGAAAATGATGTTCTCATGATATGCTTATGGTTAGTTCCCAGCCAGCATAACGCAAATAAGGCAAAAAAGCGAAAGAGAAGGGAAGAAAATGAAACAGATTGAAGCAGTTGTTGAAGGCATTACTGCCATGGTTGCGGAAGCGTATGAAGACCAAATTATTAAGAATTTTTTTTCTGTTCTCAATGCCGGAGGTAAAATTAGTTATCCCATTCTTATACCTGAAGCAGCCCTTGAAGTTCTTAAAAAAACAGTGATCACAAACTGGCTTTGCGAGATGTGGGGCGGGATTAATTATTTTCGTTGTCTCTATCTGGCGCCTAATGATGCAGAGCGTCGCTTCATGGAAGTGATTGCGCGCGAAGAACTTGGTCATGCCCGTATCCTTGAAACAGGTACACTTCGCACTCTCGGGATAAATCCGTATGATTATTTTTGCACGACTACGGTTCAGGAGCAAATTGGAATACTCTCCGTATTTCAACATCCCGAAATTCTGACGCGCTCCTGGGGCGATGTATTGGTTTTTAATCGCCTGCAAGATGCTTCAGCGGATATGCAGCTCGATGAAATCGCCGGATGTTTCTATGGACCGCTCTGTGATGACATTCACGAAATAGAGCAGGAAGAAAAGGGTCATGTTGAGCACGGAGAGCGATCATTAAAAGAATATATCCAAACACCGCAGGGATCATTTGAGGTGAATCGCGCATTTGGATTTTGGTTGCCGGAAGTTTTAAAAGTTTTCGGCCAACCGGATGCAGAAAGCCATTCTATGCCGCTCTATCTTAAATACGGTATCAAGAAACGAACCAATGATGAATCCCGCATTCATTTTCTTGAGAGCATACGGCCATTTTTTGAATCTTTGGGAATTTCTATTGTGCGGATGTTTTTTGGGCATCTTGATAAGATTCGCTAGCCACTAGTCATAGCAACCGTGAGAAAAGATGCTCACGGTTTTTTATAAGAGAGAGTATCGCAGTGCAAGAAGAAAAACAAACAGTTTGGCGCCTGATGCGCCAAGACGACAATAATAATATTTTTCAAGTAGGAAGGGACTTAAATAATAAGTTAGAGGCACAGCGTTTGCTTGAATACTATAGGGCAAAAAAACACAAACAAGACTATTGGCTTGAAGAAGGAAGTAGTTTTGGATTAAGGGGCTGATAAATTTAGAGCGGTACGTATGAGTATCATACGTACCGCTCTTTTTTATTAAGGAAAATAGGCAGGGGGATCTGTGGATAAACTGCGTTTACATCTATTTCTTGAATATACTATTATTGAGTATAATATCACTAACACTCAGTAATACTATGAATAAAACAACTAAAGAAGGATTGCCCGCATTTGACGATTTTCTTCTTCATATAAAGACAAATAACTATTCGGAAGAAACATTATATAATTATGAACGTGATCTGAAAGTATTTGAGCACTTTCTTATTAATGATATTCATACTGTCTTTAGCCACATAACTAAAAAAACATTAGAGCTCTATAAAGCATACCTCACGTCACGTGATCGCAAAACACCGGCAGGTACCGCCAATAGTGGTCAATTATCGGCAGGGTCTCTTAATCGGATGCTTTCAAGCTTGCGGAGATACATGGCGTATCTTATAGAAATGGATTATGACGTACCCGTGCCTCCGGGGGCGATTAAACTTATCAAGATGCCCAAAAAACATCCTCGCGTTGCTGAATTTGATGTCATGGTGAGTTTGATTGAATCCCCTACTGATATGGAAAAAATTATTGAAATCGCATTACGTAATCGGGCGATCATGGAAACACTTTTTGCAACGGGTATGCGCATTTCAGAACTTGTCTCATTGAATCGCAGTCAGATTGATAATACAGGACGTATTTTTATTCGTGGCAAGGGGCGGAAAGAACGATTTGTCTATCTTACGGTTCGAGCAAAAAAATCTATTGACAACTATCTCCTAACTCGCAGTGATGATCTTCCGGCATTATTTATCCCCTACCGGGGGACACGCGCGCATTCGACTCGCGCGCGCATCTCAACAAACTATATACAAATGAAAATTAAGCAGTATCGCGAGCAGCTCGGGATTAACGTACCAACCTCCGCACACTCGCTTCGCCACGGTTTTGCAACATACTTGGCGGAGCAAGGCGCAAATCCAGCGGCAATTCAAGTACTGCTGGGTCACGAATCACTCCATACCACCACGCGCTATGTGCATGCATCGGACAAATATGCAGAAAGTACGCATAAAAAATTTCATCCGTTAAAATAGAGGAAGAATAAAAAAACGAGGATGAAGAATAAATCCTCATCCTCTTGATTCTGCTCAGGTTGTTATCCTATCATATTCTCAGGATCGCCTGAACTGCTTTCCTGTTGCGGTACGATACCGCATTCTACTATTTAAATTTCTTTGTAAATCGATGCCTTCAGAAAGTGCCGCCCATGCGTATTTCCACGCCATAGGGTCGCTTTTAGCAGGGCCATTTTTAATGATCTCTTTGCAATCAAACGAGATATATGAGCAGTCGCTATGGTTACCGGTACCCCCTGTCAAAAAGATGTGAGTTAGGTAAAGGTTTCTTGCAATCTCACCTAATTCTTGTCCAAGGCGTTCAGGGCGTGTCCCTGCGATGCGAGGAATCTCGATATCAATGATTGCAGCAAGGAAATCCTGTTCGAGTTTCATCACTGCTTCTTGGAGGTTCGTAGCCACCTCAATCTCCATACCAATGCTCTTAAAGAACTCATAAACAGCTACGGTGTTTTCTTCTCGATCTTCTACGACAAGAACTTTTGCCATATTTTTCTCCTTTTCTGATCATGTGGGTTTCTGGACACATTTATAATATATCATATATATTATAAATAGTCAAGTGGATTCAAATACGCATTAAGTGCCGCAATCGGGAGCGTCATCATGGTACCGCAGACTTTTGATCGGATTGATTGAATAGAGACCCCTTGTGTTGCATATACGCCAAAGTGCAGATGAGGACCGGTTGCGTATCCTGTTTTACCCGAAAGTGCGATCCGCAGTCCTCTGCTTATTTGTTGCCCTGGTGAGACACTGACTTGCGAGAGATGCGCATATATTGTCGAAAGATTATTTGAATGCTTGATAAGAATCCATTTTCCATAAGAAGCGCCTTTACATCCTGCATCGGTATCACCTATACCTTCAATTACTCCTTCTGATGCAGCAAATACCGGTGTTCCCACATCGGCACGAAAATCAACGCCATTATGACCCTTACCGTTATAATTTCCCGCTGCGGCAAATTCAGTATAGCCGAAAAATTGAGTAATGCAATTGGCTGCAGCAGACAGACTTGCAAAACAGGATTGTTTTGAAACATCGGGGAGTGGCCAGACAATCACGCCTGTGCCTTTTGAGGGAAGTAAGGAAGGATCAATAGTAATGCGTATTTTTGCTTCAATATCTTGAATTTCTTTATCAAGCTGCCCGCGTTTTTTTTCCTGCTCCGCAAGCAGTTTTTGATAAAGTTTTTCCTGTTGTTGCGTAATGCTCAAGATCTGACTTTGCTCGTTTTTTTGAGAAACAAGAGCTTGCTGACGCTGACGCAGGAGATTATTTAAATCTTTTGATTCATCGCGTCGAGCCTGTTGTTCACTTTTTTGCTGTTCAAGATCCGTGTGGAGTGCGTGCAAATCATTAAGACTTGCGAGAACTTTTTTTTCAATAACGGCATTCCCGTTAATCATCTGAAAAAAGGCGGAAAATGTAGGCTGACGCAAAAAAAGCTCAATAGTACTATTCTGCTCGGTTTTATAAAAAATATTCACTAGACTGGCAAGTCCGCTTTTGAGTTTCTTAATTGATTGTTCCTTACCGTCTATTTCATAGGAGATTTCGATTATTTGAAGCTCCGCGCGGGTGATCTGTTGCTGGGTAACAGCCACGTCATTTTTTAATTTTTTAATATTAGCCTCGATACGGCCCAATTCCTGTTTTAGATTTTTGCCCATTTGCTGTTTCGTGACAAGCTCTGCGCGATATTTTTTTGCATCTTGTTCCAGTTTTTGAATTTCAGTATTTTTTTCTTCAATACTTTTTTTAAGATCATCAAGAACGCCTGCGTGCACGGGTTTAACAATTAAAAAAATAGCAAGCATACAAGCCGCGATACATGCACACCAAAAGAATTTATATGTGAAATATTTTCCCATCATAAAATAATTAGTGTGATTTATTTCTTGCGTTTGCCAATCGGTATAATGTCTCATCAATACCAAGAATGGGAATAATCTCAAAAGGGCCTGGCGAGTTTTTTTTGCCCGTAAGGGCAACGCGAAGCGGCCATAGGAGTTTTCCCCTATCCCCCATCGTTGATGCTTGATCCAAAAAAACAGTCTCTATCTCGGTAATGCTTTTGTTTCGATTTTGTTTCAAAAGATCAATTGCCATGCCAAGCGATTCGGCTATGTCGTCATCTGTCATTGACTTCCATCGCAGAAGTTCTTTATCATATATCGGATTTTTAAAAAAATAATCAATTTTTTCTGTAATATCCGATAACTTTTTAAGCCGCGGCTGTTCAAGGGCAATAACGTCAGCGACATTAATATCTTCATGTGCACTAATTTTCAAATTTTTGAGATAAGGATTTGCAAGCTGAGTAAGTTCTGTAACGGATTTTTTACGGATATATTCCCCATTCATCCAGTCAAGTTTTATTAAATCAAAAATTGCTCCTGATTTTTGCACCTTTTCAAGAGAAAACAAATTAACAAGCTCTTTATGATTAAGGATCTCCTGATCAGTTCCCGGATTCCAGCCAAGAAGCGCCATAAAATTAAACAGCGCCTCTGACAGATAGCCAATCTCACGGTATTCGATAATTGACGTTGCGCCATGTCGCTTGGAAAGTTTGGATCGGTCTTTTCCTAAAATAAGCGGCAGATGAGCATAGATTGGCTCCAAAAAATTAAGCGCTTCAATGAGGAGAAGCTGTTTGGGGGTATTGGCAATATGATCTTCCCCGCGGATAACATGGCTTATCTTCATCGCTTCATCGTCAACTACTACTGCGAGATTATAGAGCGGCACGTCAACGCGCTTTGCGATAGAAAAATCTCCCAGCAAACCTGATTCAAATTTCAGATCCCCGCGGATCATATCCCTAAACACAATGGTTTTGCCTATGGGTGTTTTGAAACGAATGATAAAACTTGGTTTGGTTTCGATAAGTATAACGGCTTCTTTGATATCAAACGTGCGATATTCGCATATATGCAGTACGGGTTTTTTGGCTGCCATTAATTCATCTTTTTCTTTTTCAAGCTCTTGTTCGGTGTGAAAGCAATAGAATGCCTTGTCTTCATCAAGAAGTCTTTGGATTGCATTGGTATAATCCTGCGTGCGTTCACTCTGACGATATGGTCCGTACGAACCGCCTTTTTCAGGGCTTTCATCCGCATCAATGCCAAGCCACTTTAAACCTTCAAAAATATCTTTTTCAAATTTTTTTTCGGAGCGTTTAAGATCGGTGTCTTCAATGCGTAGCACAAATGTGCCCCCGTATTTTTTTGCAAAAAGATAATTAAAAAGCGCAGTACGTGCAGTACCGATGTGAAGGAAACCTGTGGGGCTTGGGGCTATGCGGGTGCGGATAGTTGACATAAATTATAATATAAATAATGTAAATGTGTCAGTTTTTAGTGATAATGCGGTCGTTTTTGTTAGCAATCGGTATTTACGGAGGAGTGTACATTTTTTATCCATTAATGCTGGATTGAGCGCTAGACGACTTCCACGGAAGAATAATGGATCAATTTAGTGCTTAAGTATGCCCGCCACGAAGTAGCTGGTCTCCTTGCAGGATTATTTTTTCTTGTCAATATGGCGTTAGAGTTTTTATCACCTAATAAGGATTAAGGACATCGAATCGGAGCGAGATTGTTCTCACTTGATTTTTATTTATGTTTTCTTATGCAATCCAACCTGTAAAAGTTCTCTGGCGATAATTTCTGCTGAATCAATGCGCGAAAAACGTTGCGCGGCTTCGCCCATACGCTTCATGGTATTTTTGTCCTGAACTAATTTTTTGATTTCACCAAAAAGAATATGGGGGGTTAAGTTTCCTTCTTCAACAATATCTGCAGCACCCGAAGCCGCATAATCGTAGGCATTTTTCATCTGATGTTCCTGTGCTGAATTTAACAGAGGTACTAAAATTGCCGGCTTTGCCCATGCCGCAATTTCAAAAATTGATGATGCGCCGGCACGGGAAATAATAAGATCGCACGCGGCATAAAATTCTCGTATACTTTGTTCATCAAAAAAACCGACCGGATGATACCGCTCCTGGTGAGCAAATTGAAGCGTGACAGAACTCTCTCCCTTTACTTCTTCAAAATTTTTCTCTCCTGTTTGATGAATAACCTCAAATTCTTCCGTCAGATCTTTTAAAACGCCAAGAACAGCTTCATTTATTTTTTGAGAACCTTGCGAAGCGCCGATAATGCCGATAATAGGGAGATCGGAAAAAATAGAAAAACTTTCTTTTGCTTGAACAGGATTTCCCCCAAGAATACGTTTGCGGATCGGAATGCCAACAAGAGCGACTCTTTCTTTTGGAAAAAATTTAGCAGCTGAAGAAAAGGCAATGCCAATGCGCAGTGCAAAGCGTCCTGAAAATCTATTTACTTTACCGGGTACAGAATCGGATTCATGGATAACAAGGGGAATGCGAAAAATAATTGCTCCGATTACTGCGGGAACAGCGCCGTATCCTCCTTTTGAAAATACGACATCCGGCATAACAAGAAATGTCTTCCAAATCCCGTTTAAAATTCCAAAGAATGTTTTAACGACATCAAAAATATTCAGTATTGAGACATATCTTCGTATTTTTCCCGTACCAACTTTGAAAAAAAATATCTCTTCGGCGGTAATAATTTCTTGTCCAAAATCATCCGGCCCCATATAATAAAGCTCCAGATCAAGGATTTGCTCTTCTTCGGCGATGCGCTTAAGCTCCCGTGCAACGGCGACCACGGGAAAAAAATGTCCTCCGGTTCCGCCGCCAGTAAATAGTATCCTCATAGATTCATTTGTTTGCTGTTATTTCTTATTTCTGAAAAAATGACTCACAGATGACGATGCGAGTATCAGATTATCTCTCTTATACAGTAATATTTTTTTGAAAGAAAATCCAGCGGGACATGAGAAGATAGTCAAAAAGCGCCTTAATCGGCGTTTTTTGACTATAATTCCAGGGGTTCTGTTTGATTAGGGCTTCGCCCGCTAGAAGGATAGGGACCCTGTAAGAGACTCTAGGATGCAAGCCCTGCTTTTTGTTCAAGACGAGAGACGCGAACTTTGAGTTCTTCCAGAGCTGCTTCGTGTGCTACATCACTCTGTACCAACATATTTACTGTATTGCGAATATACCGAACATCTTCATGCGTGGCGTTTAGTTCTTCAAGCATGTTTTTCTGAATATCTTTAACCCCATTTATCTCCTCTTTAACTGCATTTATCTCTTTCTGCGTTTCGGTAAATCCCTTGTTTACTATCAATGCTAGATCGTCAATGGTAAGTTGCTTTTTCATATATATTAATAATATCAGTGGACATACCCTTGTCAAATTTGCAGCATTACGCAACAAATTTTCTCCGATCCTTTCCACTGGGAGGCACTATTCAAGGAGGAGATAAAATAACAAGATTCCAGCCTATTCATTATAGGATGGGAAAATCATATAGAAAATAAAAAGATGACCCCATACGAAATACTATTTCACATGGGGCTTAAAAATGGAACTAAATGTCGCTCCTTCCACACTTTTGACACTTACTACTAAAAAACTTGTACTTATGGAAAACTGACCTACAAGTCATATTGTATGTACAGCCGAATGTTACACATTCGTAACTGTTAGTCGGTGTTCCAGTTTCTCTGTCGAAATAACCCGTTGGACGAAGAACTTCGGGATTCCCGCAAAGACTGCAGTAAGGTGGACTCGTTTGACTTTTGATGCTTTGCATTGCCTATCCTTTCTGTTTAAAACATGTCATGTTGGATTCATTCAGTACTAAATTGAGTACAAAATAAATATAACATTTATATAAAATAAGTCAAGCAATCGGTCGCGAATTCAAAAATTTTATTATGTGTATTTGGATATATTCAGAATGATTCCCGCCATGCCCATGGTAATGACCAGTGATGTCCCGCCGTAACTAATAAAAGGTAATGTGATGCCTGTAAGGGGCAATAAACCCGAAATTGCCGCCATATTGATAAATACTTGCGCTATAATTGAGATAGCGAGACCGGCAGCGAGAAGCCGTCCAAAAATATCAGGAGCTTTTTTTGCAATAGACAGCGCGCGCCAGAAAAAAAATCCAAAAAGGAGGAAGAGAGCGCATACACCAAGAAAACCCATTTCTTCGGCAAAAATTGCAAAAATTGAATCTGTCATTGGCTCCGGCAAATAATTATATTTTTGCAAACTGCGTCCAAAGCCGACTCCCCAAAAACCGCCTGACCCGATGGCGATAAAGGCCTGATTTATTTGATATCCGATACCCTTAGGATCATAAGAAGGATTAAGAAATGCAAGTACACGATTAAGACGGTAAGGGGCTAACTGAATAAGAAAATAAAACGCAACTCCGGCAAATGCAAGCATACTTCCCATTTGTGATATTTTTCCTCCGCCCAAAAAATACATCATCCCGGCAGTCGCAAGAATCACGGCAAATGTGCCAAGATCGGACTGCATCATCAGAAAAATTCCGATAATTGAAACCATGAGGACAAATGGCATCATGCCATAGGAAATACTTCGTATCTCTTTGCGTCGGGCATCAAGCCAGCTCGCCAAGTAAATAACAAATCCCAATTTAAGGATCTCTGAAGGCTGAAGGCTGAAAGACCCGAGCTTAAGCCACCGCCGCGCGCCGCCCGCTCCGTAACTTAATTGGGGAATAAATATGAAAGCGAGAAGTATGAATGAAATGATAATGAGCGGCAGTGCGATCTGTTTCCAATAGCGATACGGCATCCACTGGCAGAAAAATAATGCAATGATACCTACAATACCTCCAAACATAAGCTGACGGAGTGTATAATAGGCAATTGATCCATGATCCTTATACGCAATCGCCATTGATGCCGATGATAAAATAATAAATCCAATAATCACTAATGCGAGTGTTGCATATAAGAATGGCTTATCAGAGGTTTTTTTCTTTGTCAGCACATCAATTCGATTATGCTTTGGCGATTTTGCAGGCATAAAAATAAACGTTTAGCGTAGAGGGATCAGGTTTTAGGGTTTAAGGAATGAATTTTTTACTATTATATGGTAACTGCCATTGCCTTCTCATGCACCGCGTTGACAAATGTATCGCCGCGGTCAAATTCATTTGCAAATAATCCAAAGCTTGCAGCACCTGGACTCAATACCACATAATCTCCTTTTGCTGCAATTATTACTGCCCCGTCCACTGCCTCTTTCATTGATTGAACTTTTCTTATAGACAAAGTTTTAAACCTATTTTTTTTCTTCATCAGCTCGCAAACGAGCTGATCTGTTGCCGTACCGGGAAGTAAAATAAGATGATCAACATGCATATAAATAGCTTGAGCCATTTCAGAAAATTGTAACTGTTTGTCACTGCCTCCGGCAATAAGAATGAGATGGGTATTTTTTGCCAACAGTCGAAATCGCTTGATAGCCGCAATACTTGCCTCCGGAATAGTCGCGGTAGTGTCATTGATAAAATGTATATCAGAAATTTTCCCCATATCTTCCTGCCTTCCCGGAAGACCATTAAATTTTTTTAATACAGAGACCATCAGGATAAGCGGTATATTAAAATATGTTCCTACGCTCATAGCAAGTGCTACCGAAGAACGATAATGACTTCCCAGATTTTTATCAACAATAGGTATTAAATTTTTAGAGATATGCGGAAATACTATTCGTGATGGAGCATGTGCGGTAATTTTTCTTATAATCGGATCAGCTCCATTAGCAAAAAGTATATCGCTTTTTGTTTGATGTAAAAAAATAATTGATTTTGCCTTGATATAGTCCCTCATGCTTTGATGCCAGTTGAGGTGATCGCGCAAGATGTTCGTAATTACCGCGATATGAGGACTTTTTCTGCTATCCGCAGCACGTGGCCATGTGTCATGAGCAATATCATCGAGTTGAAAACTGGAAAGCTCAAGAACAATTACGTCATGCGGCGTAATCATATCCATAAAATCAAGAACTGATGTTCGTATATTACCGCCCAAAAAAACATGCGGTTTATTTTTCTGCCGTTTTTTAGCAAAAAATGTTTCTAAAAATCGAAATATAAGAAAGCTCGTGGTGGATTTGCCGCGTGTACCGGTGACACCGATGATTAACGCCGGACATTGCCGCAAAAAAATCCCTAAATCAGTTGTAATGGGAATATGATTGCCGCGTGCTGCCGCAATATACGGAGATGTCGGAGACACGCCGGGATTTTTTATGATCAGATCCGCATGAAGAAAATCATTTTTTCTATGCCGCCCGAGTACATAAGTAATACCCCTATGTTCTTTTAATTTTTCGAGTGATTTTTGCAATTGTTCCTTGGTGCGTAGATCGGTAACAGTTACATGTGCTCCGCGCTTAACAAAAAAACGCGCGGTTCCTACTCCCCCGCCGTGCAGCCCGAGTCCCATGATAAGAATTTTTTTTCCTCGAAAATCGAAACTCATTAAAAAATAGTTTATAGTTTTTAGTGCATAAATTATAAAAAAGCATTATAGTTTTTTTCTATAAACTAAAAACTAGCAATTAAAAACTGCATTTTTTTAGGATCTCTTGAGCACTCGCCCGTGCCTTGCATGAGTAGGCACTCCATTTTCTACTGCTAGTTTGCCATTTACGAAAACATAATCCATGCCGATCGCGTAATGATACGGATCGCGATACGTATTGCGTTCTTTAAAGATATTTGGATTAAATACGGCAATATCGGCAATATTCCCTTTGATAAGAGCGCCTCTGCGGGCTAGTTTTAGTTTTTCGGCAGGTGCTGACGTAATTTTTTTAATCGCCTCCTGCGGACTTATAAGCCCAAGTTCATTGACAAACCGATGCCAAAAATGAGCAAACGCGCCAAATGAGCGAGGATGAACCAGCTCACCGCTATCAGATGCTTCTTCGGTATAACCAACGCCGTCAGAAGCGATGAATGAGTCTTGATTCTGAACTTCTTCTTTTGTATTGCGCACTGATACGGTTCTTCCAATCATTGATACGCGCCCCTCCGATGCGCGTACAGTAGCTAACAGCGCTTCTTCCGGCGTAATGCCTCCGTTCTCGGCAATCTCTGCAAGCGTCTGGCCTATGATACTTTTTATAGGCGACGAGATGATCAGAATCTTATTTGCATGAAGCGTATAGGTGCTCAATGTATCAATTATTTTTTTACGCTCAACCGGATCATCAATGCGCTTAAAAAGTTCGGTAAAACCTCCCTGGCGCGCCCATCCGGGAATAAGTAAATAAAGAGATGAGCCGGTGCTTGCGTACGGGGAAACATCAAAATTAATATCCACACCGGATTCTTTGGCATGACGGATAATCTCAAGCGCGGGCGTAAGCGTGCGCCATGCTTTTTTTCCAATTGCTTTGAGATGACTTATTTGAATGGATACTCCCGCATCGCGGCCAATGCGTACTGCTTCATTTACTGCCGCAAGCAAGCCGTTCCCTTCAGATCGCAAATGCATTTTGAGGACACCGCCGTCTTCCTGGAGTACATGAGCGATTTCGATGAGTTCTTCGGTCGGAGAGATTGCCTCATGCCCATAAGAAAGACCTAATGAAAGTCCGAACGCACCTTGTGTCATTGCGTCTGCGAGCAATAATTTAACTTTCTCTCTCTCTTCTATGGTAAGTAAGCGTATCTCATCATTAATAACGCCTCGCCGCAATGTGCCATATCCGACAAAACTTCCAAAATTGACGCCAAGAGTCAATGCATCAAGCTCCCAAATATATTCTTCAAATGTCGCCCAGTTAAGATTGATATCAGAGAGATTCGCCCATTTTTTTATGCCATGAATGGCATTGGGTGATCCCAACGGAGCAAGTGAGGATCCGCAATTTCCTCCAATAATAGTGGTGACTCCTTGCATGAGCATACTTTCAAGTCCGGGATACTTAAAAATAGTAAGGTGCGTATCCGAATGATTGGTAATATCAATAAAACCCGGAGTTACATATTTACCTGTTGCATTGACAATATGCCCCGCACTGTCCTGCAGTTGCCCGATTGCCGTAATTTGGTTGCCTAAAATGCCAATATCAGCCTGGATAGGCTCACCTCCCAGCCCATCATATATTGTGCCCGATTTGATGATAGTATCGTATGTTGCCATATACTTGTATTATATAAACAAAACTTATGTTTTGCAAAATGCGCTATGAATAATAAAAAGAGGCTATCCACGATGTGCTGTGAATAGCCTCAATTTTTTATTGCTACCTGCGGCGGAATTCAAGGATCAAGTGACAAGGAGTCAAAAGATCCAAGTATTTACCCAGTAGGTGATTCTGTTGAATCAAGACCTCAAGGATCGATTACTGCGAGACGAAGGCCGAAGCGGAACCGCAGCGCTCGCGGGCGCCGCCGAACCAGCCGGCGTAGAACTCGACCCGGCCGTCGTCGAAGCTGAAGATCGGCGCGCTCGAGAAGTCGCCATCGGCGCCCGGAGAGAACTCGTCACCAGCGCAGTCGACGTGAAGCTGTTTCCACTGAACCTCGCGTTCGGGGTGGGTCAGCAACATGATGCCGATTGCGAAAGCTCCAAGACCGAACTCGCCCGACGTGAAGACCTCACGTGCCCGGCGCACCGAACGGCCCTTGTGACGCAAGCCCAACTGGGCCGGAACGACGAGGATGTCGAAGTCCTTCTGCTCCAGCTCAAGCTTCTGGAACATCTTCACCGTCTTGGCGTGCTGTCGCAAGTATTCCGCTCCGAGCTTGCCGTCACGGTAGTTGGAGAACTTACGACTAGACATGATCATCGCGAGCACCTTCTCGAGCGCTTCGCCGTACGTCGGAGCGAGCGTCTGCCACTTCGGAATGGCGAACCATCCTTCTGCGTTCGGGGGAAGCGGCTGATCGGCCAGCTTCTCGAGGGCGAAGCCGATGCCCGGGAAGAGCTGACGCAGGATGTTGGTCTGTTCCGTGATCCCTTTGACCTTGTAGCCCTTGGGATACACATAGCTCGACTGTACTTCCTCGTCGGCGAACTGGTTCGAGACGGACAGCTCGCGGATACCGGTCACGATCCGCAACTGGAATTCGTCACCGTTCTCGATGAGCTTCTGGATGCCGTCTTTATCGACAGCCGTCTCTTTGAGCGCGCGCAGGGCGGCGTCCTCGACAAAGCGCAGGTACTGTTTCTTTTGCCCATCCGTGATGGACGTGATCGACTGTGTCGTCATCGTCAATCTCCTTACAGTATAGTTAAAAAACTATTTTTGTTATAACAAATATAAGATATTATGTCAAGTAAAAAATAGGTATAAAATTGATATCTAAAATCATGACTCATTGCACTATCAATTATCTTCCAATTAATGCAACGGCAATCCCCACCATTGCCGTTACCATGCTGATGATCCAAAACCGCATGGTAACTTTATAGGGCGGCCAGCCAAGAGCTTCAAAATGATGGTGGATAGGAGCGATAAGAAATACTTTTTTCCCTCGAAACCGCTTTGAGGTGAATTGAATGATATTTGACGCAACTTCAAGCATGAGGATGAATCCGATGATTGGCAGCACAACAGCTGAATTGGTCAAAAACGCAATAACGGTGAGAACCGTCGTAAGTCCTAAAATGCCCGATTCACCCATATAAAATCGCGCAGGAGGAATATTAAACCACAGAAATGCAAGAAGCGAGCCTAAAATAACGGCGCAAAACGCGGCAATGTCCACTTGGCCGCGAAAAAATGCAATACCGCCGTATGCGGCAAATGCGGATGCAAAGACTCCTCCGGCGAGACCATCAATCCCGTCAACCACGCTTGAGGAAAAAAGAATGATCATGGTGATGATAAAAAGAGGAATATACCACCATCCTATCAATAAATCGCCATACCCCGGAATATAAATTGCGCGCCAATCAAGTTTGAAATAAAACCAAAGCGCACCGCTTAACGCAATAGCGAAAACAATTAAAAGCCTGTGGCGAAATTTAATTCCTCCCGCAACATATCCCCCTCTGCCAAGTACTTGCATAAGATCATCGGCAAGACCGAGCAGGGACGCTGCGGCAAGAGTAAAGATAGGAAGCCATGTTTGATTGCGCGAAAGGAAATTCGCTTTGAGAAGAAACGAATTTTGCGTAATCTGCGCCAATCCCCAGAGCAATAACGCAAGAGAAATCGTGGTAATCCATATGAGCGCACCGCCAAGACGCGGCACGCGCGTCTCTCGATCTTTGTGTAGCTCTGCGAAAAGAGGCGTTTTACTGCCATCCGGGGAAGTCTGGCGAACTTCTTTCCGCCAGAGTTTGTATTTGTACATGTAGTGACTTAACGCAGGTGTCAAAAATATGGCAATGGTAAAAGAAAGAGCAAAGAGCCCGAATGATTTAATGAGGTTAATGACATAAATAGATTGCGTTGTCATAAATATACTGCGCGGTAATTGTGATATTTTTATGTTAAAAATTAAATGCTTCCTCAAGCCAATGAATGAGCTTGCGGCCATCTTCAAAACGGTTATCAGAGCCAAGAATAATAATGACTGCGGTATGGTCTGGTTTAACCGGATATAAAAGAATTAACGCGCCTTTTGCCGCATCTGTCAAACCTGTTTTTCCTCCTATGAGCGCAGGAAACTCTGCCAAAAGCTGATTGGTTGCGATAACGTGATATGCGATACCTCGCAGCGATTTAATATCCGCATCACTTGCGCGCGAAAAATCCCAAATCTCGCGATGATTTTTCCATACATAGCTCACAAGTTTGAATAGATCTTCGGCCGTTGTATAGTGAGTATCATTATCAAGACCGGTGGGATTTTCAAATTGAGAATTTACCATGCCCAATGTTTTTGCTTTTTGATTCGCAGCTTGTTTGAAAAGAAGCATAGCGTCTTCAAATGAAAAAGCCCCTCGTTTTCTCCCCACCGCTTCCGCAAGAGCCGTGGCCGCATCATTAGCAGATTCAATAACCGCAAAACGAACCGCATCATCGCGTACAAATGCTTCTCCTGCGGGAACAGGACTTTCTTTTTCTCCGGCTGCTTTGGCAAATGTGGAAAAAATAACCGGAGTATTCGAATCTAATTCTTCAATAGCAAGGAGCGAGGTTAGAATTTTTGTCAGACTTGCCGGGCGCATTTGCTTGGATCCATTCTGTATCAAAAGTGCAGTTTTGTCTCCGATTATTTGTACTAAATAACTTTCAGCTAAAACATCGGGTTTTGGAGGCAGTGGAAGCGCAGACGGAGTTGGAGTTGGCGAAGGGGAATATAAATCAAATATCACAGCGGGTCGAATATAAGGAAAAATTGCTATGTGTTGTTTTCGGCTTATGTTAAGAGTTAAAAAAAGCAACGCCACGCTTACTCCGAGGATGGTGAGAAGTGATACAAGACGTCTGAAAGATGAATGATCGTTCATGAGCAGTAAGAGCCTGTTTAATAACTCCGGACGAAAAAGAGTTATTAAACAGGCTCTAAAACTTACACGTTTTTATCTATTGGAAATATAAGAAAGTGTTTCAAAAATTTATCTGCAGCTGCAATTTTAGAAATATGGCTGGTAAATTCTCGCTGTTATTAATTTCGTACCGCGGTACTATCCATTTTTTTAAGCACTTCCAGCGCTTTTTCCATCGCAAAATCCCTGTCAATATCTTTTTCCGTCACATTGTCGGGAATTTTTACTGTCTCATCCGGTTCCAATCCCTTGCCGTCAATTTCAATGCTGTTGGGCGTAAGCCATTTCGCAATAGTCACCTTCAGCGATGACTTCATCGGCAAATCCTCTACTTCCTGTACTGACCCTTTGCCATAGCTCTTGGTGCCGATAAGAGGCACATGACGCAAATCTCTTAACGCGCCGGAAAGAATTTCCGATGCGGACGCAGATCCTTCATTGATAAGGACGACTGTTGGTACATGCTCCAATAAACCATACCCATTGGACCGGTACGTATCTTCAGTGCCGTTTCCATAACGTTCACGGGCAACGACATCCCCTGCCGGCACAAACCAGCTTGCGATATCAACCGAAACCGTCAAATATCCTCCAGGATTATTGCGAAGATCCACGATGAGTTTCTTTGATCCGCTCTCATAAAATTCTCGCACAGCTTTACGAAACTCAAGTCCCGCATTTTCAGTAAACTGATGGAGTCTAATGACAAATATGCCATCGGATTTTTTCTCTGTTTCAACGATCTGCACTTTAATGACATCACGTTGAACCGTGAATTCTTTGGGCTTATCAAATCCCTCACGCACGATCAAAAGCTTTACGCTTGTTCCGTGCGGTCCGCGGATGAGCTGTACGGCTTCATCAAGCGAGAGATCACTCGTAATTGTATTATCAATTTTAAAAATCATATCACCGGCTTTAAGCCCTGCTTTTTCAGCGGGATTGCCTTTTAACGGCGCAATGATGGTAAGTATTTTTTTTCGAATGCCGATTTCAGCTCCGATACCATCAAATGATCCTTTGATATCTTCTTGAAATTGCTTTGCCTCAACAGGAGGCATAAATTCCGTATGCGGATCACCTACCGCATGTACAAGACCCTGAATCGCGCCGAATATCAGTTTTTGCCGATCCAGCTTTGAATTATCCACATATTTTTCCTCCAGCCGCGACCATACATCCCAAAAAAGATTAAAATCAGCCGAAGCAAATTTCGGAGTGGGTGCCTGACCGACTATACCAGCAACTTTTTCAGCCCCGGGCCGATTGTCATATCCGTACAGAATACCTGCAAGAAAACTCGTCCCTAAGATGACGATAACGGCAACAATGCTGATAATTTTTCCGTATGTTTTTTTATATGTTGATAGTTCAAATTTAAGCATGTGCGTATTATCGCAGATAGTTATCTTTGCGTCAAATAAATAAGGTCTCTATTGAGAGATAGAGACCTGAAAAAATAAAAGAGAGGGCAAGCTGCAATATCACAAATACATCATAGTGGGCTTATTTCTTTAAAAACATGGAAATTAATTTTCAAAATACGAAACGCTGCCTGTATAAAATTCGCATATATACCTATGGATTCGCCGCAATCTCAAGCATGGCTTGCATGTATTTTTTCTTAAACAGGAAATGCGGAAAGGATGCACACGGTACTTACCCCGTTGATTCTTTGAATCCTTGAACGAAGATCTTCAATTTTTTCGTTTTTTGCATCAAAAAAAATTATGATGTCGCATGGGCTATTAAGACCAACTGTTATGCGGGCATTGAAACCATTCTGTTTTAACCGATTCGCAACACGATCTGACGCGTCTGTTCCTACTCGTATAAGAATATATACTTCTAAAACGCCATCTGCCATGACCACCCTCCTTTTATTATCAAATGTGAGCGAAAACTAATTGTAGCGTATCATCCAATTTTTAAAAAAGCAATAAAAAAATCACGCAAGTTTCTCGAGAGACTTGCGTGATTCATAATGATGTTTGATTATTTTATCAGCCCTATCGCAAGCAGAGCGATAAGACCATCAAAGACTGTTCCGCATACAGGCATAAACCTTTGTGTAAAACCTTTTGGGACACCTATTAATGTAACCAGGCATCCCAATGAGCAAAAACCCCAAAACAATGGATCCTGAGCCTTGGGATTTGTCCATCATCGAGTATGCCACAAACACATCAAGCAAGAACCACATTATCCATGTAGCGGGATTCAGCGGAACCGTATGTGCCAGCATCATGATGATCAGATAAACAAACGCACCAATAATCACAAACGATCCGACCATCGGCAGGCAGCTTTCTTTTTTCATCCGGGAACCTCTCTGTTTCTTAGATTTTTATTTTAAATTAAAAAAGAACTCCCAGTGTATTTAATACAGCATATTTAAATAAAAAGTCAATATCACGCTATACGGCTCCCAGAGACGCAACATCTTTTGCTAAGTCATAAATATCTCCTGCTCCCATGATCATAAGTACGTCGCCTTCTTTCAAATTATTTTTTATCCATTGCTTTGCATCGTCAAAAGATGCGGAATGTTCGGCATGTTTGCCGCGATTGGCAAGTTCTTGAACAAGTTTTTGAGAATTCACCGATTTACGCGCTATGTTTGTTTCTCTTCCTGCGACATCATATACAGGCAGCATGAGAATCATGTCCGCAAGATCAAACGCGCTGATAAATCCGTCCCAAAGATGCGCGAGACGCTGATATTGATGAGGCTGATACACGCATACAATGCGGCGAAACGCAAAACGTTCGCGGGCGGCGGACAGAGTAGCTATGATTTCGGATGGATGATGACCGTAATCATTAAAAATAAACGCATCATTAAGCATGCCCATGAATTCAAATCTTCGCCACGCACCGGTAAAACGCCCGAGCGCATGAAGAATATCGTGTTCGGCAATACCCAACTGCCGGCCAAGATTAAGAGCGGCTAATGCGTTGGAAACATTATGATCCCCCGGGATACGAAGTATGGATCGGACAAGCGATGCTTCCGGGTCTTTCAGCGAGTACCATCTTACTTTCATACCAAATTTTTTGGCAACATTGTACAATCGCTCATTATCCCGATTGGCGATTATTTTTCCATGACGCGGCACTTTCTCAAGATATTCTTGAAATGCCCGCTCTACCTGCTCGACGGTTCCATACGTATCCAGATGTTCTGCGTCAATGTTGGTAACAACAGCAATCTCCGGTTGATAATTTAAAAATGATTTATTCCACTCGTCAGCCTCAAGCACAAGATATGTTCCTCTGCCGTTACGAAAATTTGATCCGCCGAATTCATTAAGTTTGGTACCCACAATGACTGTCGGATCGTGATAACCATCTTCAAGCACAAGCGCCGACAATGCCGTGGTTGTGCTTTTGCCGTGAGAACCGGAAATTGTAATCGTGCGGTATTGCCGCGTAATATCCCCTATTGCCTGCGCGTATGTTTTTGTATCAATATCTCGCTTGAGCGCAGCTTTTAACTCGGGATTTTTTATTGGCACTGCTGATGTATAAACTACTGCACATGTTTCTTCTGGAAGATGCGCTGCTCGCTGTGCCCCGATACGAACCGCTACGCCGCTCCTAATAAGCCCATCAGTAATTTCGGATGCATGTAAATCGGAACCAGTTACCCGATATCCCTTGGAAATATAAAATCTTGCAAGACTGCTTACGCCAATTCCGCCTATGCCGATGAAGTGAATTGATTGATTATGTTTATGATTCATTACAATAATACTAACGTCCCTTATGTTGAATTTATCTTACCACAAAATATCCAATTGTTCAAATAGCCGATTATTGCTATAATATCAAATATATACTATGAGATTCGAACCGGACAAGAAACTGCATTCGCGCGAGCATGTGCTTGCCGAAGATCTGTCAAACTTGCTCGGAGAACCAAAAAAATTCGCCGCGTATTTGGGCATTGCAAAACGCTATTACGAAAGAGACCTGCGAGCGCTTGCCCGTATGGTAAGAGAAAAATCCGATCTTCCCACTAGTGCTCGCGGCAAATATTTTTTTGCCTGTCTTCGCAATCTTGCCCCGACATCCGAATTTCTTGCAACATTGCGCGCCAAAAAACACAGTCAAGCCAAAATTAAAAAGAAAAAACAAAAACATGCCAAACGTCCTAGCAATAGTAAAAGAACCCGATCAGGTTCTTCGGCAAAAAGCGCGTGATATTGACGTTGCTGATATTTCATCAAAAAAAATTCAGGATCTCATCGCCGCAATGAAGCATACGCTTGCATCCACACCCGACGGCGTGGGTCTTGCCGCTCCTCAAGTAGGAGAAAGTTTGCGCATATTCATTATTTCCGATGAAGCTGAAGAAATTGACCGCACGCAAGACGCAAGACAAATCCATGATAATGATCCTGATTCAAAAAATATAAAACCATATCCTGTGCGCGCATGGCATTATTATGTATTTATTAACCCCCGCATCATCACTACGTCACGCCAAAAATATGACGGCGCCGAAGGATGCCTTTCCGTACCGGGGGTGTTTGGAACAATCAAGCGCAAAGAAAAAATTATCATGCAGGCATTCGATGAGCACGGAAAAAAATTTACCCGAGGCGCTGCGCGTTTTTTCGCGCGCGTGATGCAGCATGAGTTTGATCATCTTGAGGGAACGCTTTTTATTGATAGCGCAACAAATATTGGCAAATCACAGAATTAATTAGGATAAAACTTTGCGTTTAATTCCTCCCCTAGAATAGGGGAAATTAGGAGGGGTAGAACATTATATTTAATATCGAACTACCTCCCCTAACCCCTCCTATCCTAGGAGGGGAACAAAAAAATGACAAACACTTCCCACCTCCGCATCATTTTCTTCGGCACTCCGCAATTCGCGCTCCCTTCTCTTGAGGCGCTTATTAAAAATGACTTCACGCCATTGCTTGTGGTTACAAATCCCGATGAACCGGCGGGCAGAAAACAAATCATCACTCCCCCGCCTGTTAAAATATTTGCCGAGTGGCATCAAATTCCCGTATTACAGCCCATCCATCTGCTCCACGAAATGGACAAAATCATGGAAGCTGATCTTTATATCGTAGTCGCATTTGGCACTATTATTCCTCAAGCATTGATAGACAGACCGCGCTTTGGCACGCTCAACATTCATCCATCTCTGCTCCCGCACTGGCGCGGACCATCTCCGATTCAATCGGCTATCTTGAATGGCGATGCTGAAACAGGTGTTACGCTTATGAAAATAGACGAGCTTATGGATCATGGACCGATCATAAGCCAAAACAGATTTCCGCTGTTAGAAAAAAAGTGGACATCCCCCGAGCTCCTTGACGCGCTTGCCAAAGTCGGCGCGGAAATGCTTATTGATACACTGCCTAAATGGATTGCGGGCGAACTCACTTCCACGCCTCAAAATGACTTGAGAGCAACGTATTGCAAGCTGATTAAGAAAGATAATGGCCGCATCCCCTGGTCGCGGCCAGCTATCGAAATTGAGCGTATGATACGCGCCTACACCCCATGGCCGAGCGCATGGACTCTCTGGCCCGGCCGTGACATCATTTGCCGCATCCGCATTGACGAAGCCGAGGTCATTGAGGACGAGTCGCCCTTCGGGTCACCTGGCTACACATGGCAAACGCCCGACTATCCATTGCTCGTAAAAACCGGCACCGGCACTCTTGTTGTCCGCAGAATCACCATAGAAGGAAAAAATACGCTTGATGCCGCGTCATTTCTTCGCGGGAATCCGCAGTTAATGGGGGCGACGTTTGTTTGACATATATTTATTATTATGCTATAATGTTTCTATAAGATAAAAATGCTCCCTTATACTCACAAGTAAAGAAGGAATTCCTCATGTACGCTCCTCGTCTATTAAAATGCACGGCTTCTGATTCTGGATGTGAATGGGCGGTGTCTTCTCAGCAACTCGGTTGCCGAAATATGCTGGAAAATCATATTAATACCGAGCATCCTGAGGAGGCTGCTCGTCGGGCACGTATACGTCTGCATGAAGAAAGGCTTCTTGATGCATTTGATCGGCTTCTGGAATCCAAGCTGATCGAATAAGTATTTTCCTAATGGGCACACTTCATTGTTGTGCCCAGTTTTTTTAGTTCTCGTATTCTTTCGTCTCCTTTCTGTCATTCCCGCGAAAGCGGGAATCCAGACCTCTTAAATACAAGAAAGAAAAATCTGGATTCCCGATCTAGTCGGGAATGACAACTACTTTAGGACTTGCATATTGCTTATTTTTCTTATTCCCCTCCTAGTATAGGAGGGGTTAGGGGAGGTAGTTCAAAATACTAACTATATGAATCTACCCCTCCTAACCTCGCCTATTCTAGGGGAGGAACTAAAAAGACTCTATAAAAATTGCTATCCTCTTAACTTTTACTCGCACTCTTCCCTTCATTAACATACCCTCGAATTACCTCCAAAAACGCATCTCCGAACCACTCCAATTTCTGGGAACCCACGCCAAATATTTGGGAAAGTTCTGATACGTCTTTCGGAACACGCTGTGACATTTCTTTGAGGGTGCGGTCGCCGAAAATAATATAGGGCGGGACATTGCGCTCTTCCGCCAATTTACTTCGCAATACACGCAATTTTTCAAAAAGATAAAAATCAGTTGGAGTGCTGTCATCCAGCCCAACGCGCTGTTCTGATTCTTTGGGGCGGGACATGACGTGTTTGGAAAGTGCAAGTGTCTCTTTATTGGTTAAAAATTGTTTTCCCCGCGATGTGAGGACATACACAGGGTACTCTCCCCCTTGTTGAGTTAAAAGACCTTGGCCGCAAAGTGCATTAATAATCCGGATAACGTGCTTTTTTTTCATGTCTGCGGCAATGCCAAAGACCGACAAATTATTGTGCTTGCGCAGCATAACTTTCTCGTCATTTTTTCCGGTTAACACATCGGCAATATAGCCGCCCCCGTAGCGCTGTCCGGTGCGTACCACTGCGGATAAAATTTTTTGAGTAATTTCCGTGGCATCCAATTTTTCGGTTTTCTGCAGACAGTTATCGCATGTATTACATGGCGCATCAAACTGCTCATTAAAATAGCCGAGGAGAAAATGCCTGCGGCACGAAGAAAGCTCCGCATAGCTCACCATCTGCTTTAGTTTTTCTTCCGCATGTTTTTTATCCTGTGCGTCCGTAATATCTTTCATAAATCGATAATGCTTTGCCGTATCGCCGTATGAATAAAAAAGCACGCACTCCGACGGCAATCCGTCGCGCCCCGCGCGACCGGTTTCCTGATAATATCCTTCTACGGATTTAGGCAGATCATAATGTATGACCGCGCGGACATCGGGCTTATCAATGCCCATGCCAAACGCGATAGTAGCGACCACCACCGGAATGCGATCTTTGATAAAATCTTCCTGTGCCGCACGGCGTACATCCGGGTTCAATCCCGCATGATACGCAGCCGCTTTGATACCCACACCCCGTAACTTCTGACTAAGCTTCTCGGTATTGGCACGGGAGAAACAGTATATGATCACGGATTTATCTTTATGCCGTTTTAATATCTGCAAAAGAAATTCAAACGTATTGTCTTTCGGATATACACCATAAGTGAGATTTGCACGATTAAAGCTGGAAGTAAAAATTTGGGGAGAGGCGAGATTGAGTTGCGTGATGATGTCATCACGCACACGCGGCGTGGCTGTGGCAGTCAATGCGATAATAGGAACGCGAGGAAAACTCTGTCGAAGTGTATTAAGATTTCGATAATCGGGACGAAAGTCATGACCCCATTCCGAAATACAATGCGCCTCATCAACGGCAATAAGATTTAACTTTATAGATTTAAGAAATTCATGAAAACCGGATACGCCAAAACGTTCCGGCGCCACATAAAGAATTTTAATCTCCCCCACTCGTACATTATCAATCATCTTTGCCATCTCATAACCGGTAAGTGTACTGTTTAAAAATCCCGCGGAAATTCCGTTTGCCCGCAATGCGTCAACCTGATCTTTCATGAGCGCGATAAGAGGCGAGATAACAAGCGTCACCCCGTCAAGGGCAAGAGCAGGAATCTGATAACACAAGGATTTTCCGGCGCCCGTAGGCATAAGTACGAGCGCATCTTTTTGAGAAAGCACATAAGAAATTATCTCTTTTTGCAAAGGTCTGAATTGCTCATAGCCAAAATATTCCTTGAGGATTGATTGCAGATTCATATCAGACGCGTTTTTAGTAAGTCTTTTATCCACGCTCTCGAGCGTGGATAAAAGTTTAAATTTGAATGTTTCTATATTTTATTCCCCTCCTGACCTCCCCCTGCTTCAGAGGAGGAATCAAGCCCATACCTCCTCAAGGTTCGACAAATAACTATTTCTTCTTCACATCCGCAAGTATCTCCTCGGCGTGCGTGTCGGGCACTACACGCTCATATACTTTCTCAATCTTTCCTTCGGGATCAATAAGAAATGACATGCGCAGCGTTCCCATATACTCGCGGCCTAAAAATTTCTTTTTTGCCCATACGCCGTATGCTGTAACAACTTTCTTCTCAACATCCGAAAGAATAGGAAAGGCAAGTGAATATTTTTTTGCAAACGATTTATGACGTTTAACCGGATCTATGCTTATGCCAAAAATCTGTAATTTATTTTTCTTAAACACGGTAACATGTTCACTAAAACTGCATGCTTCTTTTGTACATCCAGACGTATCATCTTTCGGATAAAAATAAATAAGCACGCGCGTGCCGCGTAATCTCGAGAGCGTATGCATGATTCCGTTTTGGTCAGGAAGAGTAAAATCAGGAGCAATTTGTCCCACATGCAAGTTCATAACTATTTATTGAAACGCTGAAGCAAGCGTGATATATACACTGTTATAATTACCGCCACGACGGAAATTATTGCGGCGTATAGAAATTTTGCCGGAAGTGTGTTTTCCGGTAATGGAAACAAATAAGCAATAAGATCTCGTATCGCATCATTCCACGCAAGACCTGCCACAAGTCCAAATGCGCCAACAACATACCCGAGCGTACGCTCGTGAATTTCCGTTGCCATGTGTTTTTGAGTTTGCTCGCTATCGAGTGGTGCTGGGTCCATGCAGATAGTCACTTTATACTATAAAAAACTAACCAGACCAGAGATGAGGATCTCTTTTCTATGCACGCTATTTGATCGGCGGGCAATTACACTTCGTCTCCGCGTGTCCGCATTCCGAACATTTGCCCACGCAGTGATCTCCTCCGCATCCGTGCATGTCATCATGTTCTCTTGCTTCTACGCCGCACTTATCACACTTCCAACCATCCGTTGGTCTGTTACATGTACCGCATGTATTATTTTCTGTATTCATATTTTTAATAATAGATTAATAATAATATTGCGCAAGAGTCAGTCAGATTACTGAAAATTTACCGGATTAATGTGCTCCTTTAAGATACTCCTGTATTGTCTTATACACTCTGTCTTCTTTTAAATTTTCAGAAAATGATTTTTTTTCATGTTGTTCTTTTTCCTGTTCTTTAAGCTTCATATTATGTTCCAGCATCATAGCCGCTCGTTTATACACACCAGCAATATACATTTTACCAGTTTGCTTTGCATAATCAGCCCAAAAATGTAACTGTGCGCGTATTTCTTCGGCAAAGAGTTTCTGTGCGTCGTGTGACGCGATCTTCTCATTGTTTCCGCTATTCATCCAAAGTTCGGCAAGTTCTTTAATCAGAGGGGCATTAAGCCCTACTACGACGCGCGGCACCTGCAGTCTGCCCATATATTCCGGATGGTCGCCATTTCCCTCGTTGCCGGAAATAAAATATTTTACTTCCGCCAGATGACCTTTATCAATATCTTCTTTCGTGCGATCCATTTTTTTCTTGATTTGCGATCCGAATGTCACATCCATCGCCAAACCAAGATGTGCATCACCTTCGCCCTCGTGGCGAAATCGCACAATACCGTCAACTCCTTTGAGATCATCATATTCCGATGATCGGATCGCGGTTGCATCAGGACCCAGCCATCCGAATCGTTCGATACCTTCATGAACAATTGCTTCAAACACGGTGGCGATTTTTTTTGACTGCTTTGATTCCGGCGTTTCTTCTTTTTTAATTTCATCTTTCCGGCGCCGGACATACTCAAGATCACGGTCTATAATAGCTCCATCGTAAAGCCCCCGAAAACGTTCGGGCGATATTTCTTTGGCTTCAATAGTTTCCGTTGCCCACTGCCACATACGGTCCAAGTCGGGCATTTGATCATAACTTGCATTGTGTCTTTTTTCGAGACTCATATCATATACAAAACATAGTATCGAGGTGCCTAATCTTTGTCATTGCGAGGAGGTCTCCGAGGAAGCAATCTAGAACTCCAAGGCAGAGATTGCCGCGCTACGCTCGCAATGACAAAAAGAAAACAAACGTATAAATTCTCTTTATAATTTTCCTCTTTTAATCTGCTCGCGCAGCTGTGCGACATACGCATTAAAAAAATGAAGATTGTGCGAAGTAAGTAGCCGCAGCGCGGTTATCTCTTTTGCGCGCATAAGATGGGAGATATAACTGCGCGTATAGGTACCGCATACAAAGCAGTCGCATGTCGCATCAAGCGGTTTTTTTTCTTTCAGATACCTTAGTTTCATCATATCAAGCTTTCCGGTCTTGGTAAACGCAGTGCCATGACGTGCGGCATGCGTGGGAAGCGTACAGTCGAATGTATCCACTCCCGTGGCAATAATCTTGGGCATATCCTCAAGATACCCGATGCCAAGCAAATGACGCGGCTTTTCTTCCGGAAGTTCTTGCAAAACCGAAAGAAGCATGCGTGTCATCGTCGTTTTATTGTCCCCGAACTCTCCGCCAATGCCGAAACCGTCAAACGGCAATGATCTGATATATCGCGCGCTCTCAATGCGGAGATCTTTAAATTTACCTCCCTGCACAATGCCGTACATGGCTTGCTTCGTTTTTTTGCTCTCAAGCGATTGTTTCGCCCATAGATGCGTTCGCGCCATTGATTTTTTTGTATATTCAAAATCAGCGATTGGAGACGTGCATTCGTCAAACGCAAAAATAATATCCGCGCCCAGCGCCTCCTGAATCCGCACTGATTCTTTGGGGTTCAAAAAAAGTTTGGCGCCGTCAAGAAATGACGTGAACCACACCCCCTCATCGGTAATCTTTAAAAGTTTTGGCTGCTGACCATACCCGATGGATTCTCCCTTATGCTTTTGCTTTAGCAATTTTCCCATGCCGAAATCTTTGCCAAAACCAAGACTAAACACCTGAAATCCGCCTGAATCGGTCATAAGCGGCCGCGGCCATTGCATAAACTTGTGCAGTCCCCCGCCTGCTTTCACAATCTTCTCTCCCGGTTTGAGATGGAGATGATACGTATTGGCGATAAGCAGTTGGGATTTTGCGGCAATAGCTTCCGCGCTTGTAAGCGTTTTTACCGTTGCCTGCGTTGCTACGGGTACAAACGAAGGGGTCTCCACTTCGCCGTGAGGCGTTTTGAGCACCCCAATCCGCGCATTACTCTTTTTAGATTTTTTCTGAATGGAGAATTCAATCATACATAGAAATATTACTGCTCATAACACAAGTATACAAATAGAACTTACGGGCTGGCACTTCTTATGTTCCTCTCCTAAATAAGAGGCGTTAAGGGAGGCAGTTCCCGTACCGTATGTCTTCTACCCCTCCTAACCTCCCTTATTCTAGGGGAGGAACTAAATGCGGAGATAGAATCATTACCGAATTACCGATCCGGGAGCAACCTCTTTTTCGGGTTGCAAGAGTATTGGATGATCACTGCTTGCGGCAAGCAGCATCCCTTGGCTCTCCATGCCCATTAATGCCCGCGGTTCTAAATTTGCCACCACGATAATCTCTTTCCCAATAAGCGCTGCTGGACTATAGCCAAGCCCGATGCCCGCGATAATTTGACGCTGTTCCTCTCCCATATCTACCTGAAGTTTCAAAAGTTTATCAGATCCTTCAACACGTTCTGCCGCTATTATTTTTGCCACGCGAAGATCTATTTTTTTAAAATCATCAATGGTAATCATAGGGATTACTATACCAGTTGCGAGGGACTTTGTCATGTGATCATACCATTTGCAAAACCTTACACTCAAAAAACTCTTAATCAAATCACTCAAATCTGTCATTGCGAGCAAAGCGAAGCAATCTATTCCGGAGATTGAGATTGCTTCGTCGCGGCACGTTCCTCGCAATGACAGAGCGTGTCCCTTTGGGGATAGAGCGTATCCCTGTGGGGACAGCAGCAATGCATGCCCGAGAGGATACAGCATGATTGATTTTTTTATCAAACCGTGATACTTCTATGTAAGAAGATCATTAACAATTATAAAAAAACGGAGGGCTATTGATGAGCCATGGTCATGATCATCATGGAGTTATCCAAGACCATACTCATGCAGAGCGTTGTATGTATGAGTATCACAATTACCGTTATCTTTTTGTCGTAAGCTTTGTCGGCGCGATCGCGGAGTTTTTTATCGCACTTGTATTAGCTCACAGCGTTTCCGCGCAAGCTGATGCTATCCATGCACTCACTCATCTTGCGCTCTATGCACTTGCGTGCTTTGTGAGCAGACAAATTATAACATGCCGAATGGATCCGCATCAGGCATATCATTATCACGAAAAATTTCTTAAGCTCTACGCTTTGTTTGTATTTATCGGACTCGCGTGGGTTTCGTATACATCGATTATCAAATTATGGTCGCCAGAAATTGTGATAAGCGGATACATGCTCCTGGGAGTAAGCATAGGGTTATTTGCGAACATCATTGCTTTAAAGATACTTAATGACATATCAAAAAAACAACATGAAGTCATTCACAAACATACGGCGTATGCGTGGATACGTCTAGACACATGGGGCGATTTTGCTTTCTCCGTTATTGTACTCATCACCTCCCTTGCTTCTCTCGCGTTTCCTTTGATGCCAATTCGTGTCATTGATCCTGTTATTTCCTTAATCGGTGTTGCATGGATTGCTCTATCCGGAGCACAGATATTGAAAGGTAAAAAAATAATATAAAAAATGCCGCCTCTTGAAACTAAGTTTCTCGAGGCGGTTTTTAATTAAATGTTAGTTAGTGCAACGTGCTAACTAACACTAGAGAAGAGGATGACGGGCGCTGCTCTTGAGGCAGAAATGGTTGAGGCATAGGTGCCTCAACCATCATTATCTTGCCCTGACCATAGGTCGCTTGGGCAAGCACTGCGCCGAAGTAATCGGAGTTGGTTGCCATGCCGGCAACCAACATTCCGAACAAAAAAACAAACAGCATAACAACGGAAGTTTTCTGCGACATGGCAATTCTCCTTTCGTCGCTTATGAGATATCTATCAAATAACTTACTATGTAAAGTATAGTACTATTTAAATAATAAGTCAAGAATTATTTTGCACTCACCGTAACCTCTTTAATAATCACCGACTCGAGCGGCTTGTCTGCGCCGTTTGTTTTCATATTACCAATCGTATCAACTACATTCTGTCCGGAAATAACTTTACCGAAAATCGTGTAGTTATGAGGAAGGGAAGTGTCTTTGAGCATGATAAAAAACTGGCTTCCATTGGTATTCGGACCTGCATTTGCCATAGCAACTACGCCTTTGACATATCCCTGCTTATACGATTCGGTCGCCGAATTTAATTCGTCTTCAAATGAATACCCCGGACCTCCACTGCCATTACCGCTTGGATCGCCGCCCTGAATCATGAAATCTTTAATCACGCGGTGGAACGTAAGATTTTTATAAAATCCTTTTTGCGCCAGCGTAATAAAATTTTGTACCGCCTTGGGGGCATCGGCATCATAGGTTTCAAAGATAATATTACCGAAATTTGTTTTAAGAGTGATTTGATGCATGTTATTTTTTTTATTAGTTGTTGGTACCGGAGATGATTCCGATGCTGACGGAGAAGGAATAAGCGATGCTTGTGGCTCGCTTGAAGCAGTGAGCACAGGCGATACCGTCTCGGGCGATGGGCTTCCCTTAAACACAAAGAAATAAAGACCAATGACCGCTATCACCGCAAACATAATAATCATAGTAACGCGTGATGAAGGCATAAATACCATAAAGAAACAATGCTGCTCAAAAAGAGTCCGCACTTTTTCTGAATTAAATTATATTGAATATAGTATACCAATATGGGATAAAGAATGCAATATGTATATGGCCTTATGCAATTAGGACTTACGCGTTTGGTTTTCTTATTCCCCTCCTAGCATAGGAGGGGTTAGGGGAGGTAATGCGAAGACTACCCCTCCTAACCTCCCCTATACTAGGGGAGGAAGCAAACGCGTAAGTCCTAATATTTAAAAACCCACCGATGGATAAAATCCATCGGTGGTATGAAGAATGGGCGAAGGAATTATATATCTAACTCCCTCGCGGCAATCTCTTCCTCGGCATCCATCTCGGCTTCCCATGCGCAGTACAAGGCGTATGCCTCCTCCTGAAGAGGTCTCCAAGCCTCTCCAATCTCGTTGCGCAAGTCTTTGTATGCGGCTCCGGAGGCTTCAAACTCTTTGCCAAGGGTGTCTGAACGGTAAATTCGTTTCTCTGCCATGAACTACTCCCCCTCTTTCATGCCGACGAGAAGATCAGTGTTTCAACTGACCTTCTCGTGTTTTCTAATTACTTGAGCTGTTTTTCGTCCCCGGCATCCGCCTCGGCTTCCCATGCGCGATACGACTGAAACGCCTCCCATTGCGCGGGAAAAAATTGTTTCCCCATTTCGTTGCACATGCAGTTGAACGCTTCATGCACCGCATCATCCACCTCTTCACCCGGCCCAGGACCTTGCCAACGGGTTGCATGCTGCTTATACATCACCATGGCTGCATCTCCTCTTTCATGCCCACGGTGAGGTCAGCCAGAAGCCGACCTCAGCACCGTGTTCTCTAACTACTCGGGCTTCTCCGTCACCCTCAACGCCCATCGCCTCATCCCATGCAGACCATGCCGCGTAGGCTTCCTCTTGGGCAGTACGAAACATTAGGCCGAGTTGCATATCATGCTGTGCGTGCTTACGCGCCTCAACTCTCAATTCATCGGCCATGTGTGCCCAGGGAGAGATTCGTTGTGGCCGCAGGTTGTGTTTGGAATGCTTTTCTTGCATTGCTGCCCCCTCTAAAGATTAAGATGCTATCTAGATCTGAAATAGATTATACCTTACTTATTAAATATCGTCAAGTTTTTTACGACACAATCTCCTCCCAAGGCAAGCCCGGTTTTCCAAAGTGTCCGTACGCGGCGGTTTGCTGATAAATCGGGCGGCGCAAACCTAAGCGATCAATGATTGCGGCAGGACGGAAATCAAATTTTTGCTGTACGATATCTGCAAGACTCTCCCCTTTCTCATTGACCGCTTCCACCATCAAAGGTTCTGCTCTTCCGATTGCGTAGGCAACTGAAACCATGCAGGAATTCGCAAGCCCTTTTGCCACCATATTCTTTGCTGCAAAGCGTGCCATATACGCTGCCGAGCGGTCTACCTTTGTCGCATCTTTTCCTGAAAATGCACCGCCGCCATGGGGAATCAAGCCGCCATAGGTATCCACAATTATTTTTCTTCCCGTAAGTCCGGTGTCTGCTTCAAATCCTCCCTGCACAAATTTTCCCGTCGGATTTATAAGCACCTCAACAGAACTATCCGCACCGATGAGCGGTGTAATGAGCTTATTGATAAGTGTTGCGCGAATTTCCTGCTGACTCACTCCTTCGTCATGCTGGCAGCTCACAAGCACTGACCGCAGTACGTTGTTTTGAAATGTAACCTGCGCCTTGCCGTCCGGATGGAGCCATTTTATTTCACTACTTCTCCGTAATTTCTCAAGACCCGAGGTTAATTTATGTGCAAGCACAACTCCTTTGGGAAGAAATTCCGGCGTTTCATTCGTGGCATAGCCGTACATGATTCCCTGATCTCCGGCCCCGCCAGTATCAACACCAAGAGCTATATCCGGTGATTGCTGTACTACGCGGGTAATGATTTCCAATTCATTGGTATGACCGATATCACGATAGACATTGCGCGCAACATCGGCAAAGTCAACATAAGCGCGTGTGGTTACTTCACCCCCCACAAGAAGAAGCCCGTGCCCTCCGAATGTTTCCATTGCCACACGGCTCTTCGCATCCTGCCTAAGGCATTCATCCAGAATAGCATCGGAAATCTGATCGCAAATTTTATCCGGATGCCCCGATGTCACGCTTTCCACCGTATATGTTCGTGCTTGCTGCATAAAAAAAGTCCCTTGCATGAGGGGCTGAAATACAAAAAAGTAATCTGCCCCGCATACGTTGCGGGCTGGATGGAGCACCGTTCCCTATATACCATAAGGTGGTTGCCGGAGGGTCATTGAGCCAGAACTCTCTCCTCACCGCCTCTTTTTGTATGAGACGGCCGCGCGCATATATGTTTTTTCAACAATAAGCGCACACTCTTGATATGTTATTTAGTTTTTAATCGCTCTTGTTTATTACAACAGCGCTACCACAAAAATTGTTGCTCTTTTTTCAAAAAATAATGATGTTCGATTTTTACGTCCCGCGGAAGTTGCGATGAAAGCTGTACAACCGCATGTTCAAGGTCATCTTTATGGTGTTTCTTTTCCGCATCGGCATCAGTAAATATTATCCCTGCATCGGCATATGCGCCACAGATAGAATGATTGATAAGCAACATGTGCGTATAAGGATGCACTTTTGCTGCAAGTTGCATTTTCCAGACTACAAAATCGGTATCCGTAGCTTTACGTGGAGCAACAAGATTTTTTATCGCACCCGGATCAGTATCAAAAAAATAATTTCCTTTTCCGAAACGCTCTTCACAATAACGCAAAATTTCATCCCGGATTGCGGGATCGTAGCAGGCGTATACGTATCCGAATTCGTGTGATTGTGTCATATATAATTAAGTTCTCTCAAAAATAATTTTGTCATTCTTAAGCGTAAGCGAAGAATCTCATTTCTCTTCGTAGGTCGTTAAGACGAGATCCTTTCACTTCGTTCAGGATGACAGAGGGGTATTATTGATAAAAGCCCTAAAAATTATTGCGCAAGCAACACCAGCTCGCTTCCGGGACGAATTTCAGCAACCCCCCCAGAAAATGCGATCTCCTGCCACTGATGTTCAGATGTATAATAAGATACCACGCCTTCTTTTACAAGCGTAACAAGCGGCAAATGATGATCCATCACCGTAATTTCACCTTGCGGAGTCGGCATAGTCACTTTTTCCACTGTTGCCTCCAAAAGTGTTTGTTTAATTGAATAGATAGAAAGCTTCATCCGAAAAGCTTGTAGGAATTAACTTGTAGCTTGTAGGAAAATAATTCTCCTCTCACCTACAAGCTAATTCCTACCAGCTACAAGCTAGTTTTTGACTTCCTCAATCCCCCCTTTCATATAAAACGCATCTTCGGATTTTCCGTCATGCTTGCCCTCCAGTATTTCTCTGAATCCGCGGATGGTATCTTCGCGCTTCACAAATTTTCCTGAAATACCGGAAAATACTTCGGCAACGAAAAATGGCTGGGAGAGAAACCGCTGAATTTTTCTGGCGCGCGCGACTGATAATTTATCTTCTTCCGACAGTTCTTCCATGCCCAGAATATTGATAATGTCCTGTAATTCCGCATACCGCTGGAGGGTTTTTTGCACGTCGCGCGCGACTTGGTAATGCTCTTCGCCCACAACAGACGGATGAAGCGCGGAAGAAACAGATGCGAGCGGATCAACCGCCGGATAAATACCAAGCTCGGTCAATCCGCGGGAGAGTACAATCGTTGAATCCAAATGACCGAACGTAGTTGCGGGAGCAGGATCAGTAATGTCATCGGCAGGAACATAGATTGCCTGCACCGATGTGATAGAACCATTTTTGGTTGACGTAATGCGCTCTTGCAGCTCACCCATTTCTGTTGCAAGCGTCGGCTGATACCCCACGGCAGACGGCATGCGCCCCAAAAGTGCGGAAACCTCGGAACCTGCCTGCGAGAAGCGAAAAATATTATCAATAAAAAATAATACGTCTTTCGATTCCTTATCGCGAAAATATTCCGCCATGGTTAGCGCGCTTAATGCCACGCGAAGTCGTGCGCCCGGAACCTCATTCATCTGTCCGAATACAAGCGCTGTTTTATCCATAACGCCGGCTTCTTTCATTTCTTCAATCAGATCATTTCCTTCGCGCGTACGCTCTCCGACACCCGCAAATACCGACATGCCTCCTTTTTCCTCTGCTACGTTGCGTATCAGCTCTTTGAGAAGCACGGTTTTGCCCACGCCGGCACCCCCGAATAATCCAACCTTGCCTCCGCGGATAAAAGGAGCGAGAAGATCAATGACTTTAATGCCGGTTTCAAAAATTTCTGTTTTCGTTGATTGTTCTATAAAGGGCGGAGCGGGGCGATGGATAGCCCATCTGTTCGGAAAAGAAGCATCATCCGAATTATCAAGCGGTTGACCGAGTACGTTAAAAATGCGGCCCAATACTTCTTTGCCAACCGGAACGGAAATTTGACTGCCCGTATCCTCAACTTCCGCACCGCGCACAAGACCGTCAGTGGATGAAAGCGCAATTGAACGCACGCGCCCCGAACCAAGATGTTTTGCCACCTCGAGCACAATTGGCTCTTTGCCTTTGCGGGCAATTGTCAGTGCATTAAAAATAGGCGGAAGCGCTACTTGTTCCAGAGAAATCAATTTTCCGCCTTCGGCAGAAAATTCAACATCTACCACGGGTCCGATAATTTGTACGATTGTTCCTTTTGACATAAATAATTTATTTAAGTTTTTCTACGTATTTTAAGGCAATATCTTTTATTTGAGCAATTTCTTTCAATGCTTCTGATCCTTCAATTGCTAGTTGCTTAAGCATTTTATGCTTACTTCCCAACGAGTAATTTTATGAATCCCATCATGGTCATACTAATTATTTTATCCATATCATTGCGAGGAGCAGCGGCGACGAAGCAATCTCAACCATGGAATAGAGATTGCTTCGCTACGCTCGCAATGACAATATTAAAAAATTTTCTCAAAACGAGGCAAATTAATCCCCCTCAAGCGCCTCTCGTCCGGACGTAATTTCCGTCAACTCCTGCGTAATACTGGATTGCCTTGCTTTGTTGTACGCGATAGTAAGATTACTGATTAAATCTTTTGCGTTGTCGGAAGCATTTTTCATTGCTACCATGCGGCTGGAATGTTCTGAAGCATTCGATTCAAGCAACAGATGATGCACATGAATACGAATTAACTGCGGAATCAACGCATCAAGAATTTCTTTTGCCGACGGCTCGAATATATATTCATAGTTAAATCGCTCATGAGGGGCGCTACCGGATGCTGCTGAAAATCTTCCATGCTCTGGAAGAATACTTTTTATCGCCTCTTCAAGACTCTCTTTTGTTGCGGGCAAAATCTTTTTTACCACTGCTTCTTGCTGAAGAGTAGTGCGGAAATGAGTATAGACCGCAGTAACTTCGTCAAATGATCCGTCAAGAAATCCTTTGATGCAATAATCAGCCACCGGCAATGTCTCGTGAGGCATGGTATAATCTCCAAAACCCCAGAAACTTTTTGCAAGTATGACTCCTCTCCGTTCCGCGTAATCTCTTGTTTTTTTACCCACGGACGCAATTGAAACATTAATTCCTTTTTGCTGCTTTTGCGCGATTAAATTTTCGGTTTTTTTAATAATGTTGCTGTTAAATGCCCCTGCAAGCCCTTTATCGGAAGCCACCACAAGCATAAGTGAATTCTTTACCTCTCGGGGACGTAAAAGATCCGGAAGATCCGATGTGCGATCTAAAAGATTAATCAATAAATCAAGAGATGCGATTGCATACGGGCGTGCGCGAATGGCAAACTCTTGGGATCGGCGCATTTTGGTCGCAGAAACAACCTCCATCGCTTTAGTTATCTGCGCGGTATTTTTGACTGATTTGATTCGCTGTTTAACGGACTTTATAGAAGCCATATAAATTCTACTTAGCGCTCGCGACTTCGGGAGCTAGTTCGGCAGCAGGTTCATATAACGGCGGCACCTTTCCTCCCACCATACGGATATAAACAGAAAATTGACCGCGATGATGCGCCGCGTCCATAACCGCGAGCCAAAGCGCGTCTCCTCTGCGCATGGAAAGAGGGTTATCCGAACCGGATCCGAATGTAATCATCTCATTTAAGGCATCATCCGAAAGCTCCTTAATACGCAACGCAAGATACTTGTGTCCGCTCTCGTATGTCGCTTGAATTTCTCCAAGAGTATCGGGAGCGGGATCTGTTTGAGGAACTATATTACCTTCAAGAGCTCCTGATACGAGCGCTTGATCTTCCTGCACAAAACTCCATGCAAGCTCTTGAGCTGATTCCAAATGCGGATTTGGACGGAAATTAAAATTTCCTTCCGGATAGGCCTTTAGAAACCTCAACGTGGTCTCGAACTCTTTTTCGTATGAATTCAAAAACATTTCTTTTTCGGTCATAAAATAAAATTATGCGGAGGAAAATTCTGCCAATGCTTTTTTAAGAGACTCCTCTGTCTCCGAGCGCATTTCACCTGATTCGCGTATTGCATCAAAAATTTCTTTTTCATATATTTTCGAAATATAATCCAGCAGCTTTGCACTGCGCTCGGCGATCAGAGACGGTAGCGTACCGTCAAAATGACCGTTTGTTCCGGCGTAGAAAAGAACCACCTGCTGTTCAAATGGAACAGGTGAGAGCTCCGGCTGTTTAAGAAGTTCCACGAGAATGCGGCCGCGATCAATTCGTTTACGAGTGGAGTCATCAAGCTCGGATGCGAACTGAACAAAGGCAGCTAACTCGCGGAACTGGGCAAGTTCAAGACGGATTTTGCCTGCAACTTTTTTCATTGCTTTTGTCTGTGCGGCAGATCCGACACGGGAAACCGAAAGACCGACGTTTACCGCAGGCCGTGTGCCCTGATAAAATAATTCCGGCTCAAGATAAATTTGTCCGTCAGTAATAGAGATAACATTGGTCGGAATATATGCGGAAACATCTCCAAGCTGGGTCTCAATCAGCGGCAGTGCCGTAAGCGATCCCCCTCCTTTTTCTTTGCTTAATTTTGCCGCGCGCTCAAGCAGACGGGAATGCAGATAAAAAATATCTCCCGGATATGCTTCGCGGCCCGGCGGACGGCGCAAAAGCAATGAAAGCTCACGATATGCCCATGCATGCTTTGAAAGATCATCGTAAATTACGAGCGCGTCACGTCCCTGATGCATGAAATATTCACCGATTGCGGTTGCCGCATAGGGCGCTAAAAACCACAGCGACGCAGGCGATGACGCCGATGCCGCAACTACAATTGTATATTCCATTGCGCCCTGCTCCTTTAATGTCTGTACAATACGCGCAATCTTTGATTCCTTTTGTCCGATCGCCACATAGATACAGATAGGTGTGGAATGGCGTGTATCATTTTTTTGATTGATAATCGTGTCTATCGCAATGGAGGTTTTTCCGATCTGGCGATCTCCGATGATAAGCTCGCGCTGTCCGCGGCCGATCGGGATCATGCTGTCAATTGCCTTAATGCCGGTATGCAGGGGCGTATTTACCGATTCGCGCTCAAGCACCGAAGGAGCAAGCCGTTCCACGGGATAAAATTCTCCTTTTCCTTCTTCAAACAAATGCCCGCGGCCGTCTTTCGGATTTCCCAAAGCATCAACCACGCGACCGATCAACTCATTGCCTACGGGAACAGAAAGCACGCGACCAGTGGGTCGTGCAATAGTGCCTTCTTTTATTTTCGTATAATCCCCCAATATAATCGCACCCACGCTGTCTTCCTCCAGGTTAAATGCAATCCCCGCAACTGTTTCTCCATCTTGGACGGAAAATTCGATCATCTCTTGGCTCGATATGCCTGACATGCCGGAAATTTTGGCGATCCCATCCCCCACTTCCAGCACATGACCGATATTATCGGCTTTAATGGCGCGTTTATGTCCCTCAATTTCCTTTTTAAGTTGTTCGATAATATGCGTTGACATATAATTATATTATTGCTAAACTATCTTTGCTTGATTCCCCTTTCTGTTATCACGATGGCATAAAAAGGAGTATCTCCATGGCTTATGTTCTCGTTGAGCAGGAAGTTGACCTTTCACAAATTATTTTAAAAACCTTCTTCAAACAAACGTCCCAGAGTATTGCCGAGATACATAAAGCACTCCGGCAGGACGGCGTGCAGTATGTATATAGTGAACTTGAAACTGCACTAAATGGCTTATCATGTAATTGGACAACCCTAGATCAGCAAGAATATCGTCTCAAAATTGGAGTTGTGGAGGATATTCACTTTCGTCTGATCTCAAAATGAATTCTGTTATATCAGGGACCCCCCTGCTTGCCACATTCAGCATGATTCCGATCGGCTGCGGAAAGAAGTAGCGATTCAAGCTTCATACTTGCTCCTGCCGCCCTCTTAACTATCACCATCATCCCATTGATGGCGATTTTTTTATAAAAATATCTTCCATATGCCGCTTTACCGATGCGTCAATCAGAATTTCATTATCAATCAAAATCGTTACTCCTCCAAGCATACTTGAATTCGTCACTTCCTCAATATGAATATTTGTTCCAAGAATTGCTTTAACTTCCTGCTTTAATTTTTCTGTTCCAGGACTCGCGGTTTCCAGTCTTACGCTGCGCAATCCTTGTTTGCGCAAGCTCAATTTTTCATACGCGGCATAAACTTCGCGTGCCTTATGTACCGCCTGATGATGCGCAAGAACTTCCACAAATTTTTTTATGATCTTTTTCTGTTCTGCCTCGCTTGTTCCTTCACATGTATCATAAAGCGCTTCTGCATATTGTACGGGTCGGTATTTCATTATGAAATAGTTTTAAGCTCCGCAAGCGCTTCGCTGATTAATGTAGCATCCCGTTGTGATGCGGGCAATTTCCCAATCACACCAGTAAGAGCCGCGCGAATTAAAGTTTCGGCATCATGGTATACCTCATCATTCATTTTGCCCCGCTCCGCCTGAATCACGCGCCTTGCATCCGCAATAATCCCTTCCACTTTTACATCCGTTTCTTTGAGAATTTGATCTTGTTTCTCCTTCCCAATTGTTTCCGCGCGGTTCACAATGCCCAAAGCTTCAGCATGGGCCTGTTGCAGGGTACGATTGCGCATCTCATCACTGTCTTTAAGATTTTTTTCCGCTTCGGCGCGCATCTCAACTCCCTTTTCAATACCCTCGCGCCGTTCGCGCAACATTTTTAATATTGGCTGATATGCAAATTTACGCAACACGAACAATATCACGCTGAAATTAACAATTTGCGCAAGAAATAGTTTCCAATCTATGCCAAAGTGGGTTATAAATTCCTGCATTCGCTAGACGAATTTAATAATAAGCGCTACCACAAGCGCATAAATAGAAATTGCTTCGGCAAACGCAATCGCTAAAATCATAGCCGTCTGAACGCTCGAAGCGGCTTCCGGATTGCGACCTATAGCGTCCAACCCCTTATATCCAATAATACCGATCGCTGCCGCGGGGACCATGGTTCCTCCCACGATAACCGCCGCGGTAACTATTAGTTTAATTGATCCTGCATCCATGTGTGTGGAATTGTGCTGACATATACCGAAACATATGAGGTCTTCCTTATATATCCGGATATTATGCCAAACACGTTTATAAATAATAAAGTAAGGTATAGCGTTTAACGATTAGACGCACTATCTTTCTATACCCTAAACGCTATACACTATTAATGATGCTGTGCTATTGCAATACTTATAAATACCATAGTAAGCATTGCAAACACCAACGCCTGAACAAACCCGACGAATAACTCAAGGAAAAGGAACGGCACGGGACCGGCAAACGGCGCCAGAAAACTTACAATAATCAATAATACCTCTCCGGCAAAGATGTTGCCAAAAAGACGAAAAGAGAACGATATTATCTTAGCAAACTCGGATATAAATTCAAGTATGCCTACAAATGTGTCAATGGGATTATGCAATGAAAAGTATTTGCGCATATGACCGCCCACTCCCTTTGCCGCCATACCGGTAATGTTTACAATCAATACTGCAAGCGTTCCGAGCGCGAGTGTCACATTCAAATCGCTTGCCGCAGATCGAAAAAAGGGAATAAAGACGGATTCTCCGCCGTGTTGTTCATATAAACCAATGCTTCCCGCGCCTGGTAAAATTCCAAACCAATTTGAGGTCAAAATAAAAATAAAAATAGTCACGACGATCGGAATATACCGCTCCGCCACCTCGCGAGATCCCATCATTCCCTCCATAAGACCTACAAATTGTTCAACAATTATTTCAGCAATATTTTGAAGTACTTTTGGTATGACGTTCATCGTACGCGAGATTCGATATGCGCTGTATATCAAAAACGCCAATATGATCCATGTCATGATAAGCGTATTGGTAATGGGAAAACCAAAAATACTAAACAATTTTTCTGCCGCAATTTCAATATGTGGCATGTATGTACCATAACAAAAAAGAGCCTGATTGCCAAGCTCTTTTTCGTGTATCTTATTATCAAGCGAGTGAGTGATGAGTCAAACTTCTTAGTTTTACTCATCCGAGCGAGCGCAGGTAACAAGCTTCTTATTAATTACCGGCGTATGCCTCATCCTGTTTATCCCAACATTTTTGAGATGACCGCCACGGTCTTGTGCCTGATTTTCGGTAAAGATACAAAGCCATTGCTTCATTCCCTTCTTCTGTATTGAGATCAAATCCCAATTTTTTTGCCTGTTCTGCCCATTGCAACGTATTGATTTGATAGCGCCCTACGTCATTTGGATTGACGTTGCCGCGCAACACATTGCCGTCTTCATCAAACTGCCTGTCACGGGATTCACAATATGCAATGCGCGCAAATATGGAAGGCAGCTCCGATGACATCTGTTTTTGAGATGGCAATGGAGATTTGGGGGCTGTCATGACCTGTTGAGAGATAATTGTTCCTGTTATATTCTTATCAATTGATATGCTTACTGCATTGCCGCTACCTAACTGCGGCGAAACAAACGTAGTTGCAAGCAGGAGAATTTTTAAATACGTATCAATAACACATTCATCACCACACGATGCGAACTACCAATAGGTTCGTGCCCTCTCCTAAACCTATGGAAATATATACGGTAAAAAACTGGCATTCAAGTACATCCTTTGTGGCTCGAATCTTTTCCAAAAACGGCCGAGTTAATTGCCCTAATCCTGCTTATGGCAGGACGGGCGACGTAGTAACATGTAGCCCTAATGGAGCAAGATTTCGGAAGAGACCCCATGAACCAAGAGGATAGGTAAAAATCCCTATTCTATGCGGTTTTCATGAGGAGTTACCTCCCCGATTCCTCCTATCAAAACCACCGTTTTCATTGGCGATTCCAAGCTCAAGTATAGCACTATGACAAGAAAAGTCAAGCGAAAATATTTATCATAAGTAGTATACTTATGCTCATATTTTATGTGAAAAACTGTCAGTAATACCATCTCCAATTAACCAATTCACCATTTTCTTAATGGAACTTAATGCGAAGGGGTTGTTGAGGATGGTATAATTTTCAAAAAGGAAAAACAAAAACACCCCCGCAAGGGGTGTTTTTGTGAGATGCGGATCTCGGGGAAAGAATTACCAGCGGTCTCTGCGACCTCCGCCAAATCCTCCGCCATTGCCGCCACGATCTCCGTAGCCGCCTCCGCCTCCCCCCGGACGACGTGCCGGGCGATCACCCAACGGACGAGCTTCGTTGACCGTCAACGTGCGTCCATCAAGCTCTTTGCCGTTCCACATATCAATAGCGCTCTTTGCTTCCTCTTCAGTGGACATTTCGACAAATCCGAAACCGCGTGAGCGGCCGGTCATCTTGTCCATGATTATGGATGCAGAAGTAACAGTACCGGCATTTGAAAAAGCATCTTTCAAGGCATCTTCAGTGGTATTGTATGACAATCCACCAATATAAAGCTTTGTAGCCATTTTACATAGATGTTACTCTAATAGTTTGTAAGCGACCTTAGAAACCGTTAAATAACGGCATCTTCTCTCTCCTTTGATTCTCCCCGATTGATGCCGAGAAAGAAACCTCTGTCGAGAATCTTACAATAAACCCATTATACGCCCTTTCAAAAAAAAAGCAAGAGGTGCAAATGACCAATATATACAAGCATTTTCCCATTCCCTGCATTTTCTATATGTCAGAGAGAAAATAAAAACGGATGTATGTAATATATGCATACATCCGCACTCATCACGACCAATACTCAATTTCACCTATTCCATCAAACGAATTAAGTCTACAGCCGATAACAGTCAAGAAAATCGTGCTGTGCGTTTTCTGGCGTATAGAGCAGAGGGACTGTCCACGCAAATAAAATAATCATAATGGTCAACAAAGTCAGAAATAAAGCGACCAATTCAGATGGACTTTGCCATAAGAAATGCCCCAGCCACATCAAAAGACCAAGTCCAGCCCCTCCTAAAGCAGTCCTCTTTTGCCGTTTGGCAACTTTTGTCTTGATAACAAGGCTTTCCTGCACAAGCGAAGAAATTTTTTCAAGCGAGAGCAGGCTTTCTCCCCACAGAACCAACCGATACCATTTGTTCCCCGCGCGTGCGCGCAAAAGAGGGTCACGCGCATCACGCCGTATAGGCGTTTGGATCATGAACTCATCAAACATCTGCATATTGGATGCCCAATTGAATTCCTCCGCAACATCGGAAGGAGCCTTCAATATTTCCAGCGTGCGTCGAACTGCGTACGTTGCAGTAGCCGGAAAGGAATATGATGTTGGCAACCAATGCTCCCACATAGCCATTTCATCTTCAGTCATCACCGGGTAAAACAGCTCGGGCGACAGTGGTGTCAATTGTTGATCCTGTGATTCATATACCCGATTGGGATTCCCGGTTAATACGTCAGTACGATAGATTACCGCTTGCACATCAATCTCCTTGTAAGGATTAATTATCAGCACTGCTACGCTAAGCCAAAGATCTATACTCTATAGTAGATATTTTTTTCTTTGTGTCAATCCCCACCCCGCACATTGCATTCTTGTCGATACATGGTATAATCTTTTCAGATACATTGACACATGCAACCATCTCTATCAGAAAGAGGATCCTCTCATGGATCAAGAAAATCGTTATGCGATACTGAAAGCTCGTGTCGAAGAAAATGGGCTGCTTCAAAAACAACCTATGTTTTATATTCTTTGCACACTTCTCATTGCCAGTTTTTGGATACTGGGCATCTCTATGCTTTTGAACGGGACAACATTTTTTTCTCTGCTGGCGGCGACATTGACTCTCGCGTTCGCATCCACTCAAACAGCTTTGTTCTCTCACGATGTAGGACATGAACAAGTTACCACGCACGCATATGCATGGATCATGGATACGATTATCAGTCTCACGCTTGGACTTAGCGTATCATGGTGGAAACAAAAACATAATCTGCACCATGCATATCCAAATCGGGAAGGAGTTGATCCGGATATCATGATCCCGCTTCTTTCTTTTTTTAAAAAGCAGAATAAAGAAAAAAGCGGACTTGCAAGAATCACGGCTGCGTATCAGCACATATTATTCCTCCCCATGCTTCTCTTTGAAATATGGCACATGAGAATTGCCGCCATACGATATCTTATCACGCGAAGAGATAAAGAAAAAAACAGCAAAAATATACGCGAATGCGCACTTATCATATTCCATTTAATGGCATATATGGCATTATGGTTCCTCCTCGTCTCACCCTTTTATGCTTTGCTGTTTATGTTTATACATCATGGCGTAATGGGAGTCTATCTTGGTCTTGTGTTCGCTACGAATCATAAAGGCATGCCCATCATCAGCGAATCCTCTGATTTCGTAGCCATGCAGGTTCTCACTGCACGCAATGTTCGCGGAGGCAGATTGCTAACTTTTGTCTTTGGAGGATTAAATTTTCAAATTGAACATCATTTGTTCCCGAAGGCGCCGAGAAACCGATTGCGCCGCATTCAAAAAATCGTAAAAATATTTTGCGCCGAGCGCAACATCCCTTACTGCGAGATGAATTTGCTTGCTTCCTACCGGCAGATATATCTGTATTTAAAAAATGTTTCCGCTCCTTTGCGAAGTAAAAATAGATAAGATATCGGACGCAATACGAAAGTTTGCATCATTCAAACTTTCGTATTTTTTATTAGGACTTACGCGTTCAACCTTCTATTCCCCTCCTAGGATAGGAGGGGTTAGGGGAGGTAGTGGTAACACGGAAATAAAAACTAAAAGAGTGTTGCGGTAGATCGCTGACCCACTGTTTTCTCAACTTCACTTGCCGCGGCGCGATACGCGCAATAATCGCAATCACGCGCGGACGGAGGAATAACGCTCCCGATGAGACATTTATGCAGATTTGCTAATGTTGCCTCTATCCAATCGGTTTTGCCGGTATAAGGAATCAGTTTGATATCAAACTCAAGCCGAGCATCAAACGCTTTGGCATCCGCATTGCCGTTGCAATAAACGAAATATCCCGTGTTGCTTACATTAAATCCGTTTTGGCGAAAGAGCCATTGATATACTTCCATCTGCCTCTTGTATCCAATCTGCCAATCGGCATCAAGACTTACTTCGCCTGACTTTGATGTCGCTTTATAATCAACAATAATCAAATCTCCATTTGGCTTAACCCAGACGTCATCTACGCCTCCGGTAATGACCAGGTTAGTGGCACGATGATGGTATTGAATCCCGCGACGAAGGGAGTCACGCCATTCGTCCATTCTCTTATCGCTTAAAGGAACCGCATCAACGCCATAATGCGCCATAAGCGGATGAGCAGTGCCGTGAGCGCGGTGCATATCAAATTCTTTTTTCAGAAGCGCATCCACCGCGGAGTTCAAACTAAAAGGAAACCCGGGCGGACGATCAACCCCAAGCCTGCGGTCAATATAAAAACAGCGCGGACAATTAAGAAAAAGATCAATCCGGCTGCGGCTTACTCGAAAGGGCTCCGCCGCACGCGGATCAAATAAATTTCTTGTTCTGCGCGAATTATAGTATTGAGACATAAAAGAATAATACGCTATTCACACAGCCATCGCAACAATACTTGACAGAATGTATTTTTACATGATATTATATATGTAATGTTAGATGAATAAACGTGAAGGAGAAGACATGCATACTGGAAGGCATATTCAGTCAGCTCCTAAAAAGGAATCTTTTGATTTGAGAGTCCAACGGGAACAGAAACTTCTTACAGAGGAAGAAATTCGTCTGGCGATAGAGGCAATTCAAGTACACAGCAAGCTTCATGCAATCATCCATTTGAGAAATATCCCTTACGAATGGTCATTTGAAAAAGCGGTTGCCGCGATAAAAAGTGCAGAAAGCTAGCCATCTGGCGTTTAATACCAATCCCCACACCTAATAGGTGTGGGGATAAAAATTTTCTGAATCTATTATCAAAAATATTTATCAATAGACCTGTTGCCTTATAATTTTCGTGATGAAATTTTCAGATTTCGCGTACGGCGCAGGAAAAATTTTGAAGCATATACGGCGTATATGTTGAAAAATTTTTACAAAGCGGTAGCCGAAATCTGAAAATTGCAGTAGAAAGGCTATAAGGCAACAGGTCTAGTCATCTCTCCCGCTCCGGCGGAGAAATATGAGAAATAATAACGGCAATCCAAGCCACCAAATCGTAAGGTTGGTATTCGCAAAAAAACTCTTAGTGAGCGGGGCTAAATTTTTTGTTGTTTCCAGCGGGAGGAAACTAAATACAATGTGTATCAGCAACCCCACCTGGATAAAGCTCAATAAAAATACCTGCCACCATGAGATGGTACTGCGTAAATAGCGCGGACGACCGCGGTTCATCAAAAAAATCAGCGGCAAAAAAATAACAAAAAATACCGCAGTTTTTACCACAAATAAATTATCAGTACGAAACGTTTTTGCAATCCAATCAATGGGTGCTGCATTAAAAACGGCAAGTGCGATGTAGGTATTAATAACAGAAGAAACCATTTTATGTCTCCCGCGGGAAATGCCGTAGAAAAAACCAATCGCAATCATGGTAAAAATTAAAACCACATCCCATGTCGGATGAGAAAGAATTTGCGCAGTCGTTGCGTGCACCCCCGGAATAGTAAAACTTGGGATCTTGGGTATTGAAAACGCCGGAAACGTACTTGTTGCCGGTAGGGTTGCTTTAGCAAGGTGTATCATGAATACAAAAAATCTTTATTACTATATTAGTATACGTCAATGCGTAAAGGCGGCAACTGTGGACAAAAAAACAGCAGATTATTTCTATTCCCCTCCTATCCTAGGAGGGGTTAGGGGGTGGTAGTCGGTGATACATGGGGCGTTGGAGTAGCTTGAGGAGTCTGAATCGGTGATGGCGATACTACGGGGGTCGGCGTAATTGATGGTGATACTACGGGCGATGGGGACGCAGATGCTTCCGGTATTGCCGTACCCGACGGGGTTGGTGTTGGTTCAGGCGACGGGAAAAGTGATGGTGATGGAGTCGGTGATGTTTGGATACCAGCAGGCATACTACTACAATCCCCCGCTTCAGATTTCAAAACATTATGTTCCGAATAGACACAGATCGGCTCACCGGTTGCGCGATCATAAATCGTAATCCCCATCGGCTTGTCTGGAGACCCGAACTCAACTGAATTTTTAACTTTCAGTATCGAAGTCTCGATCTCTTTCACCACTAACTTCCCGTCTTGGTCAATGCTCCATGATCCGTTTGAAGAGATGATACTTTTCACATTGCGTATTTCGTTTTCACTCAAATCAAGTCCGCTTGTGAATCGTGCTGATACGCGGCCGTTGGAGTCAATAGTCCATACTCTGTTTACATCGGTAATTGCGCTGTCGCTTGATGCATCGGTTATTGCAGTATCAAGTTTTGCATATCCCAGATTCATGAAGATCATCACCTTACCCACTTTTACTTCCTGACCGTTGACGGTTGCAGTGGTGGTTGCCGATGTTCCATCGAAGTCATCAAGAGCAATACCCACAGTGACGCCTGACGACGTTGCTTTCATGCCGATGCCGGCAAGAGATGAGGAGGTAATTTTATCTCCTTTCTTGATGAGTCCTCCTTCGGTGGATATTTTTACCGGTACGCGGCCATTCAAGGCAACCGGATAGGGATTGTCTTCTATTTTTATGTTGTAGCCAATAGAAGAGAAGTCGCCATGATTTTCGGATACGACGCCAATGATAGTTTGCTGATACGGTGAAGTTGATTTGGCAAGAACAGAGATATGATTATTGTTATCGGTTACCGAGGTTTTGGAGCCGATTGTGACAATGTCGCCATAATCAATACCCTGTTCCATGGAGTATTGTTCTGCGTAGTCGGCAATCGGGCTTACACTGCAGTCCTCAAGTTCCTGCGGGAGAGCAGCGGTAAGATCATTGGAATGACATACCGCGAACTGTCCTGTTGAGGGAAGTACGGCGCGGATCGTTCCATTTACCGCAAGCGATGTCGTGGCATATGCCGTTGTAGTGCCAATGCCGACTTTACCCGTATTCCTATCTATCCAAAAGAGTGGTGAAGAGGTGCCTACGGCAAAAAATGCGCTAGAGGTTGCAATTGAACCATCTTTTGTGTATGCAAATCCAGATGGAGTTGATGAGCCGACGTAGAAAGAGCCGGCAAACGAAGAAGTTGCAGTGGTGGAGGTGGCGATGAGATTGGGGAGGGTGGTGGTGCCGTAGAGAGTGATAGTTCCGGTGCTTGAGAAGTTTGCCGCTCCTTGGATGGAGAAGAGGGTGCCGGGGGTTGAGGTGGAGATGCCGAGACCCGTGGCATTGATGCGCATGCGCTCAATACCGACAGTAGAAAATGACATCTCTCCTGCTGCGGCTCGCGCCATGCCCATTCCTCCATCATTCATAAAACTAAGCCCTGGTGCTGCAGGAGTGCCGTCTGACACGGCTATTTTAGCTGTAACACCCATACAGCCTGATCCGCACCTATAAAATCCAGTAGTTGTTTGTCCGCTAAAAGCAATTGAAGGCGATCCCGAACTTCCATCAGGAACAAATAATCTCCCGCTGGTGCCTCCAACCTCCAACGCAGCAGTCGGATTCGCTGTCCCAATCCCCACATTGCCCGCAAAGTAGGCAGAATTTCCTCCGACTGAAGTAACAGAGAGCGGAGAAAGAGAGGGTGTACTGGTGCCGATACCGACGGTTGAGGTGGCAATGAGAGATCCTACTGTTGAAGTGCCTGATACGAATTCATTGCCTTGCACCGAGAGCTGTGATGTAGGAGTGGTGGTGCCGATGCCCAACAGACCGTTTGATGCATCAACCGTGAGGAAGTTTGCCGAATCAA
>OBEQ010338805.1_pt1 | contig 101791 bp, 85 predicted proteins | sample 1670901 | NCBI WGS metagenome assembly OBEQ01 (sample SAMEA104232315, study PRJEB22302) | groundwater metagenome | biome: forest; feature: aquifer; material: groundwater | place: USA | collected 2011-08-07 | depth 5.4 m
GGTTGGGGCAAATGCCGTGTTGCGATGGGTAAAAACGGAAAACGTCGCCAAAGTTCTGCATGGTGCTGACTGGAATAAAAAGGTAGAGGACATCCCAGATGCCTTTTTCGTGAATTACACCGTTGGTACAGATATTGGAAGTGCATCTGATTTTTCTCCTTCTGGAGAAATGATAGCCGCAAAAAATATCAATCTGGACAAAAAGCTCGGGACGTTGATTTGGTTTCCAAAACCAAGCGCAACTTTTCAATGGCAACTCTCCGGAGTTTTTGACAACACCGTCAATGCGGATGTATACGATCTTGATCTCTTCGATACGCCAAAAGAAACCATCGGGGCACTTCATGCAAAAGGAAAGAAGGTTATTTGTTATATCTCGGCCGGTTCGTGGGAGAATTGGCGACCGGACAAAGATGCGTTTCCGTCAATTATCATTGGCAAAGATTATGGTAGCTGGCCCGGGGAGAAGTGGCTGGATATCCGCCGCATTGATGGGCTGGGTCCCATCTTGCAAAAACGATTTGATCTCGCAAAAGAAAAAGGATGTGATGCGATCGAGCCGGATAATATAGATGGTTTTCGCGCAAATACAGGATTCCCTTTGACGTATGCTGACCAACTGCGTTTTAACCAATGGTTAGCGGACCAAGCACATCAACGCGACATGTCCATCGGATTAAAAAACGACTCAGAGCAGGTACGCGATCTGTTGCCGTATTTTGATTGGGCGTTGACAGAAGGTTGTCATGTCCAGGGGTGGTGCGAGCAGATGGCGCCACTTGTTTCTGCAGGCAAAGCCGTCTTTCAGATCGAATATACGGATTCGCATACAACGCTCGCAGCAATTTGTCCTGCGGCCAAGAAACTCGGTTTTAGCGCCAGTTTGAAGCATCGAAATCTCGATGCGTGGATACAAAGGTGTCCGTAGACAGTCCGCTCTTTTTTCATATCCTTGAACATGCTACTGTTTTGGTCTAACGTAAAGTACGTATCTAGGCTCAACAAATATGCCAATTTTCTCTCGCAAAATCAGCTTTTTGAGCTTGTTATGTGCAGCCGGTTTCGTGTTATTTTTTGCCGTTTCTCGAGCTCCCGCAGCCACCATCTCCCCGGGCGATCTCATCAAAGGTCCAACAGATGCGGTTTACTACTACGGACAAAATGGCAAGCGCTTTGTATTTCCCAATGTGAAGACATACTTCACATGGTATACGGACTTTTCTACCGTAAAGACAATCGCTGCAGGAGAACTCGCCTCTATTCCTCTGGGAGGAAACGTCACATACCGTCCAGGCTTCAAACTCGTCAAAGTCACAACATATCCAAAAGTATATGCCGTGAGTGCGCATGGAACGCTCCGATGGGTCAAGACAGAAGCTTTGGCGATTGCCCTGTATGGTCCGGATTGGAATAAAAAGATTGATGATGTTCCAGATACATTCTTTGTAAACTATACCGTTGGTGCAGACATTACGACAGCTTCCGATTTCTCTCCTGCCGCGCAGATTGCCGCGGCAAGAGATATCAATACGGATAAAAAGCTTGGGATATTGTCTTCATCCGCTCTCAAAACACTTGCTGAAAAACGAGGTATTCGCTTTGGCTCCAACTATCAAGGTGAGTTTCGTAGCGCTGAATACGATAAAATTTTTGAAACCGAAATGAACACAATGGTCGCGGGGATCTTTTGGGGCGACGGCTCTCGTCCAAGCCGCACTGAATACGACTTTTCCTATATTGACTCCGTAGTCAACTGGGGACGCGCGCGCAACATTGAGATGCATGGCCACACACTGGTTTGGTATTCTCCCAGTGAATTGCCGGCCTGGTTCAAAGCGGCGCCAAAATCTGAAGTTGAAAAAATCATGAACGAGCACATTGATGCCGTTGTCAGCCGATATGCCGGTAAAATAAAACTTTGGGACGTTGTAAACGAGGCCATAAATGACGGCGACACGGGGGATCTTCGTAAGGGTCATGAGTGGGTCGAAGCCATGGGAGATGATTATATCCGCAAAGCATTTGTTCGCGCTCACGCAGCCGATCCAAGCGCCATCTTGCGTTACAACGATTACGACATGGAAAGTAATAAGGCCAAATATGATGGCGTTAAAGCGCTACTCATCAATCTGAAGAAACAGGGGGCGCCGGTGCATGCTCTTGGCTGGCAAATGCACGTCAAACCATCTAGTTTCGACGCTGCGACGCTGCTCGTGCGTATGAACGAGATCGCAGATCTTGGATTTGATAATTACATCTCTGAACTCGATGTGGAATTACCAGAAAATGCAACTGCGACTGATTATGAAAAACAAAAACAGACTTTCAAGACTATTGTAGAAACCGCTCTCAAAGCCCGCCGCCTCAAGAGTATCGTCGTTTGGGGCTTACGCGACGGCGACACTTGGTCGCTTACCAAGAATCACCCCACATTACTCGACGAAAAACTTCGTAAAAAACCAGCGTATTTTGGAGTCCAGGAAGCCCTCAAATAAACGGTCAACCTCAACGTATGCGTTTAGTTTCTCTAGGTCTTGTGTTGGCACTGGGTTTTAATCTGTTGCCCGTGGCATCGAGCCTAGCCCTCTCGCCGCACACCCTCATTAAAGGTTCGGGTTCCACCATTTATTACTACGCCAAGGATGGCCAACGTTACGTATTTCCTAATTACGCCACCTTTGCCAGTTGGTATCCTGAAGATACTCGTCCAGAGATTGTAGTGGTTAATACAACCGAATTAGCCTCTATACCTTTGGGAGGCAATGTGACCTATCGGCCGGGCGTGCGTCTGATCAAAGTCACAACAGATTCGAAAGTTTATGCTGTCTCGCGCTACGGTGTGTTGCATTGGCTCACGACAGAAGCCATGGCCATACAGCTCTATGGAGCTGTATGGAACAAACAAATCTCGGATGTGCCTGACGTGTTCTTCACGAATTACACCATCGGTGCCCCGATAACCTCTAGAGAGATGTACAACCCCTTGAATGAGTCCTTGTCTGTCGCTACCTTGCAAGACAATCTTTTCGCTCCCACAGTGTATTCTCCTGCACCGTACTCAACTATAGTTCCACCATCACCGTTGCCAGCGCCAATTCTGGCAACGACAATTTCTCCCACGATACCAACTCCAACCACGTCAGTAGGCGGGTCAATGCCGACAGTTTTAAGTTCAACCGTCACCAGCGCCGTGCCAACTTTTGCCGTACCAATTTCAGCTCCGATTGCAGCGACGATCACAGCTACTAGCACAACGCCAGCCACCTCCAGCATTGTAACTGCTACAACGTCGTCAATAACCACGATTGTGACAACTCCAGCCTTCGCATCAGCGTCATCAAGCACGACGCCTGTTACAACCTCGCCACTGACCTCTGGTTTTGCGTTGTCCTCGAGCAATCCTTTGAGTTGTACGAGCTCTAAGACGCTTGAATCTCTCATGACTTGCAGCATGAGCCATTTTGGTCTCTTCGTCGCTCCCAATGAGATGGCGAAGACAGATTTTCGTACGGTCACACACGCGATGCTCGACGGGAGCTGCGATAGTATCACGTTGCCAGCGAGCCTCATCGGGATCTATGCAGCGAGATCATTTACAGATAACGATACGTCCAAGACATACTGCGTGCTTATGGAGATCAAAGATGCAGATGGAGACGGCGCCGTTGATCGCGGATGGGGAAGCGTGATCGTCAACAACGCGCCAACGCGCGAGTTGAATATCGCGATTATGCATCCGATGGACGATTGGAAAACAGAAGAGCAAGGCATTGGGATTTTTAAAGCGAGTAACAGCCGCAGCTTTTTTGTTGCTGGCGCACGACGATATGTTGGGAAACCGAGTGCATGCCAACCGGATTATGCGCACTCTTCTTCAGACGCAGCGCACAATACTGCGCTGATGCTGTTTGCCGCGACGCAAGAAATTGATGCCTGGTATGGCAGCCGGCGATGGCATCAATTGCAATTTCATGGGATGGGTTCTGGGGCCTGCTCCGGGGTGGATGTGTACATCACGAACGGCAAAAATTTGACGCCGGCGAGCGGCGATGTGAGCCTTAAGCTCAAGGTAAATATTCTCAAAGAACATCCGACATGGAGTGTCAATGTGCCAGGAGATAGTCCCGGATGCAGTCTTAGCGCCACAACGAATGTCCAAGGACGATTTTTGAATGGCGTCTCTGCAGATGCAGTCTGTGCCACGTCAGCAACAGCGTACAGTCAAAAATTTTTCAGTCTGGAACAAGCGCCCGGATTCCGCCAAGCAGCAGATTGGATCGCGGTAGTAAATTCAACGTGGTGATAACGTTTTTGCATCTCGTCAGATTGATTGACGCAGCGCGCAAGCTAAGTTATGCTCTCGACATGTTGTAAACTAGACGTGCGCCGCCTTAGCTCAGCGGTAGAGCAACGGTTTTGTAAACCGTAGGTCCGCGGTTCAAATCCGCGAGGCGGCTCCATCCAAGGTGCTGGCGACCGTAGTATGTAGCTACCGTCTCTATCGTCTGCTATCTGTCGTATATCGTCTAACCCCGCATATGTCTCAAGACAATCTGATTAAGCTCGAGTGTACACAGTGTCGCAAGATCAACTATTTTTCGACCAAAAATAAGAAGACTATTAAGGCGCGTTTAGAGTTGAAAAAGTTTTGTAGGACGTGTCGTAAGCGCACCGTGCATAAGGAGACTAAATAGATATAATGGATTATCTAACGGCGTCTGATTTTTATTATTTCATTCAATGTCCCCATTGGCCGTATTACAATCGTTTTGCCACGCCGGAGGAGCAGACCTTGCGGCGAGAGATGGGCGAAGGTGAAAAACGGAGGCTGGAGCATGGTGTAGCTCACGAAGCAGAAATTGCGCGTCGCCTTTTAGATACACATAAACTTTACGAAGTCGCGGTTACCTTTGATCCAGTCAAAGATGGCGCAGCTACGCTTGAGCTGATGCGGCAAGGTGTGCCGTTGATCTACCAAGGCACGTTGACGGTTGGTGATTGGACAGGACGTCCCGATTTGCTGGAGCGACAGACTGGTGAGAGCCACTTGGGTGCATGGTTTTATGTACCAGTAGATATAAAATCTACACATGCGCTAGAGAAATATCAAAAGTTGCAGTTGATATTTTACGCCACGTTGCTCGAAAAGCTGCAAGGTTGGTTTCCCGCAGAACCGGCCATTATCAATCGCGACGGCGAGTGTTTGGTATTTTCTAGCGATCAGTCGTTAACAGAGTTTGATCAATTCGTGGACGAGTTGGAAAGAATTCGCGCGGGAGAAAAGCCCGATCCCGTCTTACGTAAAAGTTGTTTTGATGCGGGGCCGTGGGGCCAGGTGTGTCAACGTTCTGCGCAAGCTACGAATGACATTGCCTTGCTCTATAACGTTGATACACAAAAATTGCGCGCCTTGCGTTTACTTGGTGTGCGCACGGTTGACGACGCTGCGGAGTTGGATCCGCAAGCTTTGGACGGCGTGGCTAAAGGCTTGCGCTTGCATGGGCTTGAAGTTATGAAGCGTCAAGCCCAATCACTTAAGACAGGGCAGGTCATGGTGCGTGAGCCGGTTGTCTTGCCGTCAACGCAACTTGAAATCCATTTTGACATCGAGAGTGATCCGCCCAGTGATACGGATTATCTGTTTGGCTGCTTATTGCGCCAGCCGAGCGGTGATACTTATCGGTCTTTTGTGGCGGAGCGTCTCGCAGACGAAGGTCAGATGTGGCAAGACTTTTTAGCTTGGCTCGAGACTTTGCCGGAAGACTTTATCGTTTATCATTTTTCGCCTTATGAACCGGCGCGCCTCACGGTGCTAGAAAAACGTTATGGCGGTAGTCCAGGTCTTGAGCGTTTCAGGTCGCGTCTACTTGATCTTAAAGAAATTACCACACGAGCGGTGACCATGCCGTTGTATTTTTATGGTCTGAAATACATCGCGCCATTTTTGGGTTTCTCATGGCGTGGTGAGGTCAAAAACGGCAATCACTCCATCGACGTATTTGAAAAATTCTTGGACACGCAGGAGCGCGCCTTGCTCGAGTCTATTCTAGTTTATAACGAAGATGATGTACGCGCCACGGCGCATCTAAAGGATTGGTTGGTTGCGTATGCTCAGGTGGTTAATGTTTATGCGACGCCGTATCCATGGAAGCAGTTTTCCATCTCAATGCCACCCAGGCCGCCAAGAGCGCCGTGATTGGGACGGTGAAGACGAGGCCGATGGTTCCAGCCAGCGAGCGTACGATTTCGTCCACAACTGAATCAAAATTTATAAATTTGGCCCATGAGCCTCCATATTGTGTGTAGAGCAGCAGGGTTGAGAGCGAGCCTCCCACATAGGCAAAGACCAGCGTGTTAGCGAGTGCGCCCATATGATCGCGTCCTATGACCATGCCAGAGTGAAATAGCGCTTTAAGGTTAAGTAGAGGATTGGCGTGGCGCACTTCCATGACACCAGAGGCAATCGAAACCGCCACGTCTTCGACCACACCCATGGCTGCGATAGCGATGCCGGCAAACAGTAGGCCTTGTGGATTGAGCATAGGATTCTTATCGAAAAAGAGTCTATCTTCTTCAGTCGAGAGTCCGGAAAGATGCGACCATGAGGCAAACACGGCGGCGATCAGGTAGGCCATGATGACGCCGCCCACTGTACCGACCACGGTTACTAAGCTCTTACGATTCCAGCCGATCGACAAGACGCTGGAAAGCGCGGCTAAGACAGCAATCAATCCAAAAGCGATAGGGACTGGATTCAGGCCTTTGAGGAAGCTGGGGATCAAGATCACGCCAATGAGTAGAATCGATAGTAGGATGGAGAAGGCGATTTTTAGTCCCTGCCAACCAGCGAGCAGTATGAGGGTCAAAACAAACAGTGCCAGAAGCCAGTAGATCGCCGCGCGGCGATCGTAGCCTTCGATGAAGGCGAGCGGCTCTCCACCAGCGGGATTGGGTTGCAGATAAATGAGTAATTTATCTCCCGGTCGCGGGTTAAGGCCATAGGGATTAGACGGCGTGTCATCCGAGATGGTGCGAGTTTTGCCGGTAAATGGTCCAGTTAAATATTGGACTTCATAGATTCTGGTTTGCTGCACGCCGAGCTTGTTTGTCTCCGTGGCATTTTTGACAGACAGAACGATAGCGCGTTCATAAGTTACGTTTTGGGCTTTTGTCCCAGCGTTTTCGTCATTTAAAGATTTTTCCGTGTCAACAATTTCCATCTCCAGCGTATTTTGACGCGCCGCGTCCATCTTGATCGGCAGAGCTATTAAGCAGATCAACGACAGGCCAAATATGATAGCGGGTAAAAAATAATATTTTCTCATGTATCTGAATTGGTCGGGCTGGTGGGGCTCGAACCCACGACCTCCTGCTCCCAAAGCAGGCGCGCTACCAACTGCGCCACAGCCCGATCGTGTCGCATCATACGCGATACATTGAATATTTCCAAACCGCTCGGTAGACTGGACTCACAATTTCGTAAGCAGTGCCTTTTACCGCTCCTTGTTTTTATAGTTCTCTGTGAGCGGGTATCGTATAGTGGCTATTATGCGACCCTTCCAAGGTTGAGAGGCGGGTTCGATTCCCGCTACCCGCTCACAGAGAGCTAAATCAAGAGACGGGATCGGGACAAGGTTGAGAGGCTGGTTTATAAAAAATGTAGTGGCAGGTTTAAAATCCACCACTACATTTTTGGTGCCCTGCTCCGGTCACGGACTGATCCTTACAAGGCGTTTTGAGGCGGCTTTAAGGTAGCTATTCCGATGCATTTCGGTCTGCTGGAACTTTGGGAGATGAGACATAGCGAGACACGAAATCGGGGTGTTCGAGACTGTCGCATGACTTGATGAGCGTACCTTACTTTAGATGAAATCTTTCAATTAACCGAATGTAAGCGGCAAAAGCGTGACGAGCTTTTTTATTGTTAAAAAATGCCGGCGCTGGATTCACATCAACAATATAGAACGAATCAGTTTTATCCCAAAAAATATCAGCAGAAAAAACTTCAAGCCCTATGCGTTCTTGAATTCGATGCAACGAGCGTCTGAGCTTCGGCGACACGCAGAAGCTACCATTGTCCGTCAAAATTTGTCCGGAGACATAGCCCAGTTTGACCTCAGTATAGTGTTTTTCATCTGCCCTTTGTTCGAGATACGTATCCCAAGGAGACGATTGTCTCGAAGTTTCTAACAATTGACGGTTCTTGACCCCATGCTTCTCACTTTTAATCATCCATGCGGAGATGTCTTTCTTATTAGCAAGGAGATGCGGATCAGACGAAAAAGTTGGTACTCCGTAATCTTTTAAGAGTCTTTGAACTTGTGCTTTGGAATGCCAAAATCGTAAGTATTCTCCATTTACCACATAGCATTCGGATCGCTCACACCAAAATGCTGCGCCGGGAACGTTCTGATGGTTGGATAAAAAATAACTGATGTGATGCGTGGGTCGGTTTCCCTTTTTGGGAGCTAATTGATTTAGCTCAACGCAATCACTTGGGATGTCGCTGTCCAGCAGCGCCCGTGTAAGCAATTCTGCGCCATTTTTACACGGTTCCGTTTCTGAAAAAATAACATCAGCCCGCACTTGATTGGTGGAGCGTTTTCGGGAAAATAGAGGTCTGACATGTGTTTTAAAATATGTTCGAAGATTCTCATAACTGAGTGTTCGCTCAACCTGAGCAAGTGACACCCATGCGGCTACTTCCCCTCCAGGACTGACATTTTGTGTGTAGTTTTTTGCTTCCGTATATCCCAAAAAAAACGCCAAACGGACCTGCCTGCTTCTTCCATCTAAATATTCCAAATCGGTCAAACGACTTACGATCAGGGGCTGTACATTAGCCTCTTCAAATAATTCGCGAAGACCAGCCTCTAAGATCCCTTCACCGACCTCGACGTGCCCTTTCGGAAAAGACCAATCGTTTTGTTTTTGACGGTGTACAAGTAGAACCTCCGTCTTGCCATCTTGTTCGCGAAAAACGAGAACGCCGGATTTTACAATTTCGGAAACTGAAAGCCCTCAATCCTTGCTCGTGGAAAGGGGGCATAAGCGTTTAAGTAGAGTGGGAGACATAAGTGATAAGCTCCTTGCAAAGGCGATCAAGCAACTCGCCGGGCAATGATCCGGGAAAGGCCCATTCGACCGACGACATGAGGCAGTCACCCCCATGATGCCAGCAATGCGAGCGGCGAATATCCATCTCAACTGGCTCATCCCGACGAACGTCACGGATTGCCTGCGGAGCCCAGACTCCAGTGAGAACCGAGCTAGGCGCATATCCCTGTAGGGATTTCCATTCCTCAGGAGTATGAATTGCATCCACGATAACGACAGATGCGGCGGAAATGCTGATGGGTTCGAGCACCTTCAGCATCACCGGACCAGAGCCGAACCGCTCGTAGGTAGAACGATACCAAGCTTCCCAGGATTCATCCTTACTTCGTCTGAACCATCCGCTCTCGTAGAGACGTTTCAGCTCGAGCCGCTTGTCAAGGATCGTCCAGCCCCCAAGGTCGCGTAAACGAGCCGCAATGTGAGTCTTCCCCGCGCCGTGTAACCCGCACAAACCGACGCACCTCATGATGACCTCCTTCTGAGTTGAACCAATACCTCGCCGCCACCAATGGCGATAGCAGGGCAGTTCGTCCGCGGCAGATCAGGCCGACGATTCGACCAAGGCTCCAGACTGGAGTTGCTTTCGGCCAAGAATCGGGATGACGTCACACGATTCCAAATCGTGGACAGCTCTTCGGAGCGGACGTTTCCATAAGAACTCTCACCTAGTTCGGAAAGAAATCCGCAGGATTTGACGTCGCCGTTGGGAAGAATCACGAAGCCGCTTGTCCCCGCACTGCACACCTCGTGCTTATTCGCTGAGAGATAGTGACCATCGACCGCACCTTGCTGGACGAAGGTATGTAGCTCCGTACGGAGGCGTGCGTAGTCGACATTCGTCGGAAACTCCGACAAGTTGCCCACGGCACGGCCACTCGGGATGTAGCGCCTGATGAAAAGTAGGACGCCTTCCTCGACGCAAAGCTCTGCCAAGGAACGTAGCCCGCCCATCGTCGTTTTCATGGCTACGGCGTTCACGCGCACGTCGATGCCGGAGGCGTGCAGTGCACGGACACCGCGCCACGAACGTCGAAATGAACCCATGCCGCGCACGGAGTCATTCCTCGGCTCGTCACCGTCCAAGCTGATGATCGCTTGCTGGAGGCCTGCCTGGGAAAACCGCGTTGCAGACTCTTCGGTGACCGCGACGGCGTTGCTACCGATACTTGTCCTCACGCCGAGTTTCGTTGCGAGGGCAATAGCTTCTTCGAGAACGGGATGGGTGGTCGGTTCGCCGCCGGTAAACCTGATTTCGAGGATACCGAAGGAAGTGAGTTTGCGTAGAAGGTTGAGAACCTCTTCAGAGCGAAACTCCCCGTCCATGCGAGATCCCGAATCGTTCAAGCAATGCGTGCATGCGAGATTGCAGGCGCGTGTCAGCTCGAGATACACCTTTTTTGGCCGTAAAAATTCTCTCGTCATTGACGACACCTCTTGTAAAGGGACATGATTTGTATACCTTAAAATTGAAATTCCGTCAATGGAAAACCCGGGCCTTTGCAGGTCCGGGTTTTCTTGGTCACGACGTGTTACGTTCACCCAGAACGTGTACGTGCTGGTGCCGAGGGCCAGAATTGAACTGGCGACGCCTGCCTCTTCAGGGCAGCGCTCTACCACTGAGCTACCTCGGCTCGTCAGTCTTTTTTGTTTTCGTCTCCCATCAGCCGAGCATCTAGCGCTCCAAAGATCATTAACAAGATTAAGACGAGTAGTGTGGCGATTAACGCGGCGCTGTAAAAGCCTAGTCCGGCCGCGATTCCGATGCCAGCCACAACCCACATCGTAGCTGCGGTGGTCAAGCCATGAACTGAACCTGAGGCTTGGATAATGGCGCCAGCGCCTAAAAAACCAACACCTTGAACCACTATCGAGGCGATGCGCGTAGGATCGGTCACGCCGGGCCAGGTCTTTGCGACGTAGATGCCAGACAGCGTCATCATGGCAGAACCGAGGCCGATGAGCGCATTAGTTCGCACGCCGGCTGGTTTTTTACGCACTTCGCGTTCAATGCCGATGAGACCGGTCAAAGCTGTGGCAACTACGAGACGCAGAAGAGTTTCTTGTAAGTTCAATTCCATACGAACGCAGACATGGTAGCGAGAGACAAATGCTTTGGCAAATTATTATGCTTTATCCGTTTGTTTTTCTGATCCATCGTCATTGCGAGCCCCGCGAATGCGGGGCGTGGCAATCTCCTACATTTCGAAAGATTGCTCGCGGAGACCTGCCCCGCCGAATGGCGGGGTCGCAATGACAGATGATGGACATCGTTTCTAGCAATGACGAAAAAAAACGACGGTCGTAATTCAGAGCTGCGAAGAAGTGATGACGGTTCAGTATGGCAACCAAGCTAAATTTTTATGGAAACTCGCTATGAGTAAAATTAAAACGCCCCCAGCAATGTAGTTGCTGGGGGCAGAATGAGGTTCCTCCTTGTAGAGTGAAGCCGTGGGCGATTAAAACGCCTTTGGCGAGTTGTAAGTTACGGCTACTTGTCTTTGGTGAGCACGCAATCATGGTGAGTCAGATCGCGGCAATGGTAGTTACCTCGTGCTTCTGGCATAACAGCACACGTAACTGTGTACTCAAGTGGGTAGTTGTCCCCACCAGGCTGACAGTAGTTGCTAACCTTTATAAACTCGGGTGCAACTTGTCCACGCGCCCAACGCAGAAGACATTTCTTTAGCAGCGAGTCTGTCACGGGCTTCGACTCCCCGTACTTGGGACAGGCATCCGCCTGACTCGCAAGAGCAGAAGTTACCGCACTTGGCTGCGTAGATGATGTTGCCTGAGGCCTTGTCCCAGACACGGAGGTAGATGGCGCAGTTGCTGTTGGTTTTTTGGAGTGGTCGTTGAATGGCCATACCTTGGACTTCTGCAGCACCATACCTGTGGATATTACACAGGCCAGAGTCAGAACAAACCAGTAACGGTCACGAGTTCTTTTTACTTGCGCAGTCGCAGTAGGAGGTGCGGCAGCAGGAACCGGAGCACTATTGAGTGGAGGAGCCTTCGGGGTAGCTCCGAGACCAATCCCTGCTCCTGATAGTGCCAGCGCTGCGCTCGGATCAATCGGCACCACGTTAGGGCTTGAGGTGCGTGGCAGCACCGGCGGCGGAGCCGGATGTTTTACAGAGTCAGGTACGTTGATGACACCCATATCAGTCATCCTAGCTTCTTTACCTGCGTCGCCGTCGGTCGGCGTAACAGAAGTTGGTGATGCCGGCGTGAGATGTGCAGGCTGTGTCAGCTTGCATCCGATAAAAGTTGGGCACACAGTGCCTTCCCACGTATTTAGCATCGTTCTGTGACACCCTGAGCATTTGCGTCGTGAGCTAGTCGCCATAGTTTTCCTTGCTTTCTGTCCCCGGATTTAACCAGGAGACGAAATGGTTGAGTTTTCGAGGAACACATGAATGTACGCCTTATTATCCTTATTAGTCAAGGCTTGCACCTATTTTTGTCTAGTTTCATTGAATTACGCACGAGCTGAGGTTGTGCGGTGCATGCCCAGCCTCTATCCTTATGAGCATGGTTTGTAAAAACTTGCTTGTTTATGGCTCGTCCTAAACCCGTTGTTCTTATAGTTCTCGATGGTTTTGGCGTTGCTCCGCACACGGATGGCAATGCTGTGGCTCAAGCCAAGATGCCGAATTTTCGGCACTATGTAGAAAGTTACCCGGCTATGACGTTGCAGGCGTCTGGAGCCGCCGTCGGGTTGTCTTGGGGAGAGATGGGAAATTCAGAGGTCGGGCATTTGACTATCGGCGCTGGTAGAATCTTTTTTCAGAGCCTGCCGCGCATTAACTTGTCGATTGAAAACGAAGATTTTTTTTCCAACCCAGCCTGGCTTGAAGCTCTTGTGCATTGTCGTAAAACAGACGGTTGCCTACATCTGATGGGTCTCATTTCTTCCGGTCATGTCCATGCCAGTGATATTCATTGCAAGGCGCTGCTCGAGCTGTGTAAGCGCAACAAATTTTCGCGCGTATTTGTCCATGCCTGGCTGGATGGGCGCGATACGATTTTCAACAGCGGCATGGGTTTTATCAAAGAGCTGGAACAGAAGATGAAGGAACTGGGCATAGGCAAGATCGCTACGCTGATGGGACGCTATTATGCTATGGATCGCGACAGCCGTTGGGATCGGATTCAAAAGGCGTATGCGGCCATAGTTGAGGGCCAGGCGGATGTCAGGGCCGCCTCTGCAGTTGAGGCGTTGGAGTCTTCTTATGACAAGAAAGTTTACGACGAGATGGTCGTACCCACGATAATCGAAAGACATGGCCAGCCTGTGGCACATGTAGCTGACGGCGATGCAGTTATCTTTTTTAATTTTCGGCCCGATCGCGCGCGCGAGTTGGCCAAAGCTTTTGTTTTGCCAAGTTTTGATAAGTTCCCGCGCGTATTACTTAAAAAATTATTTTGCGTGAGCATGACAGAATACGAAAAAGATTTGCCGCTTACCGTCGCCTTCCCGCCGCAGAACATCGAACAGTGTTTGGCCAAGGTTGTGTCAGACGCTGGGCTTAAACAATTACATATTGCGGAGACCGAGAAGTACGCCCATGTGACGTTTTTTATGAACGGTAGACTGGAGCAAGAATTTCCGGGTGAGGAGCGTGTGATCGTTCCATCGCCCCGCGTCTCAACCTACGACAAAGCGCCAGAGATGTCTGCCTTGCCGATTGCGGAGCGCGTGGTGCAAGCTGTCGCGCAGAATGAGTACGAGCTTATAATCGTTAATTTTGCTAACTCCGACATGGTGGCACACACGGGGAATAAAAAAGCCACGCTCAAAGCCAATGCCGTAGTTGATAAAGCCATGGGCATGATCGTAGACGCGGTTTTGGCGGTAAATGGCGTGTGTCTGATCACTGGCGATCACGGCAATGCCGAGGAAATCACGAATCTCATCACTGGCGAGATTGATAAAGAACATTCTACCAATCCGGTTCCGCTGGTGATTATCAGCAAGCAGTTAGAGGGCGTGCGCGCGCCGAGTGGCGATGTTGTGGGGGGAGATCTCTCCATGACTCAACCCGTTGGGATGCTGGCGGATGTCGCGCCCACGATTTTAAAGTTAATGGAGTTGTCTCAACCTGAGGAGATGACCGGGAGAGCATTAATCTAGGAGATTAGATACGTATGCCCGAATTGCCTGAAGTCGAAACCATTCGCCGTCAGCTTAATGAAAGGCTGTGTGGGCGAGAATTAATTTCTGTTACTTTGCTACGCTCTGGCCGCGAAGCGCCGCGCGGTCGACGGTTCGTGGCCGCGTTGGTCGGTAAGACGATACAAAAGATAGAGCGCCGCGCTAAATTGTTGATCTGGCGCTTTGTCGATGGCACTGTGTTGGTGGCGCATTTGAAAATGACCGGACGGTTCGTTTTTAGCAACAAAAATTACGCGCCGAGCCGTCATGATCGCGCTCTATTTGAGTTTACATCGGGTGTCTGCTTGGTTTGGTCGGATGTTCGACAATTTGGTTTTATGCATGTGGTTAAGGCTAAAGCCTTAGAGAGTCTTCTCGCAGCTTATGGGCCGGAGCCACTTAGCGCCTCGAATGAGGAGTTGGCAGATCGTCTGATTACTCCAAAAACGCGGCGGGTCAAGGTAGCGTTACTAGATCAAACGGTGATAGCTGGGATCGGCAATATCTATGCTGACGAAGCTTTGCATCGCGCCGGTCTGCGTCCTACACGACGCTTATCCGCACTCTCACGGGCCGATCGTGGGCGCTTAGCACAGGCGCTAAAACAAGTTTTATCAGAGTCGCTAGCGCGGCATGGCACGAGCGCTAAAGATTACGTTGATACACGCGGCGAGCGGGGAGGATTTTTGGATTTTTTGCGCGTGTACGGACGAGCCGGAGCAGCCTGTCGCGCCTGTGTCACGCCCATCAAAAAGATTGTGGTCGCACAACGCGGAACTCATTTTTGTCCCACATGTCAGACCTAATTAAAACCATTCAGGTGCTGCAGCTACGGTATCCTCAAAAGTCAGACATGAATCTAGGCTCGCCAGCCAATGTTTTGCTGGGCACGTTGCTTTCGGCCCGCACGACGGATATCCAAGTCTTAAAAGTTTTTCCGCAGTTTAGACAAAAATTTCCTACCTGGGAAGCTTTGGTTAAAGCCGATGTCTCGGATATCGCCAAGAGCATATCGAGTATCGGCTTGTATCATGCTAAGGCTAAGGCGATCAAAGGACTCGCGCAGCGTATTTTGGATGTTTTTCAAGGCCAGGTTCCACGGACTATGGAAGAATTAGTCTCATTGCCTGGCGTGGGTCGGAAGACGGCAAGTTGTGTTTTGGCCTATGCTTTTAATCAGCCGGCGATTGCTGCTGATACCCACGTTTTTCGTATCATGCATCGCTTGGGATGGTCGCAGAGCAAAACGCCTGAGCAGGTAGAACGCGAGCTCAAGGCACTCGTGCCTAAAAAATTGTGGAGCGAAATAAATCGCAGTCTGGTGCGTTTTGGGCGCGATATCTGTGTCGCTAGAAAGCCGCAATGTTGGCGCTGCCCAGTTGCCAGGTGGTGCGCCTATGAGCCGAAAACGCTAACCTCAAAATAGTAGCGCCTGTCTATTGCCCTGATAGGTAGCCTGCCAGGTAAAACGGTTCTGGACGATAGAGCGTCCTGCGGCTGACAGAAGCTGGCGTAGATTTTGGTCGTTTTTGATGTGGCGCAGGGCCTCAACGAGCAGCAGAGGATTCTGTGCCGGCACGATGATTCCTCCGTTACGATGCTCGGTCGTATCTTGTAGCATCCAGCGACAAGCGCCGACATCAGTAGCAATTACAGGTAGGCCGGCAGTCATGGCCTCTAGAATTGTCCAGGGCATGCCTTCTTTGCGTGACGGAAGGATGAATACATCAAAAGCCGGATAGAGCGTGGCGGCATCTTGGCGTTGTCCAGGCAGGAGGATGCGATCATGTAGGCCGAGCTGATCGCGTTTGCGTATTAGCGTCTTATATTCTGGCCCGTCACCAATGATTACGGCATAGACGCCACGATCTTCGGCGCAGAGCTTGGCCAGAACGTCAAGGTACGGGAGCAGAGCTTTGGTAGGATAGGCGTTGGCAATCGTTCCATATACAAAGGCGTGTACAGGCACTCCGAGCAGTTGACGCGCTACCTGCCTGGTTTGTAGACGAGAGATAAATTCAGGCACATCCAAACCATTGGGCACAACCGTGAGCGCGGATCGCGGCTTAAAGCCTAGTTGTTGCGCCAGCTCAGCGTCTCCTGGGTGCACCGTCAAGATAATGTCTTTTAAACCAGCAGTCAGCCGCTCGGCTGTCCGATAGATCCATTGTTTCCAGCGGGGTAGCGGTTCTAGAAACGACCAACCCCCTATTCGATATACGATCCATGGAGTCGGCCGTGCGAGACGCGCGGCCAGGCTACCTAGAACGCCCATCTTAGAACTATTGAGATGAATCGCATCGGGCTTGAACTCTTCCAGCAGTCGTTTGAGTTCATATATGGCCAGTGGGTCATTTAGCAGAGACAGATCGCGCAACATGTAACGCAACCGTCGGTTAGGTATGCCGGCTGCACGCGCCGCAGCCCATAGCTCGCCTTCACCGCCAGCGGCTAAGAGCACTTCGTGGCCTTCTTGCATTAACGCTTGCGCAAAACGGATCAAAAACATTTGTACTCCGCCCCAGTCAGCCTGTGTAACCAGGAGTAATACGCGTTTGGCTTTTAGCATACGCACAGATAAGATGTTCAAAGCATAACATATCTATGTGTGGAATCGCAGGCATTGTTACACGGGATAGATCTACTCCTAGCGAGGAGACGCTACTGAGTATGTCACAAGCCATCGCGCATCGTGGGCCGGATGGAGACGGAGTTTGGATTGCGCCAGGTGTTGGTTTTGCGCATCGACGGCTCGCCATTATTGATCTATCACCAGCAGCCGCGCAACCAATGCACGATGCTTCTGGCCGCCTTACTATCGTATTCAACGGCGAGATTTACAATTATCGCGAGCTGCGGTCAGAGCTGATGTCAGGGCATGGCGCTGTATTTAGGACGAACTCTGACACCGAAGTTATCCTAGAAACGTTGCGTGTCTGGGGAACGGCAGGCCTCTTGAAACTCCGTGGCATGTTTGCGTTTGGCCTCTGGGATCAGGTTGAGCGTAAGCTATTGCTCGTGCGCGATCGGATTGGAAAAAAACCTTTATTTTATAGGCAGCTTAGCGACGGTCGCTTTATTTTTGCGTCTGAGATAAAAGCGCTGGCTGCCTGCGCGCCCCTAGTGCCAGACTGGCAGGCAGTTCGTTTATTTTTAGGCTTGCAATACGTCCCTGCACCACGCACCGGTTTTGAGGGCGTCTCACAGCTCTTGCCTGGTACGTATGGATGGTGGGATGAACGAGGCTGGCGCAGCGAGAGATATCATCAATGGGACAAGCCTCAAGACACGCCTGTCTCCCTTGAGGACGAGACGACCATCGTTACAGAGCTCACGCAAAAAATTGATACCGCAGTTAAGCTGCGCCAACTGGCGGCAGATGTTCCGGTTGGCGTTTTCCTCGCAGGAGGAATTGATTCGGCAGCTGTCGTAGCGTTTGCCTCGCGTCATACCCAACGACCACTGCAGACTTTTACCATGGGTTTCCCTAATCTGGCCCTGGATGAACGCCGCGAGGCCCGTGTTATTGCAGAGTATTTTCATACCGACCATAGTGAGTTTGAGGCTCGACCAGAACATGTGGAGGAACTCGCGGACGCGCTGGTTAACCAGTACGATGCGCCGTATGCGGATTCCTCGGCTTTGCCTCTGTGGGTGCTCGCGCGTGAGACGGCCAAAGAAATAAAAGTTGTCTTAACCGGTGACGGAGGAGATGAATTGTTCGGCGGCTACCGTCGCTATGGAGCATTCGAACGAGCGATCGAACTGGCGCAGTCCAGGGGCGCCTGGTTGTGGCCGCCGCTATTGCGGATTGTAGGGCGGGCCTGGCATGACCCACGCTATTCCCGCATGGCGTTAACTCTTAGCGCCTTACGTCAGAATGCCCAGCGGGCTTATGGCGAACTTTTTTGTGCCGCCTATTTTTCTTCTGCAGCTGTGTCTGAATTGTGCCGGCCAGAATTTATTAAGCAGACACGCGACGCTGATGCAGTAGACTTTGTTGCATCTAGTTTGGGGAGAGATGAGACCACTTTTTGTCATGTTGGGCAGCGAGGTCTTCAAGCTCGGCGTGAGGCCTTAATGCGTGACGCGATGTATTTTGACCTAACTTCGTATCTTCCGGATGACCTAAATGTTAAATTGGATCGTGCCACAATGCGTTATGGACTTGAAGCGCGTTGCCCGTTTTTAGATCAAGAGCTAGTCAGTTACGCGTTGAACTTACCCTTGAAGTTCAAGCTGTTGCATGGTACAAAGAAGATCATCTTGAGGCGTGTGTTAGCTGGTCTTGTTCCAGAGGAAGTCTTGCATCGTCCCAAGCGAGGTTTTCAGGTGCCTTTGGCAGACTGGTTTCGGGGTCCGCTCAGGAAATTTCTGCGAGAGCGTACGCTAGATCCGCAGCTACCCCTACTGCGCCTGTTTAATCCACCCTACATCGAGCATTTAATCGTAGAAAACGATCGAGGTTTTGATCACGGCAATCGTTTGTGGATGCTCCTGAGCTTATCTTCCTGGCTATCGAAACATGCAAGCTAAAATTATTATTTTTGCCACCGCGTATTTCCCGCTAGTCGGCGGTGCCGAGGTTGCTATGAAAGAAGTTACCGATCGTTTGTCGGGATGGCAATTTGATTTATTTTGCGCGCGCATTAAGCCAGGTCTTCCAGATATGGAAAAAATCGGCAACGTGACCGTCCACCGCGTGGGATTCGGTCATCCGGTCGATAAATATTTGCTCCCGATCCTCGGCCCCCTGGTCGCTCGACAGACAGTAGATAACACACAACACGCAACAGTGTGGTCTCTTATGGCGAGTTATGGCGGATTCGCGGCGCTCGTCTATACCTGGATGCGGCCGCAGACAAAGATGCTATTGACACTTCAAGAAGGCGATCCGCTTGAACACTATGCCAAGCGCGTCGGATGGTTCGCCTTTCTCCATCGGCGGATTTTTGAGCGCGCCGACGCGGGGCAGGCCATCAGTACCTTTCTGGCTTCATGGGCCAAGACCATGGGCTTTAAAGGCCATCCTAAAGTGATTCCAAACGGCGTAGATATCAAGCAGTTTACAGACAATAGACAACACACAACAGACAATAGGACGGAGTTGCGTAGTCGTCTCGGTTTCGTCGCTCAGGACATAGTGATTATCACAGTCTCTCGTTTGTCATTGAAGAACGGAATTGATGATCTTATTCGTTCATTAGCGCATCTAGCTTCGAACTTTAAGGCGCTGATAGTTGGCGAGGGAGAAGACCGTGAGCGACTTGCCACACTGGCGTTGGAGTTAGGCCTGACGTCCCGGATCGTATTTCTCGGATTCAAGAGTCACGACGAGCTGCCTGAGATCCTCCAAGCCGCGGATATTTTTTGTCGGCCGTCGCTATCAGAAGGATTAGGTAACGCCTTTCTGGAAGCCATGGTTGCGGGCCTTCCTATCATCGGTACGCCGGTAGGCGGCGTGCCTGATTTTTTGCAGGACGGAGAGACGGGCGTGTGGTGTAGGTCGCGTGATCCTGTGTCGATCGCTCAAGCCGTCATGCGCATCCAAAACGAACCTGAATTGCGCGCCAAACTCATCCGCCAGGGCGCAGCGCTGGTGCGTCAGAGATACGGTTGGGATAAGATCGCTAAACAGATCGACGAGCTACTACATTCCCTAGTGACATGAAATTCGTTCTCGCAACCGGTGTTTATCCTCCCGAGATCGGTGGACCGGCGAAGATCATCGAACGTGTAAGCCGCGAGTTACACATGGACGGCCATGACGTTTTGGTTGTCACATATGGAGCAGAGAATGAGCGTGCTGACGGACTAATCCACGTTTCACGTCATGGGAATGTTCTCGTCCGCTATCTTCGCTTCTTCCTCGCCATACGTTCTACTCTCGCACCGGAGACGATAGTTGTTGCGACAGACGTTTTTTCCGTCGGTATCCCTGCTCGTTTGGCGCTTATCGGACGTTCGAATCATCTGCTGCTCCGCTTAGGGGGTGAATGGCGGTGGGAGCGCGCCGTGGAAAATGGGCGAACGCATAGAACGTTACGTGAATTCTGGGAACAGCCGACATGTACGATGCGCGACTCGCTGGAGCTCATGTCGTATAGATGGATTCTGCGACGCGCACAACGAATTGCTGTGACGTCGCATCTCCTTCAGGAGATCCTAGCGCGAACCTTTCACGAAATTTTTGGTCGTATCATCGTTGTATCGAATGTCGTCTCAAGCGTTGCTTTGTCTTGCCGACCGGATGGTCCGCCGCGCAGTCCACTGCGCCTTCTTTATGTCGGAAGGTTTGTGCGCGTTAAAAATCTTCCGTTTCTCGCGAAGATACTGCAAGGGCTCGTGCGCGACGGTGTGAATATAGCGTGTACATGGATCGGTGATGGACCTACGTTAGAAGAGATCCGCACAGAACTGAAGGGCCTGCCTAACATGCGTTTTCTTGGAGCGAAAAACTCACAAGACGTCCAAGACATGCTTACGGAATCCGATGTTCTTGTGCTCCCGTCCCTCACGGATATCTGTCCGAATATTGTGCTCGAAGCGCTGGCTGCAAGAGTACCGTGTATCCTCACTACAGAACACGGACTACAAGCACCGCTCTCCGGAGTGATCGAATGTGATCCGCGTAATGCGGTTGCCTGGACACAAGCGATAAAGTCGCTCACAGATACGCACGCGTATGAGACATTGCGCACATCTATTCGGATGCCAGATACCAGAGCCGATGTATTTCATGACTGGTTGATAGGCGCTAGAAAAAACCGCCTAGCTATGATGCAATAAATTCATTCACACAGCATGCGACTCCTAGTGATAGGTTTGGATACACAGGTACTTGATCCCGCGTCGGATTCGGCGCAGCGACAGTTAGGGTATTTTGTTGGATATGAGGTAGATATTTTGATCCTCGGCCGGGGCGCCGTTCGTTGTGCCGCGCTGTCGTCGTCAGTCCGGGTTGAGCAGCCCGGTGGGCGCACTTCATGGCAGGCCTGGTGGAGAACTTTTTGTACAGCGAGACGGTTGCTACACAGGTACAGCTACGCTGTTGTAACGGTTCAGGACCCATATTTTTGCGCTAGCGTAGGGTATGCAGCCAGGTTAGGTACAGGAGCTAGATTACACATCCAAGATCACAGTGCGGCTTTTACTCAGGTTGTTTTTGGGATCAAGGGCATGCTTCTGCACTTATGGTCGCACTGGATCGTGCGGCATGCAGATCGTATCCGTACTGTCAGTCGTAGAGGCGCAGCAGGTCTCATGCGCGCAGGCGTTACAATGGATAAGATTGATATTCTTCCAGTCGCGACGGATGTATCGAAATTTGTTGCGATCACGCATCAACCATCTGAGTCTCAGCAGATTTTGTGCGTGGCACGCCTCACACGCGAGAAAGGTGTTGATATTCTACTGCTCGCCATGCGTGAGGTGCTGTATAAGTATCCGTCTGTGCATCTCACGCTCGTTGGCGACGGGCCAGAGCGAAGACGACTTGAAACACTCGCGCGCGAACTCAAAATTGAACAAGCTGTTGAGTTCGCAGGTGCGCAGAGTGCTGTTGCGCCATTTCTCGCACAGGCAAATATTTACGTCCAGCCGTCGCGTTTTGAAGGGTGGGGGAGGGCGATCATCGAAGCCGCAGCCGCTGGAGTACCGATCGTGATGACGGATGTCGGTTGCGCCGGCGAAGTTATCAAAAACGGCGAATCAGGAGTTGTCGTGCCGACTGAAAACTGGTTAGCGCTCGCCGAGGCTATTCTTGGATTGATCAGCGACCCTGTGCGAGCAGAACGTTTGACGCAGGCCGCACTACAATCTGTCCAGGCTTTGCCGTCAGTCGAACAATCAGTTTTAAACGTCAGAGCCTCTTTGGAAAAGACGGCTGGCGCGCAACCAAGCTCGAGTGCCGTGCCATTATTTTTAGCAGCCTGCGCCGCCCGCCTAGTCCCATTTATTTTGATCCTGGCCTTTGTCGGATCAAAGGGATTAGAACTAGGGGACAGCATCCAATATCTCGGCCTCGCCAAGGCGCTGCTCGCTGGGCATGGCTTTGCGTTAGATGGCACACCATTTTTTTACCGCACCATTGGTTACCCGCTGTTTCTCGCCGGAGGACTCGCCGTGTTTCAGTCAACCGCCGGCTTCATCCTGTTCCAGATCGTCCTCGCTTCGTTCGTCCCACTCGCTGTTCTTCGTCTCGGGCGTGAGTTGCGTTTGGGCAAACGCGCGACGTGGATCGCCGCCTGGATCACAGCCCTTGAGCCGCATCTCGTGTATTACAGTTTGACGATCATGACTGAATCAATTTATACGCTGCTCCTACTCATTGGATTCATCTACATTTTCCGCGCGATGGAGACAAAACGGTTGAGTGATAGCGTGCGTACAGGTGTTGTTTTCGGGATCGGTATGCTGCTTAAGCCGCTCCTACAGTTCTTCCCGCCCGTCCTGTTTCTCCTGATGTTGCCTTGGTGGCGGCGCATCAATTGGCGTCAGGTGCTTATCCATGCCGCGGTCATCATGGTTACGATCGGCGTGGTAGTCTCGCCTTGGATATACCGGAATTATAGAACGTTTTGGTCATTCTCGCTCAGCTCGCAGGGCTCAGATGTTGCGTTGTTTTATCTCGGGACATCAATCGTAGCGCTCCGCGATCACATTTCATACCAGGTCGCCGAGACCAAGGTGCGCCAAGACTTCATTTCAGATACTGGTTTATCACTAGCCATGCGCGGGACCGATCAGAGCACCGTTCGCAGTCGCGTAGCGCTTAGTTATATTAAAGAGAATCCCTCGATCTTCGTGCGTCTGCTTGCCATCAACACCATCTCTTTCTGGACGTCGAGTAATTACAACTCTTTCCTAAATTATTATCATCTAATCCCACGGATCGATCACTCAGTATTGCCACCGACACATTATCTTGCGCAAGGCAGGGTCGGCGACTTGTTTAGTTCATTTTGGAAAATTTTTTCGCAGCCGTTTTATCTCGTCGGTGTATTAGGCAGGATCATATGGATCATCCTCACGACCTTGTTTGTCTACGGTTTGCTGGCAGCCTATCGGCGCATTCCAGAGCGGCGCTTTCAACTCCTATGCCTTGTGGCCGTGTGCATGTATTTCACTATGACCATGTGGGTCGAGGGGTTGGGTATCGAAGGGCGGTTGCGGTATCCGCTCATGCCGATCGAATTTTTGTACGCGGCGTATGGATGGTGTCTCTTGCGCAAGAAGAAGGAGCGCAATCCGAACAGACGTCTGCGTCTGCTCGTCATCACGCAACGCGTCGACAGCCGTGACACGAACCTCGCTGTTCATGTGCGGTGGTTGAACGAGTTTGCAGGTCTGTGTGAGTCCGTGACCGTGATCGCGCAATCGGTCGGAATGTACGAATTGCCATCAAACGTGCGCGTCCTGTCGCTTGGCAAAGAACATGATACATTAAAATTGGTTCAATTCTATCGTTTTTATCGCCATGTGTGGCGTGAAACGCGAAACGTTGATTCGATGCTTGTTTTGATGGTGCCGCTGTATGTTTTGTTGGTCGCCAAGATCGCATTCTGGCGTCGGAAGCCGATTTATCTTTGGTACACGCATAAGCGCGTCTCAATGACATTGCGCGTGGCGACGCTGTTCGTTCGCCGCGTGTTCAGCGCCTCACCAGCAAGTTTTCGATTGAAGACTCCCAAGGTCCACTACATGGGTCACGCTATCGATACGGATTTTTTTACCCCTGATCCGTCCGTCTCGCGAACACCGGGTAAGCTCGTCACCGTCGGACGTGTCACACAGGTCAAGCGACTAGATGTGTTAATCGAGGCCGTCGCCAATCTACGCAAGCAAGGGAGAGACGTCACGCTCGACATCGTCGGCGTGACGGTTGTTGATCAGGATCGCGAATATGAGAAACGTTTACACGAGCAAATATTGCGCCTCGGATTGGATGGTCAGGTGACGTTTCGTGGTGGACAATCTGAAGAGCAAGTTAGACGCGCTTATCAAACTTCCAGCGTTTGCCTGAACGCCAGCGCAACCGGCAGTCTGGATAAAGCCGTTCTCGAGGCAATGGCCTGCGGCTGTCCGGTTGTGACGAGCAACGAAGCGTTTACTGCCATTGTTCCGCCAGACTATTTTGTCCCATCAGGAACTGCAAACGCCTTTGCCGAGGCCATACCATTGCCTCGATCATCCGACAAATCCCTCCAGATCGAGATCCATTGTCACCGAGCGTCACGATCTGCATCGAACGCTTGGAGCGTTAGTGTCGGAGATGCATCAGACAGTATAATGATCCTATGCCATACGAAACATGGAAACGATATGAGTTCGAGGGACGTTGGACGAGTTATTTTACACAGATCGATCAGGTGTTGCGTTTTCAGCCGTCGTCATGTCTCGAGATCGGCGTGGGGAACGGAATCGTGACGGACACGCTGCAGCGTCAGGGAATCCGTGTGACCACGCTTGATATTGATACGGGACTGTTGCCGGACGTCGTCGGTTCGGTCGAGCGTATTCCACTCGCGGATGCTTCTGTCGACGTTGCGTTGTGCGCCGAGGTGCTTGAACATCTGCCGTTTGACCGATTTGAAACGTGTGTCCGCGAACTCTTGCGCGTCGTGCGCAAAGGGGTCGTCTTGTCCCTACCGCATTGGGGGTACACGCTGCGTGTTATCGTGGATATTCCAGGCCTGCCGGAAATTCGTCATGCATGGAAACTACCGATCGCTCGTCCGATCACACCAGGTGGCGTCCATTTTTGGGAAATTGGTCGCACCGGATATCCGCTTACACGCATCAAGAACGTTTTAGACAAACATGCCATGATTGAATGGGAACGATTGTCGCCATGGATGCCATATCATCATTTCTTTCGGTTGGAGAAACATAAGTGATCGCCGTATGGAAAACCAGGCGCAAGCATTTGATAACAACTACTGGACCTCGCATGAGCAGCGGGTAGAGTTTCGACATGAAGCCGCGTTGGAGTTGTTGAGCGCAGCCGACGGTCCGGTGATGGATGTGGGGTGCGGCGATGGACTGTTTCTTTATTTGATGAAAGAAAAGGGAATCGAGGGGTGGGGCTGCGATCATTCGGAAGCGGCGCTCGACGCGTGCCGTCGTCGAGGGTTGGTGGTTGAAGCATGCGATTTTGCCGCAGGTGTTTTGCCCTCGAGACCGGCGCGCACCGCGACCGTGTTGGACGTCCTCGAACATGTGTATGAACCCGAGCGATTACTCGGCGCGCTTCATCAATCCGTTGAAACTCTTATTGTCGGCGTGCCAAATTTTGTTTCGTTGCCGGCGCGACTTCAGGTGTTTGTGGGTGGTGTACCGGAGAATAACCGACCGAGGCAGGGGCATGTCTACTGGTTTACACGCGATGTGCTGCTTCGCTTGCTCGAACGGACAGGTTGGCAGGTGGAAACGGTGAGATGGAATTTGCCGTGGGCACACGTTCCGATTGTCGGTCCGCTCGTCACGATGGTTAGTCGGTTGTGTCCATCCCTCCTCGGACTGTCTTTCGTCGTCCGTGCGAAACGAGTGCATCGCACACACTGATATGTCGAGCAACGTCCCTACCAATCGAGTGCGTGTTTGGATCTGTGTCGCGGCATTCGTCGCGTCGTTCAGTTATGCGTTGTTCTATCGCATCAAGCCGACGGTCGACGCGCGGCGTTATCACACGGTCGCCAGCAATCTCATCACACGAGGAACGTTTTGCGAGACGTGTGATGTGCCGCTGGCCAAAGATACGGCTATCCATGGCGTGGGGCCCGGATACCAATTCTTCCTGGCCGGAGTCTATCGCATCTTCGGCATCCATCCGTGGATCGTGTGGTTGCTGCAAGCCGTCATGCATGCCGTAGTTGTGTGGTGGGTCTGGGGGATGGCCGAGATGATCGTGCCTGCAAACAAGCGCGGCAGGTGGACGCTGGCTCTGCCAGTTGCACTCCTCGCCGTCCATCCTGACATCGTGCAGAATAACGCCATGCTCATGACTGATGGGCTGTTTACGTTTTTATTCGTGGCGTCGGTTCGTTTGTTCATCCTGTTGCTTGAACGTCTCAAGCAAGCAGGACGTCATGTCCGTCTGGCAGCGATCATGGGTCTCCTTGTTGGTCTGTTGACCATGGTGCGACCCACGGGTGTGCCGCTACTCCTGTTTATCCTGGGTGTGTTCGCCTGGAAGCGACGTTTTGTGCTGGCCGTGCTCGTCGTCTCCATGTTCGTACTCATCCAAGTTCCATGGAATGCGCGCAACTTAAACGTCTATCACAAGTTTATTTTTAATTCAGTCGTCGGCGGGCTTGATGTTTGGGTTGGCTTGTATCCTAAGGGCCCGGGCGAATTTGATATGGATAAGTTGCCGGAGATACGTCAACGCATTGAAGGACTTGAGGCCGGCGAGATTGATCGAGTGAGTTTGCAGGAGGCGAAACAGATTGTCCGTGACATGCCGCTATTTGCGCTTGGACGCACGCTCCACAAAGGTCTGAAGTTATTTGCGCTGTCCAAGACGAGCGCATTTTGGTTTCATTATTATGGCGCGTGGGATCGGCTGGCAACGCTGATCGAATCCGTACTTTTCAATCTACTGCTGCTGGGCATGTTCTTCGCGTCGTTGTGGGATGCGCTCGTCCGTCGAAAGTTTCAGTCATGGATCCTCGGTCTGTGTGCCGCGATGGTCATGCTGCTCGCTATATCACCGACGTTGACCGTGGTCGTCAATCGTTACCGTATCCCCATGTTGCCATTCATGGCAGTCGCAGCAGCAGGTTGGCTGGCCTGTGTCAGCGGACGGGCACGACGCAGTTCGCTCATAGTAGCCGCTGTTGTTTTGTGCATCACGACAGGAGTCGATGTGCTTGGGAGTTGGGACAAGGTGCTGGAGCGCGTCGCACATTTTTTATGAAGACTTGTAATTTTAGTCTGTCGATCATTGTTCCCATGTATAACGAAGAACGTCGTGTGGGCACCACGTTCATTGCCCTGGAGCGTTTCATTGCCGCATATTCGTTTCGGGCCGTGGAAATAATTTTTGTAGATGATGGCAGTACTGACGCGACCGCCATGCGTCTTGCCTCTTTTTATCCGAACTGTCCAAGGCGGCTCGTTACCTACACCCCCAATAGGGGCAAGGGATACGCTGTCAAGCAGGGAATGTTGGCTGCGGCCCATGACTATGCACTCATGCTTGACGCTGACATTTCGACCTCTATGGAATCCTTCGAGGCGTTTATTCCTCATTTGTTACAGGGCGTGCCAGTCGTCATCGGCAGTAGAAAAGCTGCCACTGCCAACGTCGTTAAGGCGCAGGCGTGGCATCGACAGAAGCTGGGAGAACTATTTGCTGTGCTGGCCAGACTAGTCACTGGAGTGAAATCAATTGATTTCTCCTGTGGGTTCAAATGCTTTTCCCGCCAAGCGATCAAAAATCTTTTTTCGCGTGCGCTGATTGAACGTTGGAGTTGCGATGTCGAAATTTTATACCTCGCTGCGCATTCAGGGTTGCATATTCAAGAAGTCGGCGTGACGTGGAAAGATGATGAACACACGAAGTTCAATCTGCAGCGCGATGCTTGGCAGAGTTTGGTGGATTTGATACGCATTCCATGGCTCCATCGCAAGTGGATCAATCGAACCTGAGTCTATGCGCATTCTACTACTTTTAAACGCGCGCTTTCCAACCCAGAAAGCCTATGGCATCCAGACCATCACCATGGCCGAAGGTTATGCGGCGCTTGGACATAACGTCGCCATCGCATTTCCGCGTCGTTCGTATGAGCGGCCGCTGCCGATGGCCGGAGTGAGATGCTTGCCCTTTGGACCGTTGCTGCAGATTCATGCCGGCTGGATGTTTCATCTATTGAGACTCTTGGGCGTCTGGTCGGCGCTGTCTGTCATTCGCGATTTTAATCCGGACGTTGTTATCGCTAACGATCTATTGCAGACCGCCGTTCTTTCCAAGCATTGGCCGACCGTTTGGGAATTGCATGATGTTCCGGATATTCGACGCTTCGGACGGACGCGACTCATCCGTCGTAGCGCGTCACGTGTTCGCGGCATTGTCAGTACTAACGCATTGAAGCTCGATGAATTGCACAAGCTCGTCCCGAAATTGCCGCCGCATATCGTAGCGCCTAACGCTGTGACGTTTGAGCCGGACGTTTACCGCCACATTGATCGAGAAGAGGCGAGACGAAGGCTTTTGATACCCATAGACGAACTCGCGCTCGTTTACGCCGGACAACTGTTTGACTGGAAGGGTGTGGATACGCTGATCGAATCCGCCGCGCATCTTCCGTCGAATGTCGTCATCCACATCGTTGGAGGAAGCGGATCGGATTTGGAACGCTGTAGGAATATTGCCGCGCACATTCCGACAGACCGTGCGCGTGTTGTGTTTCACGGCCAGCGTCCTGCGGAGGAAATCCCAACATGGTTGCGTGCGGCGACACTTATCGTGATTCCGAATTCTGCGCGCTTTGCCGTTTCGGTGAGAGATACTAGCCCACTCAAATTATTTGAAGCTTTGGCCGCCGGAGCGGCGATCGTGGCAAGCGACTTGCCGTCGATCCGGGAAGCTACGGGATCGAGTACGGCCATCGCGTATGTTCGTGCGGATGATCCATCATCGCTCGCGCGAGCCGCCTCGTCTCTCATCGCCAATCCATCCGCGATCGAGTCCATGCGACGATCGGCGGAACAGTTTCCGGTTTTGACCGGCGTCGAACGCGCGCGACGCATTGTGGAGTTTTTACGCGGCATATAGGGCATACTGAAACGTGAACCATGAACAGAATAGAATCCACTGGGCGACTCGCAGCGACGTTACGTGATTTTACGCAGCTTTTTTCACTTTCTATCTTCCAAAAAATTCTGGCAACGCTCACAGGCTTTCTGTACTTGTTCGTGCTTTCTCCCGCAGCGTATGGCGCGTGGAGATCGCTAGCGACGTTTTTTCAGATCAGCATTCCAGGCTGGACGTATCTTCAAACCGAATTTTCCAGGCGTCGTGCATTGGCCGATCAATCATGGATTTCGGCATGGAGAGCCGTCTGCCTGCTCTCGATCGCATTCGGTTTTGTCGCTATTCTGCTTGTCCATGCTGGACAAGTCGTCATCCTCGGGTTCTTTCCTGCGGCGCAAGCATACGCTGCTCTTGTGGTCGTTGGTTCCTTTCTGTTCCTGACGAATCCATTGAAAAATTGCTTCACTCTGTGGTGGCAGGTTACGGATAGATTTTCGACGCACGTGCGTTTACAGGCTTTTGAACAAACATTGTACGTCGCGTTGTTGCTCGTCGGATTCTTCATCGTTAAGCTCGGAGTCGTTGCTGTGCCTTTAGCGCTTGTCAGCGCGCATACCGCCACGATCGTTTTGTCATTGCTGCGTTGGCTCCCGTCCGTGTCCGCAGGCCGTGATGCGCATACGTTTTACCTCGCGCACCTGTCGCTTGTCTGGCAGATATTCCGCGGGGAAGGAAAGTGGATAATGCTGCGCGAATCTACATGGGATTGGTATGAAGTGGGCAAGGTCGTTGTCCTCAACGCATTTTTTCCCGCTACCACGCTTGGATACTTATTCGCAGCGGAAACGTTGGCGAGCTATGTCACTTCCATCTTGTCCGTGCTCCAGCCCGCGCTTCAGGTTCGCATGGCGACTATCCTAGATCCAGCAAAGCGTGCAGCAGCGTTCCTCCAGGGAGCACGGCTTATGCAGCTCGCTGCATGGATCCTGTATTTAACTTCGTTGCCCGCACTCTACCTGCTCATTCATTTTGTATTCAAGAACTACGTTGGAGCCTTTGTATTTTATTCGTTCTTCGCCCTCCAGCTCCCTTGGGCGGCGATCGGCGTAGTCCTGACGCCATATTGGTTCATATTTAAGGAACAGCGGCTATTGTTCAGGCTGACGTTTGAACGCTACATCGTGGAAATGGGAATGCTTCTTGGCGGCGTCTTTATCGTCGGCGCTCTTCCCTCCGTGGTTATCGTGGCGCATTTGGTTGCAGGGTACATCTATACGGTGCGGCGCCTGCAACATCTTCGTCACCTATCCGGTACGCAGTTTTCCCTGTGGAGGGTCTTTTTTCCTGAACGCCAGGCATTTACAGATGCCGCGTTCGTTTTTCGTACCCATATCCTCCCGTTCGTTCGTAGACGTTTAGTTTAATATACGCTATCTTCATCTTTAACTATGAATCCATAGCGAGTTTTCCCACGTGTCATGCTGAGCGTCGCGTAGCAGAGCGAAGAATCCTTCGCTCTGTCGAACTTAATTCAGGCTCGACAATCGAGCCAAGAAATGTACTAAACCAATCATAAATTATATGGGACAAACATTGGCACATGGCTACCTCACTTCGGATGAACTGAAGGCACGCAAAGACGAATTAAGAGATTATTACGTTCATACGCCGGGTTGGGTAGTGCGTGAAGGTTGGGCGGCTGATTATGTGTTGAAACATTTTCCTAAAGACGCCAATATACTCGACATCGGGGCGTCAGGCGGTAATTTTTTGAAACAGTTGCAGGAAAAAGGGTTCACCAATCTCTCAGGGACGGATATCGTTGACTATTGTACAGAGAATCTCCCGAACGTTGATTTCCGGGCGTGTGATCTAAATAGCGAGAACCTTTCATGGGGTAACTCGACGTTCGACGTAGTTACAGCGCTCTCTATCGCCGAACATTTAGAGAACCAATTCCATTTTTGTCGCGAAGCGCATCGTGTGCTTAAGCCAGGAGGTCTATTTATTTTTTCTATTCCTAACGCCTTCCATATTTGGTCGAAACTCTCATTTATGTTGCATGGCGATTTGACCGACTGGAACGATAAGAATGCACACATCAGCTTTTTCACCTCGATGGTCTTTAACAAGATTTATCTTCGTTATTTTACGATCTTGGGAAAGGTCTACGAGAATGGTTTCTTGCCGTATTTTCCTACAGTCAAAATGCCGAGGAATGAGTTCTTCGGACGGCGTGTATGTTATTTTATGAAGAAGCTTCCAGAACCGTCTTAGGTGGTTCTCTATAATGATTTTCGGTATCCGTAGCACATTCGATAGCGTCAAAGAGTAGCTTTTTATTCATGCTATTATGAAACTTATGGCAGATACGAACAACGAGCCGCGATCACTTAGAGTACTTGCTATCAAGGGAGTCACGATGTTTTCTTTTCAGAACGTGCTGCTACAAGTTATCTGGTTTTTGACGAGTTTGGTATTGCTCAACTCGATAACAGTTGTTGATTACAGTGTTTTGAAACTGGTGTTTGCCGCGATCGCAGTTCCATCCGCTCTATACATTGCAGGCATTGATCCGATCGTGCTGGCTGATATGGGTGTTGAGCGCGAATTTGGTCGGCTCGGTGTCCTCAAGGGTCTGTTTCGCGCATATGTTATTTTTGAAGTACTGTCAGCTTGTATCCTATGGTCGGGATTTATTTTGTTGCTCACCGCTTTTAAGGGGCATTTTTCGCCGTTGACTTATCAATATATTTTTGCGGCATCTTTCATTATTTTGTCCCGACCGCTCCAAAATATTTTATTCCAGCTGTTCGGTCTGTTCCTCCGTTTTCAACAGATGACGTTCCTGAAGCTATATGACGAGGGGCTAACCCTACTGGCGATGGTATATTTTGTATTTTATCTTCGACAAGGAGTCTATGCCGCCATTCTCATCCAAGTTGTAGCACCCCTCGTCGCCGTCACCCTCTCTCTCCCGGCTTTTTTTATTTTGTATCGCAAGCAACTGCGCGGTGTTCGTCGGGAGAAGGCCGGATTTTTTGCCCGTCTCAGAGCTCACGGCAAGTGGAGCATTGCGGCCGCATATGTGGTCAACGGGTGGGATGCGCTACGTCTTTTTTTTATCGATCACTTCATCGGGCGTGAGGCCGTGGCGCTTTATTCGCTCGCAGATTCTCTGTGGGGCCATTTAATAAGTTTGTTCCCAGTCAAGTCCATTCTTAGTGCCATGCTCCCTCAGCGTACCAAGGATGAAACTACGGCCAGACACAATCTGATTCGCGGATTCAAATATTCCTTTCTTGGTTTTACGATTTTAGGCCTCCTATCTGCCGTTACAGGATATCAATTTTTGCGGATCTTTTTTCCAAAATACATTGCCGCCTTCCCGATTTTTTTGGGCTTTCTTCTTATGATACCGAAATTTTCATTTTCTTCCGCCTTAAGCCCATTGCTACGTGCTTATAAATTTCAACTGGCCGGTTTTTTAGCAGCGCTATTTTCCTTGGTACTGACTGTCGCGTTTGCATATATACTCTATCCGAGGTTAGGCATGAAAGGCGTGGTTGCCGAAACTGTCATCACAAATACCATACTCATTTGCCTGGTTTACAAGGCTTTTATTAGAAAATACCCGGCATTCAGGCTGCGGATGCGAGAAATATTTTCGTGGGATAGATATGATGCCGATACTATACGGATGCTCGTAAAAAGTTTTTTGCAGCGCCTGAAGCTGGTGTAGAAGCGCTATGACTGATTCTTTACGACTCGAGGCTACAAGTCTGCTCTGGCCCGAGGGCGGCCTGGAAGCCGTGGCATGCTGTCCGGTGTGCGGTTCTGAGCTCCATCATCTTCTTCATACGCAATTGACGGATCGAGTCTTTTATTGCGCACCTGGAGCATGGACTCTCTTCGGATGTGCGCAATGTGGTTCTGCATATTTGGATCCGCGTCCCACCACGGAAACCATTCATCTCGCCTATGAGCGCTACTACACACATACATTGCCGAAGCAGGTGGAAGGCACTTCGTTGCATGGCGTTAGTTGGGTCAGACGCGCGCTGACCAACGGGTATCGTAATTGGCGTTTTGGCACGACGTTCTGTCCCGCCAGCGTGCTGGGGGTCTTCGTGACGGGGTTGATGCCCGGCAAACGCAGAGTCATTGAACGAGAATTTCGCCACTTGCCACGTCCGACGTCGGGGGCGCGGCTGCTGGATGTCGGATTTGGGAGCGGCAGCTTTTTGGATCTGGCGCAAGCGGCTGGATGGCAGGTATCAGGTTGTGACACCGATTCTGTAACTGTCGCATCAGCCAGCAAGCGTGGTTTCGATGTGCGTCAAGGCGGTATCGAGGCCTTCAGCGATATGTCTGAGAGCTTTGACGTGATTACTTTGAGTCATGTCATTGAGCACGTCCATCATCCGCGAGAAGTCACTCAAGAGATTTATCGGCTCCTCAAGCCGGGCGGTCAGGTCTGGATCGAAACGCCGAATAGCCAGAGTTATGGGCACGAACATTTTGCCCAGAATTGGCGAGGCCTTGAGCCCCCACGCCATCTTGTTCTTTTTAGCTGGAAGGCGCTGGAAGTGATGCTGAAAAAATGCGGATTTCGTGATGTGGAACGATTGCCACGTTACGATCTGTACACTCGTTTAGCAGCAAAAAGCCGCGCCATCTCTTCCGGTCGCGACCCTTATGAAAAAAAACAGCTGAGACAATCCGAGCGCATTATGGGTTATATGATGAATCTCCGAGCTCGTCTTTTTCCGGAGAGAACGGAATACATTACCCTCGTCGCGCGGAAGCCGTGTCGTTAGGATTTGGCTGTGAGTTTTTGGCAAATTTCAATAACCTGAGGGATGATCGCATCGAACGAATAACGTTCTTTGATCGTGTTTTGTGCATTGCGGCCCAAGTTAGCTGATATTTCAGGATGTTGGTATACATGTTTGATTTTTTTCACCCACTCCTCCGTATCGCACGCCAAAAACCCATTGACTCCATCCTGAATGAGATACGTATTTTCTCCGACCGGACTGACGATGGTGACCACGCCACACGCCATATATTCGATGGCTTTAAATGCGCATTTGTAACGTGTTGATATTTCATCCGTCAGCGGCATGAGTCCAATGTCTAAGCGTTGGATTTGGCTCGGAGCCGCTGTGGGGTTAGTCCAGTCCAGCGCATCAATAAATTCGACGTCGAATCCCCTAATATTATTAAATAGATCATACACCTTCTGATTCCCCGAGGCACCGATCAAAATAAATTTTATCGGAATTGAATCTGTAACCAATTGCTGAAAGACTGGAACCAGGAGTTTTAAATTTTCGTAATGATAATTGGCGCCACCAATCCAGCCGATGATGAGCTTCTCATTCTTGATGCGGTAATCGCGCGTGAATTCTTTATACTTTTCTAAATGGACTGATGTCGGGATGATGAAGACGTTCGGATTATATTGTTTCGCCCAGTCGTACAGGGAATGACTTCCGACCACGATCGCGTCGCACAGTTTTGTAAAAAAGATGGTCCGTCGCGGCATGTAGCGGAATACCGCATCGTCCATGTCAAAAATCATTTTTCTTCGAAAGAAAAATTTATAGATGACGATGAGGACGACAAGATATTTGCTCCCGATCGGTCTCTGAAGGTAGAGGACGTCGTCTTGTTTGATTTCTGTCAGACCGACCACGTGGCTCCAGATCAAGGTCAGTTTTCTGGGCCAGGGGGTTTCGGACATCAAGGCAGCTGAAGGTCGATGCACATCCGCTGCCACTCCTCTGTTAAAGATTTCAGCTGCAACCAAGAAGGCTCTTTGGCGGGAGCTGCCGGTTTTTTCGTCTCGTTTTGTAAAAAAATGGATCTTCACAACTCTCTCAAGAGTATCGCTGATGATCGTGGAACGTCAATAAATATGGGATGAGGAACGCAGGATTGCGCCTAGAACATGTTCCTTGTATGCTGCTCTTTAGCATGTCAGTCAAGCAGACGTTGATAGATATGAAAAACGCGACTGTGCGGCCATATTACCATTTGCGTAGTTGGAAGCCAGTCTGGCAGACGTTGAATACTGAAAGCCGTCGCTACTTTAATCAATCTCAAGTTATATTATCAGCGGTTCAAGCGTCGGTTGTACGTCATTTGTCGGAGGACGGGATCGCTGTAATACATATTGATGAGCTTCTTCCAGGGCACAATCTTCTCGCTGAGATGCAAGATGCGGTTAAAAAGCTCGAGCCTGCCGCAATTCCGAATCAGAAAAAAACTTATCTCACCCAGTTGGTCCCGCTCTATCGAACATTGGATCCAAGCGATCCATTTGTCAGATTTTCGCTTTCCAAAGAGATATTGGACACGATCAGCGCGTATCTCGAAATGTGGCCAAAGCTCTACTATTATACGCTGGGCATTACGAATCCGGTCGCGACTGGTGAAGCGCCGCGCCAATCGCAACGCTGGCACCGTGATCCAGAAGATCGTAAGATGTGCAAAGTATTTGTGTATTTGACGGACGTAGACGAATCGTCCGGTCCGTTCATATATGTTAAGCGTTCCACTTACGGTCATGCTTGGGGAGGTGTCTATCCACAAAAACCGCCGCACGGCCACTATCCGCCTGACGGTGAAGTCGAACGGCGGATTCCTCTGCAGGACATTAAGGTTTGTACGGGGCAGGCGGGAACCGTGGTCTTCGCTGATACGAGCGGGTTGCATAAGGGCGGGTACGCGACTGAAAAATCTCGCATCATGTCGACTGTCGGTTTCGTTACGCAGGCCTGTACGCGCGGCGTGTTCTATATGCGACCCGCAAATTTTGAGCAGATCAGCCAATCGCTCGATCCGATCGCGCTCTACGCTTTGAAGAATACAAGCATCGCTAACCGCAAATGGAAGTACTGACCACCTTCAGTAGTCTATTGAAGTCATGCCACCTAACATAGGGATTGGGATAGATACGGTAGATATTAAGCGAGTTTTTGAAGCTCGCCAATTTGAGCGGTTGTCAGAATACATCTTGCACGAAGACGAGTTGCAAGTGATGCGTACTAGTCGCGATCGTTTTCAATTTCTCGCTTCGCGTTTGGCGATTAAGGAGGCGGTCATCAAAGCATTCCCATGGTCATTGAATTTGCAGGACGTTTATGTGTCTGGCTACGGCGGGAAACCAGAAGTGCGCGTGAATCATCCGCAGGCGGAAGCGTATCGCATCGATGTCAGTTTGACGCATACGGTCGATCTCGTCATCGGTGTCGCGTTGATTGTGCAGTCATGATCGTATGAGCGTATTAGAAATTTTAAAACGAGCCCACGCCATTGCGCAAGCTGACCCAGCCGGATTCCCTGCGCGTGTTTCGATCAATCTCATTACGAATTTTACCGACGAAATTTTTCGTAAACTACTGACTGGAATCTGCCTCTCGCAGAGCATCTTCCCTGAGATCTATGCCGTTCCGTATCAGCAGTATGTGCTAGAGCTCAAAGACCCTGCCAGTGGTTTAGCTCGCCATGCGGCTGATATCACGTTTATTTTTTTTGATGTTAATCCATATGTATCTTCTACTTTTCGGTTATCGGCTGAGCATGTGGAAGAGGTGTTTGATGATCTCGAGCGCTGGAGCGCAACACAGGACGGACTGGTCGTGGTCACGACCGTTCCCACGCCGTATCGGAACGCGTACGGAAATTTGTTCGATGCGGATCCGTTATACGAACGCATATGTACGCTGAATAAACGGTTGGCTGCTCAGGCGGCGAACTCGTTTCGTTTGCACGTGTGTGACGTCAATCGTTTTCTTCATGCGTTTGGCGAACGACGCGCGCGCGATCTGCGGCATCTATACGCGTCCGATATTCCGTTTACGGCGGAGTTCAGTCTGGAACTTTGTCAGGAGTGGTTCGCCTACATTCAGCTTCTCCATGGCAAAGTCAAAAAATGTATTGTGCTGGATTTGGATCAGACGCTGTGGGGTGGCATCTTGGGTGAGGAAGGTCCGCTGGGGATCGCCTTGGGTCCCGGATATCCCGGAAAAGCGTTTCAGGAGTTTCAACGTGCGCTATTGTCGTATCATGAACGCGGCATCTTGCTTGCGATCAACAGCAGAAATAATCTCGCCGATGTCCAAGCAGTGTTTGAACAGAATCCGCACATGCTTCTGCAGCCGTCACATTTTGCGGCTATAGCTGTGAATTGGAAGGATAAGGCTGAGAATCTGGTGTCTATCGCAACGCAATTGAATATCGGTATCGAAAGTCTAGTTTTCTTTGATGACGATCCCATGAACCGTGCGCTCGTACGACATGCCTTGCCCGACGTTTTGGTGCCGGAGCTTTCAGTGCCTCCTGAGGAATACGTTTCTATCCTGTACGGTACACAGCAGCTCAATCAGCTGCGGTTGACGGAAGAAGACCTCGCGCGTGCGCGTACGGCAGCAGCAGAACGCCAACGAGTTCAGGTGCAATCCGTGGGGCGGAGCGTCGAGGAATATATTGCGGCCCTTGACCTGGTTGTGACCATTCGACGTAATCCCACAGATCGGATACCACGGTTGGCGCAACTGACTCAAAAAACCAATCAGTTTAACCTCACGACATTGAGATTGACCGAAGCGCATATAGAGAAGTCCATGTCATCCTATGACTTAGTGTTTTCGGGAGATGTCGTCGACCGATATGGAGCCTACGGCACAACCCTGCTCGCCCTGTTCGACAAGCAGTCGAACGGTGTCGCTGTGTTGCGGATTTTTTTGATGAGTTGTCGCGTTATGGGTCGTGGTGTCGAAGCAGTATTTTTGGATGCAATCATTCAAATCTTGAAACAGGACGGCATATCTGAAATCCATGCGGAGTTCATTCCCACGGCAAAAAATGAACCGAGCAGAAACTTTCTTCCCGGGCTGGGTTTTCAATTTGCCGGGGAGGGTAACTATGGTAGTATTGCCTATCATTTGGCGATCGCTAAGTATAAGGCGGATCCCATCGTCGTCCGCTCGACGATCCAGGTCATATATGAGTAAGCTCACCAATGTAATTTCGTCAGTACTGGGCGTACCTGAAGCCACCGTGCGTCCCGAGATGTCACCTGAAAACACCGTCTCATGGGATTCGTTAAACGCGATTATTTTGCTGACTGAAATCGAAAAGGCGTTCGACACACGTTTTGATTTTACAGAGGCCATGGCCGTCAAAAACGTCAGCGATATCCATTCCTTAATCGCCTCCAAAGGCAAAGATCCACATGCCTGAGTGTGTACGAATGACATATAGCGACCTTCAGATTGGCGATGCGGCCGAGTTTCGGACGATGGTAACGTTGGACATGGTAGACGCATTTGGGGCGTTGTCCGGCGATTTGAATCCTCTGCATATGGATCAAGTGTACGCTATGCAGACGGAGTTCAAGGGGAGAGTCGCTCACGGCATGTTCGCTGGGATGTGGTTTTCGCGCCTGATCGGCATGCATCTGCCAGGAGCAGCAGCCCTCTATCTCTCACAGGAGATTCGTTTTCATAAACCGATATTACCTGGCAAGGAATTCTTGGTGAGTGGTACGGTTATTCAAAAAAGCGATGCTCTCCAGGTCGTCACGCTTGCTACACAGGTAGTCGAGCAGGGGAGTGGTCAGGTGTGCGCCGAAGGGCGCGCGCTGATAAAAGTCCGTACCTTATGATGGATCGTCCATGCGCCTTGATTGCAGGAGGGATGGGGGATATTGGTCGCGCCATAGCCGAACGGCTGGCGCGCGACGGATTGCGGATCTGCTTGCTAGTTCACTCTACCCCGGACGACGTCGTCGAGGCGTTTTTGTCTTCTGTCGAAGGTGCTGGTCATACCTGGGCACGATGTGATTTGTCTATTCCCACGCAGATTCCCGCAGTCGTTCAAAAATTGGTAGGGAATAGTCCGCTCATGGCGTGCATCCAAGCAGCCAGCCCAGCGATTCATCGAAGCGCACTCCGGGATGAAACTTACGCCGAGTTGATGCGTCAATTTAATGTCCATGTGCACGGTAGCTTGATACTGTTCCAGCAGGCTGCGCAGCGAATGCGTGACCGAGGTGGCCGCCTGGTTGGTATTACCAGCGCCGCATTGGATCCATGTTTGCGTGCCAAGCGGATGGGTGGATACTTGGTCGCGAAAGCGGCCTTTGTCGGAATTTTGCGAGAGCTCGCCAAGGAGCTGGCTGCCGATGGCATCACCGTGAACGCTGTCGCTCCAGGTTACGTCGCGACGAATCTCAATCGCGACCTGCCCGAACGTCTGGCGGATTTTGTCAAAGAATCGAATCCCATGAAGCTCTCCATCAAGCCGCAGGACGTGGCCGGGGCAGTCTCTTTTTTGTGTTCCGTAGATGCGCGCGCCATCACTGGCGTGACCATTCCGGTGAACGGAGGCGAGTCCATGACGCTTTAGTGCGCTATGCTCTTTAATTCCTTGGATTTTTTTCTTTTTTTCCCGATCGTTTGTTGTATCTATTTTTTTTTACCCTCGCGTTTGCAGTGGGCGTGGCTCCTGGCGGCGAGCATCTATTTTTACATGGCGTTCGTACCGGTCTACATCTTGATTTTGTTCGGTTTGATTGTGGTTGACTATTTCGTCGGCTTGTTGTTGGAACGTTTTAAAGGGCCTACACGTCGCTGGTTTCTCTGGTTTAGTCTCAGCGCCAACATCGGATTACTGTTTGTCTTCAAATATTTCAATTTTTTTAATGCCAACCTTGCATCTCTTGCCCAGGCACTCCATTGGAACTACTCGATTGGGCTTTTGTCGCTCCTCCTGCCAATCGGGTTATCGTTTCACATTTTTCAAAGCCTGAGCTACATCATCGAGGTCTATCGTGGCAATCAGAAAGCTGAACGGCATATCGGTATATATGCTTTGTACGTGCTGTTTTTCCCACAGTTGGTCGCCGGGCCAATAGAGCGACCACAAAATCTTCTGCACCAATTCCATGCGAAGCATGCGTTTGACATGGGGCGAGTTGCGGCTGGATTGCGCTTGATGTCGTGGGGATTTTTCCAAAAGGTCGTGATCGCTGATACTGCGGCCGTATATGTCAATCAGATATTTGTAGCGCCAACTTCGTTTACTGGTTTGGCACTTGTCCTCGCCGTCGTTTTATTCGCATTTCAGGCGTACGGCGATTTTTCCGGCTATTCCGACATCGCACGCGGGAGTGCGCAAGTGCTCGGTTTTCGGCTTATGGAAAATTTCAATCGGCCGTATGTGTCTCATTCGATCGCCGAGTTTTGGCGTCGTTGGCATATCTCTTTATCGAGTTGGCTGAAGGATTATGTTTACTTTCCGCTGGTGCGCGCGGTGGCACGTCCAGGCGTGCGCTGGATATGCGTTTCGCTCTTCATAACTTTTTTGTTGAGCGGTTTGTGGCATGGCGCCGGCTGGACGTATGTTGCCATGGGCGCTTTACATGGCACATATCTTGTCACTAGCGTTTTGACAAAATCTATTCGAGAACGGGTCGTCAGCATTCTGCGTCTGCAACGTGTCCCGAGTCTACATGCGGCACTGCAAAATTTGTACATCCTCATTTTAGTATGTGTCAGTTGGATTTTTTTTAGAGCGAATACGATTTCCGATGCCTGGTACATCCTCACGCATCTCCATGTAGGTTTGTTTGCGGTCAATCTTCCACATACATCGCTTGATCCGTATCAATGGGCCTCACTCGTCTGCGCGATTTGCGTCTTGAGTTGGTGGGAATGGTTTGAAGTGCGGGTGCAACAACTCTCTCTTTTTATTGCGCGTACGGCCGCGCACGCCGTTACTGCCGACTATTTGCTTTTAAGTTGGATCATGTACTTCGGCTATTTTACTAAACAGCCGTTTATTTATTTTCAGTTTTGATGATATGTCTATTCCGACACACATCGCGCAACTCGGAATCCTTGTTGCTTTTTTGACTGTTACGGTTGGATTGGTTGCGGCAGCTGCATACGATCCACATTCAGCCACCGCTGTATTTCGTGATAAACACATGCGTCTCGCCTCGCTTCCATCGCCGAAAGTCGTTCTGATCGGAGGATCGAATTTAACCTATGGCTTGGACAGTGCACAGCTGGAGCGCGATCTGCATCTGCCAGTGGTGAACACGGCATACAGCGCTGGGTTTGGTTTGCGTTTTCAGTTGGATGATACGCTTAGCGGTATCCATCGCGGAGACATTGCGGTCATCATTCCGGCGTATGAACAGTTCCAATCCTCGCTTGTGAATGGGACAGGCGATATCTTAAATATTCTTTTCTACCATCCGTCATCCGTGCTCGCGATCAAGTCGTGGAAGCAAGTTTTCAAAATTGTAGAATATATACCAACTTTTCTCCAAACGAATTTAAAAAAACATATTCTTTCGCCGCTAGTGCAGGGTCTCTTTAAACGCCAGGCAAACGGCGGACTGATCTACACTAGAACTGATTTCAATCAGCAAGGCGATTTGGTTGGCTATTTGCGCCATCCGCCTGCGAAGAAGGTCGCGTTTAAGCCATTGCCAGCGGAAGCTGTAAACCCCGAGGCGATTCGTGTATTGAACAGGTTTTTTGATCAAGCGACCGAACGAGGCGCGCGGGTCGTCCTGCTTTTTCCTCCTTATGGTAGTCAGGCGTATGTCCAAGGACGTGCCGTCATTTCAGACATAGAAAACGCTCTACGTAAGCAGACGCGGCTCGACATCCCGTCTAAGCCGGAGGATTTTGTATTTTCTGAAAATGAATTTTTTGATAGCTACCACTTGTATGTCTCGGGCAGGGCGCAGAGAACAAAACTCGTCATGCAGTTTCTGAGTAAAGTCCTAAACGCGCCTTCATCAGTACTTCAGCCAGATAAAAATCGATGAGTGTATCGATGTCGCAGGCATCCGTTTTGTTGATCTTATGAAACGCGACATGCGCGCCGGATAGTGATTTCTGATTCAGCATGACGTCGTAGCGCACGGCGATGCAGTCCGTGTGTGAGAGGCAGGGCGGGAAAAGCTGTCGCGGCATTCCGAATGGTTCGTCATAACCAGTCATCTCTTTGGGACAGAAGGGGATGAGATACTTGCCCGTTTCGTTTAAGCGCCATAATTTGTAGGGATGTTTGCTCGCGTCAGTGACCGTGCGTGCTGAAGTCGCGTTCGGATCTTCAATAAGCAGTTCGACGCAGTGGTCAATGAACTCTGGCTTGCAGAGCGGTGATGTCGCGGGTAGGCGCAGAATGATATCCGGTTTCCAGCTTTCATGTTCTTCGAACCATTGCGTTGCATGTGTCAGATATTCGATGTCAAGAGCTTTGTCGTGTGAGATGTTAGCCGGACGGAGGAATGGAACTTCGGCGCCGAACTGTCGTCCGACCTCGGCGTATTTTTCGCTGTCAGTCGAAAGCACTACGCGCGAGACGGTTTTGGCTTGCTTAGCAGCCTCGATGATCCAAGCCATGAGCGGTTTACCCATGAGCGGCTTGATATTCTTGTCCGGAATGCTTTTTGATCCGGAGCGTGCTCCGATCACGGCGAGGACTTTGGGGCGAGTAGAATCCATAATGTTTTGTATAATACGGGTGATGATGAGCGCATCCGGATAGTTGCGACTGAACGCGGCTACGTCGGCTTCGCGCTGCGCGATCGTCTCTTCCGGCAGCACTTTGGGATGGTGCTTGAGAATGAGGCCGATCATCTTGTTGCCTGCGGTCCGCCTGATGCAATCCATAGCCATTTGCATAATATCGAGGGTGAATGGTCGTCCCTGGCCCGCATAGTGGACGAGCAGATCGTACCTGTCGCGAAGCCTCTTGACCTCGTCTTTCTTCTCCCTCTTTAGGTTGAGCTTCACGAAGTAGTCGCTGCCGATGGGCTCCATCGGAACCTTGGGTAGCACACGATGCGCGCGGTAGAAGTCAATAGCCAACTGGTTCAGGGTGAGCACCCTGTCCGGCATGAGCTTGAGCCTCGTCGCAGAGCCGACCGTATCTTCGATGATGACGACCGGTATGTGGCAATCGATCGCCTCCTTGGCGAATCTTTGTTCGAGGTTGATTGGTACGCTGCCGGTAGTGACCAGCACATCCGGCGTCAGCTGCGTGAGCATCTTGACGACGTCGCAGACGAACAGCTCCTTCATGAAGTCAACCGACCCCTTGAAGGCGAGCTGTTCGCCGAGATTCTCCCACAGTCCTGCCGAGAGACCCTCGGCGACGACGGAGACGTGATGACCGCGCGAGCGCAGCTCTGCGGCGACCTTGTGCGTGACGTTGAACGTACCCTTGTCCTTCGTGACGAACAGGATGCGCTTTCCCATGGCATCCTCCCTTCTTCTTGTGTTTTCAGTTTGTTGCGGTAAGCTATGTAAAAGAGCGAATGCTTTTTTAGCATATTTTCCCCTTAATTGTCAATTCCTTGATATGAAAACTATTGTGATGACGCTCTCTACCAGCGCCGAGGTAAAAAATATCATGCGCACTAGGGTGCTCGAGACGCTGCTGTCAGATCCTGATATCCGTCTCGTCTGTTTTGTCCCGCACAAGAAGCTCGAGTATTACCGCAAAGAGTTCATCCGCGATCGCGTAATCATCCAGCCGGTCGTTGATTTGGAGTATGGTCTCTCACGGGCCCGTGCTTTTTGGCGCTCATTATCATACAACAGCGTACCGACCGAAACGGTACGCATCCGGTCGAACAAACAATTTTTTGACCAGCCGTCCTTTTTTCAATTCTGTGCCTTGCTCTGGAAGAAGCCGGTTTGGGTTCTAGGACACCTCCGCGCCTGGCGTGAACTAGTTCGCTGGATCGAGTTTCGGTTTTTCGCTGAGGACATCGCAGTCTGGAAGCCATTGTTCGAGCAGTACAAGCCGGATTTGGCATTAGCGACCAATCCAGTCCACGGCACGAACATTGCGTTCATGAAATACGCGCGTCGGTGTGGCGTGAAGCTCGTCGGCATGATGAAGACCTGGGACAATTTGTCATCCAAAGGACTACTCCTCGTGAAGCCGGACAGATTGATCGTACCAAATCGCGTCGTCTTCAAAGACGCGTTGACACTCGGTGACATGCTTAAGGAGCGCGTATTCGATGGTGGTTGTCCGCAGTATGACGATTATTTCAAATCAGAGTTCGAGATGACGCGCGAGGAAATCTGCGCCGAGCTCAAGGCTGATCCAGTCAAGCCCGTGCTCCTGTATTGCATGGGTGGGATCATGAACCAGGATGATCCGTCTGAACACCTGCTGATGCTCGACAGAGCCATCGAAGATGGACGCTTGCCGCCTGCGACTATCGTTTTGCGCTCGCATCCTAAGTACGACGTGCGCGCACTTCAGCTCAACCAGTTTAAGCACGTATCGTTCTATCAACCGGGTCAAAAGGTCAGCGACATGGCCGGTGAGTGGGAATTAAATGATCGCGACATCAAAATTTTGATGAATTCAGTCCGTCATGCTGACGTCGAATATAACACCGGTTCAACCATGACGCTGGAAAGCGCGATTTACGGCCAGCCCATCGTTCTGATAGGTTTCGACGGATATAAAAATCGACCCTACTATCAGTCTGTTCGTCACGGCCTCGATGTCACACATTACAATATCGTTCAGGCGACAGGTGGGGTGTGGCGCGTTGATAACGAAGTAGAGCTGATCACAGCAACTAAGGGATATCTGGCTGATCAGACCATCCACGCAGATGGTCGGAAACGCATGGTCGAAGAGCTCGTTGGCACGGTCGATGGCAAGGCGGGAGAGCGTATTGGACAATTTGTCCTGTCTCAACTAGCATAAAAGCCTCGTTATGCCACTACAATTACACATGCGTCGCATGCTTCAACAACTCCAATCTAAGGTTAAAATTGGAACGCAGTACGTTGGTCAGGGATATCCGACCTACATGATTGCGGAGATCGGAAACAACCATAATGGAGATATCGAGCTTGCCAAGCAACTCATTTTAAAAGCCAAAGACGCGGGTTGTCAGGCGGTAAAATTTCAAAAACGAACTCTCGATCAAGTCTTTACTCGCATGACGCTCGACGCGCCATACACTACCCCCAACTCGCTGGGGGCAACCTATGGCGAGCATAGAGCAAAATTGGAATTGACGCGCGACAACTTCATTGATTTACGTGCTCTGGCAAAAAAATTGGACATAGTTTTTTTTGCGACTCCGTTTGATCACACAAGTGTCAAGTTCCTCGAGGATATCGGCGTTGATGCCTATAAAATCGCCTCATTCGATGTTACCAATCTGCTGCTTTTGGAGGATGTGGCTCGACGGAATAAGCCCATCATTCTATCCACCGGCATGTCAACCATGGAGGAGGTAGATGAAGCGGTTGAAACCATCTTAAAGCACAATACGCGGCTCGTGATTTTACATTGCGTCTCAATTTATCCGACTCCGGATGATAAGCTCGATTTAGCTGTCATTCGCGCTATGAAGCAGCGCTACCGTCCTTTGCCGGTTGGATATTCTGGACACGAGGTTGATTATTTGCCCACGCTGGTAGCCGTGTCCATGGGAGCGCATGTGATTGAGCGTCATTTTACCCTGGATAAAAACATGAAAGGTCCAGATCATCAGTTGAGCTTAACGCCAGACGAAATGGCAGCCTGTATTCGTGATATCAGACGACATGAATGTATGCTCGGAGATGCGGTCAAGGGCATAGATGCGGAAGAGTATAAGGCGCGATCCAAGCATAGTAAGAGTCTGGTGGCCGCAGTGACGATCCCGGCTGGCACTAAGATAACAGCTGACATGCTCACGCTTAAAAGTCCTGGGTCAGGCTTGAAAGCCAATCTGATACATAAGATTGTCGGTAAAGTTGCGCAAGTTGATATTGCCGGAGATACATTGCTTCCAGACGACATCTTAAATTGGTAAAGTCACTATATATGGCTATTGATCAAGACTATATTTGTCAGCTCTTTGATCTCAAAGAGCAGGTTGTAATTCTCACTGGCGGGATGGGAAAACTGGGCACGAATTATGTCGAGGCTCTGGCGCGGGCAAATGCACGGGTAGCGATTTTTGATGTCATAGCAACCCCCAATGATCGTCTCGCAAAATTGGCGCAGTCGTTTCCACTCATGTTTATGCGCGTCGATGTGACCAATGAGTCCGAGGTCTCTGCAGCTGTTGACCAGGTAATCGCAGCTTGGGATATCCCAACGATCCTGATTAATAATGCAGGCTGGAAAGCATCGCCTAATGAAGCCACCAAAGCCAGCGTTCCTTTTGAAGATTATCCCATGGAGGTTTGGAACGACGTTTTTAAGAGCAACACGCTCAGCGCCGCCATCTGTGCTAAGCTTGTTGGCAAGCGCTTAATCCAACACAAAAGAAGCGGCACGATTGTTAATATTGCTTCGCACTATGCTCTTGTTTCTCCGGATCAGCGCGCCTATGCGCATAAGGAAGCGCTCACCGGTAGAAAATTTATCAAAGACGCTTCTTATAGTGCCTCCAAAGCAGCACTTCTAGCGTTGACTCGCGACTTAGCAACGCAGTGGGCGCCGTATGGAATTCGTGTGGTCGCTCTTTCTCCTGGAGGCGTGTTGAATCCAAAAGGCGACCCGGAATTTATTAAAAACTATAATCAGCGGACGCCCATGGGCAGAATGGCTAACGAAGACGAGTATAATCGCGCCCTTTTGTTTTTGATCAGTGATACCTACAGTACAGGATCTAATCTTTTAGTTGATGGAGGCTACACAGCATGGTAAAGCAAACTATCAAAGCCATTGTGTTTGATTTTGATGGCACGTTGGTCGATTCGCTTAAGATAAAATACGAGGCACGGTTTGAGTTATTTGCGGAAGAAACGGCGGCAGTTCGTGCCGTGGCAGCCGAGGTGATTCCGCAAATTCGTGGCAAGCTGCGCGGAGAAATTATTCGTGCCGTTTTGCAGCGCACGCACGGAGAATTGGTTGGATCAAAAGCGTTTGAAGAGCGAGTAGCTAACTATATTCAGCGCTATGATCGTCTGATCGAAAATCGAATCGTGGCTCAAGGGCTTTTTCCTGGCGTGCGTGAGATGTTGGAGAGTGTGAATGTACGTTATGCTTTGTATGTAAATTCCGGCACGCCTGAGTATGCGCTAAAAAAACTTTTGGAACGGCTTAAATCCGATCTTTTTTTTAAAGCTGCTTGTGGCATTGATCCGTCACGCACTGAAGGTGCCAGCGTGATGAAGCAAGAGAATATGCAGCGTATCATCAAGCAAGCCAGTGTTCATCCAGCGCAGGTTGTCGTGGTCGGAGATGGAACAGAAGATCTGGATTGTGCCCAAGCCAGCGGATGCTCCTTTGTAGCCATTCGTTCAGAACGTAATGAGTGGGGCGGACAAACAGAATTCCCTATTATCAATAGTGCCGCTGAGTTACCATCTATTTTAGACTAACGCCTAACTACATGCCAGACACTCAAAAAATCCTACATTGGATTCAAGATCAAGAGGTGGCTCCACAGAGCGGAAATTATTTTGATAAAAAAAATCCAGCCACCGCCGAACAGCTGTATGAGGTTGCACGGGGCGACTCTTTGGATGCAGCTAAGGCTGTGGCAGCAGCTCAAGCGGCGGTGTCTGCTTGGAGCGCTATGACGCCGATCGCACGTGGAAATATTTTACGGAAAGCGGCTAAGCTGTTGAACGAACGCAAAGAATCTATTGGGGCGCAACTTGCTTTAGAAGGAGGCTTATCTAAAAAACAAGGCCTGAGCGAAGTCGATGGCCTTGGTGAGCATGCGCAGTTTTGGGCCAGCGAAGGTCGTCGTTTTTACGGCCGCACCTTGACGAGTAAAACCGACCATAGATTGGTCTATACCATACGCGAACCAATTGGCGTTGTGCTGACTATTACTCCAGCCAATACGCCCTTTGGTGGTCGCTCGGTGATGCCAGCCTTACTCGCGGGCAATGTCGTGATCATGAAGCCGTCAGAAGATATGCCGACAGCCCCGCTAGAGCTGGCGCGTGCCTTGAAAGATGCTGGGTTACCAGCCGGTGTCTTCTCCGTTGTTCAAGGTATGGGCGCAGAAGTCGGCGCTGCACTGGTGCAGGACAACCGCATTGATCTCATCAGTTTTACGGGATCGGTCAATGTAGGCAAGGCTATTGAACAAGCCAGCGTTGGAAGAAAAGATAAATTCATCAAACTCTCGCTTGAGCTGGGGGGCAAGAATCCCATGGTGATCTGCGAGGATGCGGATCTAGATATGGCGGTGAAGAGCGCGGTGCTCTCCGCCTTTTCCTTGGCCGGCCAACGTTGCGCGGCTGCCAGTCGCATCATTGTTTTCGATTCGATATATGATGACTGCAAGCGTAAGCTTATCGAACTGACACAAGGTTTAAAGGTCGGTTTGGCAGATGACGATGATCTCGGACCGCTCATTAATGAGCGGCAATTGGCATGCAACCTTGTTGCCGTGCGCCAGGCTATTACAGCTGGCGCTTCAGTCATACTTGGAGGCGAGCGTTTAACTGGTAACTTATATCAAACTGGATATTTTATGGCGCCTACGTTGCTTGAGCACGTCAGCTCAGAGGCAGAAATTTCACATCAAGAGCTGTTTGGGCCGGTCGCTATTTTGTATCGTGTTAAAGATTTCGATGCAGCCATACGGATGGTGAACGAGTCTCTCTACGGTTTGACGGCGTCTATTCACACTAGCAATCTCCATCGTGCGCAGGAGTTCATCCGTCGCGTTCGAGCAGGAGTTGTCCATGTAAATGGCCACACCTATGGCAGTGAACCTCATATGCCATTTGGTGGTTGGCATAACTCCGGCAACGGAACTCGAGAAGCCGGCACCGAAGCGTTGGATGTTTACACTCAATGGAAAACAGTCACAGTTACTCATATTCCATCTAAAACTTAATACCTATGCAGGGTGCGACACTCGCCTATATTCCGTTAGATGAACTCACACGCTTGCGTGAGAATATTGCCGATCGGTATATGCGCGCCTCCATGCTCGCAGATGCCATTCGTCTCAATACGTTGTACATGATTGCCAAGGCCGGTTCGGGTCATCTTGGAACAAGTTTTAGCTCATTGGATATCATCACTTGGCTGTGGACTGAAGTGCTCAAGCAACCAGCAGATCGAGCCAGCGAGTCAGGTGATGTGTATTTTTCTTCCAAAGGACACGATGCGCCCGGGTTGTATGCCCTGCTGCTCGCGCTCGAAAAACTTCCTTTTGAGTCTATTCATAAGCTACGTCGTCTTGGTGGTCTAGATGGACATCCTGACGTCAAGACGCCATTTATGATCGCTAATACAGGCCCTCTCGGCATGGGGATCTCTAAAGCGCGCGGGATTGCGTATGCGCGCCGCTTGCATGGTTACTCGGGAAAAATTTATGTGCTCACAGGTGATGGAGAGCTCCAAGAAGGACAGATTTGGGAAGCGCTTCAACCAACAGCCAACCACGCCTTGGCTGAGATCATGGTTATTGTTGATCGTAATAAGATTCAATCTGATTCTTTGGTTGAGAACGTCAGTGCTCTCGGCGATCTTACGGCAAAATTTAAAGCCTTTGGTTGGGCCGTGCTTACGTGCGACGGACACGATGTTCAAGCACTTGATGCAGCCATAGCTGAATTGAATGCTGTTACGGATCGTCCGCAGGTCTTGATTGCCGACACGATCAAAGGTAGGGGCATATCATTTATGGAAAAATTTGGAGCGGACGGATTTTATAAATATCACGCCGGCGCTTTGTCGGCGGATGAATATGCGCGCGCCGTAGCTGAGATAGTGGAACGCTTACAGCGTCAGTTTGCAGATTTGAAGCTGGCGCCCATGCGTCTCGAATCTGTACCAGTAGAAAGCGAGTCTCCATCCGGTCAACCGCAAGCGTTGGTTAAGGCTTATGGAGAAGAGCTGGTGACTCTTGGCCATGAAGTTCCTAATTTTCTTGTTCTTGACGGCGATCTCATCAAATCTTGTGGTCTCATTTCCTTCTCACAAATTTTTCCGCAGCGATTTATAGAGTGTGGTATCGCTGAACAGGATATGGTATCCATGGGCGCAGGCTTGGCTCTCGGCGGCGTCATCCCGATCATGCATTCGCTCGGCTGTTTTCTGTCTACGCGTCCCAATGAGCAGATATATAATGCCGCTACTGAGCAGCCTGCCAACGGACGCGCCAAAATGATTTATTTTGGGTCGCAGGCAGGCGTGTTACCGGCCGGCCCAGGACACTCGCATCAAGAGGTGCGAGCGTTGGCCTCGGTTGGAGCAATTCCGAAACTCGTGCTCCTTGAACCAGCCAATGAACGTGAAATGCGACTTGCGTTACGCTGGGCGGTTTTGGAAAATACAGACAGCACCTATCTACGTGTGAGTAGCGTAAAAATGGAGCATACGTTTACGTTGCCAGAAACTTATGTGCTCAGGCTTGGTCGCGGCGTGTATATCCGAGAAGGGCGCGATACACTCATAATCTCCTACGGACCTGTGATGTTGAATGAAGCCATTAAAGCCGCTGTCCTGCTTGAAGCGCACAACGTATCTGCCGCGGTCATCAATTTACCCTGGCTTAATCGCCTGGATACACCATGGTTCATAGAAACCATTAGACGTTACCGACAACTGGTTACTATTGATGACCATTATACGGAGCGTGGACAAGGAGAATTTTTAGCCGCAGCCGTAGCTGACGCGGGTCTTCAAATGCGCCTTCTGCGTCTGGGATTGACCGAGATTCCAGTTTGCGGAACGGCTAAAGAAACGTTGGCCCATCATCATTTGAATGCAAGCTCCATTGCAGATCAAATTCTTCATTCTTGAGTATGCCTTCCGATAAATTATTTCAACCCAATAACCATAGTCCATGGGAAGTCGTTTGGGTTGATGCGGCGGAAGATCAGGCTGCGGAGGTATGCGAGTTGCTTGAAACGCATTATGGATGGCAGGCGCTTGATTCGGTAAAAAAAGTTGGAGCATGGGAGGTGCGCAGTCATAATTTTCGTGTTGAGGTTTTGGACGCTGCGACGCGCCGCACGATCTTAGTCAAAAAAAATATTCTTTGGCGTGATGAAGACAGAATTACACTGCTTGAACGCGTTCTCGGATTTTTGTCTGGTAAGGCCATACCTGTACCGGTAATAATTCCGACGCATAATCAGCTGATGCACGTGGTGTTAAATGGTCACATCTGGCAAGTGTTTGAATTCATCCACGGAAACTATTTTTGTGGCACTCCAGACGAGCTCAGTGAGGCTGCAAAACATTTCGCTCGTTTGCATGTCGTGCTTCAGACAATTCCTTATGCCGAAGAAATCGGGAAATTGACCAAACGCGTGAAGATGTGGACGAGCGCAGACTTTCAGCAACATTTTGAGTACGCTACTACTCACACCAGCCAAACGCTTCAGGCGTTTTTGTCGCAGCGCGTATTTATTGAAGAGGCAATAGCTGACGTGTTACGCCACTCGGATCTACCGCAAAGAGCTCGTTGTCAGGTTGCGCGCAATAGCCTCCATCCTCACGATACTCTCTTCGAGAATGGACATCTGCAGGCCATTATTGATTTTGAGGAAATTGGCGTTAATGAATTGGCGCGCGACATAGGCAATGCTTGCCACCGCTTTGTCAGGCAGTATGTAGTACATCAGGGACGGCCGTGGTCGGAGACACTCTCTACAGGCGTGCGGATATTTTTGAGCGCATATCTTGAACAGAATCAGTTGCCACGCGAAGAGCTTGAGCTCATGCCTGTTTTTATTAAGGATGAGCTGTTGCGTAAGCTTCACAGCTCGTTGATCAAGCTGCAGTCGACTGAAGAACAGAGCGTATATGAGAAGGAGGCAATTAAGTTTATTGATCTCCTCCAGGAAGCAGTAGAGATTGGAAAAGAGATTTTAGCTTTTGCCTCGTCAACTTGACGAAATGGTCTTTTGATGGCTTGATATACGCGCACCTTGATTTGAAAGGAGGCGGTTTTGAAAAAAAGATATGCAGGTTTTATCTTCGATCAGGATAATACGCTCGTGGATAGCGAGCGCCTTTGGCCAAGTCTGGACGGCGTTTATTTTCCAGCCCTCATTGGAGAAGAGAATTGGGAAGTCTGGAAGCCGGATTGGCTCCAGATGCGCAAGGATCATGTGCCACTGGATACGATGCTAGGCCTGCTTAAGTCGCGGTTCAAGCTCAAGCAGACGGTTGCACACATCAAAGCCGAGCGTGAGCAGGCGATGTTTGATCTATACCACAAGCACAACTTGCAGCCGCTGCCTGGCGCGCGCGAGCTTCTCATGTTCGCGTTGGAGCAGGGGATACCGGTCGCGATCGCGTCCGGCATGAACACACCGATCATTCAATTCGTGATTGAACTCATGGGCTGGAAGCCGTATGTGCGAGCTATAGCGTCTACGCATGAAGGTGATAAGCGCAACAAGCCACACCCGGACGTATGTCTTCTGGCGGCTAATCGGCTCGGCGTGGAGCCGGCGCAGTGTCTCGCCGTTGATAACGACTGGAAGGGGTATCAGGCGGCTCAGGTGGCGGGTATGAACTGTTACATCGTACGTGACCACTGGTTCGATGAGCGCCGTCAGGAATCCGAGCGAGAGAGCGCAAAAATCGGCGAACGCACATTTGGGTCGCTGGTCGAAGTACTTGCCGACCTCAAGACCCGTCTCAGTTAGTACATAGAGCGATGCTGTTTCTACGTTGGGGTGGAGGTTAAACAAACCGTCCGCCCCTTTTTTGTGTAGATACATCAGATGATTTGGTTCACAGGATCAAGTTGCAGTCGTTTCTGTTTAGTGCACACAGCATAGACCTATACTGCTTCGGCATAGACAACTACGCTTCGTACTTGCATACTGTGCGCATATGAATATCGCATCTTCAATATTTATTCTACGCAGCCAAATCGATGAAGCCCTGGCCGTTGCTCCAACTCAAGGGAAAAAGGAACTTGAACCGTTTAAATCTCTCATGAAAGCACAGGGCGTGCCCGTGATTATCCTGGAAGATCATGCAGTCAGTGATAATAAAGTCGAAGTTCATTTGCACCAGGCTGATTTTTGGATCTGTCTGGAAGGTGAAGCGACCTTCTTAGTGGATGGCGAGATGGTTGAGCCTTGGCAGCGTATCCGTTCCGATGGTTCTATCGATCCGAACGAAGTGCGCGCCAAGAATATGAAAAACGCGCGCGAAATAGTTTTAAGGCCAGGCGATTGTTTGTGGATCCCAGCCGGCCAGCCACATCAGCATCTAGCCACCAAGACGGCGCGTCTATTGATCCTTAAGTTGCCAGATGCCAACCGAGCCTGAAGCAGTGCATGAAAAAAATTTTTATTGTGATGCCGGCGTATAATGCAGAGAGAAAGATTCTCTCTGTTTTTGAGCGGATTCCGAATGAGATATGGAAAAAATTAACTAGTATTATTGTGGTTCAAGATGGAAGCACGGATCGTACGCAAGAACAAATTAATATCCTTAAGTCGCGTTACGGCGAGCTCGTTCAGATAATCAACAAAGTTAAAAATGAAGGCTATGCACAAGCACAAAAAGATGCCTTTACTCTAGCTCTAAAACAAGGCGCTGATATATGTGTGTTACTCCATTCTGATGGGCAATATGCGCCCGAACTCTTGCCCGAGCTTCTGCGTCCATTGGAAGAAGATCGAGCTGACATAGTTCAAGGTTCGCGCATGGTCAATAAACGAGCGGCGCTACAGGGAGGTATGCCCATGTATAAATTTATCGCCAACTTGATTCTGAGCTATCTCGAAAATGCTGTCTATGGACTGCGCTTTGCTGAGTATCATTCTGGATACATGCTGTATTCACGCCGGGCATTGATGGCTATTCCGTTCTCTAAATTATCGAATACTTTTCACATTGATGGCGAAATGCTGTTTGTGGGAGCTAAAAAACATATGCGCATACAAGAGATTTCAATCCCAACAACCTACAAAGACGAAAAAAGTCATGTCCGTCCCATCCAATACGGTTTCAATGTGCTTGGAATTATGCTCAAATATCTGCTTGGAAAGTATCGGTTTTAGAACAGGCGATTCTTCCAAGTGTCAGGCGTCCGTTCGGTTATGATTTCTAAGGGTAGATGGTATTCAAATTTTTTGGGCCCCTTCTGTTTAATCCAGTCAATCATTTCTGCTAGACCTTGGTCTAGATCATACGTCGTTTGATATCCAAGGAGCTTACGCGCCTTATCCGCCGAACACGTCGCTAGCTTGACTTCCATGGGACGATCAGCGACATAGATGGGTTGTAATGGATGGAAGCCAATGATCCGCGCAATCCGTTCTGCGAGTTCGTTAATAGTGATGAACTCTTCATCCGGCCCTATGTTGATAATTTCTCCTACAACCTGTGCTTCTAAGCCCATTTTTATGAGTGGTTGGATCACATCTGCAATAAATGAAAAAGCTCGTTTTTGCATCCCGTCGCCGTAAATGATTGGTTGACGTCCATGGAGCATAAGATTGATCATAATCGAGGCAACATTCCGAAATGGATCGTCATATTTTTGACGCGGTCCAATGATATTGTGTGGAACAGCTATGACGTATTCTAGTCCATGCGCTTCGGCTAGAAGCTTGATAGTCAGCTCCGCGGCATATTTTGCCACCCCGTATGGGTCGCGCGGTCTTGGCTCCATGTCTTCCCGGAATGGAAGTACAGGCTGTGCTCCGTAGCGTGCCATGCTGGAGCAAAAGACTATTCGCCGTGAGCCTGCGACGATGGCCGCGCTCGTAGTCGCTACGGTCGAATTATAGGTATGTTCTGTGATGATATTGGGAGAAAATACCGATAGACCTTCATGCGGAGCAGCAGCGCAATGGTAGACCACATCAACACCCTGTAGTAGCTGCTTCATTTTTTCAAAATCTCTTGAATCTATTGCATGAAAATCTATCTCAGGTGAGACGTTTTCTCGATATCCACCGAGTAGATTATCTACGCCGCGCACTTCGTATCCTAACGCTAGCAAATTATCTGCAAGATGGCTCCCTAAAAATCCCGCAATACCAGTCACACACACTTTGGTCATATGTGCGGTTCAAGTTTAGCTTTTTTCAAAATATATTTCAAACTCGTCATAGAGTTGAACTGGGATAGGCAACATCAGCAATTTGGATCGTGGACATGCATGCAGCAGCTTATCTCCAAATTTAGGGAAAAGTCTATACAGCAGATATCGAATTGAAAAATAACGCTGCATAGATCGCAATCGTTTAAGACGGAAGCCGTATTGCATCTCGACGTAGCGGATGCTCCGCTTGGTAAAGTATACGAGGTGAAACGGAAGAATGTTATACCATTTTGAACGAAGAAGCCGGCGAGCCAAGGAGTCGTAGTTGGGCGTTGTCCAGATGAATAAACCATGGGGCCGTAAAAGCCGATGCGCTTCACGAAAAAGTAGCGTCGGGGATTCTAAGTGCTCTGCGACATCGAAAGCGGTAACAACATCAAAGCTGGCGTCTGGGTAGTCTGCGAGCCGCGTGATGTCACCTTGGATTAGGTGAATATTAAATTGACTCTCAGCTGTATTAACAGCAGCTTGTGAAAGTTCAACTCCCGCTATACTCCAGCCACGCTGCCGAGCCTCATTCAGAAATAATCCAACCCCAGCGCCCACATCTAGCAGTGTCCCCTTGGGAACATATTTTTCTATACGCTGAAGGATGGCTTGAAAGCAGATACGACGCCCCGCTGCTTCAGATAGATACAGCGTGTCACAGGGTTGATCGGCATAGGCTTGGAGGAGCGCTGACGACCCTCCGGGAAAGGGTTGAAAAACGCATTTGCACATCAAGCATCGAAACAGCTCAAAGTGTTTTCCAACGGAACTCTCGGTAATTCTATACGTCAAGGTATCTGTTGAAGTATTAATACTGCTAGGAGATATGCTGACCGTGTCCTGACCTGAACACAAGAGACACGTTGGAGATGAAGGTGAAATTTTTTGAGCTGGACGAATCAATCCAAGCGCCACAAAAATAAAGTAGAGCGGCTCAAAAGGCACACGATAGCGGGCATCGAGGCTAGCAGAAATCGGCAACGTTAACAGCGCTAAACTACCTATCAGCAAACCATATATGCCGGCCATCTTTTTTTGAGTAGCTGTTCCAGAGTGAAATACACGATAGGTTCCTATGAGCGCAAATATGAATACGGCATACCAGATACCCCGCATCACATAAGGCACAAGATAGACTCCGTGCAGATAGGGAAAAATTCTTTTTGCTGTCTCAAGCGGTCCAACTTGCAACAGCAGCATGGTTGGTGGTATGGGTGGTCGGACAGGCCGTGGTAGGAGCTGTAAAGTATTTAGAGTGTATAAAAGATTATCGCTCGTAAAAAGCGTATGCAGAGAAAGAGGTTGCAGGGCCAGGAGTTGTACAGGATGTGCCAGTATGATCTTCAGTGAACGTTCCTTGAGCAGTGGGATGAACTTCGGATTATAGAGTTCTGATTCATGCGCATTTTGAATATAACCTTCTATTTTCAACTGAGTGATCAGTCGAACATAACTTGTGGTTAAAGGTTGGCCGGTTGAGGCCGCATCCAGGGTTGCTGCGAGTCGCGTGTACATATTAACCCAGCCAATGTTTGAAAGGGCTACCTGCCCCGTCAGTCGATAATTTCTATACATCCAGGGCAGTAGTAGTGACACCGAAATAACAGAAAATATCAGCACACTGAGCGTGGCTTTTTTTCTCGTCTTAGTTTTAAAGGCGTAGAAAGCCAGAAGACCTACAAAGAGAGGTATGCAATACGCTAATATAGGGCGCGTCAACGCGCCCAAACTCAGCAGAACGCCAGATAGCAATAAGTCAGCCAGTTTCTGTCGCTCTAACCATCGAGTAAAGAACAGTACTGTGAGGAGAAAGATAAGCACAAAGATTCCCTCCGTTGACAGAGATACAGAGTAGAGCACCAGATGCGGCTCAATGGCTACCAAGATTGCTGCCCAGTAGGCCACCTTTAAATTTTTCGAAATTCGTTGAGCTAGAAAAAAGGTTATGACTGGTACCAGCGCATTTAAACAGGCTTGCGCTAGAGATATTGACCATAGATTACCGAAGAGCTTATAGAAAAGAGCGATGAACAGCGGATAGCCCGGCGTGCGCAGACCGTCGTTGATGAAGGGCGGCTCCAACTGCTCTGAAAATCCATTGCCTAGGGCTAAGTTTCGTCCAATGCTCGTGTATTCATTTGAATCAGCCCAAAATAGACCCGGACGAACACCATAGTGCGAATATAAAAACCAAAAAGTTATCAGACGAATGAGCAGCGCTAGTAAGAAGATCCAGATTAAACTATTTTTTTTCATGCAATTTACACCATTCTGCCGCATCATTCATGTGTGAGCAAGTTTGAACCTAAAACAACGATTAGAGTCAGCGCACCGAGCGTAGCGTAAGCTGGATAGTCTCGATACAGACGCCAGGCATGAGGAGTGCGAGAGATGATTAGCAGACTTGTAAAATAAGGCATAAAAAGTAGCCACACAACAGCTTGGCGCGCGATCAGCAGCACAAGGGCCACGCCGACTGTTAATAGCACAACCTGTTGCAGGCGAGAGCGTGATTTTGCGTAGGCGCTCTGCATGAATGTAGCCAAACCGATGAGAGTTGCGCTGGCTAGCACTATGCGCACCATCCAGCTCGAAGGCGTCAGATCGCGTAAGCTAAAAGCCAGGGCAGCCCAGCCGAGGCAGGCGGCAGTCAGGAGCATATTCCAACCTAACCCCCGAGTTGCGGATGATTCGTAAGTTTGTTTTCGATCAAGCGATGTAGTCATCCATGTCAATAACGTAACTACACCTAAGGCCAGTAATACAGACCAGCCGAGGAGTACGGCTCCAAACAAAGCTAAGAGCAGTAAGCTGCCAGAGTTCTCGCCTTCAGGCTGCTCATTTGGTTCGCGCTTCTGCTGTAGACGCCACCATATGAGCCACGTTACGGCTACGACTCCAAACACCGCATATGCCAGTTTGTCGGTGTAAGCAGTTAATCCGATGTTCACTGTGCGACCGAGCTTGAGTCCAATTAGGATGGAAACGATAAGGAGTACCGAGTCCCGTTGTATTAAAGGGCTGACCCAGGTTTTGATTGAGCGGTGTTGTCTAACGGCAAACAAGATTAGAACTGCAACTGTGGCTAAAAATAGGATAGAGGCATGAATCGCCAATAGGCTGTTTTCGCTCTGCTGGCCGATTGGTGCTAAGAAGCGTTCGAGTTGGCCGCGCGTCCAAAAGCCATTGGCTTGTGCGCGTACGAGCAGGCGCAAGGTGTCCTCCGCTGTCTGCGCCGTGGCGTCAGTACCGAGCGTGAGCGCCGCACCGATCCAGGACATGGCGTAGACTAGGATTGATTGGAGTAGATACAGGCCGCCAGCCAGTTTCCAGACCTGAGGCCATGGCAGATGCATACGGAGCAGATGGCGTCCAAGGCTCAATGCAAACATGATAGGCAGGAATCTAATCAGAGCATTTGGACCAACGTGCAGGGGCCATACTCCCAAGGTCAGCATCGATATCAGCGCCTGTATCGGAGACAAGACCATAAGATAGCTGCCGTCATTCCATAGACGAGTTGCGGCTATGAAGATGGCCGCGATACAAATCGGGATTAGTAGTCGTTCGGCGCGTTGTCGAGGTAAACAAGCGAGCGAGATCAAAAATCCAAAGGCTAAAAATGGAAAAAATCCAAACGTGATATCAATCAGGGTTGGGGGTGGCATGGTCATCACCAGCACCGTTAAAAATGGAGTGATGACACTCAGGGCAAAAATATACAAAGTAGTTTTTATAGGATGCGTGGTAGTCCGACCAGTGTCGTCACAAATTTTATAGCGACTGAGAAGAGTGCGGAAAAGAGCCCCAGCCGCAAGACTGAGTCGGCTAAGATTAATAGCAGTAAGAGCATTGGGCCTTTAGTTTCGATGAAGAGACATGTGGCGGCATAGCGTGGGTGTGACAGGGCGGCGAGTAGCGCCTTGGATCCATCGAGTGGCGGCAGCGGTATGAGGTTGAAGGCCATGAGCGCGATGTTGAGTTGCGCGCTAGTAAGGAGAAAGATTACCAGCAAATTATTCATACCCAGTCGCGGACCAAATATAGCTAGCAGAGAGATCGATACCAGCGCGAACAAGAGATTACTTCCAGGTCCAGCCGCCGCAATTGCAGCTGGCCCCCATTTTGGCCAGCGTAGATTGTATGGATTGTATTGCACTGGTTTGCCCCATCCGAAACCTATGAGCATAACCGCTAGCAATCCAAGTAAGTCTACGTGCGCAGCAGGATTTAGCGTTAGCCTGCCCATACGCTTGGCAGTTGGATCTCCCAGTAACGTCCCGACCAGAGCGTGTGAGAATTCGTGTACCGATAAAGCCAGCAGGAAGGCCAGTGTCCAAGCAAAGAATATAAGCGGCTGCTGGAAGAAGAGAGAAAACATATAGAGCGTGATCCTTGCCAAGTGTACATGAACAGGCTATACTTTTGCCATATTGACTTGATGACGTTATAGACTTTTGACTTTTTATTCAATCTCATTATGTCCAGAATCGATCAACTTACTGGCCGTGGACCGAGCTTCGGCAATTCCCGCAGCCACTCTAATGTAGCCACTAAACGGCGTCGAAATTTGAATTTGCAAACCGTGCGTATTGGCGGTTTAAAACTACGCATTTCGGCGCGCACCATGAAGACACTCAAAAAACTTGAACGGCAGGCACAAGGCAAGTTGCTGGGTCTAAAACAGAACGAGACAAACAAATCCGTGGCCGCACCAGCTGGCACAACTTAATAAGTGAGGTCATTGATTTTTCTCTAATAACATAAACATCACGCCTACGCCAAACTGAACGCTTGGGCGGGCAAAAAGGAAGGGGGTTGGGGGGAAGGAATTTTTGCCCGCCCTCGCTTTTCGCGCCGACAGGATTTGTGCCAACGTTAGCTGGCGCGCCGCTTTTTATTTCTCCAAAAGTTTTTTCAAACCATCAAGCATTATTCTCCAATTATTTTCGGATGGCTGTATTGTAGGATTCGCTCCTCGTCTATCTTTAGGACTTTCCCTTTATCCGGTTCATTCCTGCGGGCACGGAGCCATTGGTCGCAGATGCGCGAAATGATGTTGTGGGTGTTCACCTACAACGTGATAGTTGTGGAGTGAGGTGTTTTCTACGGAGCATGTCTGACCCCAATGCCACATAAGGAGACTTTCATACCATACCTTTTCGGACGAATGCGACGTATAAAGGTAAACCCACTTCCAGAGGATACTCGGGCGCGTACCCTAGGAGATTGCGTGCTTTTGTTATATCGAGTGATCCGCGTTTGGGGCGATGCGTTTCGGCAGAAGTCTCGATAAACTGAATGTTCGGGATCAGTGTCCGTAGTATCTCAACGTATTCTCTTAATGTACGTCCTTGCCCATACGTAATGTTGAACACTTGGTTTGCACCGTTTGGATGTTTAGTTGCAAGTACAATACCGCTTGCCGTATCGTTCACATACGAAAAATCAAGCGTCACGTCGCCACCCCGCAATTCAAGCGGTTCTCCACGCAGGGCTTTTTCAACGAATAATTGAGAAACGCGTCGGTTAATGTCGGTGGGTCCGTAGACGGCTGACGGGCGTACAATTGCATATTCAATGCCCATGCGTCTCGAGAATGACTCCACTAATATCTCACCCGCATATTTCATGCCTCCGTAAAGGTCCACTGGTTTTTTGGGGTGCTCTTCATCAGTTGGCGTTCTCTGAAAATCTCCGTAGACCATGCTTGAAGAGATATATACAAAGCGCGAAACGCCGCCAACTTGCTGTGCTGCTTGCAGTGCGTTGAATGTGCCCATGAGAATAGATCCGAGCGCTTCTTCGGATCGATGGTACGAGAGGTCTGCAAGCGGCATTGCCGCGAGATGAATAATGTGACTTGGCTTGTAGCGTGCAACAACCTCGCGCAGATCACTTTTATCTCGCGTATCTGCCCGTACCCAGATTATACTGTCTTTAATGTCGTCGAAGCGGAGAGCGAGGTTTTTTTGGTATTCGACTTCAAGTGGCGAGAAGTACTGGGTGAAGTTGTCATAAACGATAACGGTGTCGCCAGCCTCAATGAGCTTCCGAACAACGTTTGAACCGACGAATCCAGCACCACCAGTAACGAGTATGGTCATTCCTGATTTAGTCATAGTTGAAATATTGGTACTATAAATAAAATATATACGTATGCCATCTGTCACCTCTTATCCCGATAAAGTGCGAGTATGCTACCTACGGTATGCTTAAGGCTGTGATTTTTCACTACGATTTGTCTGAGCTGCTCACCAAGATGATTTCTTGCGCCAGCGCTCAGCTTATAAAGCTCGTCAATCTTCTCAGCAACATGTTTCGAGTCTGTGGAATCAAGAAAGAGCTCGCTTGGTACAATACTTCTAAAAGCTTCATTTGAAGTTAAAACAATAGTGCCGCAAGACATCGCTTCAAGTACAACCTTATCAAGCGATCCAGTTTCAGATAAGTTTATAAAGATACCAGCGTGTTGATAGTAGAAAATAGTATCTCTGTTTGGCATAGGCCCGAGAAAAGAGACGAAATGGTCAAGATTCATCTCATGAACCCATTGTTGCACGCGCTCTAAGTATTCTCTCTGACTTGGCAAGCCCGGACTACCTATAATTTGAAAACATACTTTTTCAAATACTGGGTTTTTAATTAGATAAGGAATAGCGGCGAGCATTTTATCGATGTTCTTAACGGGGCTTATGCGCCCGACCGTAAGTATCTTAGGAGAAGAGTTGCTAACATCAGGTACTTTCAAAGGGGTAAACTGATCAATATTAATACCGTGACCAAATATATGCACAGGTCGCTTTGTGAGAAGTCTAAAGCTCTCTTGCGAAGGGGACACAAAACCATCAACAAATAGCGTTGACAAACGAAGCAAGATATTTACATCCTTGTGCGCGTACCATTGGAAAAGTCTTTTTCTAAAAAGAAAACACCAAGGACCAGCCATTAGCGAGTAATGTTGAATCATGTGAGCAAAAACACCTTGAACTCGTCCAATGTTGAGCAAGAGATGCTTCTGAAAAAGTAGGGATTGTCTTAACTTCCCGTATCCACGCTCTTTTCCCAATGAGTAAAACTCTACATTTTCACCCAGAGCTGGCACCCTCCCCATTTCCTGACAAACAACAATAAGTTTACCTCCATCAAGCTGTGCTGAAAACTCTCTTATCCAATCCGAAACAAAACTGGCCGCATCGTCATCACTATCTATTTTACGAGTTAAAAATAAAATGTTCATAGACAAGTATATTGTTTACGATGTCTGAGCTCTATAAGCTATATCGCGTAATTGTAATAACACATCGTGCGTCATCGCTATTATCGGTTTAGCGAGGTTTGACGCACGGCGTACGTCATACCAATCTAAAATACTCTCTACAAGGACGCGATTCGTTTTCCCCTCCCGAACTTTGTTAAAGACACTTCCATCACCACTCGCGACAGGGAAAATCCGCATGCGATTGGCTGAACTTTTGTCTATCTTCCATATGGCCGCATCGTTCTCCGGATTAGTGCTTGACAGAAAATTACAAACGTAAAAATACTTTTCGGTTTCTATGATGGAACACCTGACATGTTCATCAACCAAACTGACCCCTGCTTTTTTGCTTAGATCAACGTCTAACCGCCATTCTTTTTCGTCAAAGCCCAGATCAGCCATGTGTTTTTGAAAATCAGCGAAACCGCTTGTTGGCTCTGCCCCAACCCAACTAAAGTAATATTTTGAATTTACTTGTCTGGTATTGGACTCACCATCTGAAACATGCCATCTTATGGCAGTATTTATAGCACCATCTACAGACCAATCAAAAGGGTTTAACTCACAAGAGACTTTCTTTTTGTCCCACTTGTTCATGCTATCCAAGTAAGTCATTGTCTGTGCCCTTTCATCTTGGCATAAAGACTCTATACGGGAATGCATTATTTCATAATCCGCAACCTTCTCAACTCCAAGAATGTGTATCGTGAACGCTAATGCATGTATCCCCTTGTCGAAGAGCGCACCTCCGGTAACACCATCCCGGTCGAGTCCATGCGCTTTTTTCTTTGAAACTGAGCTTATCCTCGCGATATTGGTGCTGACTATATTTTGTCCCGCCAACTCCTCAACCAGCTTTAGTGAAACATCGCTCATTGTTTCCGAAAAATTGCAGTAGATTTTTGGCAAGGTTGCATCCTGCAAAATAGCAAGCTGATCTTGCGTAGTGAATATTGGCTTCTCGCCAACATAACATACGTTTTCTGAAAAGAACTGTGTTATTAGAGCTAAATGACCAAAATGATATGGTGTAGGCGAAGCGTCGTAAATGAAAATTCTCGCCTTAGAGGCGGTAGTATTTGTTAACAAAAGATGCAATACATCTGAAAGAGCAGAAAATTTCCGGATCGGCATGACGTCTTCCACGCGACTATCGGTTTGCCTTTCAATATCTCGATATCCTGGATCGACTAGACTCACACCTCGAACATAAAGGCCACGGGTTTCTAGTTCCTTAATTGTCTGTGGTAAAGAATTATGGGCAGCCTTTCCCATTTGACCAAGTGCTCCAAGAATCAAAAAATCAATGTAGTTATGAGGTTTTTTTTTCATATTAAAATTTTCTACCAAAATCTTTAAATGCGTGCACATTATGGAAGCAAAATTTGCATGCCCCCGCTTTTACATGAGCGATAGCCTTTGATAAGCTATTGGATTTTTCGGAAAAAGTGGGGCAAGATCTGTAGATGGTAAGTATTTCTGCCGCGGCAGGAAATAAAAGTGAGTAATTCACTGGTGTTCTGTGTGTTTTATTCATATATTTCAGCATGCTTCAGTGAAGCTCCATTCTTATCTTTCAAGGAAAGAATGGTTTCATGAGTAATCGGCCATTTAATTGAGATATCTTTGTCATCCCATACAATCGTGCGTGAAAGGCTCTGTGAATGAAATGTTGTTGCTTTGTATACAACATCTGCAAAACGCGTAAGCACAAGATGACCGTGAGCAAACCCTTCTGGAACCCATAGCTGCTTGCGATTTCGCGAGGAAAGTATAGTGCCAAACCATTTTCCGAAATTTTTGGAATTTTTTCTAATATCAACAGCAACATCAAAAACGGCACCAGACGTTACCCTCACAAGCTTTCCCTGCGGGACTTCAAGTTGATAATGTAGACCGCGAAGTACTCCCTTCTTTGATCTAACTTGATTCTCTTGTACAAACGAAATACCCTCACGAGAGATTGCACTTCTTAAAATATCAGCACGAAACGATTCAAACAAACTTCCTCGCGAGTCTTTATGTATCTCAGATTCGATTAGGTAGACTCCCTCCAATTCAGTTTCTTTTATATTCATAGACGATTTGGGTGTTGACATAAGAGCACTTCGTAAATCTGATGGTAATTTGTGCGCGACGCCGCCCTTAATTTCTTTTTTGGCCATAAGATTATTTTATCAAATCTTCTATTGAAACACCCAACGCTTTGGCGATTTTGTTCACCACAAAAACCGATGGTTTTTTAATAACCCCCGTTTCAATCTTGGTAAGCGTCGTATAGGGCACATCTGCTTTACGAGCAAAATCGTCTTGGGATAACTCCAGTTTTTGCCTCAATTTCTTGATTTTTTGCCCTAGTTTATTACTTTCCATAATTTGATAACATAGAATTGTTGCTATATTCTAGCTTCAGTATTATATAACAAATATGGGGATTTTATTCAATTTTTTAGGGAGTAAAAAATTTGTTGTGTGCGCACGGGAGGGCGGGGCAAAAACAACTCCATATTTTCTTGCGGCGCATTTTGCTTTGCAAAATACAAATCCTGTCGGCGCAAAAAGCGAGGGCGCGGCGAAAAGATCCGCTATGAGAGAATTCCGCCTCGCCCGAGCGTCCCGCCGGAGCGAAGCGAAGACGGTCAGTTCCGTTCAAAAAATGTTCGAGCAGAGTTGTATAATTGCACCATAAAAAATAACGGCTTTACCGTTATTTTTTATGGTGCACGCACCAGGATTCGAACCTGGGACCTTCACAATGTCAATGTGACGCTCTAACCAACTGAGCTATGCGTGCGCATTTTTCTCTCTCCAAGATCGAACACGGCCCGCCAAACTACTTAGAGCGTGACGGGTGAGTGTTGTTTGTCACTACTGAATGTAACGAAAAGTCAGGTCAGTGTCAAAGTTATTTGCCTAAATAGTTGCGTCAAGCGTAAGATGCCGTTGAGTTATGCGACCATCTTTATTTAGATTTTTTTCTAAAGATTTGGGCATAGACCTAGGGACAGCCAACACCCTCGTCTATGTCAAACAGCGTGGCATTGTGATTCAAGAGCCGTCGGTCGTGGCTGTGAATACACGCAACGGTCAAATTATCGCCGTAGGGGAACAGGCGCGTGCCATGCTGGGTAAGACGCCCGCGCATATTCAAGTGACACGTCCGCTGCAACGCGGCATCATAGCTGATTTTGAGGTGACGGAAAAAATGTTGCGTTATTTTATAGAAAAAGTCCATCACGAAAGTTATTCGTTTTTATCGCGTCCACGCGTGGTGATCGGCGTGCCATTGGATGTCACGGAAGTGGAACGTAAAGCTGTTGCCGACGCAGCTCGTTTTGCGGGCGCACGCGAAGTCTTCATCGTCGAGGAACCACTGGCGGCGGCTATTGGGATTGGGCTGCCTATATCCGAACCAATCGGACACATGTTGATTGATCTTGGCGGAGGCACCACAGAAATTGCCGTTATGTCTTTAAATGGCGTGGTGACAGCCAAATCTATCCCTATAGCGGGAGATGAACTGAATCGCAATATTATTCAGTATGCTCGCGACGTGTTCAATCTTTTATTAGGCGAACGGGTAGCCGAAGATGTTAAAATCGCCGTGGGCTCAGCCGTGCCTTTGGCTGAGCGCATCGAAGTTCCGCTGCGCGGACGTGATCTCCTATCTGGTTTGCCACGCGAGATCATGGTTAATGACGGTCAAATTCGTGAAGCCTTGTCTCGTTCGATCCGCGCTATCGTAGAACATGTAAAATCAATTCTTGAAATTACGCCGCCGGAGTTGGTGGCAGATATTTACCGTCGTGGGATTGTGATGACCGGTGGAGGAGCGCTTTTACGTGGCATGCATCAGGCACTGACTGAAGCGACTGGTTTGCCTGTGCGCATTGCGGAAGACCCCATATCAGCCGTCGCTCGCGGCGCGGGGATCCTCATTGAACAGGCTAAGCTCTTAGAAGAGGTGGCTCTGCCAGCGGACGATCGTATGACGTTATGACGTAAAGGCCTATGTTTCTGCGACGCGCGTCGTTTCTGTTCATAAGCATTGTATTGATTGGTCTCTTGTTATATGCGGCACAGCTGCTGCGGCCAATCGAAATAGGGGCGCGCTGGAGCCTATTGCCAGTGGCGCGAGTCTTTGCGGGTTTTGGCTTCAGTCTTAGTCACTTACTTGCGCCCACGTCCGAGACAAAAAAATTGGCAGCTAATGTGCGAGAATTGGAGGCGCGTCTGTCTTCCATTTCAGTTGATTATGTAAAGTTACGCTCCCTCGAGGAGGAGAATCTAGCCTTGCGTAAACTCGCCGGTTTTCTTGAATCATCAGGTTATGACCATGTGGGTGCGCGGGTTATCGCGCGTAGCTCTGATCCACGCGTGGCCACGATTCTAATTGACCGTGGAGCAGCAGATGGTTTGGAAAATGGCATGGCCGTGGTTATGGAGGACGGAGTGTTTGTTGGCAAACTTACGCTCTTGCGCGAGCACGTCTCAAGCGTGACGCTGGTTGCAGATCAGCGTAGTCGCATCGCTGTTTCGCTGGCTGGATCTAAATCTTTGGCTGGTATGGTGCAGGGTGTAGGCAGCGGAGTTGCTCGTCTGCTACTCATACCGCAGAGTGAATTACTCAAACGCGATTCTCTGTTGGTTACGGCCAGCCTTGAAGATAAGATTCCGCCGCATCTCCCAGTCGCTTTAGTCAATCAAGTCGAAGGTCAGCCAACAGACTCTTTTAAAACCGCTTCTCTGCAGCCATTGGCGCGAGTTGACCAAATCAATTTGGTCGTGGTTCTGCGGCCGATCGTCTTACGGCCGCGGTAAATATGAAATTATCTTTATCCAGCCCGTTTTTGGTACTTTTCAGTTTGTTAGTGGGTATGTTTCAGACCACAGCTTTGACCATGTTACCTGCGCCTTGGTCAGTCCTAAAACCAGTTCTCGCCATTCTTCCGCTACTCGTTTTGTTCGCGCCACCGCGACAGGCCTACATTTTTGCTGTCAGCAGTGGATTTGTCATGGATTTGTTTGCTCTTGAGAGCCCATCCTTTGTTACCCTGCGCCTGCTTTTACTAACCGCGAGCCTCTTAGTCTTGTTGCGCACGCTCCTGACGAATCGTTCTATATATACAGCCTTGGCCCTCGTCGGCCTGATACACGCACTTGATTGGATTGTATTGACTGCGGCGATCCACATACTGCCGACGTTCTCTTCGTCGTTTACGCCGGCGTGGTTAGAGACATGGCAGGCGTTTGTGGCCAATCTGCTCTTCGTGCTCATTTACTTTGTTATGCATGTGAAGCTTGCGGCGCGATTTTTTGGGGCAGTCAGACACTCTTCATCTTGGTATGGATCACGCTCCTGAACAAGCTCCACAAGATCCATTTAGATGGAAAGAAGACGGGATAGGCTTGCGTGTCGAAACTGACACTACAGCTGAAGTTGCGTCACATGTTTTGTTGGAAGCTGAGTTTATACATTTAAAGACCAAACCATTTTTTGTTGTTTCAGGCCTGACACCTCAGCGCTACCGCAGGGTAGCCTGGTTGATGGGCTTGATTGTGTTCGTTCTGTTAGGTCGCGCTTTCTGGATGCAGATAGTGGATGGCGCCTCATATCTTTTACGAGCCGAGCAAAATCGTTTGCGGCATGAGGTTGTGCCAGCTAAACGTGGCCTTGTTCGCGCGCGACTGGGGCAGATATTGGCTGATAATGTGCCGTCTTTTGATGTCCGGCTTGTCCCTCGGCTCTTACCTGCAGCGCTTGAGACTCGGGATGAGATACTGGGTCAGATCGGGCGGATGTTGGGCCTTGGCCTAAGTGATATGCGTCAGCTCGTCATTGACACCACCGATCCCCTAGAAGCTTTAACCCTCGCGCGCGATATACCCTATAACCAGGCTGTGGCTATACAGGTTGCCTTGGGAGATGAAGCAGCAATTCAGGTTATCCAAACCAGCAAACGACACTATCCAGAAGCTGTTGTGACTCCCAGTCTATCCCATATTTTAGGTTATATTGGGCCGATTTCGGTGGAAGAACTTCAGCGCGATAGCGAAAGAACGTATGGTCAAACGGATGTGCTTGGTAAAACCGGTGTTGAAGCAACTTATGAAACGCGTTTGAGGGGTAAACACGGGGAGCGTGTATTTGAAGTCAATGCTTTGAATAGACCCACGAACATCGTGCGTGAGCGTGAGCCAACAGCGGGTTCAGACGTGGTATTGACCATTGATCTAGATTTACAACGCGCGGCTGAAGCCGCTTTGCGGCGTCAACTGGTTCGGGCACGTCTTAAACGCGGCGCCAGCGTTGTTTTAAATCCACAGGATGGATCAATTCTGGCTTTAGTCTCATGGCCGGCTTATGACAACAATCTTTTTTCTGGTACAGTTTCGTCCACCGCATATACAGCCCTGTTACACGATGAGGACAAGCCTTTGGTGGCGCGAGCTTGGAGCGGAGTCTATCCATCTGGTTCCACGATAAAACCAGTCTTCGCTGCAGCCGCGCTGTCTGACCATGTTATTACTCCACACACTACGATCCTGTCCGTGGGTGGAATACGTATTGGCCAGAGATTTTTTCCGGACTGGAAACCGGGCGGACATGGTCCTACGAATGTACGTCAGGCTATCGCTTGGTCGGTAAATTCTTTTTTTTACACCATCGGCGGCGGACGCGATACATTTGTTGGTTTGGGCGTTGATCGATTAGCAGCTTGGTTATATAAGTTTGGATTTGGCGTCAAGACCGGGCTAGATCTGCCGGGGGAGAGCCGCGGTTTTGTCCCTTCAAAAACATGGAAGGAGAAGGTCAAGCGCGAACGCTGGTACGTCGGCGACACATACAATCTTTCAATCGGGCAAGGCGACCTGCTGGTTACTCCCATGCAAATCGCTGCCGCTACGGCAGCTATTGCCAATGGCGGAAAACGGGTTCAGCCGCACGTGGTTCAGAACATCAAGCCTGTCTCAGATGACTTCGGGACGCCCATTGCTGTAGATTCTAATGCTATCAAAACGGTTAGACTTGGTATGCGTGATGCGGTTCTTTACGGCTCAGGTCGCGTGCTGGCTTCATTTCCTGTCCCAGTCTCGGGTAAAACCGGAACCGCACAATGGCGGTCTGATCGCTCTACGCACGCCTGGTTTACTGCCTTTGCGCCGTTTGAGCACCCAAAGATTGTAGTCACGGTCATCTTAGAGGAAGGCGGTGAAGGTTCTGCTGTGGCAGTACCAGTGGCCCAGGAGATTTTACAAGCATGGTATCGTCAAACTAAGTGAGAAACTTTTAGGCCCTAGTCTAAAAGTTTTTTCTTCACCAGCTCTTCAGCCTGCTGTGGACTGGCGCGACCCTCGGTCGCTTTCATGACGCTGCCAACGAACCACTTGATAACGCCTGACTGGCCGGCTTTGACTTGTGCGGCTTGATCGGGATTATGCGCGACAAGCTGCTTTACGATCTCTTCGAGTTCGTGCTCAGGCACGTTTTGTCCGAGGTTGTTGCGCTCCATGAGGTGTGACGGATCGTCGCCAGTTGCAAGCATGAGTGCAAGCAATTTTTGCGCGTTTGCGCTGTTGATCGCACCGCGATCAAGCAACAAAATAAATTCCGCAAAGTCTTCAGGATGAATTCGCCATCCACCGGCTGTTGTCTGTAGTCCGTTGTTTGCCAGAAGTCCTGCGAGCTTTGAGGTGAGCCAGCCGCCAACGAGTTTTGCGAATTTCTTTTTTCGTTCATCCAACAGTTCGCCGCCGGATTTGTCCGTCGTATCGGTGGCTTCGAGCCATGCGCCCAGTTCGCTCAAAACATGTTCCGCATACTCGGTCCAGCCGTCGTTCCCAACGAGGAACGCGGCATCTGAGGCTGAAAACCACCATTCTTCGATGAGGCGAGCGCGTGTGCGCGCAGGCAGCTCCATGAGCGTTGCGGCGACGCGCTCGCGCACTACTCTCAAATCCTGTGGCGGTAGGTCTGGCTCCGGGAAGTATCGATAATCGGCAAATGTTTCTTTTAAGCGCTGTTCAAAGGTCTCTCCGCGATCCTCGTCCCACCCTCGTGTCGAACCGACAGGCGGCGTATTCGCCGCGTAGAGTTCGGTTTGTCGTTTAATTTCATAGGTGATCGCGTGTTCGACCGCACGGAACGAATTTAAATTTTTGATCTCTGTCTTCGGATTCAAATCGTGTTGGAGCGGCAAGTTGTTGTCGTCGACAGGCAGGAGCGACACGTTGGCATCACAGCGCATCTGCCCTTTTTCCATGTCTGCATCTGACGCGCCGATCGCGCGCAGAATCGCGCGGAGCTCCTGGAGATACACTTTCGCTTCTTGCGCCGTGCGCAGATCAGGTTCGCTCACGATTTCTAGCAGCGGCGTGCCGGCGCGATTAAAATCCACACATGTGATCGGCCCTGATGCGCTTGTTTTAGCGGCATGAAAATTTTTGGCGGCGTCCTCCTCGAGATGCGCGCGTGTAATGCCGACAGTTATGTTATTCCTGGGAGATTGTCCAGCAGGAATATTGAGTTCGAGTTTTCCTTGCGTGGCAAGGGGCAGATGAAATTGTGAGATTTGGTAGCCTTTAGGAAGATCTGGATAAAAGTAATTTTTTCGATCAAAGACGGATTGATGCGGAATCGTGCAGCCCAAAGCCAAACCGATTTTTACGCCCAGCTCGACGGCGGTGGCATTTAAGGCCGGCAATACACCAGGTTGGCCGGTGCAGATGGGACAAAGCGAGGAGTTGGGTGGCGCATTATCGCCAACATTTTTGCACGCACAAAAAAGTTTTGAATTTGTTTTAAGTTGGACATGGACCTCCAGGCCGATTATAGGTAGGAGACGCATAGCTATACGCTGCGAGTCCGTTGCAAGGCGTGGAAGAGTTTTACTTGGAACCCGAGTAAGAGCGGGATCGTGGCGGCTTGGAAGATGGCTTGGAATAAAGCGATGGTTGCTTGGAGTAGCGGATCCATCTGCGTAGCTTGAGTCACAAACACATGTTCTGGTCCGATGACTGCGGCCAGTAGGACAAAAAGAGTTCCCACCACTAGCAATGGACCGAGTCCGAATACGAGACTGCCGGCCGCGTAACGTGCACAGGTGGCCCACCAACGTCCTTGAATTAGCGCGTACGAAGCGGCCATGGCTTGGAAGCCGCGTAAATTTTCTGACACGACTAGCAATTGTGAAAAGGTCAAAGCGAACATTAAATAAACTCCTGGGATGATGAGCAGAAACAAGCCGCCGAGGATGACCATGGTCTGCAACAATCCGGTCCAAGCCAAAGGCAGGAAGAGTCGCCAGGCTGTTCTGGATTCTTCGGAGGTTAGATTCATTGGTTGACCTGCTTCTAGCTGGAGCAGGCCGCGCATTAGGCGTATAGCGATCCACACGGACAAGAGTGCTATGGCAATTGTTATAGCTATATTAAGCGTGGTAGATATCGCAGGGGGCATGGGCTGAAATTTGATGAGCAGTGCCACAGCAAATTGCGCTAAACCAAAATATAGTAACCAGATAGAAATTTTGACGCTTGAATTCCACGTAGCAACAAAGAAACGCCACGAATCCGCGATGAGTGAGCTGGCTGTTGGGAGCGGCGTTGGCATATTAACTAGTCGCTTGCTTGATAAGCAGGTTGAGTCTATCCAGCGCCGCAGCTCTGCTGCGTGTGTTCTCCAATATGGTCTTACTTTTCTCTGTAACCCCACCCGTTGCTTGCTTCTCAGCTTCAGAAGCTTCCCACGCGCGGCGTAACTCTTGCGCCATAGCTGCCTGGTCCAGTTCAAGCTTAGACTCCAAGTCTTTCAGACTTGTTGCCTGCGCGTAATTGAGCCATGCGAGTGCGATCCCTGTTTGCAAAACATCGGTTTCAGACTGACTTATGTTTCGTATTAAAGACTCGTCTGATTGTTGGTTTATTTGTTCGTCTTTTAATCCGTAGCGTTTGCGTCCTGCCGGATTCTTCAACTTGCCTGTGTCTGTATCTATTTGCCTTTGAGATATTAGTTGGTCATTTAGTAGCGTCTGCTTGAGGTGTGCCACTTGGCGAGTAAAGCGTTTTTCTATGGTTTCAGGAGTTTTTGGGGGCAGGGGTTTTATTGCATCCATGGCTGCTCGTGCTTCTGGCGTTAGCCGTGCTTTAAGTTCGGCAAACTCTTCTGGTTTTAAATTCAGAGTTTGGTCTAAACGTGGTGGTCGCTGTACGTCCCGCGGCGTTAGTGGTTGTTCGAAATGGTTAGACATATATTTGATCCTATCAATTTTTTTGATTTTTGCCCAGATGTTGTGTGAGTAGCTGTTTGACCTTGTGTGCGACTACATCTCTGGCTGCGTTGCCATCTATCTCTACCACGACTGTGCCCGCGCGTCTAAACGGATTCAATACATCATCCGAGCAAAAACGTTGAGCGAGACGGGTTTGAAAATCTTGTTTTTCAAAAATATGTTCATCGCGTTTCTCTTGTCGCTGCATGAGGCGTGACATGGCCACAGCGGCATCTGTATGGATAAGCAGGATAACAGTGGGAGCAAAGGCGATGGCTTGGGCGTTCCCGGGTCGTTGCAGCAGATCGTCGCTACTCAGGGCAGGGTCTTGCAATGGCTGATAGGCGAGCGAGGAAGCGAGTCCGCGGTCTTGGAATACCACACGTTCAGGTCGGTTTTTTAAGAATGGTATAATCAGTCGACGGTAGAGGACGAGGCGGTCGAGCGCGAAAGCATCCGCAGTTTCGGAGCCGGAGTATCTTTTGATGTCTTCAGTCGGTTCATGTTGGGCAATTATTTCTTCGCGGATCGCGGCACCAATCCAACAGAAGCTTGGTTCTGCGTTGAGGAGCACGGTTGCATCATCGAGATCGCGTACAGTTGGGAGCCGTTTTTCGCGCCGCATGAAATCCACGGCGTCAAAAACTTTTGCCCCACGACCTTCGGCCCACATGTGACAAGCCGCCATGACAGTCGATTTTCCAGAGCCGTCGATGCCTTCAAGTATGACGTGTTGGCCATCATCAAGTTTTCGATGATACATAGATTAACGACGAGTGTACGTTACGAACGCGAATCCGTCTCGTTGATCGCGAGTATTTTCTTTCCAGACGGCAGGATCAATCAGTGGAAAAAATACGTTGCCTTTAACCTCGCGCTCCACGTGCGTGATCTCCAATCGGTCGGCGCGCTCAATAGTCTGTGCGTAGACGTCGGCTCCGCCAATGACGAAGAGGCGGGATGTGGGCGTTTGGTTTTTGTTGGTTAGCGCTGCGTCTATCGACGCGTAGACCAAGACATCTGGTGGCACGGGGTAGTCTTTTTGTCTCGTGATGACGATGTTCGTGCGCTGCGGCAGCGGCCGAAATTTTTCAGGTATCGATTCCCACGTCTTGCGACCCATTAGCACGATGTGGCCGAGGGTGAGCTGTTTGAAATGTCGGAGATCTGCTGGGATGTGCCAGGGCAATCTTCCATCACAGCCGATGACGTTATTTTTCGCCAGCGCGGCGATTAAGGTAATAAACATATTTGGCTTAGAGCTTAGTATAGTATAGACTGACATCTAAGTTGTCATCGTCTCAGTCCGCAGTCTCGACATCTGCACAAATATCCTCTATACTTTCTGGCATGACATTTCCTTTTTCTCGCTCACATACGCCGCAGGCCGAGCCATCACCTAAAAAGCTAGCTCTCGGTTTGTTATTTGAGTTAATACAGGTGTTGGTGATCTCGCTCGCCATTATTATTCCAGTGCGGTATTTTTTGATCCAGCCATTTTACGTTAAGGGCGCGTCTATGGAACCGAATTTTTTTGATCACGAATATCTCATCATCGATGAGATTTCGTATCGTTTACGGCCACCCAACCGCGGTGAAATCGTTGTGTTTCGTTATCCGAATGATCCTAAACAATATTTTATAAAACGCGTAGTCGGCTTGCCGGGCGAAACAGTCGAGATCAATAACGGTCAAGTCAAGATTTTTAATGATAAACATCCTAATGGTGCGTTACTGAATGAAAAATTTTACCTTGATCAGGATTTTACTGCGACGACACTCACGGTCACGCTCAAGAGCGACGAATACTATGTCTTGGGCGACAATCGCATAGCGAGTCTTGACTCACGTTATTTTGGTCCCGTTAAGCGCAACCTGGTCGTCGGACGTGTGTGGGTGCGCGGTTGGCCATTGGATCGATGGAAAGTGTTTCAAGATCATACTTACGCCCTGTAGGAGCTTATCCATATTTGTGCTATGTCTATGTTTAAAAAAGCTTTAAAAGACAGAGAAGCGATTAAAAAAGTGCCGGAAATTTTGGTAAAAAAAGGACCGGCTCCATTGTCTTTGGTGCGCGGTATGAGAGATATTTTACCGGAAGATCAGCCGCTTTGGGAGCGCCTGCGTAATCAAGCTCGTGATTTAGCGCACGCGTACTGCTTTGATAGGATTGACACGCCGCTATTGGAAGAGACGGCCTTATTTATCCGCGGTGTTGGTAAGCAAACCGATATCGTGGAGAAAGAATTGTATAGTTTTGAAACTAGCGGCGGCGAAGCTGTCTCCTTGCGGCCCGAGAGTACTGCCGCCGTTGTTCGCGCCTACATTCAGCATGGGATGTTTAATCAACCTCAACCCGTTAAGTTGTGGAATATCGGTTCCATGTTTCGGCACGATAGACCACAGCATGGTCGCTATCGTCAATTTCAACAGTTTAGTTGCGAGGTCTTAGGCGAGTCGGACTCCGTGATTGATGCGCAGTTGATTCTCATCGGCTATCTGTTTGCCAAAGAGTTGGGAATTGAAACGTCCGTGCACATTAACTCGATTGGTACGCCGGAATCGCGCGGCAATTATAAAAATGTGTTGGTCGCGTATTTTCGCAGCAAGCGTAACAAATTGTCAGATGAGGATAAGCGTCGTTTGGTTAAAAATCCTTTGCGCCTGCTAGACTCCAAAGATCCCGCCCTGCAGGAACTCAAAGCTGAAGCGCCGCAGATTGTAGATTGGCTCGACGAAGAGTCTAAGGCGCATTTCATGCATGTGCTGGAATATCTGGATGAACTCAATGTCCCTTATCAGTTGAATCCGTATCTCGTGCGCGGGTTGGATTATTACACCAAGACGGTATTCGAATATTATGCCACGACAGGGGAACAAGACTTGGCGCAATCTGCTTTGGGTGGTGGTGGAAGATATGATGGTCTAGCGGAGCTCCTAGGTGGTCGACCGACTCCAGCTGCGGGATTTTCCATGGGGCTAGATCGTATTTTTATGCTACTCAAAGCAGCTGCGGGCGAAGTGCCGCCGCGCGAGCATGAGGTTTTTGTAGCGCAACTAGGAGAGCAGGGAAGAAAGAAAGCTTTGGTAATCTTTGAAGAACTGCGTCAGGCTAAGATTTTTGCCGGCGAGGCCTTTTCTAAAAATGCATTAAAAGTTCAAATGGAGTTGGCCAATCGTCAAAAAGCCAAGTTTGCCATTATCATCGGGCAAAAAGAAGTTATCGATGGCACAGCCATTATCCGCGATATGGACGCGGGCACACAGGAGATCGTAGATGCGCGTAAAGTTGTTCAAGCTGTGCGCAAACAGTTGGGGCAAGCTTGAGGCTTGACATTTAGCCTTGTAATCTGTTCCGATATTGTCTAGTCTAGTTACTATTATGCTCGAAGTTAAACGTAAAAAAGGAGAAACTTTCGACGCCTTGCTGCGGAGATTTCAACGTCGTATGCAGTCCAGTGGTAAAACTATTCAGGCTAAAAAAGTGCGTTTCCATGTTAAAGATCAGAATCGCAATAGGCGTCGTGAAAGTGCTTTGCGTCGCGTTGAAAAGCGTACGCTATATGAGTATTTGACCAAGACAGGACAATTGAAGGAACAACTGAAGAAACATCAACCTAAAAGGTAGCCAGCAGCATGTCAATTCTCTCCACGCGCATTGAAGCAGACACGAAAGAAGCGATGAAGGCTAAGCAGGAAGCAGTTGTTTCGGCTTTGCGCTTGGTTAGATCGGTCATAAAGAATAAACAGATTGAGCTTAGTCATGAGTTGTCAGACGAGGAAGCAACGGCTGTGTTACGGACCTTGGTCAAACAGTACAAAGACGCTTTGGCGGATTTTACCTCAGCTGGTCGTACAGATTTGGTTGAGCGTCAAACAGCGGAAATTGAGTTACTCGAAAGATATTTGCCTGCCGGTCTATCTGCAGCCGAGATTGATGCGCTTGTTCAAGGCAGCGTCGCAGAGCTCAGGGCCACAGTTAAAGACGCTGGTCGCGTCATGGGAGTAGTCATGAAAGAGGTGGCTGGCCGTGCCGACGGGAATGCTGTGCGTGCGAGTGTGGAGCGGGTGTTGAGGGAGCAAGCGTAGTGTCCCGCCTTGCACACGGAGCAACTCCATCCTCCCGCTTACAATAATGACAAGATGTGGGAGAGGAAGACGATCCCGCATAAGAAGGATGTTAAATTTTCGATTCTCATTGACCTCTCGGGATCGATGTGGGGTGAGAAGATCAGCCAGACATTCAGAGGCGCGGTATTGCTCGCCGAAGCCCTGTCGCGTTCGGGGATTGACATCGAAGTGCTCGGGTTTCAGGATCGGCTTATCGAGTTCAAGCCCTTTGGCGCTCACATGGATGACGCGGTCCGTAGCCGCATGAGCGGCATGCCGAAAGAGGTGACGAATGAAAATCCCGGAGGGCTGAATCATGCCAAGTGGAACGATGACGGGTATTGCGTCGATGTAACGGCCCGACGTCTTGCCAAACAGACAGGCAAGGAAAAGTTTTTGATCATCCTCTCGGACGGCGAACCGGCGCCGAGCGCGGCGCACAATGGCGATGAATGGGAATTGTCGTCTATCGTCGAGAACATCCGCAAAGAGAAACGGACTAGGATCGTCGGCGTGGGCTTGGGCACCGGCACGGAGCACGTCCGAAAGTATTACCCGAATTCCGTGCTCTTTGAAGATATCTTGAAGAATCCGGAGACGTACTAAAGAGCGCACACTATGAAACAGGACTAAAACATTAATGAAAAGCAGCTTGCTTTAGCAGATATTTCCTCACCACATGTCCATTTCGTTCCTCCACGCACATATTGTCGTTTTTCTTCCCAGGTTCTGATCGAGTGAGTTCAATGGTTTCCTTTTCAAACCATCCCTTCGCCACCCAGTTGATGAATTCTGATCCCGAGTCCGGATGTCCCATACGCCAAGGGAAAGGCAGGGAGGAGGTGTACATAACGACACAATAGCCCCACGCGTAGCGAGCGTGATATACTCTTGTGTGTGTTTTATTTAGGACGTGTTGCGCGCGTTTGGGTTTGTGCCATGCACATCGTGGTGATGTTTATTGTAGGCTTGTTGGCTTTTCCAGCCGCCAGCTTGGCTCAACTTGAGGGCGCACGACAAAGCGTTCAATTGACGACCGAGGCCGCGGGTATAGCCAGCGGTGGTGCGGATCTCATCACCATCATCGGTCGCATCATTAACATTGCCCTGGGATTTGTTGGTCTCGTTTTTTTGGTGTTGCTGCTTTACGCCGGCTATGAATGGATGTCGTCAGCCGGCGATCCAGAGAAAATTAAAAAAGCTCGATTGACAATTCGTAATGCCATCATCGGTCTTGTGTTGATCGCCTCGGCTTGGGCCATTACCAGCTTTATCCTCAAAGCTTTGACGCAGGTCACGGAAGAAGGCGGCGGTCTCTCCTCCCTCAGTGGAGGGAAGGTGATGCTGCTGCCCTCGGCCGCAGGCGCGCTGGGCGCGGGTATCATAGAAATGCATCTGCCGGAACGCAATGCCACGAACGTGCCGCGCAACAGCAAGGTTATGCTTACCTTTAAAGAGCCGATCGACCCGGCATCCTTCATTGACGGGTGGACTGAGGCAGGTAGCAGCTCGATCACGGCGCTGAATATGGAGAAAGTCAAAATCTTCAGAACCGATGGGGGAGAGGGCAATAAGGCGAGCGTGCGTTACACCAAAGATTTTAAGACCTTTGTCATCAAACCGGTTGAGCTGTTAGGCAGTCCTTCGGTTAATGTCGGATATACCGTGAGTCTAAAAGGCGGCAAAGGCGGCATCCTAAAAAAGGACCAGAAGACACCAGCCTTCAGTGGATCGTTTGGTGCGGGCTATCAGTGGCAGTTTGAAGTTTCCACTGTAGTCGACCGCACTCCGCCTAAGATCATCGCCGTGGCCCCGGCGGCAGGCGGCGGCCCATACGCGCGTAATGCAGTTGTGCAAATAAATTTTAGCAAGCCGATTGATCCCACCTCGGCCAGCGGTAAAACTGTAGACTTTCAGAATATAGAGATTGCATCCAGTTCCCCGGGCGGCAAAGTCAGCGCACCGGTCACAGGCGAGTTTAAAATATCCAATCGTTATCAAACCGTTGAATTTTTGACTGACTTAAAGTGCGGGGTCAACTCGTGCGGTCGAGATGTTTGGTGTCTACCCGGGAATCAGACGATTCAAGTCAAGCTCAAGGCCGCCACGCTCGTTGATCCGCCTGACCCACCACAGGCACAACTCACGACCAGCGGCTATGATGGTGTAGTGGATATGGTGGGTAATTCGTTGGATGGAAATCAAAATGGCAAAGGCGAAGGTCCGACAGTAGACAACTTTATATGGTCATTTGGCACTACCAACGATACCAAGCTCTCACCGCCGCGCCTCGAGAGCACGGAGCCGAGCTCTGAGCCTGCGACAGGCAGAAATTCTAATGTGTCTTTGGATCAGCCGGTGCGGGCTAATTTTGACTCACTCTTGCAAGCCTCAACGCTCACTTCAGATAACGCTCGGATTGATACCAAAGGTCCAGGCGAGACGAGTCCAGATTCTTTTTGGTGGTCAGTTGGGATGAAATTGCTGACCACTAGCGGCGCAGACTATGAACCGGCCAAGTTACCGCCAGATACGTTTACAAAATCCGCACTCATCATTTCACATCGGCCGTATCTGCCATCTGGAGTGGGACTGTTGAAACTTAACTTTTACAACCCCCACATTTATTCGGGTATCCAGGACGGGTATCAGAACTGTTTCAATCCAGCCTCTAAGTGCGGTGTCGGAGAAGGCGGGCCAAATTGTTGTAACAGTAAAGCCAAGGCTGGAGAGTGTGAGTTTAAGTAAAGCCGTGCGTATGTTACGTGAAGCCCAACGACGTCTCATCTTAACCCTGACCTTGTCACTCTCCCTGATTGGTAGTGGTTTGGCATTAGGGCAGCCTGTTCAGGCGCAGGTGACGGGTGGGTTATCGGAGGTAGGGAAGACGATCATTTTACCCAGCACGGATCCCCGCATCCTGGCGGCGCGCATTATTAACGTGGCCCTAGGGCTGATCGGAATTATTCTGGTCAGTCTCATCCTATACGCCGGTTTTCTATACATGACGTCAGAGGGAGAGACAGGCAAGATTGATACGGCGAAAAAGATTATAACCAACGCTATCATCGGCCTGGTGATTATACTGTCCGCTTGGGCTATCACGCGCTATGTGATTAGCAAATTATTGGAGGCCACAACTAGTGGCGGTGACGTCACCATTACGAGCGGAGGAGGGCTGAGCGGAGGATTCAGCGGGGCCGGCGGCGCAGAGCCTTTTAAGTTGGTCGCGATTACGCCGGCTGGCAAAGTCTCGATCCGTAATATTCAGATCAAGCTGGTATTCAATAGAGCTGTCGATGACAAGACTTTGGCGGCGGTCGTTATCTTAAAAGAAGGAGGGTCATCAGTAGGAGGCACGTTTAGCGTCAGTGGCCCCACAATCTACTTTGCTCCGGCTGCAGCCTGCCCCGCGCCGCATACGGATAAAAAATGTTTCGATGCGAATGCAGACATCACGGTTAAAGTTAGCCCCAGTCTGCGCTCGGTCTCGGGCCAGAGTTTAATCTGTAGCGGGTTCGGTGTGTCATGCGAAGGCAAGTTCCATACCGGAACCTTGGTTGATACCGAGGTGCCGAAGATTAAATTCACCTATCCGATAGATGGGCAGTCAGTATCAGCCAACGTGCCGACCATGCTCGTGGCTGAAGCCACAGATGATAGCGGCGTGGCCACAGTCGAATTTTTTGATGGTAAAGATTCAATCGCTGTAGACGCTCCAACCGCAATCAGCTCGCCGCTTACCTTCTCTGCTACAGGCGAGTGGTTTCCATCGTCAGCTTCGCTCGGGGCGCATCTTCTGGGTGCCTTGGCCTCAGATATTGATACTAACGTGTCGACCAGAAGCAGTCTGAGCGTTATGGTCAGGCCTGCGCATTGTTTTAATCGTAAACTGGATGTGCCATATGAGACTGGGATCGATTGCGGTGGCGACTCCACCAGCCTGGAATACTGTGGCGCCTGTACTGGTAGCGTCTGTACTAAGTCTGCGGACTGTTCTTCCGGTGCTTGTGTGGCGGGTAAATGCGTCGAACAACCCGTGATCAGCTCGGTCGCGCCATTGAGTGGCAAGCGCGGAACGTATGTGACCATCAACGGGACTAACTTCGGGACCTCTCCCGGCACGGTCACCTTCTTAGGCGCGGCAGGTCCAAAAGGCTATGCCGTAGCTTCTGCCCCGACAGCTTGCGTGGAGGCCGGCGTCACGACCTGGAGCTCGACGCAAGTGCTCGTGGCTGTGCCAGACTTGGCTACCTCTGGCCCAATCCAGCTCAAGAACAGCAGCAACGGTCTCTATGACACAACTAATGACAGTTACGGACCGTCTATTTCAGATTTTCTTGTTGATAGCACAGAACGACCTGGACTATGCGCCTTTAAGCCGGTTTCAGGTACGCCAGGAACTCTTATTGATAGTCTGGGTGAAGGTTTAGGCAGCACCACGGGCAAGATAGTTTTTGGTAAAACCGAGCTTGATCCTGTCTCATGGTCACCGGTGATGGCGCGCTGGAAAGTGCCAGTTGTCAGCGCCGGGCCTTATTCAGTCAGTCTTAAAACCGGAACAGGACAGAGCAATCCAGTCAGCTTCTCGGTCCTTGATAAAGCTTTGAGCGCTCCACCATTGCTCGTCTCAGTTGATCCGGCTGAAGCGCCACCGCAGCAGTATGTGACCATCTGGGGCAAAAATTTGGGTTACTCTTTAGGTAAAGTTATTTTGACTGACGCCTCGAGCCGCCAAGCTTTAGGTGACATATCATTTCCGCCAGCTTGCGGCACTGCTTTTTGGCGCGATGAGCGTATTGTGATCAAAATTCCCAGCTCGTTTACCAGTGGGGCGGCGATTGAAGGTAGAAAATATCAGCTCAAAATTCAACGTTCTGATGGAGCTTTGTCCAATAATCTTGATTTCACCATCACACTAGGTTTAAAACTTGTGCCTGGCATCTGTGCCATTGAGCCAGCCTTGGGCCCAGTCGGCACAAGCTTTAAATTGTATGGGAGTCTGTTTGGAACGGATAAACCAGCAGTCACTTTTTCTCCCAGCGTACTCGCGCCGCTGGACGCTTTTAGCAGTGAACAGGTTAAAGGCAAAGTGCCGAGCGGAGCTTTGACAGGCCCTGTTACGCTGACAGCACTTGGCGTTGTATCTAACAAAGTCAATTTTGAGGTACGTAACTGCAATGAGTCCTCTGACGCCTGTTCGCCCAGCGAACAGTGTTGTTCGACAGGGGAGTGTCGTTTAAAGACTGATACATGTGAAGCCAAGGCTCTACGTTCGGAATATGCCTGGCAAACGTCCACGGGCCTGATTCCTATCGCGCCACAGGTAATTGAGGAGTGCGCTGCATCCGTAATCCCTTCTCCCACGCCATGGTTAGGTCGAGCAGGTGGTGACAAAACTGCGGTCACCGCGCCTATAGCCATGCGTTTTTCTCGTCTGCTCGAGCCAACAACAGTTACCAAGTCAGCCTTTCAGCTCTATCGCTGCACGAGCAAGTCGTCTGAGCCCTGTGCCTCCAAGGAGGTCGTGCCCATCAAAAAAGTGCTGCAGATTAAAGCTACTGATGATCAGGATTCAATCTTGCTTGAGCACGCTGATTTTGCCACGAGCGCAATCTATCTAGTGACCGTGTCCTCGGCCCTCAAAGCCAAAGGGGCGGATGGGGCCAACATGGAAGTGCAAACGAGTTGCGGCAAGGGTCCGAGCGGCGAGACGTATGGTTATTGTTTTAGGTTTAAAACACGAGATACAACAACCGTTGATGCCGTTGGCTCAGTCAAAATTATACCTTCACCCTATACCATGCACGGCGGAGGTGAGACAACCAGCTACAGAGCCGTACCGCTGAGCGCAAGCGATGCCTGTATGCTTGTAGAGTGCTCCCAATTTAATTGGGATTGGTATACAGGGACAAAAAAAAGCACTGACGATCGTGCCACAGTGACTAACGATGCGGTCGGCGGAAAAGGTGTTTGTGAGCAAACAGTGACTGGTTTGAAGGAAACCGGAGCAGTGCCAGTTGACATTCGGGCCGAGATTAAGTCCATAGGTCCGGTTGGCATGGGTCAACTCTTTATAAAATTTGTGCCGCCACGCGTAGAAGCTTACGCCCCTAATTGCGACCAAGCTTGTTCCAACAGTTTAGTCTGGGCAAGGTTTAGCGATGAACTGGACAAGGCCAGCGTGACTACGCCCGGGAATATCGTGATCCAAAAATGTTTTAATGAGAATTGTTTGGAATCTGAGCTATTATTGCCTCCGCTTGAAGTGCAGCACATCGATCTCATCCCCCCTTTCAAAACTGTGGGCGACGTGCCGCGTTTGCTCACGATTAGCTTGATGAAAGGCAAAGTTTCATTGCTCGAATCAGGCGGGTTTTATCGCGTACTGCTCAAAGGCGGTTTAGTCACAGGCATCAAAGGCGCTAATGGTGTGCCCATGACAGGCCTCAATCACCCCCAGGGATTTCAATGGAAGTTTCGCGTTAAGTCAGGCCTGGATGCATTCTGCAAGGCCGAGCGCGTGGACGTGATTCCAGGTACAAAATTTGAAACGCGCGTGGATGCTCGGCAGCTGTTTGTGGCTATACCGCTGGGTAAGCCGGATGCCTGTAGCGCTGAGGGTCAGGCTTTGGTGCCGACAGCCTCTGTCAACTGGGCCTCGGGCGTGCCAGAGGCGGCTGATTTTTATCGCCTCAAGGGAGGGCTGATTGACGTGGGTGGCAAACTGCCAGTTGGTTGCAGCGGTAAATGCTTGGCCACAGGTTCTGTCGGAGTGTATGGCAAAGCCGCGGTTTGCGGCAATGGGAGTATCGAGACGACGGACTCCAACTATTGCAATTTGAAGAACGATCCGGCCGGCAAAATACCCATGACGTCGGCGCATCGACCGTGCACTGTTATGCCAGCTGGTGCGCAGGCCGGTGAAGCGTGTGAGCCAACATTGGATGGCGAGGTTTGTGATCCAAGCACGTGTCTCTTTCGTCCGGTTAAAACAGTGTCTATTGGTACCTGTGGCGATGGTATTTTGCAGGCAGATAAAGGTGAGGCTTGTGACTTTGGTCCGCGCTGCGTCGGCGGATCAGGCAGTATCAGCTCACCCATACCTGAATATACTGCGTGTTTAGGCGAGCCAGCCCGAGTGGCTTGTGAAAAAGCTGGTGGAAAATGTGGCCTGGTGACCTATCGCGGATGTTCTGCCAACTGTCGCCATCTGGGCAGCGCCATGGCTGGTTCAATCTGTGGCAATGGCGCGCTCGGTGATGGGGAAGATTGTGATGATGGCAATACTACGGATGGCGATGGCTGCAGCAGTTTATGTCTGCATGAAGGGTCTGTTTCAACCGACAAGTTGCCGTCCGTATGTGGCAATGGTGTGCTTGAACCAGGCGAAACGTGTGAGAGTTTTAAACCTGGTCTGTCGGTTCCTGCGAAGTGCGATCCAAAAACGTGCACGCATCTTGGTACCGCGTCCTGTTCAACGCCAACTGCTATTAGTTGTTGTAGCAATGGAGTGATTGACTTGGGTGAAGACTGCGATTTGGGAGCCTTGAATGGGACAGCCGGCAGTGGCTGTAGCGCGCAATGTCTCTTCAAGGGGTCGTCCGCGGCTTATACTCAACCAAGTTTCTGTGGCAACGGGATCATCGAGTCAGGTGAGCAGTGCGAAGTTGCAGCTGCATCGAAGGTCGTGGCTGAGCTGATAGGTTATAAAGATATACCAGGCGGCGCTTTTGCCGCTGGGACGCCGTCGTTGAGCAAGGCTTTGGGTAAGATCACGGGCTCAGGTGATGGCTGGATTGATCCTCAGCAGTTAGCTCTGATCATAGGCAAAGCCACGCCAGATTCCAGCGGCCGGATGTCTTCAACGTTGAGCGCTGAGTTTGAGGACAAAAAAGGTACAGCAGTTTATGGCTTGCAGTGTGGATTTACGAGTGAGGCTGCTTGTCCGGATACGTATGGCTTAGATGACAATGGATGCTGCGCCTTGCGCCCGGTGCTTAAAAATAAATATCCTGTGGGCGACAAGCTATGTCGCAACGTATTGTTGCAAGCTGAATTTAATGTTCCGATGAATATTACGAGTGTCGTTAATAACTTTGAGCTCACGCAACTGGTCGTCGGAAAAGGTGATTGTCCTGCAGGTACTAAAGCTATCTTAGTCGAAGGTCAGCGCGTGCCTGGCGCGCGGGGTTGGTTGCGCAGCCTCTGGCAGCGTGTTAGCGCGCTCGTGATGGGTCTGCCAGTTTATGCGGATAAATGGTGTAGCGGGGCAGTGACCGGGCGACTGGCACCTGTTGAGAGCGCTAAGTCAGCCGCAAAGTTCGCTTTTTATCTTGATCAGGCTTTAGCGCCGAAAACTAAGTATCATGTGCGTTTCTTAGGCGACAACTCCACGCCTGCAACTCCCTTGGCAGATAATGCTGATCCGGCTAAGCGTTTAGGTATCAAAACAGAGCGCGGCGTAGTCCACGCAGCGCAGCCCATCAGCGAACCGACTGGAGATTTGGCCTGGGAATTTACCACGGGCGACGAAGTATGTGATGTTAATATGGTGACAGTGCTTGATACCACCGAGTTGCCGGCTTTACCTGATCGCCCGCATCCTTATCTGTTTTTGAATGCTAAAAATAAGCCAGAAACACGCGATTTTACGGCCTATGCGCAGTCCATTCAAGTGGGCGTGGCCGTGACTTTGAGTAAGGTTACGGAATACAGTTGGGATTGGGGTCCGTGGACTACGAGCGACGCCACAGTGGTCAAAGTCAAGTCGCCACCACCTTCACCAGTAGCGTCATTGCCCCCAGACAAACAACAGTTTGACTCCTTGCAAAAGAACGGCCACGCCGTGATAACGGCGACGCTCAAGATTGCCAAGGATACGATTAGTGTCTCGTCGAAAACCGGCGCAGTGTTACGGGGTATAGCGCCGATAAACGTCCTGGTGTGCCAAAGTCCTTGGCCCACGCTTGAGACTTCACCCTTGCGCGACACCGAAGGTTCTCCTAATTTTTTGCCTGATGATCCATTTCATGAATCCACTAAACCAACTCCGCAGTATTTCAACTTTTCTACCCTCTACTGTCGTGATGCCGGCGTGCCAAATGAGACAAGCGATGATTTGCCGGGACTGAAGATCGGTCAAGTCACACTCACGCCTCTCGATCTCGCGGATGGAGTTTTGCGTCAATATTTGTTCTATTATTCGTCCGAGGTTGAGTCAGGCTTATATCAAGGTCAGGGCTTGCAAAAAGACGGCATCGGCATACGTATTGTGGCCAATCCGCAACATTTTTCGCCTGAAGAATGGTATGCCAGCCGTGGCTTTACTGGTGCGCCCAGAGCTTTAAGTGTGGATGGTTACCCAGCTATAGAAGATGGCACCACCATCTATGTCGCCGCCGCCAATCGGCCACAGGGCGCTTCGGGTAAAATTTATTCTAACATCTATCTTATTTCGCATAACCAGGATGCCAAGCCCGTGACACTCGAGATTTTTAAGCAGATGGTTCAGACTTTAAGCTTCAATATCAACCCAGTTTTTGTTGAGCAAAGCAATGTGTGCGTGGAGGCCTCTAAATTCCCTTACACCAACCTGAAATTCAATGGAGGTGAACCCATAGCTTGCTCTGCTGATTGGGATTGTTTGAAGCTCGGTGAGGATAAACTCCACTGCGACAGCCTCAAACTTAAACTCATTCGCGATACGCAGCGCATGGCTGATTTTCAAACCATTGCAAAAGCCTTGGAAGGATCAAAGCTAGCTCAAGGTGCATATCCGCAAGCTGTCTCCGGCACATATCTGCGTAATCATTCGACGTCGCAGTGGTCATCTTGGCAAGAAGAGCTGGGTAAAGCTGTTGGCCGAGGCCTCCCGGTCGATCCGGTTAATCGTTTTTTGACTTGCGGTCGTTGTGAAAAGACTCTTCAGCCTTGTCGTGAGAGTAAAGAATGTATGCCTGTAGACGGCGCGGTTCAAGCTTGTCGTGGAGGAGCATATGTAGCTGGAAAATGGACGCCCAATGACAATCTTAATCCGCAGAGTTGTTGGAATCAAACCGAGCATGTGTATCTATGTCCCAAGCTGCCCACTGCCGGAGGCGATTACGGCGTATCGCGCATCTATCAGTATAGAGCTTTGTCCGGAGGCTCGATCTATGAACTGGGTGCGGAGTTTGAAGTCCCCCCGCCTATTTCAAGCGAGGTTAGCGACTGGTGGTCGCCACCGCTTGTGTCAGAGATATTCCGTTGTGTCAGCACCTCAGCCTTGGGCAAGAGTTGCGCCAGTAAGACCGGCAGTGGAGGAGATGATGCGCTGTGTGGCTTGCCGGTGATTGTAGGTGCCTGTCGCCAGGTTGGCGGAGTGTTTAAATATTCTGGTATTTGTCAAGGTACGTCCTTGGGCGAAAAGGGCGTGTGCGGTGACGGTGTTCTCAATCCAAGTGAAACATGTGAGGTCGGCGTGACTCGCTTGACGGCTTGTATGACGTCTACCGACGAGAAAGGGCATAAGCAGCAGATATGTGATCTCAAGACGTGTAACAGTTACTTAGATGATCCTGTTCATCCGTTGTGTATTCCAGACGTGAAATGCGGCAATGGTCGTATCGATAAAGTTTGTGAATTTGATTCCAAACTATCCTGTTTCGCCGATGCGGACTGTCTCCCCAAAGGAGGCAAGTGTATCCCAGCTGAGGCGTGCGACGAGGGAAGTCTGAATGGTTTGTATGGGCATTGCAACACGAAGTGTGATGGATACGCGAGCTATTGCGGAGACGGTGTACTATCTGGAGGCGAGACGTGCGATCTCGGACTCGGTGTCGATAAGAACGGATCATATTGTGAGGGATCTAAGGACACAGGCGTCTGTTGCGCCTTAGATTGTCGGGGCCCTGGACCTTATTGCGGAGATGCTGTCGTGAATGGGAAGGAAGAGTGCGATGGGCAGACCGAAGTCAGACAAGGCGCCATCTGTTCAGCCGGCCCAGTGGGGAAGCCATGTGAGAAGAATACTGATTGTCAGGCCAGTGTCTGTGAATACTCGGCTGGACAGAGAAAAAATTGGGAGGAATTTCATAAAATCTTGGGGCTCAAGCTTCCGGTCTTGCCGGTTGATAAAGTGTGTTCTACGACAGAGGAATGCAGACAGTTTGTGTATAAGCCCACAGGTGAGAAGGAAGGTTCTTCAATTTCTGGTGAGTGTGTCTTAAAGGGAGGAATTTGCGGCGGAACAAAGGAAACCGTTTCTTGTATCGGAGTTAAGGCGCCGGTTGCAGTCAAAGATTCTATCGGTACAGTAGTCACGCTCGAATATGAGACTCAACATACACGCGTATGTCGGAAGCCAGGGGACCCGCTCCCGTTTCAGTGCACCTGGGATAGTTGGAGTGGTTGTATCCCTAAAGGCAGCTGCGGTGATGGAATCAAAGACGTAGGCGAAGACTGTGATGACGGTTCAGGTAATGGAGACACTAAAGCATGCACGTCTGTATGTAAGAAAAATTTTTGTGGTGACGGTAAACTATTCGTCGGGATTGAAGAATGCGACAACGGTAAGGATAACGGCAGCATCACCTGTAGCGCCGAGTACGGTTCTATGTGCCTGTCATGCAACAAAGCTTGCAAGTTTATGCCGACCTCAGGCGGCTACTGCGGCGATGGTAGTAAAAATGGGCCAGAGCAGTGTGACGCCAAGGCGGGTTTGTTGTCTAAAGACGGTGCACCAATTACTTGTCAGATTTTAGGTTTTGATTACGGTTCAACTCCCATCGCGAGCGTCTCCAAAGAGGTGTTGACCGCTATATCGTCCAAAGCTAAATCGCCAGACAAGCCAGGCGTTTGTCGTAACTATCGCCACAAAAGCTATGATGACGAAACAGGACGTTTAGCTATGCAAAAATTTATTACCAGCGAAACAGCCTGTGCCATAGATGAAAATTGTGACGATACTAGTCGATTAGCTGACAAGCCGATACCGACGGATGAAGGTGGGTTTTTAATCAAGTATAAAACGGCGGGTATAGGCAATTGGTATGCCGCGGATGCTACCTGCGTCTTGGACATTCCTGCTTGCAGCTCGGGTTGCAGCTTTAGCGGCTGTTCGCGCTGCAGTGACCCAGTCGATCCTACATTCCAGACGTCGATCTCTGGCACCGTGCGCGACGGCGTGTTCGTCAACCAGCCCGTGCCCAAGGCGCGCGTTACGTTGCTCTACCAGGGCATAAAAGTCGCGGAGACGTACACGAGTGACAAAGGCGAGTTTACGCTGAAAGGGCTGAGTCTAATCTCGGCCTGCAGCGCCTACCGCATTGTGGTTGATTTTTACGAGGATAATCCCAAAACCACAGAAGTCAATGAAGCGATCAACGGCGGTTACTGGCCCTACACGAGTCAACCATTTGCACCCCTCGAATTTGCGAGCAAGGGCATAGAAAACCTTGACGGCAATATTTTTCTTCTGCCACGTATGAGTAAGTCTGAAACTTTAGTGACCGTGAATTGGTTGGGAAATTTAACTGAGCTTGGAGGAGTAACAACAGCGGATATTGATGCACACTTGGTATTGCCGCTCGGCTATGCCTTTCAATACAAGGAGGTACCGGGCGCAGATCTATGTAAGCCAGACGGAAGGTTTACCTATGCAGCGTGCGACGGCAAGCCAGGTTCTGTGTGCACGAGAGATATTCGATGGAGCATGCCCGGACTTAGCGATCTTAAAGAACCTCCGCACGGAAAAATTTATTGCTATAAAGTTTCTGAACCCACTTGTGAATCGTGTATTATTTTTAATACATCTCCAGAAGTGATGAAATATAGTAGAAAGTATATTGATGATGGAGACTTTTATTTTTATCTAGTTGATTTTGCCAATAGGTGGCAATTAGACGAGCGGAATTATTCCACGCCGCTTAAGTTGAGTGTTAACGTCGTGACCAGCGAAGGCGTGCATACATTCAGACCAACCGATAGACCACCAATCAATAGTAAACATAACCAGTGGCAAGTGTGGCAGGTGTTTGTTCAACGATCTACGTTCGGGGAAGTGAAGTTTACTAATAACTGGGTTACGAAGAAGACCGCCAAGGCTTTCGAGCCTGGTCTATCAGGTTTAGGTGCCGAATAATTTTAACCTCCATGTCATCTACACAACGGTATCTACTAATTGCATCTGGCATCATCCTAGTTTTTGCCGCGGTGACAGTCATCTTAGTCTTGCGGCAGCGTTCGCTTGAGAGCAGGGGTACCGAAAACGGCATCTCCGCAGTGACGACGTCCACGAATGCACGTCGGCAGACGACAGATACTTTTACGCCCGCAGAGCAACAGCGCCGCGCCGAGGTGCTCCGTCTACAGCAGACTTTACCCAAAGATCTACGTGAACTCTGGACGCCTGAGTTTAGACGGGAACAAGACGAGTTAAATCTAAAGAGATAATTTTTTTTCACCTCTATGTTTGACAACACTCCATCCAATCTTCCGGTTGAGCCACCCGTTCAACCCGTGCCGCCCGTAGGTCCACTTCCAGGACTAAGGCCTGTGCCGCAAGCGCCACCGCCAGTGCATCCGCCGGCTCCTCTATCCGTACCAAGACCGATGCCGCCATCGAGTGCCTCGAGGCACAAAAAAGAACCAGAGGACATGTTTGCAGGTATTGAAACTATGCCAGGCAAACATGCACCAGAACCAGTTATGCTTGAAGAGTCTCCCAAAAAGTCGCTCTTAAAGATATTGATTTTGGTCGTGATGGCGGTTGTTATTTTGTTGGTGTTGGGGCTGGGCCTGCGGTTATTTGTCTTGAAACTAAACGATTCATCGCAGCCACATGTTAGCGTTCTAGCTACGTCTAAGACATCCCCGTTAGCGCTCGAAGCTAACCCCGTGTTGACACCCACGCAATCAACTACGTCACCTGTGACTCAACCCCCAGCCGGCTCAAACGTGCCGCTCCCGCAGTTAGCTCAACCTGTGCCGCCGTCTCCACTGCCGATCGTGTCTGAGGGTAAAGACACAGATGGCGACAAACTCACGGATGTTGAGGAAGCTACCTATGGCACTGATCTAAGAAATCCTGACACAGATGGAGATGGATATCCTGATGGGAGTGAAGTGCGCAGCCTGTTCGATCCTTCAAAGAAAGGCGCGAAGCTCGCGGATGCGAAATATATGTCGCGACTCTTTGAGAAAGATATGGGCCTCCCTAATTTTTCACTCCTCGCGCCAAAGCCATGGAGTCTCGTGCTTTTACCGACAAATTTAATCAGAGCCGCGTTGACGACTGGTTCTGTGACTGCGACACGTTTCATTTTTGAATGGGAGTCAAATATCGAGCGCATGCCGATTGATGCATGGCTCGCGGTGCGCACGGGCGTAGTTGCAGCAACGATGCATCCAATCCAAACAAAAAATAGCCTCGAAGGACGTCAAACGTCAGATGGCCTCACGACGTATCTTCCACTGTCTGACGGCGTCTTGATTGTAAGGTATGATTTAAATGACGATACTGCCTACGATTATCGTACTTCGTATGAGTTGGTGATCCAATCACTCACAGAAACGAAGCAGTAGCCTACGATCTTCTCCCTATGTCAGACATGCCGACCACTCCCACTCCAAACCCAATGGCGCCTCAAGTCGAGCCGGAGATAAATGTTATCCCTGACAAATTTTATGGAGCTGCATTAAAGGCGCGGATAGATCAATCAGCCCTGTCCACATCAGACAGCGGGGCAACCTCGGCAACAGCTCCGCGTAGGCGCGGCGGTATCCTCGTGATTGGCGTAGTCGTCTTGTTCGTTGTCCTTGGAATCGGGGTGTTCATGAACAGGCAGAGTTTGTTTGGTAAGCCGTCGGCGCCAAAAGTTGTAGCAGCTCCGCAGCCGACGCCAACGCCTTCTGCGCCGCCTCCGCAAATTCCATCTGCGCCGACTGGCCTGGCCGCTACGTCAACCAATCCACAGAATGCGGCTCTGGCCTGGACAGACACATCAAATAATGAGTCTGGTTTTCGGATTGAACGCGCCGAAGGCATCAATCCATTTCAAAGTTTAACCAATTTGCCACCCAATAGCGTGTCCTTTTTAGACCCCTCAGTTCGTCCTGGCACATCGTATCGCTATCGTGTGGTGGTTATAGGAGAGGGGGGAGAGGCGCCGTCGATCGAGATCGGCGTCAACGTCGCAGGTTTACCGCCACTTCCGCCAGAGCAACCAAAATTGCCTCCGGCTGGTCTTGATACTGATTCAGACGGGCTTACCGATGCGGAGGAAGTGCTCTATGGGACAGATCCGAAAAATCCAGATACAGATAAAGACGGTTTTTTAGATGGCAATGAAGTTTTTAATCTATACAACGCCAGTGGCACTCCGCCGTCTACGTTATTAGCGGCTAAACTCGTCAGACTTGTGACAGCTACGCTGGGTTGGTCAATGCAAGTTCCAACTCCTTGGACAATCAATTTGACAGCAGCAGATGGCGCGCTCGCGACCATCACGAGCGGAAGTGGCGAAGACTTCACCGTGCAGGTTGAAGACAACGCTAAACGATCACCGGTTCTTGATTGGTATCTCGCAAAATACCCTGAGGTGCAAGCGAGTCAGTTACTGCAGTATCGCTCCAAGCGTGGTTATCAAGGTATTATCGGTGCGGATTTACTCACCACTTATATCCCGTGGGGAAATCGAGTATTTGTGTTTAAGTATGATCTTAATGGACAGGCTTTCATTAACTACCGTACTAGCTACTACATGATGCTCAACTCACTTGAACTCAAAGGCGTGTCGCAGACCAAGCCGTCCGTGGCTGGCACTCTGCTGCCTTTTGAACCATCTGCGACCACGACCGGAGGAGTCGCTTTGCCGCTTCCAATTCTAGTTTCGACTACGCCATCAGTGCCTATCGTGGCGCCTGCTCAGACGTCTATTCGAGCAGCAACCACCACAGCGATTTCAAGTACTAGCATCACGAGTACGAGCACCGAGGTTACGACCAGCAGTCTTTCAACTGGTATTAAGTCGCCGGTAGGGGTGGCGACAAGCTCTAAACCATGATTGAGGTTATGTTTCGAGGCGCGCCGCCATTTGGGTTGACACTACGCAGCTTGCGGCGAGCCCTTGAATCTACGTTTGTCGTCGCGCGCCGTCGATCATCTGGCAGTGTCTCCGTAGTGTTCGGCTCTGAAGCTGAGATGCGACGCCTGAATCGGCGTTGGCGCCAGCAAGCTCGCAGCACCGACGTTTTATCCTTTGCTCCAGCGGCGAAAATGCCGGAGCCACGCGGCTGTGTTTTAAGCTGGGGAGACATTATTCTCGCGCCGGTTTTTATTCGGCGCGAATGCCGTCAGCACTCGAGGCCGTGTTCTGAGCAATTATTGCGCGTTTTGATCCACGGCATGCTGCATCTCTTGGCTTTTGATCACGCCACGATCCTTGAGGCTAAGCAGATGTTTAAACTTCAAGAGCGCGCCCTGCATAGGACGCTTATTCAGCGTTTATGAATTGGATACTTAGTTTGTGGCGTAGTTTTGGACATGCCTGGCGTGGACTGAGGTTAGCTTTTCGGACCGAGCAGAGTTTTCGGTTGCAGCTGGCCATTGCCATCGGTATTCTTTATCTCTGTCTCGTTCTACCTTTACGCGCCTGGGAGCGTGCGATACTAGTGCTGGCGATAGCTTGTGTTCTTGTGCTAGAATTGCTCAACAGCACGGTGGAGCGTTTGGTAGATCTAGTCAAACCTCGCCTGCACAGCTATGTGCATGACATTAAAGATTTGATGGCCGCCGCTGTCTTACTCGCTGCCTTGTTTGCCGCGCTCGTTGGAGGAGTGATTCTGTGGCCGTATCTTATGTCATTTGTGACACGTTTATGAAAGATCGCTTACTTGTCGGACTTGACCTTGGATCAGCTAATATTCGCATTGCCGTTGCTCAATTCGGAGCTACGGCAGACAAACGCTTAAATTTACATTTTATTGGAGCGGCCGAGGTGTCTTCGCAGGGTATTGCTAAAGGGTCAATTACCTTACTTGAAGATGCCGTGAGTTCTATCTCTGCTTGTTTAGAGCAGGCTGAACGAATGGTAGGAGTACCTATCACGGAAGCGACAGTTGGCATCGGTGGACTTTGTATTAGCACGCAAGAAGCGAAAGGCGTTATAGGCGTTTCACGCACCGATGGTGAGATTCGCGCTGAAGATGTGGCTCGTGTATTGGAATCGGCGCGTGCTGTGGTTAATCCCGCCAATCAAGAAATTTTACACGTGCTCCCACGGGGTTTTAGTTTAGATGGGCAAACAGGTATTAAAGATCCGGTTGGCATGCAGGGTATTCGGCTTGAAGTTGAGGCCCAGATTATTCAAGGTTTGTCGAGTCATGTGCGCAATCTAACCAAAGCTGTGTTTAGGACTGGTTTGGACATCTCAGAATTAGTTTATACGCCGCTGGCTTTGGCCGAAGCAGTGACCACGTCGCGTCAACGCGAGCTGGGAGTTTGCGCGTTGTCGATTGGAGCCGTGACGAGCAGTCTGGCTGTGTATGAAGACGGCGATTTATTGCGCGCGTTGACCTTGCCGATTGGAGCTGATCACATTACTTCAGATATCGCGATCGGCTTGCGTGTTTCATTAGATGCGGCCGAGCGTATCAAGCTCATGTATGGTTCGGCCTTGGTTGAAAATTTTCCTAAACGTGGAGAGGAAATAGATCTGCAAGCGTTTGGCTCTGAGCAGACCGAGATTGTTCCGCAACGTTATATTGCAGAGATTATTGAGGCGCGCGTGGAAGAAATTTTTGAGAAGGTAGATGCTGAGCTCAAGAAGATTGACAGACAGGGCATGCTGCCAGCAGGCGTGTTGCTTTCAGGCGGAGGCGCGAAGCTGCCTGGCATGGTGGAGGTCGGCAAGCGTATTTTGCGTCTGCCTTGCGCCTTGGGGAGTCCAGCTGCAAGTATTGGTATGGCAGAAATAGTACAAGATCCAGGTTTTAGCACGGCCTTAGGTTTGGTGCTCTGGGCGTATGAGAACGAGCGCCAGACAAACGGTGTGGCCTTGCGTCGAAATAAAATTAAAACTTTTGCTTCACGCGGCGGAGAGCTGTTGATTAAGTTGAGCCATCCGATAAAGAATATTTTTAAATCTTTTATACCTTGATAATTTGGGTGCTGGAGCGTGGCGGCGTGTGCAATCGTCTAGCTTGACGGTTGTCTGGCACTTTTGTATGCTTTTGTTTGAAGGACACTTATATGGCTCAATAAATTAATTTTTGAGCACATAATATACTCAATTATATGGCAGAAATTAAACCCGATATCGAAACCTTCGCCAAACTCAAAGTAGTGGGTGTCGGAGGGTCAGGCGGATCTGCAATTAATCGCATGATCGCTTCAAAAATTCGTGGCGTAGAGTTTATTGTTATGAATACCGATGTACAAGCACTGCAACATTCTCAGGCGCCGACTAAATTGCACCTCGGTAAAACCATCACGCGCGGTTTAGGTGCCGGGATGGATCCAGAAATTGGTTTACGCGCGGCTGAAGAAAGCGACGCCGAAATTAGAGACTGCCTCAAAGATGCAGACATGGTATTTGTCACTTGTGGATTGGGTGGAGGCACTGGTACCGGTGCGGCTCCGCGGATTGCTGAAATCGCTAAAGAGTTAGGCGCGCTGACGGTTGCGGTCGTCACTAAACCTTTTTCTTTCGAAGGCGCACAACGTCGCGTGATAGCCGAGGGAGGCTATGAACGGCTGCTTGATGTGGTTGACACCATCATCACTATTCCGAATGATCGTGTCTTGCAACTGGTGGATCGAAAAACTTCTTTGCTCGATGCCTTTGAAATCGTCGACGATGTACTGCGTCAGGGGGTTCAAGGTATCTCGGAGCTCATCACTGTACCCGGACTCATTAACGTTGACTTTGCGGATGTGCGTGCCATTATGTCGCATCGTGGCTCAGCGCTAATGGGCATTGGTCGCGGCAGCGGTGAGAATCGTGCGGCCGATGCGGCCAAGAGCGCGATCGCTTCGCCGCTTCTCGAGGTGTCTATTGATGGGGCTAAGGGCATCCTCTTTACCATCACTGGTGGGTCAAATCTAGGCATGTATGAAGTGTCGGAAGCGGCCAAAGTCATCACTCAATCGGCAGATCCAAACGCCAAAGTTATCTTTGGCGCCATCATAGACGAGGGGTTGAAAGATGAAGTTAAGATCACGGTTATTGCCACTGGATTCGATGCTCGTATTAGCTCGTCAAAAGGAAAAACTATGCTTGCAACTGGTGGATCGAGTCAAGCTCGTGGAGTAGAATATCTTGATCGTTTGCCGTTTGCCGGCCGTTCTGTCCCAGCCACCGCCGCGCGTCAGCCTGAATCAACTCTTGTCTCAGCGGTCGAAACTGCAGCTTTGACTGCGTCGTCACTAGTGCCAGAACCGGCTACCATGTCGGCGCAACCACATGTGCAAGCACCGACCTACGCGCCCATGCAGCCACCACGCCAGCCATCAACCCCACAGCAACGTCTGGCCAGTCAAAAATCAGACGACGATGATCTAGAGATACCGGCCTTCATTCGGAAGAAGATGATGTGAAGTAGAGGTATGTTTTGACAACATGGCGCAGAGCGCCGTGTTTTTATGCTATTCTATTGTCTGTTGATTGTCTGGTTATATGTATTGCCCCGTATGTAGTAATTCGGATACCAAAGTTGTGGATTCACGGCTGACGGGTGAAGGCACGGCCATTCGTCGTCGTCGCGAGTGCGAAGCTTGCAGTTACCGTTTTTCGACTAATGAAGAAATCGAACTTCTCGATCTCACCATAGTTAAACGCGATGGTCGGCGTGAGGCGTACTCGCGGGAAAAATTGGAGCATGGCCTTAAAAAGGCGTTGGAGAAACGGCCGATCACGGATGCCACTTTTCGTTCTCTCATGCACGCTATTGAGCGCGACGTGCAACGTTTGAAGACCGACGAAATTACCAGTTCTGAGATTGGAGAGATCGTGATGAAGCAGCTCAAGAAGTTTGATCAGGTCGCTTACATTCGTTTCGCCTCAGTCTATAGGCAGTTCGAAGATGTGGCGTCATTCAAGCGTGAGTTGGAGAAATTAGCTGCGGCTAGAACTAAGCATAAACACAAAAAAACAAGTTTCAAAAGAAAATAATTTATTTATGTTGCGTCATGCTGTAATTTCGAGACTCACTTTAGCCACCATTTTAATTTCTGCAGCGACGAGTCTCGTCGTTGTCACGCTATTGGCGTTTTTCCAGCCAGAGCTTCGTTCAACGATTCAAACTCCATCTTGGCGCATTCCAGAATTGGCTGTTTCACCAGCGTCGTTAAGTGAAGAAGAGGCGACTATTCGCGTCGTGAAGGCGGCTCAGTCAGCTGTGGTGGCCGTGCTTGTAGTCTCAAAGAGACCGTATCCTTATCCACAAGAGAAAGATCAAGCTGGTAAACGGCAGGTTGGAGGAGGCTCAGGTTTTTTTGTGTCAGCCGACGGCATTGTCGCTACAAACAAGCATGTCGTTGAGTTTGAGGCGGCAGAATTTATAGTTCAGACAGCCGACGGAAAAAAATATCCTGCTAAGCTGCTCGGAGCTGATCCGCGTCTTGATATCGCCTTTCTTAAAGTTGAAGGTAAAGATTTTCGATATGTGGGGTTTGGAGATTCGGATAAATTAGAACCCGGCCAAACAGTCATTGCGATTGGGAATGCTCTGGACGAGTTCCGCAATTCTGTCACTAAGGGCGTGGTTTCAGGTTTAAATCGGCGAATTGTCGCAGGCAATGGATTGACCACTGAGTTGATTGAAGAGGCGATTCAGACGGATGCTGCTATTAATCCCGGCAATTCTGGAGGGCCGTTACTGGATCTTCGTGGACGGGTAGTTGGTCTTAACACGGCAGTCTCAGTCCGCGGACAGTCCTTAGGCTTTGCCATTCCATCCAACACTCTGAAGCGTGATTTCGAAGCCATGGTCAAGTTCGGTCGGATTGCCCGCCCGTTTCTTGGCGTGCGGTACCAGAGCATCACTGAAGATTTGATCCGCAAGAACCAACTCAAAGTCGATCACGGCGCATTAATTGTTCGTGGTACGGATAGGAATGAATTGGCTGTGGCGCCTGGCTCGCCGGCCAACAAAGCCGGTTTGGTGGAGAACGACATTCTGTTGGAAGTTGATGGTCAAAGGATTGATGAAGAACATTCCCTGTCCAGCCTAGTGGGACGCCGCGCGCCAGGTGATGAGATTAAATTAAAGCTCTTGCACACTGGAGAGGAGAGGCTCGTGACCGTCAAGTTAGACGAGTTGAAGTGAACTTTTAGAAATTTCATTATGCCTTTTAAACACACAAAGATTGTTTGTACTATAGGGCCTGCCTCGCAGTCCCTGGAGACACTCATAAAGCTTGGTACAGCCGGTATGGACGTGGCGCGTTTAAATTTTTCTCACGGCTCGCATGAGGAACATGCTCACGCCTTTCGACAGATCGTGAATGCAGGCAAGCGGCTTGGTTCGCCATTTGGGGTGCTGCAAGATCTGCAGGGTCCAAAAATTCGCGTGGGCGCTCTTTCATCGGAGGGCATCAACCTGATCGTTGGACGACGCGTAGTGTTCTCCACCGCCAAAAAACCAATGGTTGGTGATATTCCCGTCACGCTGCCCACGCTCCATAGATACGTCAATCACAAAGAGCGCATATTGCTCGATGATGGATTGTTGGAAGTTGAGGTGCAGCGCGTCGAGGGCCGGCGCATCATAACCGAGATTGTTCGAGGCGGTGTGCTACGCGCGCATAAAGGTTTGAATTTTCCTGGCACCTCATTGCCCAGCTTAGCCCTGTCTGTCAAAGATCGCGCTGATGCGCGCTACGGTGTACGGCTGGGTGTAGATTTCGTGGCGCTATCCTTTGTTCGTTCGTCTAAAGATATTCAGCGCTTGCGCCATTGGTTAGATGCTCAAGGCAGCCGAGGTCAAGCCACGCATATCATAGCGAAGATAGAAAAACGCGAGGCTGTGGAACGTTTTGAAGAGATTGTGCCACATTGCGATGGCGTGATGCTGGCGCGCGGCGACCTTGGTCTTGAGATGTCGGTCGAGCGTGTGCCAGTGATCCAAAAACAACTCATCGCAGCCTGCCGTGAGCGTGCCATCCCAGTCATCGTGGCTACACACATGTTGGATTCCATGCAGCAGCATGTGCGTCCAACGCGCGCCGAAGTCTCAGACGTTGCTAACGCCGTGGCCGACCATGCGGATGCCGTTATGTTGTCTGGCGAGACAGCGGTGGGGGAATTTCCAGTCGAAGCGGTTCAAGTGATGGCACAAACTATTTGCAGCATGGAACAGTCCGTGTTTGATGATTTGAAGACGATCGAGATATTCGCGTTCCCAAGAGTCGCTCAGGCTATTGGCGCTTCGATTCGTCTATTGCACGATACGTTAGGTAAATCATCGATTCTGATTGTGACAGCGAGCGGTAGAACGGCGCGTGAAGTTTCCGCCATGCGGCCAGACACTTGTCTCTTTGCGTATACATTTGATCCTCATGTAGCGCGTGTGATGCGACTGATTTGGGGTGTGGAGCCACATTATGCTGCGCGCAAAGCAACGCCCGAGCAGCAGCTTGCGCAGGCTCTTAAAGAGTTGCGCGCGCGTAAGCTAATCAAAATTAAAGAGGCTGTCATAGCCGTTTCAGGTTCAAATGTCTTTCCGCGTAAATTTTCGAATATGATCACTCTAGCAGCCTGATGGGTATTTTGCGTAGATGTATATTCTTAATGCCCAATCCAAGTTCCCTCATTAGTTGATAGGCTGCAGCACCGTCTTTGAGATAGTACCTTTCACCCGTCACTGGATGGATGTACCAAGCTTCGCCATGCTGTTGCACCTGCAGGACAATTCTGCCCAAAAGTTTTTTTGGAGTTGTGGTTTTTATTCTTGTTTGTCCCGCGCGTGGAATTTGCATTAGCTCAGAAGTGGTGATACCTAATCCGAATTTGCGCATAATTGCGTAGGCGGTTGCGCCGTCTTTCAGGTAGTAACGTTTGTTCGAGATGGGATCGAGATACCATGCTTCGCCACGGTCTTCGATTTGAAGCAAGATGCGTCCTTTTAATTTTTTGATCAACGCATTATTCGGAGCTGTCAGTTGCCTTAGTTGCTCGCTCATCCAGTCATCGCGAGCTTGATCAGAAAAATCTGGTTGGCAGGTTGTTCCATCGAGTTTGATCGAGTATCCTCGTGTGCATATACATAGCTTAAGTTTTGTATCCAATTCTTCATTCGGCTTGCAACTTGGTTCAAGCGTCGAGTTCGTTGTGATCAGTGTAGAGGAAGTCACTTGGGATGGGGCAGGAGTGCCTGGCGGGGCAGGTGGGGGGAGTGGAGGTGTCGGGGTGCGCGGTAGCGCTGGCAGCGTTGTCTTTAAGGGATAGCGATCGTAGGGAGTTTCGAGCGCCTTGGCTGCGTCAACCACACCGTGCCACGCAGTTTTTTTAAGGTGCTCGATTATTTCCCGTGGATTGATCTCAGGATATTTTTGTTTGAGCAGCGCAGCAATTCCAGTCACGCTCGGTGCAGCGAATGAGGTGCCGTCCATGCGAGTGTAGAGTCGCCTGTTCTCTAGCGTAGGCACGGCCGTTGAGAGCACATCTTCTCCCGGCGCGTAAATGTCAACGCAGTTGGTACCGTAATTAGACCAAGTAGCGCGGTCACCTAGATCAGAGACGGCGCCCACGCCGAGCGTCATATTTTGTTCTCCATCGTTGCACACAGGCGATTGTGGGATAACATCCAGATTCTGTCCGCTGCCGCCCTCGATGTCACCATTGCCTGCCGCGGCCACCACCAAGACGCCATGTTCAAAGGCATATCGGATGGGGGCGGTGTACTCGGTTGTGAAGCTTGTCGTGCCACGGCTGCTCAAGCTCAGATTGATGATGGAAGCGCCATTGTCAACTGCATAATGGATGGCTTTGCTGACGGCGCTAATAGGACAACCGCCGCGTGGATCGCAGGCAATGAGCGGCATGAGTTTAACTTTACGTACGATGCCCTGGATGCCGAGGCCGTTATTCGTAAGCGCGCCTATGATGCCTGCCACATGCGTCCCGTGGCCACCGCTGACAGTCATTTCAGAAGTATTCGTATAGAAATCGTAGCCGTAAATGTCATCGACATAACCATTGCCGTCATCATCTAGGCCATTGCCAATTACCTCTTTAGTATTGATCCAAATATTATCACGTAAGTCTTCGTGATTGATATAGACGCCATCATCAATCACCGCGATGACGATGGAGGTGTCAGTCGCTGGCAGCGTGGCGCGATCCAGCTTAGTCAGTTTGAGGTAGAACTGATTTTCAGACAGAGCATCATTGGTGATAGGCGTACGCTTGAGGATGGCTTTGAAGGACTGGGTTACGATGTCTGTATATACCTTGAGTGCAGATTGCGACTTGACGAAGCTTTTACTTTCGCTTTCGGCCATGCCGCAGTGATTGACGCGATCTTCGCCGGCAGCTTTGATTGTGAGGTTGATTTCGTTTTCAAAACGCTGGAGATAGGTCTGATATTCGCTCCACGCCGCGCGCCAACTTTCGCGCGCGGAATAAAAACCTTGGTTGGTGGCGGCATCTATTACCTCATGTTTGAATAGGTCGTTCACCGTGGCATGGGCATGCTCAATCAACCCCGACAGGGCAGTATAAAGATTGTTTTCTTTGGTATTCGGAAGGTATTCGGCGCCACACGCCGCTAAGGCGCCGTGCATAGGTAGCCAAACTGTGGTGAATACGATCAGGGCGCAGATAAGAGATTTGGACATAAAGTTACATCGGCCAAAACTCAACTAGAGTGTACTGTAGCACAAGCGCAAGTAAGTTGACTTGAATTCAGGGACCTTCGTTTGCCTTCATGTCTCTTTGTATGGCATGCTTTGAGTCAATTCATCTTATGCCAAGAGAGAAAACACCACCGGCACACATGCCTACGATTGGAGCAACGGAAGAATCCATCAAGCTAAAGAAGGTTCTGACCTCTGACATCCTGAAGCGCATGGAAGCGACGTTCA